>Ga0209239_1001562_pt1 | contig 13592 bp, 5 predicted proteins | sample GraSoi013_2_20cm_FD_185824 | JGI IMG/M metagenome (GOLD analysis project Ga0209239, IMG submission 185824) | Grasslands soil microbial communities from the Angelo Coastal Reserve, California, USA - Sample 10_02_2013_2_20cm (SPAdes) (version 2) | ecosystem: Environmental > Terrestrial > Soil >...
GGTCCACAGCGAGGCCTCGCGCGCCCAGAGCTTCCGCACCTTGGCGTGCGCCCGCCACTCATCCAACAAGGCCTTTACGGCTGCGGTGAGGGGCGCAGGCAGCTTATAGGTCTGGTGATTGATCTTGCCTGCTCCGACCTCCTTATCCCGTTGCCCGACCGCTGTGAGCAGCTTCTCGAACGCATCGGCGAACAGCTGCACCCCCTGCGCAAGGAGCTTGGCCGTGACGTCCTTCATCGCGATGCCGGCCTCTGCCAGCGTGGCCATCGTATCGAACGCCCCGTCCACCTCCTCGGTGAGGCTGGGACGAGGCCGCCCGTGATCGCGGAAAGCCTCGAACGTCGCCGGCGGAATCGTGTTCACGGTGTCGGGGCCGATGAGTTCCTCGACATACACCACGTCTCGATAATTGGGGTCCTTGGTGCCCGTGCTGGCCCACAAGAGGCGCTGGGTCTGCGCGCCTCGGCCCGCCAGCGCCTGCCACCGTTGACTGCTGAAGAGTTCGCGATACCGCTGATAGGCCAGCTTCGCATTGGCGATGGCCACCTTGCCGATCAGGCTGCGAAGGAGCGCCTGTTCTCTCGCGTTCGTCACGGTCTTCAAGCGAGCGGTGATGAGGCCGTCGATCGCCGAGTCGATCCGACTGACAAAGAAGCTGGCGACGCTGGCGACGCGGCTGAGATCACCTTTGCTCGCAGCGAGCTTCTCCAGGCCCGCCAGGTACGCCTCGGCCACCCGTTCGTACGCTTCCTGTGAGAAGAGCAACGTCACGTTGACGTTGATGCCTTCGCCGATCAATTGCTGGATGGCGGGAATGCCTTCCCCCGTCGCGGGAACTTTAATCATCACGTTCGGCCGCGCCACGGCTTTCCACAATCGTCGGGCCTCCTCGAGGGTCCCTTGTGTCTCGTGCGCGAGGGTCGGCGAGACTTCCAGGCTCACGTAGCCGTCGCGCTTCATCGATCGGTCATACACCGGCCGCAAGAGATCGGCGGCCTCCTGAATGTCCCTGACGGCAATCCGCTCGTACAACGTCTTGGCGTCCAGCTTCCGTGAGTCCGTGGCCGTCAGGATATCCTTATAATCCGTACTCCCGGCAATGGCCTTCTCGAAGATGGCCGGGTTTGACGTGACACCGCGCAAGCCGTCGTCGTCGATCATTCGTTGCAGCTCGCCGCTGGTAATCAAGCTGCGGCGAATGTAGTCAAACCACACCGACTGCCCATAGTTCTGCAGCGCGTTCAACGGGTTTTCCATGGTGATCACCTTTGTGAGTCGTCTGAGATGGCGGTCATCGCCGCTGAAGCGGGCTCCCAAGAAGGCGCGGACCAGCTGGCGTGCCATTTCCACGCCGATCACGCGCCCGCCCAACACCAGCACGTTCATATCGTCATGTTCCACACCCTGGTGAGCTGAATAGGTATCGTGGCAGAGACCTGCGCGAATGCCTGGCACTTTGTTCGCGGCGATCGACGCGCCCACCCCGCTCCCACAGACCATAATGCCTCGATCGGCTTTCCCGCGGCGCACGGCGACGCCCACCGCCTCGGCGTAGTCGGGGTAGTCGACCGGAGCAGGACTGTGGGTTCCCAAATCCAGCACGTCGTACTTGAGGTCGTTGAGATAGCCTCTCAGGGCCTCTTTCAATTCAAATCCTGCGTGGTCGGACCCCATGGCGATGCGCATTGACTGCCTCGCTTGTTTGACCTGCTGCCTGGCGGCCTCGACGACATGCTCCTTGGTGAATCCGAATTCCTTCTGGAGCACTTTGAGCGGGGCCGAGGCCCCGAACGTCGTCATGCCGATGATGGCGCCCGTCGTGCCGACATAGTGCGCCCACCCGAACGTCGAAGCCTGTTCAACGGCCACGCGCGCGGTGACCGACGGCGGTAAGACCTTGGTCCGATAGCCGTGGTCCTGCCGCTCGAATAGCTCCCACGAGGGCATGCTCACGACGCGCGCGTTGATCCCCTCGGCCTTGAGCTCCTCGTAGGCCGTGACACACAGCGACACCTCACTGCCGGTCCCGATGAGGATCACATCGGGCTTGCCCCCGACGGCATCGGCCAGCACATAGGCGCCCTTCGCCGTGCCGGCCGCCGAGGCGTATGTTGTGCGGTCCAGCGTCGGCACGTCCTGCCGGGTGAGAATGAGGGCCACCGGCTCGTGGTGCAACGTCATGATCACGCGCCATGCCTCGACCACCTCATTGGCATCCGCCGGTCGGATCACGATCAATCCCGGGATCGCCCGTAACGCGGGGAGATGCTCGACCGGCTGATGGGTGGGGCCGTCTTCGCCCACGGCGATCGAGTCATGCGTGAAAATGTGGATGACCGGCAATTCCATCAGGGCGCTGAGGCGGATCGCGCCTCTGGCGTAATCGGTGAAGATCAGGAATCCGGAGCCATAGGGCCGGACCTTCACCAGGGCCATGCCGTTCAGGATCGCCGCCATGGCATGCTCGCGGATCCCAAAGTGAAGATTGCGGCCGCCGGCATGGTCGGACGTCAAGTCGCCCGCTCCGTCGAAGGTCAAGCGTGTCTTGACCGAAGGGGCGAGGTCAGCCGAGCCGCCCATCAACCAGGGCACATGCTTCGCCACCGCATTCAACACCTGCCCGGAGGAGACCCGTGTGGCCAGACCCTTGGCGTCAGCCGGGAATGCCGGCAGGTCCTTGTCCCATCCATCCGGCAACTGCCGGTGCTGCATCCGGTACAACTGATCGGCCAGCTCCGGGTACTTGCTCCTGTACTCCTTGATGCGCGTGAACCACGCGTCACGCAGCGTCTTCCCGCGAGCACCGATCCCTTGCCGGAAGTGCTCATAGACACCGTCGGGGATATGGAACTTCGCGTCCTCCGGCCAGCCGTAATTGCGCTTGGTCAGCCGGACTTCCTCCTCGCCGAGCGGTTCCCCGTGAGCCGCCGAGGTGTCCTGTTTATTGGGCGCCCCATAGGCAATGTGGCTATCCACGATGATCAGAGTCGGACGGTCCGCTGTTTTCTGGAAGGTGCGGAAAGCCCGCTCCAGCATCTCCAGGTCATTGGCATCGCCGACCCGGGTCACGTTCCAGCCATAGGCGATGAACCGCGTGGCAACATCCTCCGAGAACGCCAGCGCGGTGTTGCCTTCGATCGTGATGTGGTTGTTGTCGTAGATCCAGCACAGGTTCGAGAGACTCAAGTGCCCGGCCAGCGAGGCGGCCTCGTGAGAGATCCCCTCCATCATGCAGCCGTCCCCGCACAGGGCGTACACGTTGAAATTGATCACCTCGTCGAAGCCGGGCCTGTTGAACTGAGCCGCCATCCAGCGCCCGGCGATGGCCATGCCCACGCTGTTCGTGACGCCCTGCCCGAGCGGCCCCGTGGTGGTTTCGATGCCCGAGGTCCACCGGTACTCCGGGTGACCCGGGCAGCGGCTCCCCAATTGACGGAACCGCTTGATGGCCTCCAGCGGCACGGACGGTTCACCCAGAGTTTCGTAATCCTTGCTGACGGCTTTCACCCCCGTGAGATGGGAGAGCGAGTAGAGCAGCATGGACGCATGCCCGATCGAGAGCACGAAACGGTCGCGGTTCGGCCAGATGGGGTCTTGTGGATCGAAGCGGAGAAATCGCTGCCACAGGCAGTAGGCCACGGGAGCCAAGGCCATGGGCGTCCCGGGATGCCCGGAGTTGGCCTGCTGGATGGCGTCCATCGAAAGCGTCCGGATGGTGTTGATGCACAACTGATCCATCTGCTTGCCGGTCATGACGATCTCCTCTCCATCATTCGCTCCTGCGCCGATACCGTCCCGCCTTCGGCCTACGCTCCGATTCGGGCCAGCAAGATGACGATCGAACGGGGCTGCGCCAGGTAGGTGGCCTCTCGGACAGCGGGGCTTTCTGCCGGCTCGCAGATGTCCTGCGGCGAGTCAAGTGCCGTGTCGATGCATCGCCGCCACTGTCTGTCAGGCCCCTCCGTGACCGGCGGCAAGTCGAAATCGAGCGGTTCCCAGTAGGCGTTCAGGATGCCGTGGAGAAGGAATCGGCCCCGTAGGCTTCGCATCGTGAACGCCAGGCTGCGCGCATCGGGGCCCCAGTCCGGCTGATTGAGCTTGACGCCATGCCACGCGATCTGCGCCTGGCGCAACAACTGGTTCAGGCTCAAGCCGAGGTCTTCCTTCGCCATGTCGCGACGCCCCCGAAGCGAGACCATGAGTTTGGCGAACCGGTGGATGTCCGCGTGCTTCTTGAGGAGCGTCCAGTCGAACCAACTCAGCTCGTTGTCCTGGCAGTAGGCGTTGTTGTTGCCCCGTTGCGTCCGACGCACCTCGTCGCCCATGAGCAGCATCGGCGTGCCCACCGCCAGCAACGTCAGCGCCAGGAAGTTCTTGGCCTGGCGGTTGCGAGGCCGCTCGATGGACGGATCGTCGGTGGGCCCCTCTACGCCGCAGTTCCAGCTCATGTTGTCGTTCGATCCGTCCCGGTTGTCCTCTCCATTCGCCTCGTTGTGCTTCTGGTTGTAAGAGATCAGATCGTTGAGCGTGAACCCGTCGTGACAGGTCACGAAATTGATGCTCTGTTCGGGCTCCCGTTCCTCGTGGCCGTAGAGATCCGGGCTGCCGATCAATCGGGTGGCCAAGGGCGACAGCGTGCCGCTGTCACCCTTCATGAAGCTGCGGATGTCGTCTCGGAACTTGCCGTTCCACTCCTTCCAACTGTCGCCGATGAAGGAGCCGACCTGATACAGGCCCGCGGCGTCCCAGGCTTCCGCGATCAGTTTCGTACCGGCCAGGCAGGGATCCGATTCGATGTCCCAGAGGATCGGGGGATTTTGCAGTGGCCGGCCGGTCTCGTCGCGGGAGAGGATCGAGGCCAGGTCGAAGCGAAAGCCGTCCACGTGCATCTCCTCCACCCAATAACGGAGGCTGTCCACGATCATCCGGCGTACGATGGGATGGTTCGCGTTCAGGGTGTTCCCCGTGCCGGTATAGTTGGCGTACCGGGCCCGGTCCTCCTCCAGGATGTAGTAGGCGCCGTTCTCGAGGCCTCGGTAGCACAGCGTCGGCCCTTCGTGGTTCCCCTCGGCGGTGTGGTTGTACACCACATCGAGGATGACCTCGATGCCGGCTCGGTGCAGCGCCTTGACCATGTCGCGAAACTCATCCAGAGGGGCCAGCGGATCCTTGCGCGAGCTGTACGCGTGGTGCGGCGCGAAGAACGAGATGGGGCTGTAGCCCCAGTAGTTGACGTGGCCGGGCGGGCAGTCTTGTTCGTCGAACTGATAGACGGGCAGCAATTCAATGGCGGTCACACCGAGGTCCCGCAGGTAGGGAATCTTTTCAATCAATCCGGTGTAGGTGCCGCGATGCTCGGGGGCCACGCCTGAGCTGGCATGGCGGGTGAAGCCGCGGACGTGCAACTCATAGATCACGGTCTTCGCAAACGGGCGCTTCAGCGGGACATCGTCCCCCCAGTCATAGCGTCGAGGGTCCGCGACGACGCTCTTCATCGCGGTGGCGGTATTGTCGCCCGGCTGGGCGGCAGCGACGCGACTGTAGCCCTTCGGGATCGCGACGGCCAGGCCATAGGGATCCAGCAGGACCTTCTCCGGATCAAACCGGAGGCCTCGTTCCGGTTCCAAAGGCCCAACCGCCCGGAAGCCGTAGAGCTGGCCCGGCTCGAGATCGGGGACGAAGACGTGCCAGTAGTGGTAGGTGCGGTGCTTTTTCGGATCCAGTGAGATCACGCGACTCGGCTTCGCGTCATTCTCATGAGCGAAGAACAGCAGCTCCACCAGCGTACTGTTCTTGGAGAACAGGCTGAAATTGACGCCCCCGCGACAGACGGAGGCCCCCAGGGGGAAGCTGCTTCCTTGCGAAATCTGTCGGCTCATCGCACCGCTCCCTTCTTCGAATCGTTCCGCGGCTCCGTCAGGAGCCGGAGGCTCCGCGCTCTCCCCGGACCGGCTTCACCTGCCAGATATCGCTGCAGTACTGCTGGATGGACCGGTCCGACGAGAACTGCCCCATTCTGGCGACGTTCAGGATGGACATGCGCGTCCAGTGCTTCTGGTCGCGGTACGCATGGCTCACCCGATCCTGACAATCGAGGTAGGCCTGATAGTCGGCCAGGAGCAGGTAGTCATCCCGCGTCAGCAGCGAGTCCACAAGCGGTCTGAACAGGTCCCGATCTCCGTTCGAGAAATGCCCTGACCCGATGAGATCGAGGGCCTCGCGTAGCTCCGGGCTGGATTCATAGTAGACGCGCGGCTGGTATCCGCTGGCCTTCAGCTCCGACACCTCCTCCGCCGTCAACCCGAACAAGAAGAAGTTGTCCGGCCCCACGGCCTCGCGGATCTCGACATTGGCCCCGTCCAGGGTGCCGATGGTCAGCGCGCCGTTCATGGAGAACTTCATGTTGCCCGTCCCGGAGGCTTCCTTCCCGGCCGTGGAAATCTGTTCGGAAAGGTCGGCCGCCGGATAGACGCGCTGGCCGTTCTTGACGTTGAAGTCCGGGAAAAACACGACCTTCAGGGAGTTGGAGACGTCCGGGTCACGGTTGACGACGTCGGCCACGGCATTGATCAGCTTGATGATCAGTTTAGCCATCATGTAGCCCGGGGCGGCTTTTCCGCCGAAGATGACCGTGCGGGGCGTCACGGCGGCCCCGCGGCCGGCCTTCAGGCGGTTGTACAGCGTCACGACGTGCAGGACGTTCAGGTGCTGGCGCTTGTATTCGTGCAGGCGCTTGACCTGAATGTCGAAGAGCGAGTCCGGGTCAACCACGACACCGGTGCGATCCTTGATCACGGCGGCCAGGGCGCGCTTGTTCTCCGCTTTCACCTTTCTCCACTCGCGTTGGAAGGCGGGGTCATCGGCCAAGGGCTCCAGGCGCCGGAGTTCATCCTCCAGGTGGGACACCCAGCGGTCCCCGATGTGCGTCGTGATCAGCTTGGCGAGCTGGGGGTTGCTGAGGACCATCCAGCGGCGCTGGGTGACGCCGTTGGTCACATTGTGGAACTTCTCCGGCCACAACTCATAGAAGTCATGGAGCACGGTCTTCTTCAAGAGGTCGGTGTGGAGCGCTGCCACGCCGTTGATCGCGTGGCTGCCTACGCTGGCGAGGTGCGCCATGCGCACGGACTTGTCGCCGCTCTCGTCGATGAGCGAGAGCCGAGCCAGCCGCTGGTCATCCCCCGGATACTTGGTCCGAACCTCATCCAGGAAACGCCGGTTGATCTCATAGATGATTTCTAGATGCCGCGGAAGCTGAGCGGCGAAGAGGGGCAGCGGCCACTTCTCGAGAGCTTCCGGCAGGAGCGTGTGGTTCGTGTAGGCGAAGGTCTTCTGCGTGATCCCCCACGCCACGTCCCAGTCCATCTGATATTCGTCCACGAGCAGCCGCATCAGCTCCGCCACCGCGATCGAGGGATGGGTGTCGTTGAGCTGCACGGCGAATCGTTCGTGGAATCGATCGACGCCCGTCTTGGTGATGCCCTGCAGCCTGATCATGTCCTGGAGCGAGCAGGACACGAAGAAGTATTGCTGGGCGAGGCGCAGTTGCTTGCCCGCATAGGGGTCATCGTTGGGGTAGAGGACCTTGGAGATCGTCTCGGAGGCCACCTTGTCGTGCACGGCCCCGAAATAGTCGCCGGTGTTGAACGCCGCGAAATCGAACGATTCAGAGGCTTCCGCCTTCCAGAGCCGCAGCAAATTCGTCGTGGTGACACGGTAGCCGGTGACGGGCGTGTCGTAGGCCACGCCCTTGACGACGCGCGCGGGTATCCACCGGACCCGCTGCCGTCCCTGCTCGTCCCGGTAATGCTCGGTGCGCCCGCCGAGCTTGACGTCGAAGGTGATCTCCGGGCGCGGAATCTCCCAGGGGTTGCCCAGGCGCAACCACTTGTCCGTCACCTCCACCTGCCAGCCGTCCCTGATCTCCTGGTCGAAGATGCCGAATTCGTAGCGGATGCCGTACCCGATGGCCGGCACCTCCAGGGTGGAAAGCGAATCCATGAAACAGGCCGCCAGTCTCCCCAGGCCGCCGTTGCCGAGCCCGGGCTCTTCTTCCTGCGCGAGGAGCTCGTCGAGATCGAGCTTGAGCCGCCCTACGGCTTCCCTGGCGGGGTCGTAGATGCCGAGGTTGATGAGGCTGTTACCGAGCTGCGGCCCCATCAGGAACTCCGCGGAGAGATAGCAGACCACCTTCAGGTCCTTGCTCGTCAGCATGCCCTGGACCGTCTTGATCCAGCGGTCCAGCAGCCGGTCGCGCACGGTACAGGCCAAGGCCAGGTACCAGTCGTTGCGCGTGGCGATCTCAGGCACCCGGGCCTGGACGTAATGCAGATTGTCGGCCACAGCCTGCGCGAGCGCGGCCGGGCTGAGCCCTGTGCGGATGTCCTCGCTGCCCGCTGGTAACGAGCGCCCGCGAGCCAGATCCAGGATCTGTTTCATGGAAGTCCCTCCTCTCGCCGCTCAGACATTGTCGGCTTCCGTGGACGCGGCCTGCCGGGACCCCGGCTCGCGCTGTCCCCAGGTCCAGCCGGTGATGTCGGGCATGTCGTCGCCGTGCCTGGCGATGTACTGTTTGTGCTCGATCAGCTTGTCGCGGATCGCCTGCTTGGCGTAGGCGGCCCGGGCCCCCAGGTGCGGTAAGCGGTCGATCACGTCGGCAGCCAAGTGGAAGCGGTCCAGGTCGTTCAGGACACACATGTCGAACGGCGTCGTGGTGGTGCCTTCCTCCTTGTAGCCGCGCACGTGCAGGTTCTTGTGATTGGTCCGCCGGTAGGTCAGCCGGTGGATCAGCCAGGGATAGCCGTGGAACGCGAAGACGATCGGCTTGTCCCTGGTGAACAGGGCATCGAAATCTTGGTCGCTCAGCCCGTGCGGATGCTCGCTGGGCGGTTGGAGCTTCATCAGGTCAACGACGTTGATGATGCGGATCTTCAGCGTGGGCAGGTGCTGGCGGAACAGATCCACCGCGGCGAGCGTCTCCAGCGTGGGCACATCGCCGCAGCAGGCCATGACGACGTCGGGCTCGTCGCCCTTATCGTTGCTGGCCCACTCCCAGATGCCGATGCCGGCCGTGCAATGCTTGATGGCCTGGTCCATCGTCAACCATTGCGGAGCCGGCTGCTTGCCGGCGACGATGAGGTTGACGTAGTTCCGGCTGCGGAGGCAATGGTCGGTCACCGACAGCAGCGTATTCGCGTCGGGTGGCAGGTAGATGCGGACCACCTCCGCCTTCTTGTTGACGATGTGGTCGATGAACCCGGGGTCCTGATGGCTGAACCCGTTATGGTCCTGGCGCCACACGTGCGAGGAGAGCAGGTAGTTGAGCGAGGCGACCGGCCGCCGCCAGGGAATATGGTGGCACACCTTCAGCCACTTGGCGTGCTGATTGAACATGGAATCGATAATGTGGATGAACGCCTCGTAGCAGGAGAAAAATCCGTGCCGGCCGGTCAAGAGATACCCTTCCAGCCACCCTTGGCACTGGTGCTCGCTGAGCATCTCCATCACGCGGCCGTCGGGCGCCAGGTGGTCGTCGTACGGGTAACGATCCGCCATCCAGGCTCGGTTGGTGACCTCCATCGCGTCCTGCCAGCGGTTCGAGTTGTTCTCGTCGGGACTGAAGAGGCGGAAGTTCCGCTGGTCCATGTTCAGCTTCATGACGTCGCGCAGGAACGTCCCCATCACACGGGTGGATTCGGCCGTGACGGCACCGGGGTTCGGCACCTTGACGGCATAGTCGCGGAAGTCGGGCAGCCGCAGGTCCTTGAGCAGCAAGCCGCCGTTGGCATGTGGATTGGCGCTCATGCGGCGTTCCCCCCTGGGTGCCAACGCGGTCAGCTCGGGGGTGAGCCGCCCGGTCTGGTCGAATAGCTCCTCCGGCTTGTAGCTCTTCATCCACTTCTCGAGGACGGACACGTGGCTCGCGTTCTGGTGCATCTCGCCCATGGGCACCTGATGGGAACGCCAGTAGCCCTCCGTCCGCTTACCGTCGACCTCCTTCGGGCAGGTCCACCCCTTGGGCGTGCGGAGCACGAGCATAGGCCACAGAGGCCGCTTCGAGGCCCCGTCGCGGCGCGCATCGGCTTTGATGCCCCGGATCTCCTCGATGATCGTGTCCAGCGTGCCAGCCATGAGCTGATGCATCGCCTCGGGCTCCTGCCCTTCGACGAAATAAGGCGTGTAGCCGTACCCTCGGAACAGATGGTCCAACTCCTCGTGACTGATCCGCGCCAGCACGCAGGGATTGGCGATCTTGTACCCGTTGAGGTGGAGGATCGGGAAGACCACGCCGTCGGTCGCCGGGTTGAGGAACTTGTTCGAATGCCAGCTCGTCGCCAGGGGCCCGGTTTCCGCTTCCCCGTCGCCCACCACAGCCGCGACAATCAAATCCGGGTTGTCGAACGCCGCGCCGTACGCGTGCGAGAGCGCATACCCCAACTCGCCGCCCTCGTGGATCGAGCCCGGGGTTTCCGGCGCGACATGACTGGGAATGCCGCCCGGGAACGAGAACTGGGTGAACAGGCGCTTCATGCCCGCTTCGTCCTGCGAGATGTTCGGGTACACCTCGCTGTATGTCCCTTCAAGGTAGGCGTTGGCGACAAGGCCGGGCCCCCCGTGTCCCGGACCGGTGAGGTAGAGCATATTCAGGTCGTGCTTCTTGATCAGCCGGTTCAGGTGGACGTAGATGAAGTTCAACCCGGGCGTCGTGCCCCAGTGGCCGAGCAGCCGCGGCTTGATGTGCTCCTTGGTGAGGCTCTTCTTCAGGAGCGGGTTGTCGTACAGATAGATTTGTCCGACCGACAGATAATTGGCGGCCCGCCAATAGGCATCGATCAGTGTCACTTCCTTGTCCGAGAGTACGTTCGCCATGGGTGTGTCCTCCGATGTGTGGTGCCTGCGCTCAGCCCGGAATTCCGAACCGGCCGAGAGCGCGGCATCCTAAGAAATGATCGTGAGCCATGTCAATCAACTGGAGCAGCGTCACGCCGTGAAGCCCCGCCCCGCTGCGCGCACGCAGCGGGCGGTCTCCCGGGCGATCCAGGTCTCCTCGTCTGCCGCGACCACGTAGGCCTCCGGGCGCGTTCCGTCTGCGCTGATGCGCGCCGCCCGGCCGGGTTCGAGCCGGACGGCCGCGTCATTCCGCCCCGGGTCCAGCCGCAGCCCGCACCAGACCATCCCCTCGCAAATGCGGGCCCGAATGACCGGCGCGGCCTCGCCGATCCCCCCGCCGAACACGACCGCGTCGGCGCCTCCGAGCGCCGCCAGGTAGGCGCCGAGATATTTCCGCGCCCGATAGCAAAACAGCTCGATGGCGAGCTCCGCCCGGGAGTCCCGTTCTTCGGACGCCGCGCGCAACAGCTCGCGCATGTCGTTCGTCCGGCCGGAGAGCCCGAGCAACCCCGACCGCTCGTTCAGCCACTGCTCGACGTCGCTGGCCGGCACCCGCTCACGCTCGGCGAGGTAGCTCACGACCGTGGGATCCACGTCGCCCGACCGGGTCCCCATGACCAGGCCTTCGAGCGGCGTGAAGCCCATCGAGGTGTCCACCGATCGGCCGCCCGCGATCGCGGTGATGGAGCAGCCATTGCCGAGCTGCAGGGTGATCAGCCTGGATTGGTCCAACGGCCGGCCGGTGTGGGCGGCGTATCCCGCCGCGAGCGACGCATGGGCGATGCCGTGGAATCCGTAGCGGCGGATGTGATGGCGGTCCGCAAGCTCCAGCGGCAGCGCGTAGAGCCGGGCCGCGTCCGGCAGGCTGCGATGAAAGGCCGTGTCGAAGACCGCCACCATCGGGATCCTCGAGCCCAGCACTGCCCTCGCCCCGCGAATGCCGGCCAGGCAGGCCGGATTGTGCAAGGGAGCCAGCTCGCTGAGCGCATCAATCTCCTTCTCCACCGCATCGGTGATGACCACCGGCTCGGTGAACCGATCGCCACCATGCACCACGCGGTGCCCGACGGCCTCGACCGTGCCAAACGGACCTTCGCCCGGGTGTTCCGTGGGGTTGCCCGACAGGCGTTCAAATACCCACCGCAAGGCCTGGACGTGGTCATGAACCTCCTTGGCATCGCGAACGGGGCGTTGCTCCAGACCCCCGATCTCGAGCGTGGCAGTCCCGCCGATGCCCTTCACCGCGCCTTGGGTGACGGCGCGTCCCACTTGGGGCGACCCTCCCGCTTTTACCCCCGGGACGTCGAAGAGACGGAACTTCAGCGACGAACTCCCGCTGTTGAGTACAAGAACCCGCATGTCTCGTCACCGCCCTGCCGGTCCCGACGTGGTAAAGAACACTTCGCGGTATGACCGCCGGCGGTCTGATGCGGACAGGATCTTCAACGCATCGAAGTTGCCGGTCCCGTCCGCGACCGGCGGGTTCGGTGGGTAGTCAAATGGCTTGCTCATAACAGGACTTCCTGGAGGCGGCTCCGTTCAGGGGCTGGCCTGTCTCCGTCGCGCAGGGGAGAGGGATACACTCTGCCTTTCGAGGGCAACGGGGAAAAACGTCCCGCCTCCGGACAGGTAGGCGGCGCCATCCTATAAGGGCCCGGTGCTGGAAGTCAAGACCCTTCCGCACGAATTTACCGACTCGTAACAGAGGGTCGCCGAATCTCACATATGGAGGTAGTTTTACCGCGGGGCATCCGGACCTCGCCCCACAGGCCGTGCGAGAATGGGGATGTCGCGGGGGAACTGGAACCAGGGAGCGTGACCGGGCTGATCACGATCGGCGGAGACGACACCTGCTTTTCCGCGCTCATGCTCGAACGAGCGGCGCGGGGGCGCCTTCGCGTGGTCCATGTGCCGAAGACGATCGATAACGACCTGGACTTGCCCGCCGGGGTCTCCACGTTCGGGTTTCAGACGGCGCGCGATCTGGGGGCCCGCATCGTCGCGAATATCCTCGAAGACGCGAGGACCACGTCCCGTTGGTTTCTCGTGGTCGCGATGGGGCGGAAGGCCGGCCATTTGGCGCTGGGCATCGGGAAAGCCGCCGGAGCGACGCTCACGTTGATTCCGGAGGAGTTTCCGGAACGACCCCTTTGGCTCCAGAAGGTGGCGGACATTCTTGCCGGAGCGATCATCAAACGGTTGAGCAACGGGCGGGAGGACGGCGTCGCGGTCCTGGCCGAGGGCATTGCCGAAGTGATGGACCCACAGGAGCTCACGGCCTTGGGGTCGGTCAAACGGGATGAGCACGGCCATATCGAGCTGGCCGATCTCGATGTGGGGGAGGTGCTCAAGGAGGAGGTCCTCACGCGCCTGACAGCCTATGGTCTCGCCCCGAAGATCCGGGTCAAGGATCTCGGGTTCGAGTTGCGGTGCACCGATCCGATTCCATACGACATGGAATACTGCCGCGACCTGGGATACTGCGCCGCCGACTGCCTGCTCAATGGGGGGACTGCCGTCATGGTGGCGGTCGTGAACGGGCGCTTCTCGCCCATCCCGTTCGACCAGATCCTCGATCCGGTGACGAAGCGGACGCGGGTGCGCATGGTGGACGTCGAGTCGGAGTCCTACCGGATTGCTCGCCGATACATGATCCGTCTCGGGCCTGAGGATTTCGAGCGGGACGAGCGGGCCGCCGCCTG
>Ga0209239_1001563_pt1 | contig 13588 bp, 13 predicted proteins | sample GraSoi013_2_20cm_FD_185824 | JGI IMG/M metagenome (GOLD analysis project Ga0209239, IMG submission 185824) | Grasslands soil microbial communities from the Angelo Coastal Reserve, California, USA - Sample 10_02_2013_2_20cm (SPAdes) (version 2) | ecosystem: Environmental > Terrestrial > Soil >...
CGAGCTCGAGGGCTTTCATCCCTTCGTCATAGATCAGCTTGGCGAAGCGCACGCGCTCCTTGCCTCCCTTGGTACGCGACAGCCGGCCCAGCGCCTGGCCGACGGTGAAATGCCCGTCGGCCCCGTTCGGGTTCACGCGCACGGCGGCTTCGCCGTACGCCCGCGCCACGACATAGAGGCTGTCCCGGGCCCCCTTGGAGGAGTCGTCCTTGCCCTCGATCTGTTTCGCGATATCGACGGCCTCGCGCCCCGCCTTCCACAGGGCGGCGTAGTTGGTGGAATCGCGGGCGAGCGCGGCGCGATAGTGCCCCAGCGCCTGCTGCGGCGCGAGCGCCGCATGCGCGCTGTCGCCCAGCGCGATGTGCTCCGCCACCGTGGGCTGCGCCTGGCCGGCGAGCAGCGCAGGAACGGCGAGGGACATGAGCAGGGACGCGGGACCACGCATCGACGACTCCGCACGCGAGGGGGTCGGTAATGTTGGTCGTCCCGCTCATCGAGCGCAAGCGCGACGGCGGCGCGCTCACGCCGGAGGAGTGGTCCGCCCTGGTGGCGGCGTACACGGCGGACCGCGTTCCCGACTACCAGATGTCGGCGCTGCTCATGGCGGTGCTGCTCCGCGGGCTGGAGCGCCAGGAGCTGGCTGCGCTCACCGACGCCATGCTCGCCTCGGGCCAGCGGCTCGCGTTCGACTCGTGGGGGACCCCACGCGTCGACAAGCACTCGACCGGCGGCGTCGGCGACAAGGTGTCGCTGGTGCTCGCGCCGCTCGTCGCCGCGTGCGGCGTGGCCGTGCCGATGATGTCGGGACGCGGGCTGGGCCACACCGGCGGCACGCTCGACAAGCTCGAGGCGATCCCCGGGTTCCGCACCGGACTGTCGCTCGCCGAGGCCAAGGCCCAGGTGATGCAGCTCGGCTGCGCGATGATCGGGCAAACGCCCGAGATCGCCCCCGCCGACCGCCGGTTGTATGCGCTGCGCGACGTCACCGGCACGGTCGCCGCGATTCCGCTGATCGCCGCCAGCATCATGTCGAAGAAGCTCGCGGAGGGGCTGAACGCGCTCGTCCTCGATGTGAAGCGGGGGAGCGGGGCGTTCCTCCCCAAGCTCGAGCAGAGCCTCGAGCTCGCACAAACCATGATCGCGCTCGGCGAAGACCGGGGGTGCCCGACCGTCGCGCTGCTCACCGCCATGGACCGCCCGCTCGGCCGTGCCTGCGGCAACGCCCTCGAAACCGAGGAGGCGATCCTCGCGCTACGCGGTGAGGGGCCGGTGGATCTGATGGAGGTGACCTACGCGCTGGGCGTCGAGATGCTGCTCGCCGCGGGTGTGGAGAAGACGTCGAAGAAGGCGCGCCAGCGCCTCGAGAACGCGCTCGGGTCGGGGCTCGCCGCCGAGAAATTCGAGCGGGTGATCGAAGCGCAGGGTGGCAACCCCAAGGTCGTCGAGGATGCGTCGGTGCTGCCGCAAGCACAGGAGGTGGAGGTGTACAACGCGCCTCGCACCGGCGTGGTCCAGCGCGTGGAGCCGAAGATCATCGGCCGGGCCGTCGTGGCGATGGGCGGCGGGCGTCTCGCGGTCCACGATGCCGTGGATCCCACGGTCGGGTTCGTCATCACCGTGAAGCCGGGGGACAAGGTTCCGGCGGGGGAGCCGATCGCGTCGGTATTCGCGAAGGATCCGGCGGGGATCAAGCTCGCGTTTGAGGCGCTGCAGCAGGCGATCGTGATCGGCGACAAGCTCATCGAGAAACCGTTGCCGCTCGTCTCACATCGCGTGACGAACGACGGCGTCGAGGAGCTGAAGCGCTAGACGCTAGATGTCGAGGTTGCGCACGAACTTCGCGTTTTCCTCGATGAACTTCCGCCGTGGCTCCACTTCGTCGCCCATCAGCGTCTCGAACAGCTGCGACGCCTCGAACGCGTCCTCCATGGTGACCTTGAGGAGCGTTCGACGCGCCGGATCCATGGTGGTGTTGCGCAGCTGGTCCGGATTCATCTCCCCCAGCCCCTTGTAGCGCTGGATCATGGCGTTGCCGTGGCCCGCCCCGGCCTCGCCGTTCGTGAGCCGCTTCACGTAGGCGTCGCGCTCTTTCTCGTCGTAGGCGTAGAACTCCTCCTTGCCCTTGGCGACGCGATACAGCGGCGGCTGCGCGATGTAGATGTACCCGGCGTCGATCAGGAACTTCATCTCCTTGTAGAAGAACGTCAGGAGCAGCGTGCGGATGTGGGCGCCGTCCACGTCGGCGTCCGTCATGATGATGATCTTGTGGTAACGCGCGTCGTCGAGCGTGAAATCCTCGCCCACGCCGGTGCCGATCGCCGTGATGATCGTCCGGATCTCCTCGTTGGAGAGGATCTTGTCGATGCGCGCCTTCTGCACGTTGAGGATCTTGCCGCGCAGCGGGAGGATCGCCTGGAAACTGCGGTCGCGGCCCTGCTTCGCCGACCCGCCGGCGGAATCGCCTTCGACCAGATACAGCTCCGTGAGCTTGGGGTCTGAGACCGAGCAGTCGGCGAGCTTCCCGGGGAGCAACCCGCCCTCGAGCCCGCTCTTCTTGCGGACCAGCTCGCGCGCCTTGCGCGCCGCCTCGCGCGCCCGCGCCGCGCTCACCGCCTTGGCGATGATGGTGCGCGCCACGCTCGGCGTCTTGTCGAAGAACTCGCCCAGGGCGTCGTTGACCACAGTCTTCACGATCCCCTCGACTTCGGAGTTGCCGAGCTTGGTCTTGGTCTGCCCTTCGAACTGGGGATCCTTCACCTTGACGTGCAACACGGCGGTCAGGCCTTCGCGGATGTCGTCCCCCGTGAGGGTGAACTCCTCCTTCTTGAGGAGCCCATCCTTTTTGGCCCACTCGTTGATCGTTCGCGTTAACGCCGCGCGGAAGCCGGTGAGATGCGTGCCACCTTCGTGCGTGTTGATGTTGTTCACGAAGGAAAGCGTGTTGTCGTTGTAACCGTCGTCGTACTGGATCGCGCCCTCGACGACTACACCTTCTCGCGTGGTCTCGAACACGATCGGCTTGGGGTGCAGCGACTTGCGGTTGCCGAGCAGGTGCTTCACGAACTCGGCGAGCCCGCCCTTGTAGAAGAACGTCTCCTCCTTCTGCTGCCCCTTGCGCTCGTCCTTGAGCGTGATCGTGAGCGCCTTGTTCAGGAACGCGAGCTCGCGCAGCCGGGTGGCGATCGTAGCGTAGTCGAAGCGCGTCTCCGTGAAGATCTTCGTGTCGGGCTTGAACCAAACGGTCGTGCCGGTGCCCTTCGCTTTGCCGATGACCTCCAGCTTCTTCGTAGTTTCGCCCCGCTCGAACGCCATGTGATGACGCTTGCCGTCGCGGTCCACCCACACTTCGAGCTTCTCCGACAGCGCGTTCACGACCGACACGCCGACGCCGTGCAGCCCGCCCGAGACCTTGTACGTGCTCTTGTCGAACTTGCCCCCGGCGTGCAGCACCGTGAGCGCCACCTCGACGCCGGGTTTCTTCTCCGTCTTGTGGATGTCGACGGGGATGCCGCGGCCGTTGTCGACCACGGTGATCGCGTTGTCGGCGTGGATCGTGACGTCGATCTGCGTCGAGTAGCCGGCGAGCGCCTCGTCGACCGAGTTGTCCACCACTTCGTACACGAGGTGGTGGAGCCCCCGTCCCGACACCGATCCGATGTACATCGCGGGGCGGCGCCGCACCGCTTCCAGGCCCTTCAGGACCTGGATCGAGTCCGCCTGGTAGTCGCCGTTACCCTTGTCCTTCGATGCTCGGGGTTTTGCCTTCGCCATATCCCTCTACTGTGAGAGAAGCCAGCGGATCGTCTTGATCCGAAAGGCGCCGCGGCCCGCGTTGATCGCCGCCATGATCTGCGGCCCCATGAGCTGCAGCTCGGTCATCCAGGCGCTCGTCGCGACCCGCACGAACAGCGTCCCGTCGGGGGTCACGCTCTCGGGTGCCGTCACTCGCGCGATCTGCGGACCGACCAACCCGGGCCAGTCGGGAATCACCTGCGCCTGCGCCAGCCGCGCGGCGAGCCCCGACTTGGCGAGATAGCTCTGCAGCGCCTCCCCGACTGCCGTCGGCCGTTTCCCCCGGCTTCCCCCGCCCCCGCCGCTGCGGCGCTCGGCCATCGCTTGCCCCCCTACAAGAAGCGCCACGGGGGTACCCCGTGGCGCAGCGCGGCGGCGCCGCGAGTGCCCCAGATAACCCACTAAAAATACCCTGAAGTTATTGTCGTGGCAAGACTTACTCTCATCGGCCGCGGAAACGCGGGGGCCGCTTCTCGAGGAACGCCGTCAACCCTTCCTTCATGTCCTCCGTGGCCGCGAGCAGCCCGAAGTGATTGGCTTCGAGCAGCAGTCCCTCGTCCAGGGTCATCTCGAGCCCCTGGTCCACCGCCTCCAGGGCGAGGCGTACGGCAAGCGGGCCCATGGCGAGAATACCCCGCAGCGTCTTTTCCGCCGTCGCGAGCAGCTCGGCGGCAGGAACGACCTGATTGACGAGACCGATGCGATGCGCCTCGCGGGCGTCGATGATCTCAGCGGTGAGGATCAGGTGGAGCGCGTTGCCCTTGCCGACCAGCCGGGGCAGCCGCTGCGTGCCGCCGTAGCCGGGGGCGATGCCGAGCTTGACCTCCGGTTGGCCGAACTTGGCGGTCTCGCTCGCGATCCGCAGATGACACGCCATGGCGAGCTCGCAGCCGCCCCCCAGCGCGTAACCGTTCACGGCTGCGATGACGGGCTTGCCGCAGGTCTCGAAACGCCGCAGCATCGCTTGACCGCGCAGCGCCCGTGCCTTCCCGTCGAATGGGCCTTGTTTCGCGAGGTCCCCGATGTCCGCCCCCGCTACGAACGCTTTCGGCCCGGCGCCCGAGAGGATCGCACCTTTGATCGCGTCCGCCGTGGCCACGCGCTCGGCGGCGTCGGCCAGCTCGTCCACCACCTGGTCGTTCAGCGCGTTCAGCTTGTCGGGACGGTTGATGGTGACGAACGCGATGGCGTCGCGGATCTCGAAAAGGAGAGTTTGGTAAGCCATGGAAGAATGGTATCACGAGAGTGCGGAGTGCGGAATGTGGAGTGCGGAATAGGAGGCCGGGCGGCCGTTCGCAGCCCGACCTTCCATTTACATTCCGCATTCCGCACTCCACACTCCGCACTTGCCTTCTAGTGCACCACCACGCTCCCCGACCCGCTCTTCCCTTCGCTCGTGGCCGTGACGAGCGAGAACCCGGCGCTGACGGCGCGGATCACCACCGTCTGGCCGAAGGCGCCCTCGATGCGAGCCACCGACGAATCGCTCACCGTCCAGGACACCGCCCGGCCGGAGAGGGGATTCCCGTGCGCGTCGCGCAGATCGGCGAAGAAGCTGGCGCTGTCGCCCGCTACGACCGTGTCGCGCGCCGGGGTTACCGTGACGGTCGCGACCGAATCACCGGGCGGTGGCGGAGGTGGCGAGGAATCCGTTACAACCAGGTGCGCCGTGCCGCTCCTGCCCTCGCTCGTAGCCGTGACGAGCGCGAATCCTTGTCGCTGAGCGCGGACGATGACCGTCTGCCCGAAGGCGCCCTCGATGCGAGCCACCGACGAATCGCTCACCGTCCAGGACACCGCCCGGCCGGAGAGGGGATTCCCGTGCGCGTCGCGCAGATCGGCGAAGAAGCTGGCGCTGTCGCCTGCGGCGACGGTGTCGGCCGACGGTGTGACGGTGACGGTCGCGACCGAATCGCCGGGGGGTGGGGGCGGTGGCAACGAATCGACCACGAGATGCGCCGTCCCGCTCTTCCCATGGCTTCTGGCCGTGACCGTGGTGGTACCAGGCCGCAGGGCACGCAGGATGACCGACTGCCCGAACTCTCCCTCGATGCTCGCCACGGTCGGATCCGCCACGCTCCACTTCACGTTGGCGTCCCTGGCGGGAATCCCCGCAGCGTCGCGCAGGTCGGCAAAGAAACCGGCGCTGTCGCCCACGGCGACGGTGGCGGAATCCGGTGAAATCGTCAGCGACGCGACGGGCCCGGGCTTGCGGCCTGGAATCGAGTCTCCTGAGGAGTCGGCCGCCGCCGCGAGCCCGAGCGGGCGCCCGGCCCCGTCCTGTTCGCTGCAGGCGGCGACCGCGAGCACAGTGGCCGCGAGCGCGGCCGTCAGAACCCCTTTCATGCGATTCCTCCGTGAGTGTGTGCAGACTGGATACCCAGGGGTGCTCGTGCCGCGTCACATCAGTCCGTGACCGGTTCACGGTCACTCGCGGTCCGACCTTCCATTTACACTCCGCATTCCGCACTCCACATTCCGCACTGTCTATGCCCGTCCAAGCCATCGCCTGGAGCCCGTCTGGCGCCGTGCGGATCGTCGACCAGCGCGCCCTGCCCGAGGCGAAAATCGAGCGCGACCTGGAGAGTGGGGACGCCGTGGCGGACGCAATTCGCTCGATGCAGGTGCGCGGCGCGCCACTCATCGGGATCGCGGCGGCGATGGGCCTCGTAGCGGGCACCCGGGAGCTGCGGGCGGCGCCGCGCGACCGCTTCCTGGCCCGGCTCGACGAGCTGGTGCGGCTGCTCGGGGCCACGCGACCCACCGCGGTGAACCTGCGCTGGGCCCTGGACCGCATGGCGCGCGTCGCGGCGGAGACGCCGGGTAGCTGGGGGGGCGGGGCGATCTGGGAGCGGCTCCAGGCCGAGGCGACGGCGATCTGGGAAGAAGACCGCGCCATGTGCCGGCGGATCGGCGAGGCGGGGCTGCCGCTCGTCCCGGACGGCGCGACGGTGCTCACCCATTGCAACGCCGGGGCGCTCGCGACCGGCGGGATCGGGACCGCGCTCGCGCCCATCTACCTCGCCCACGAAGCGGGGCGACGCGTGCGCGTGGTCGTCGACGAAACGCGGCCCGTCCTCCAGGGCGCCCGGCTCACGGCCTGGGAGCTGGTGCACGCCGGGATCCCTTGCACCGTGATTGTGGATGCCGTCGCGGGATCGCTGATGCGCCAGGCCGAGGTGGACCTCGTGCTCGTCGGCGCCGACCGCATCGCGGCGAACGGCGACTTCGCCAACAAGATCGGCACCTACTCGCTCGCTGTGCTCGCGCTGCATCACGGCGTGCCGTTCTATTGCGCGGCGCCCTCCACGACGATCGATCCCGCGCTCGCCGACGGCGGTGGAATACCGATCGAGCAGCGCGGCCCGGAGGAAGTGAAGACGATGGCCGGGCGGCCCGTCGCGCCGGCGGCCGCTGCCGCGATCAATCCTGCCTTCGACGTCACGCCGGCGCGCTACGTGACCGGGTTCGTGACCGACCGCGGTGTCGAGCAGCCGCCGTTTGGGGACGAAACGGGAAGGGGCGGACGCCGGTGAGGCGCTCGCTCGTCGCCGTGGTCGGAGGCGCCACCTGCACGCCGCAGGAGGCCGAGTGGGCGACGGCCGTCGGGCGCCTGATAGCCGAGCAGGGAGCTGTGCTCGTGTGCGGCGGGCTCGGCGGCGTGATGGCGGCGGCGGCGCGCGGTGCGAAGCAAGCCGGCGGGCTCAGCGTCGGGATTCTGCCGGGGACCGATCCGCGCGAAGCGAACCCCGACATCGACGTCGCGCTCGCAACCGGGATGGGTGAGATGCGCAACGCGCTGATCGTACGAGCGGCGAGTGCCGTCATCGCCATCGGAGGCGGCTGGGGTACGCTCTCGGAAATCGCCTTGGCGCGGCGCATCGAGACACCGGTGGTGGGGCTTCACGATTCCTTCACGGCGGGCGTGGATATTCCGCGCGTGGAGCGGCCGGAAGAAGCGGTACAATGGGCGTTGGAGCAGGCGCGGCGCCGGGAGGTATAATTCAGGACCTATGAACGCGGGAACCAAGTTTGCTATCGGGGCCGTACTGATCGTCGGCTCGGTCGGCTACCTCATGGCGTCGGGCGTGAAGCAGACGGGCCAGTACTTCCTGACGCCGACGGAGCTGGCGCAGAAAATCGCGGTCGATCCCTCCTTTTATGACGTCGGCATGAAGGTCGGGGCCCACGTCGTGCCGGGCACCGTATCCAAGGACGTCGCTACCCAGACGCTGCGCTTCCAGGTGACCGACGGCAGCGCGCGCTATCCGGTCGTGTTCCACGGCCTGCCGCCCGATACGTTCAACGACAGCGTGGAGGTCGTGGTGGAAGGTCGGCTCAAGAAAGACGGCGTGATCTACGCGACCAACGTGCTCGCCAAGTGCGGGTCGCGCTACGAAGCGGTTCCGAAGGCGTAGATGACGCTGCTCGGCAGCCTCGCGCTGTGGCTCGCCCTGCTCCTGGGGATCTGGGGGGCGCTCAAGGGATTCGTGGGTGGGCCGCCACGCCGTCTTCGCGCTGTGCGGCGCCCTCTTGGTCGCCGTCGTGTCGCTCGAGTGGGCGCTGTTCCAGCACGACTTCAACGTCGAGTACGTCGCCGCCTACACCAGCCGGAATCTCCCGATTTTCTACACCTGGTCGGCCCTGTACGCGGGCCAAAAGGGGAGCCTGCTCTTTTGGGCCACCGTGTTGTCGGTGTTCGGATCGCTCGCGCTCGTGCTCACCCCGCGCCACCATCGCGAGCTCCTCCCGTATGTGGCGGGTGTCGTGTCGCTCGTCGCGGCCTTCTTTATCTCGGTCATGCTGTTCGGGGGAGCGAACCCGTTCCAGCGTCTGCCGTACACGCCGCTGGACGGGAGCGGCCTCAACCCGCAGCTCCAGAACCCCGGGATGGTGTTCCACCCGCCCATGCTGTACCTCGGCTACATCTCGATCACGATCCCGTTTGCGTTCGCGATCGCCGCACTGCTCTCGAAGCGCCTCGACACCGACTGGCTCGTCGCGATCCGCAAGTGGACGCTCTTGTCGTGGCTGTTTCTCTCGATCGGGATCTGCCTCGGCATGTGGTGGGCCTACGTCGAGCTCGGGTGGGGCGGCTACTGGGCGTGGGACCCGGTGGAGAATGCGTCGCTCTTGCCGTGGCTCACGATGACTGCGTTCCTCCACTCGGTGATGATCCAGGAGAAGCGCGGGATGTTGAAGAAGTGGAACCTCGCCTTGATCATCGGGTCGTGGCTCTTGTCGATCTTCGGCACGTTCATCACCCGCTCCGGCGTGATCTCGAGCGTGCACTCGTTCACCCAATCGAACGTCGGATACTTCTTCCTCTTCTTCCTGGTCGCGGCGGCCGCGGCGAGCTTTTCACTCTACGTCACGCGGCTTCCCCTGCTGATGGCCGAGACTCGGCTCGAATCGATTGTGAGCCGCGAAGCGAGCTTCCTGTTCAACAACCTGCTGTTCGTGGGGATTGCATTCTCGGTGCTGTGGGGCACGCTGTTCCCGATCCTGTCCGAACTGGTGGTGGGCACCAAGATCACCGTCGGGCCGCCGTTCTTCAATCAGCTGAACATCCCGCTCGGACTCGCGCTGCTCGCGCTCACCGGCATTGGGCCGCTCATCGCCTGGCGCCGGGCGTCCATCCCGAACCTGCAGCGCCAGTTCGCGGTCCCGACCACCGTCGGCGTGTTCACCGCATTGATCCTGCTGGTCGCGGGGATGCGGGACTTTTACGCCCTGATGGCGATCGCCCTGGGCGGGTTCGTCGTGGGGACGGTGGTGCAGGAGTTCGCCCGCGGGGCGCGCGCCCGGCACCGCCAGTACGGCGAGGGTTACGCGCTCGCGCTCGGCCGGCTGCTGGCCCGCAACCGCAGGCGGTATGGCGGCTACATCGTGCACACGGGTATGGTCATCCTGTTCGTCGCGTTCGCCGGCATGGCGTTCAAGACCGAGACCGAGGCCAGCCTGCGGCCCGGCGAGTCCGCGTCGATCAAGAGCCCGTACGGCTGGACCTACCGGCTTACCCACCTCGGGATCTCTCAGTACGATGCGCTCAACCGGCAGGTGACCGCGGCGACGCTCGAGGTGAGCCGCGACGGCAAGCGGCTGGGCGTGCTCACCACGGAGAAACGCCAGCACGTGGACGGGCTCGGCCGCCCGACGTTCCAGCCGTCCAGCGAGGTCGGCATCCGGAGCGATCTGCGCGAGGATCTGTACGTCGTGCTCGGCGGCGTGGTGAACGGCACCGAGCAGGCGGTATTCCGGTTCACCATCAACCCGCTCGTGTGGTGGGTGTGGTACGGCGGGATGATCGTCGCGCTCGGCGGGCTGATCGTGATGTGGCCGGGGGGCGCGCCAGCGGCGAAGCGGGCGCAGGCCGGGTATGCGGTGCGGCTGGTGGGGACGGAGGAGAACACGTGACACGACGCCACGACGCCACGTTGCACGTAAGCCGCCGGGAGTTTCTCACGCTCGGTGTAATGGGGCTCGGCGCGACCTCGTGGAACGTGGCGACGTGGCGTCGTGCAACGCTTCAAGGGCCGGATTCGCTTCCGGGAACGGGACCCTCTGGCCGCCTGTGGGACCCGGCTCGCGCGGGGAGGCCGCTCGAGCCCGTCACGGCCGCCGACAACGATGCCGTCATCCAGGCGATCGAGAAGCAGCTCCACTGTACCTGCGGCTGCAATCTCGACGTGTACACCTGCCGGACCACGGACTTTACCTGTGCGGTCAGCCCGGCCATGCACCAGCACGTGGTCGAGCTGGCGGAGCAGGGGATGACGGGGCAACTGATCATCGACCAGTTCGTGCGCGAGCATGGCGTCGCGATCCTCATGGCGCCGCCCAAGCGCGGATTCAACCTGGCGGGGTACTTCGTTCCCTCGCTGCTCATCGTCGCCGCGGGCGTGGCGCTGGCGCTGGTGCTGCGTCGCTGGACGCGGACCGCGGCGCCGGACGCGGTCCCCGCCCGGCCCGTCGCCGCGGGCACGCCCGAAGAGCTCGAGCGACTACGCGGCGAGCTCGACCGGCTGTCGGTCTAACCATCATGCTCGAGTTGATCGCGGGGATCCTGCTCGCAGCGGGTGCCGTGTATTTCGTCTTGCGGCCGATCTTTCGACCCGAGATGACGGGAAACGGGGATCGGGAAACGGGAAACGTGAGCGACGGGGAGGATCCGGACGATGATTTCTCCTCACGGGCGGTCGCGCTGCGTGCGCTGAAAGAAATCGAGTTCGACCGCGCGACCGGCAAGCTGTCGGACGCCGATTACGATACGCTGAAAACCAAATACACTACGGAAGCTCTGGTGGCGCTGCGCGCAGGGGGCAGGGAGCAGGGAGCGGGGAGCAGTCCCATCCACGCGGCTCCTGCTCCCCGCTCCCTGCTCCCCGCTCCCTCGTGCCCCACCCACGGTCCTCGCCCGGAAACTGACGCGCTGTTCTGTTCCGAATGCGGTCGCCGCCTCGCGACGGCCCCCGGATACTGCGCGCGCTGCGGCACGGCCCTCGAGCACGACGCCCATTACTGCCATTCGTGCGGGGCGCGCGTCGCCGCTTAACATCACCATCACGCTCGCGTCTGTATCGCTCGGAGTGCGGGAATCGACGTTCCAGACTTCGACAGGAGACGCGCATCCATGCGGCAGACCGTTCAGCTCACCCTGGCCGCCGTCCTGATCGGACTTGCGGCCGCCGCCTGCAGCGAGGGCACGGCGCCCGCGTCGGGGCAGGCTGAAGTGCTCGCCGCCGAGACGGACCAGCTCGGCGCCATGGTGGACACCGAGTTCGGCGTCCCGGGCGCGGCCGCGACGGCCGCACCTGCGGCAACGACGACCGGCCCCGGCCTCACTGCTGACGCCACAGGCGACACGGCGCCGACGTTCTGGGGTCGTCTGCGCGTCGTGCGCGGCGGCCCGCGCCCCGTCTATCACCGTGAAGTGACGATTCAGGGCGACACGGCCCGCGTCGAGCACGATATCACCTTCCACGGCGTGCTTCTCGTGGACACGACCGCCGACGGCGTCTTCAATCCGACGTCCAAGCCCCTGGCCGATCAGATGACGCAACACGCCGTCCTGGTGCGGGACGCGTCGCGGCCACACGGCTGGCGGGTGATCGAGCTGTCCCCTCAGAATTGGACCGTCGTGGATCCCACCAGACAGACGGTCCTGGTGACCGACGTCAAGGTCTATCGGAACGACACGCTGCTCCTCGAGGTCACCGATCCCAGCGCCCTCGTCGATGTGGCCAACCACATCCCGCGGTTCCATGTGGACGATGCCGTAAGAGTGGTGGCGGCCGTGACGAACACGACGGGCTCGGGGCTCACGCCTGCGAGCTTCGTGTTCCTGCATGTGCGTCACGCCGACCGGCTGGGGACGAGCTGGCGGCGGATACCGATGACCGATAACGGTGACGGCACCTACGAGCGGACCTGGATCGCGCGCCGCAGCGGCATCGATCGCTTCGTCGTGGACGCGCTGGACTCGGCCACGCTGTTGCTCGGCACGGCGGACAACTACCGGACGAACGAAGTGGGGATTCCGTACCGGATAGAGTAGAAGCCGGTAGAAGACGGTAGAGGACGGTAGAGGGTGTCCGTACCGTCCTCTACCGTCCTCTAGATCCTCTCCCCTCCTCTTGCATTTCCCGATCTCCCTCCCTATCACTGTCCCACCTTCCATCGAGGAGCGCCGGTGTGAGTGGATTGACAGCGCGGGTCGCGATCGTCGTCGTCGGGATGGCCGTGGTGGCGACGGTGGCACAGGGGCAGCGGCGCATGCGGGGCGGACGCGCCGTGATGGTCGACCGGCCCGCGGTGGGCCCACGGATCGGGTACGACTTCGACTTCAAGCACGTCTTCATCGGCGGCCAGCTCAACCTGCCGGTGGGCCGCCGCTGGGGGCTCGTGCCGTCGGCGGAGTTTTACCCGGGCGAGACCGGCGCGCCGTTTCGGTTGAACGCCGACCTGAAGTACCATCCCCCGACGGTGTACGGGTTGTTCTATTTCGGGGCGGGGTTCGCGTACCTGCATGCCAGTGGCGCGAGCGACGCCGGCGCGAACCTGTTCGCGGGCTGGGAGGGCCGGCGGGCGCGGCCATTCAAGCCGTTCCTCGAGGCGAAGGTCGTATTTGCCGGCAATACCTCGTTCAACGTCCTGGCGGGGCTCAACTTTCCCCTCTAGCTAGAACTCGAAGCGCTCGATCCGCCGCAGTCCGATCCAGAGCGGAACCGCCGTGGCCGCCGCGCACAGCGCGGCGGCTACGGCGAACCAGACGATCATCCACGCGTCCACGACCACCGGCTGCCCCAGGAAGACGGATCGGACGTACTGGTACACGGCCTGCCACAACACGAAGATCACGATGCCGAGCAGCACGATCGTCGCCATCATGAACACCAGCCCCCCGAACGACGTGGGAATCTGGGCCGCGTTCTCCGTTTCGAACTGCGGGTACAACGCGCCGAAGCCCAGCGCTAACGCCGCGATCGCGAACGTGAGCCCGCAGATGGTCACGAGCTCCATCACCATCATGAACGGCCGCACCTGGAGCAGTACGTTGGTGAGGCCGGTGAGGAGCAACGCCAGCACCAGCAGCGGGATGGTCCCCACCCAATACTTGGACCACAGCAGCGCCCGCAAGTCGAGCGGGCTCGAGCGCAGCAGCCACATGTGCCGGCCCTCGAGCGACACGGCGGGGAAGATGAAGCGCGCGGCGATGGCGGCGAGCACGAACCCCGCGAGCCCGAGGTTCAAGAACGACACGAGCGTGACGTAGAAGAAGCCCACCGCTTCGCCG
>Ga0209239_1001569_pt1 | contig 13577 bp, 15 predicted proteins | sample GraSoi013_2_20cm_FD_185824 | JGI IMG/M metagenome (GOLD analysis project Ga0209239, IMG submission 185824) | Grasslands soil microbial communities from the Angelo Coastal Reserve, California, USA - Sample 10_02_2013_2_20cm (SPAdes) (version 2) | ecosystem: Environmental > Terrestrial > Soil >...
CACTGAGGCAGTATGAGTATGTTATCGAAATGGTGCGAGGCTACGTGAAGGATGCTCGACACTACGCAGAGAAGCGGAAACCGGTCACATCCCTCGCTTGTATAGCGTATGCTGAGGGACTGTTAGACGCTCTGAAGTTCCTCGAGCTCGTCGATTTCTAGCCTCAAGTCTAGAGTAACACTGCTCTGATATCCGTCAGATGCCTTTTTCATTATCGACTCGGAAAAATGGTCAACTGCAGCGCCTGTTCGGGAATAATTCATCGCGACGAGCTGGTGTCCGCCGCTTTCAGCCAAGAAGGGAAGAGAAGCTACTATCACAAGGGCTGCGAAGAGAAGGCCGAATATCTATCTCGATGGAGAGAGGAAGCGGCCTGGGCATTCAGACCGGTTAGACTGAGTGTTACGGAGTGGGAGGTTTGTAGTTCGAAGAAGCATTTAGGAGTCTGGCAGTCTATCTTCATCGCGCGGAGGGACGAGGATATCTGGTGTCCGGATTGTGGTCTGAAGATTGCACGGCACGAGGGTCTGACATGTTCATCGTGTGGTGCTCGTGGTATTGTTGTTGGGGTTGAGGCTACGAAGATGGTGTTTACGCACAGACAGCCGCTCTACAAGCTCCTCGTTCATTGCACTGAGAAGGGAGAGGATTCGACGAGCTACGCTATCTCAAGCGGGTTCACCCCGGTCGCGATTACTTCTCGGAAGAAGGTAGAGACAGAGGAATCGCAAGCACCCGCAATGATGCTTGAGTACGAGCCGAAAGAGAATCTGAAGAAAGGCCTCAAAGTCTAACGGGCTCTTCCGCGAGAAGCCTGTTTTTCTAGCGGTCGTCTGTAAGGTGTGAAGGACTTTTTTTGTTTTGACATCCCCCCGGGGGGTCGAGAAATAGTTAGTAGAAAAAGAAAAGATAGCAAATTTGACTCGTCTCCAACGGTGAGGGCTCTCTAAAGACATGTGTTACGTCGTGAGGTTCAATTGGTCTTGAGAATTCCCGGTTGGTAACGGGTTTGGTAACGGTGAATGGTAGCGTTTAGGGTTGGAAGTCGAGATCTGGGGTTGTACTGATGGATTCTCAGCACCGAGTCTTTCCTGCAGGACCTCAGGTACCCCATCAGTACGAATGGTGAGCGGGTCCTAGTGGCTTCAGCAGAGTGCATAGTCTGTCTTTAGTGCTGGATTTTCGGGTTGAACAACGCAACAATATACCTTTTTTAGTAGATTATCGTCACAGCGGGGCTACAAGAATGCCCCATATCGAAACCACAGACCTCTCCTTCATAGCCGACAGAGTACAACCCCAGACATGGACCCTTTTCCAAGTCCTGAGAACCAGAATGAGACAAATGAAAGGCGTGACCATGAAGGTACAGTACGAGAAGCACACGAGGGAACCGATACCCGCGTTCTTCTACGGCAGCAGACAACTCTTCCACGTCCACGCTAGAGGAGAAGAGATCAGCGCAACGCTCCACGCCGACCAGAAAGCCCGGACCAAAATAGTCGAAGACCAGTCAATTGACTGGAGAACCAGAGACCAAGTCAAAAAACGCACATGGACAGCGTTTACCCTTCGATCGTCGAAGGACCTAGTTCCGTTCATGGAGCTCGTGAGGGCAAAATACGACATGATCAACCAAGAGGCCTCGGGCAAACAGGAAGAGCAGCGCCCTGTAGCATTCTAGTTGTTCCCTCCGACCCTGCTCACCAACTGATGCCGGCGCAGTAGTACTACTTGAAGCCAAACCGTGGCGACGAATACGGGTCAGTCTATCCTCAGATAGATCCGGTTAGTTTCCCTGTTGTTCAGCGTGGTCGAGCAGGAGGTCCCTTGATAGGTGGGGGCTTCGGCTTGTTCTCACCAGATTCAGAGCCATGAAGTAGGTGATGCTGGGCCAATAGGTCGAAAAACCGTTTCTTCAACAATCTCAAGCGCGAAACCCGGAATACGAATCCTCTGGTCCGGTCGATCTGGAAGGGCACCGAATCCGAAGAGATCCGTCTTCTCTCCATCTTCGGAACCGTAAGAAACCGATGCGATTTTCCTCTAGACCTGACAATACCAAGTTCGAAAACACCTTCTACCATGGTCTTGAGCTTCGCAGCAGCGTCATCAGGAATCGCGCCCCTTGAAGCAGTCGCTATGAACAATCCACCTGTCTTCTTCACCTTCGCACCGAGCGTCTGGATGAAATTGATCGCCTGTTTCTCATCAACCCCGTTAAAAATTGGGGTTAGCGAGTCCAACACTACAGTCACGGGGCCCCCCTTGGCCTTGGCGATGAAGGACGTGATCTGGATATTCAGCTCAGTGAGGTCCGACGGATCCTTGATGGCCCCCTCGCCCTGACCCGCCAAACCAGAATAGCAGTCAATGATCTTCAGACGGCCCTTTCTGAGATGAGAGATAATGTCCCAACCAAACTCTGTCATTCTCGCCTGAACATCTTCGGGGAAGGCATCATAGGATAACAGAGCACATAATCGGCCCGATTCCAACTCGTCGTGAAGAAGCTGGTAGGAGAGTATCGTCTTCCCGCTCCCAGCGTCACCAAGAAGGAGTATGCTCGCGCCTCTTGGTAGCGGTCCGCCCATCATCTGTTCCAAGTGCTGAAATCCTTCGAGGGAAGTATCAAACCGTTTTACGGTCACGATGCCCCCTAAAACAGCTACAATTCCTGCGACCACGAAGGGCCAATAGCTCAGAGGCGAAGTCACTACTTGTAATGGAACAGAGGTTACTAGGTCGGGCCCTGTGTTTCCGGATCCGTCGTTTATGCTGTTTGGGCTCACGGCCAAAGTCCATGTTCCGCCTGGGTCGAAAGTCGAGACTGGATACCCGGTAGACGTGTAGAATCCGAAACGGGAAGTGTCATACGCAGCAGTGAGATTTGCGATGAGCATGCCGGAAGGGTTTCTGAGGCCGACTGCGTATTGTCCCGAGGTCAAGTACGAGGTGCCGATGGAGTATTTTATTCGGAAGAAGGCATGGATCGTGTCTCCGGGAGAGAAGCTTGTCGAGGGATCTCCCTTCGAGTTATAGGCTACTAGGGAGTCGATGATCAGGTCGTTCTTTGCAATTGTAATGTTTATGGGAGAACTCATGCCAGAGTTTCCTATGTTATCGCTGGCTTGAACAACTATTGTCCAGGTCCCGATCGGATCTGAGCTGGACACCAGATAGTTGTAGGTGTAGACTCCAGGGCTTGTCTGCTGCAGCGTCAGTGGTGCATTCAATGGGCTGCTTGTATAAACGGTTGCAGCATTGTCAGGTCCGCTGAGGGCTGTTACGGTCGCGATGATGGTTGCGGTTTGTCCCCTCTGCAAAACATTTCCTTGAACTGGCTCCGAAATCACCACGTTCAGCTTCGAGCTAACTGTGAAGGTGCCTGTAGCCACGGTGCCGATGTTGGTTGGAGAGGTTTGGTTGACATACACGTTGTAGACGCCTCCGACGTCAGTGGCGACCGTCCCGCTGACTGCCGTAAATGATGGGTCGTAGTAGAATTGCGTCACAGCACCGTTTCCACGATTATCAGTAGTTATCGTCCTGGGTACAGTCGCACTCCCTGTTCCGTTGGGTTTTACGACATCGAATATCACAGTATAGGCAGAATTCCTCGTCCCACCCGATACTGCCAGAGTCATGGTGATCGTACTACCTAGGCTGACCGTGACACTGGGGCTGATCGTTAGAGAATAAGGGGCCACACCTGCGACCGGCGGGGCGACCACTAACATTATGGACAGAGCTAGGGCTACTAGGGGGGTTAAAGCGCGTAGTCTGGTCAGCATCTAGGTTCGACGGCCGATGGTATTCTCCAGAGGGGGGACGATAGCGTGCCGCGGAAGGGTTGTGTTACCGTGAGAGAATTAGGCTAGGAACACCGTAGTCGGATGATGAGGAAGTCTACAGTCCTCAAACCGGAAGGAATCTGCTCTCGGAGACTCCGACAATCTTTATTAGAAATCTTCGAGTTGCGGCGCACTTGGCGGGTCTTCTGGGCCCGTAAGCCGGATCATCGAGGGTCTGGCCGGGCGGCTCAGCCAGGTAGAGCAGCAGGCTCAACGAGGCTGAAGCTCTTAACCTGAAGAACGAGCCTACGAGTCTCGTTCGGGGAGTGGTCGAGGGTTCAAATCCCTCCGGGCCCGCCACAGACTAACGAGCCACCTCGGCCCATACGCGCTAGCATTGATAGGACAGTCAACCAATACAAGAGTTAGATCCCCTTAAAGTCATGAAACATATTCACAAGGAAACCAAGATTGTCCAACATTCGTGTACGAAGCACGGCGTTTACAATGGACCGTATTGCCCTGAATGCTATGAGAAAGCGATAGGCTCTGACGACCCGTCGGTCGTGGCTGAGAAATCAGGGTCCGACTAAAATAGAGAGAACAACCATTGCTCCGATCAGGGTCGAATGATGAAGGCCCAGGCTGAACAGGAAGTTATCTCGCTTCGCGTTGACAAAGATTCCTTCTTTAGGAATGATATGGATTCTCCAATTCCACCAAGCGAACGCTCCAATTTCAAGGGATTGAACTATTTTCCACCTGATGACCGTTACCGTGTTACTTCGAAGCTGGAACGATTCGACACGCCCAAGCCCATAATGATCGCTACCAGCACAGGCACCCGACAAGCATACATGAGGTATGGAGCGTTCACTTTCGAAATTGAGGGACGAAGCCTGAAATTGATCGTCTACAAATCTGCTGAGGACCCGTATTCTCGGTCGCTCTTCATACCTTTCTCCGACGAGACATCTGGTCGCGAGACGTATGCATCTGGAAGATATCTGGACCTTGAAGAGCAAGGTGGGGACGATTATGAACTAGACTTCAACATGGCTTACAATCCCTATTGCGCCTATAGTGAAGAGTATACTTGTCCATTACCTCCTGCCGAGAACAAGCTCTCTGTTAGGATTCTGGCAGGAGAGAAGAATTACAAATAGGATGAGTTGACGGTAGAACCGAGATCTATGCCGACCCGAATGACCGACTATTCACCAGACTTCGACACTCTGGAAAAGATGGAGTGGGCCTTCTCAAAAGGCGATGTAGCCTACATTAGCAAGGTCCTGGATAGTCGACCTAGCCTAGTCCTTAGGATCCATGGAGTCTGTATGCTGGCCGATATGAAGAGAGAGGACGCGATTCCGGCCCTGGCCCGAGCTCTCCGAGAGGACCCGAGTCCCCTAGTCAGGCACGAAGCAGCATTCGCAATGGGACAATTAGAGTTCAAGTCGGGAGTGCCCGCTCTGCTAGAGGCCATGGCAAAAGACGAGAGCGTTCTTGTTAGACATGAGTCAGCAGTGGCATTAGGCTCGATCGGCGACGAAAGAGCAAGGCCGAGACTGATGACGGCCTTGGAAGACGTTGATGAGGATGTGAGACTGTCGGCCGAGGTCGCATTAGCTGATCTAGAGTTCCTTAAGAGACTAAGAACCAGGACTGAGATTCAACCGATTGCCGAGACCGGCTAGTTGACTCTTCGGGAGACAACACCCGCTAAGCGTCAGGTTGAGAGGCCGAGTTTCCGCGTTCCTCGGTCAACGGCCGAACTAACGATACAGAGTTTGGCTAAGATTGGGATTCTTGATCGACATTTTTCTGTAAAGACAGACGATCAAACGATCACATTACCGCTGACACGTGACCCGACTGAGGTTGAGATTGACGAGTTAAGGAAGCGTGTTCCAAGTGCGAGTTTCGAGATCGAAGATTTCGAACCTCGGACGAAGCGCCCGCGAACCATCAAAGAAGCTCTAGCAGAGCGCGTGTCACCTGACGTTCTGTCTAGATTGCCCAAGTCTTTCGACGTGGTGGGCGACATTACAATTCTTGAACTAGATTCCGAATTGACCGCGTACCAGACTATCATAGCTGAAGCGATAATGGAGGTTCATCCGAACGTGCGGTCGGTCTTCGCAAAGAGCGGAGAAGTCTCGGGAGCTGAGAGAATCAGGTCTCTCCGTTACGTTGCTGGAGAGAATAGAACCCTTACAATTCACAAAGAGTATGGATGTCTATTCAAAGTAGATCTGTCGAAAGCCTTCTTCTCGCCACGACTCTCCACCGAACATCAGAGGGTTGCGCAGATGGTCGAAAAGGGTGAACGAGTTATAGACATGTTTGCTGGAGTTGGACCATTCTCGATCTTGATTGCGAAAAAGGTTAGCGATGTGCGGGTGGAGGCGATCGACGCCAATCCGCAAGCTGTAGAACTACTCCGAGAGAACGTGCGAGCAAACAAGGTCGAATCGAAAGTCCACCCCCACCTCGGGAATGCACGGGAAGTCATCCGAAAAGAGCTTAGGCAAAGTGCGAGTCGGGTGATAATGAACCATCCGTCCGCGTCGAAGGACTTCATCGGAGAGGCCTGTGACGCTCTCCGATCTTCGGGCGGCGTTTTCCACTATTATACTTTCGCTGGAGAGAATTGGGAAGCGGATTCTCGACATGAGATCGAACATGGGGTCGACGCGTCCGGCTTCGTCACAGAACGAGTCCTGGGGATTCACAGAGTTCGTGAAGTGGCTCCTATGAGATGGCAAGTCGCAGTTGACCTCAAAGTCGTCCCCCGTCAATAGCAGAGATTTCAACCGTCACCCTACTAGTCGGGTCCTGAAGCAATCGCACCATGTCTCGAGGAATATCCTTCGAGGATTTGTTCGCATGGATCATTAGGGTTCGATCCGAAATGAAGCCACTCTTTCTGACGACCAAGTCCGTCTCATGGGAGAAAGTTAGTCGAGGGTCTCCTTTGCCCTCTACAGTGAATTCGAATGGCCCGACCTGTAGCCTGAGTTGGCCCCGTCCGCTGGAACTTGAGAGAACTCGCTTCAAATCTACCGATAGGTTTCGAACTGCACTGGAGGATTTCACCGCGACAACGCAGTCTCCTCTGTGAGTCAGTTCATGGCTCGTCGTTATCTCTAGCGTGGTAGGGTGTGTTGACAGAATGGCGGGATGGCCGTACGCTTGAAAAATCGAGTGATAGACCCGGAATAGGTGTGAACGTTTCATGCTAAATATCCTTCAAAACCTGAAAGTTAGCGGAGGAGATAGCCAGGTCAGTCAATTTCGCTAATGAAAGGGAGAGAATGGTTCAGAGACTAATCAGCGAAGGATTACTCCGATCCCCCGAAGTCATCGCGGCGATAAGGAAAGTCCCACGGGAACTCTTCGTCTCAAACGAGCTTCACCCTTACGCCTACAACGATACTCCCCTGCCGACCGATCGGGGTCAGACCATCAGTGCGCCACACGGCAAAGAGAGCCGGGCGATATATGGTGGCCATAATGAACGAAGCACTGGAATTGAGGGTCGGCAACAAAGTGCTAGAGGTAGGTGCGGGGAGCGGCTATCACGCCGCTACGATCGCAGAGCAGGTCGGATCCCAAGGTCGGGTCTATACCATAGAACAAGTCCCTGAACTTGTCAAGGCTGCACGGTCCAATCTAGGGAAAGCTGGCTATTCTGAGCGTGTAATCTTAGTCCAGGGTGACGGCTCGCTAGGCTACCCGGATCGAGCCCCTTACGACAGAATAGTCGTTACTGCAGCCGCGCCCAAGATTCCGCAACCTCTGGTTAGACAACTAGTACCAGGAGGGGTTCTCATGATCCCAGTCGGTGGCCGCCTATTTCCCCAAGAACTCCTAAAAGTACGGAAAGACGACAAGGGACGCATTGAACGGACGTCTCTGGGAGGAGTCGCCTTCGTCCCGTTAATTGGGAAGGAAGGATTCGACTCGTAGGAGTCCACCCATCGATTCCGCGTTTTTATTGTCCTAAAATGTTGAGGTTGAACAACGGGTACGGTGCCTACCACGGCCTTGAGTCAGAGATTGATGAGGCTGAAAGAGAACCTCTCATCCAATCCCCGATCAAACGCGGGTGAGAGAGTGGATGCAGTTGTAGCCGTTCTTCTATACCAAGACTCCGCTGACGAACTTAGTACTCTCCTGATTCACCGTATGGAGAGGGTTAATGATCCGTGGTCGGGCCAGATTGGTCTCCCTGGCGGCAGGGTTGAGAAGTTCGATCATTCTACGCAGGAGGCGTTGGAGAGAGAGGTCCGCGAGGAAGTGGGACTCGAGCTAGGCAGAGAAGGAGAGCAGCTCGGTGTTTTGAGTGTAGGTCATCCCGGAAGGCGTCTCGAAATGACGGTTCAGCCATGGGTGTACGGCCTTCGGCGTCGACCTGAGGCGAGGACCGGGCCAGAAGTTGAACATGCGTTCTGGGTTTCGCTGTCGAAACTCCCTTCACTGAGGGGAAACTCCGAGGTCGAGATCAGAGGAACACGATTGGTTGTCGAATCATTTCTGGTAGACGGACGAGTTGTCTGGGGGTTCACGTACAGAGTTCTGAATGAACTACTGGCTGTTCTTGGGGTACTCGGGTAATCACTGAGATAGGCTTGCCATGGGGAGAAGTAATGGGTCTGCTGCGGGCTTTTTTTCTCTCCGAGAGTAACCCTTCAAGTCCAAAGTGACGGTCATGAAACCTAGCTGCTTGAGCGCTCTGTCAATTTGGTCCATCACGGCTTCGTCAAAGAAGAGTTTCCTCTCTTCGGGGGCAACCTCGATTCTAGCGGTAGAGTTGCTGTAGCGGACCCGCAGATTCCTTACCCCTGTCAATTCCCTGATGTACAGTTCCGCCTGACCAATCATTCCAAGTTTGTCCGTAGTGACTTCTTCACCATGAGTAATTCGAGAGGATAAGCAGGGCATTGCCGGTTTGTCCCAGACCGAGAGTCCCAGTATACGGGCGGTCTCTCGAACGTCTGCTTTTGAAAAGGATGCTATCAGCAATGGGCTCTTCACCCCGGCTTCTTGGGCAGCTCTGAATCCGGGACGATCATCACTGAGATCGTCAACTTGTGTCCCGTCGAGAATTGCTTCAAGTCCCAGACTGTCCGCGAGGGTCCGTAGTTCACCGTACAGAGTGTCTTTGCAGTGGTAACATCGGTCGGCGCGATTCGACGTGTAATCCGGATTCTGAAGTTCGTCGGTCTGTACCACTAGGTGCTTGATTCCGATTTCCTTCGCAGTTTCCTTAGCTATTTCCAGTTCGTGGGGAGGAAGCGATTCAGAGACTCCAGTGACTGCGACTGCGTGGTCGCCGAGTGCCTTGCACGCAAGAAGGGCAACGAGCGAGCTGTCGACACCAGCGGATAACGCGACCACCGCTCCTTTGTTCAATCGAATCTGTGAAATAGCCGCGTCGAATTTCTGCTGAAGGCCCGGCGGAAGTGATTCTCCCAAGTTCGGAGAAAGATGACGGGACATTGTAATTTAAACTGTCCATCTGAAACTTTCTCTATGGCCACGCGGAACGACTTGGCGAGATTCGACGACGGGTTCAAAGGATTGACAAACCGAACAAGTCTGCTCGCCATCCAGAGGGTGGCCCACATTGCCCACTTGGACGTAGGGCGAGAAATAAGGAAGGGACTGCCCGAAATAATTCTCGCTGAAGGGAAAGCTCCCCAAGAAGTCGCGGAAATCGTCGGAGAGATGGTGAAGAGGACCGGCAGGGCAATTGTTAGTCGGGCAACGAGGAAACACTTGCGCCCAATCCGCGCTAGGCGAATTCCAAAATCGAGCATTCAATTCTTTGAAAGGTCAGGCATTATTCTAGCCAAGCTCAAGTCTTACAGAGTTAAGCAGACTGGAGGTAGAGTCGGATTGCTTACTGCCGGTACGTCGGACATTCCAGTCGCGGAAGAGGCTAAGGTGATCGCAGAGGAGATGGGTTGCAAGACCCGTGTCTACTACGATGTCGGTATTGCAGGCCTGCACAGGCTCTTCAAACCACTCTCCGAACTGCTCAAGTGGGACTCAGACGTCATCCTGGTTGTCGCGGGGAGGGAAGGTGCTCTGCCCACCGTAGTCGCGGGACTCGTTGACGTCCCCGTCATTGGCGTTCCAACTTCCCGAAGCTATGGGTTTGGTGACAAGGGCATCGCAGCCTTAGCTGCGATGTTACAGTCTTGTTCTCTGGGAATAGCAGTCGTGAACATAGATGGTGGAGTTGGGGCAGGGAGCATCGGGTCTCTGATTGCCAATAGAGCAGCGAAATACCGCGCGGGACGATCGTGAGGCTCGGATTAAGTTGGGCGTAGATCTAGGAGATCTCGTTCCGCATCGAAAGATAACTCTCGATGAGCTGTCAGGCAAGACATTCGCTGTAGATGCGTACAACGCACTCTACCAGTTCCTGGCGATAATACGAGGTCCAACGGGCGCTCCTTTGATGGACAGGCAGGGCCGAGTAACGAGTCATCTTAGTGGTCTCCTCTACCGGACAACAAATCTTGCAGAGCGTGGAATACGTCTTGTCTACGTGTTCGACGGCATCCCTCCAGCTCTAAAGGAGACCGAGATCAAACGGCGACGAGCCGTCAAAGAAGAGGCGACGGTAAAGTATGAGGCGGCAATTTCTCGAGGAGAAGTCGAAGAGGCTAAGAAATACGCCCAAGCTACCGCGAGTCTGAAGGACATGATGGTTGAGGATTCTCATCGACTTCTGGAATATCTTGGAGTTCCATACGTGGAGGCGCCTTCCGAGGGAGAAGCGCAGGCGGCGTACATGGCCGCTCGTAGTGACGTGTGGGCCGCTGTCAGTCAAGACTATGACTCGTTATTGTTTGGCGCAACTAGGTTAGTCAGGAATCTTGCAATAAGCGGAAAGAGGAAGTTGCCGATGAGAGAGGCGTATGTTCAGGTGGACCCAGAGATTATCGAGCTCGCGTCCACCTTGGAATCGCTAGGGCTAATGAAAGAGCAACTGATAGATCTCGGAATACTGATAGGCACCGATTTCAATCCAGACGGATTCAAGGGAATCGGTCCCAAGACAGCGCTTAAGCTCCTGCGAGAGAATGCCACTATCGAGGGCATAGCCCAAAAGAATCCGGATTTCAAACCGCCACCAAACCTGAATCGAATCAGGCAAATATTTCTCACACCCGAGGTTACTTCGCATTACACTCTTCAGTGGAGGGAGCCTCGAACAGAGGAACTCGTCAGATTCCTTTGCGGCGAGAGGGACTTCAATGAAGAGAGAGTGAGGACCGCAGTGGAGAGAGCGAAGAGTACTATGACGAAGGAGTCACGCACTCAGACCCTGGAGTCATTCTTCCATCCATAGTTTGCTGCTCAAGAATACGGAAATGAGTTAACTTGGCTCATGGAAAAATCGTTCTGGCGACCGGAGCGTTCGATCTTCTCCACCTCGGCCACGTCAGATTCCTGCAAGCCTCCAAGAGAAAGGGTGGCCAGGGAGCCAAGCTGGTTGTGGTGGTTGCCAGGGATAAGACCGTCCTGAGTCGGAAAGGACGAAGTCCGATCTTGCCTGAAGATCAGAGAAGAGAACTTGTGGGCTCCTTGCGAGTGGTTGACAAAGCGATTCTAGGCCATCCGCATCTTGATCTCTTGGGCATATTGAGGGAAGTAAGGCCTGACATTATCGCTGTAGGACATGACCAAAAGCAGATCAAAGTCTCGGTCGAGAAGCTTCTCAGAGAGGAGCGTCTCCCTATTCGGGTTGTGCAGATTCCCAAGTTCGGACCTATTGGACTCAACAGCAGTACGGGGATTAAACAGAGGGTCGCAAAACGTTGGACAACTCGGACTAAGCCCCGAAGATCACTCTGATGTTGACTGAGTCACCATCCTTGAGGTTGAAACGGGTTCTCAGCTTCTCGGGCGAGATGATTTCGATGACATCTTCTCCGTAATGAGCTCTAACCGGAACAATTACTGCCCCTTGAACTTCTCCGTTAATGATAGCTCGATAACCCTTCACTGCTCCGTAGGTACGTGTCTTGTTTGCGAACCCTTCTATTTCGACGAAAGGATTACTGTCAAGTTCCCGTCGTGCACCCAAGTCCTCTTTTCTCACCCTGAGGTTCAGCGTTCCGGGAAAGGGGTCGAATCCTAGTTTGGACCTAAACTGCTTCCGGTATCCTTCCATTCCCATGTAGTAGGCGCCTTCAGACAGACCGGAGAAGACGACCGCACTAATCTCCACCTCAGCCCTCGGAGCCTCGAAAACCGATCTCAACACCCGATACATCTGAGTCAGACTGTCGAGACCTTCCTTTGTTATCCTAACTGTTTGATTTCTTCCTTCGGCCGATCTAGTGAGAAGACCTAGTTTCTCCATCTCTATCAGTCTACGAGAGGCAGTCTGCTGCGATACCCCAATGCTCTTCGCCACGAGGCTCGTGCTGTACGGCACGTTCCGCTGATAGGCCCCCATTTCAGCGAGCCTGTACAATGCGAGGAGGTGCGAAGGCTTCAGTCTGAACCACCTCGTTTAGAGCGGATCGATTCAAGATGTGCCTGTCTCAGTGGAGAAGGATGACCGTTGACGATGGATTTCTCAACCACGTTTGAAGCGGTCTCAAGAGAAATTCTATTGCCGACGCTTACGTAGAATTTTCGACCCTGAGCGGTTACAATTCTCCCGATCACCATACCCTCAGGGTCGAGTATCTTGCTGTCATCTGTTTTTCCATACAGGCGGGACTTTGCCACTCCGATCGTAGGCCTGTCCAATGCTAATCCGACATGGCAGGCCAAGCCGAATCTTCGGGGATGCGCGACTCCTTGGCCATCAATGAGGAACACGTCGGGCCTCTGACGGATCCTTTCCGCGAGCGTTACGAGAAGGGGACCCTCTCTGAACCCAAGAAAACCAGGAACATACTTGGTCGACACACGATCGACGATTGTCGCGGTCTCAATAATCTCCATGTTCGTCGCGTCCCAGACGGAGGCAGCGACAAAGGCAGAGTCACCCTCGTATGCAGCATCCATTCCACACAAGTATCGAGGCTCGAAGTTAGAGTCGTCGACACATTTGACGCGTGTTGATAGATCTCGCTGTAATGATGCGGCGTGATCTGTGTCTACAAACTGGAATAGTTTTTCCGAGGTCAATTCTTCGAAGAAGCACTCAGCCGCTTCTCCAACCTGTCCAGCGACTGTTCAAGAGCATAGCGTCTTACCTCGGTGACAACATCGCCTCGAGTGGACTCAATGATGCGCCGGTCAGCATCCATCTTGACCCTAAACGTTGGAATGATCGATGTGTGTTCGAGAGTCTGAAGATCGTCGTAAATGCCTTCCATCGCTCCCAGAAGCTTTTCCGCCCTCTTTACTTCACCTCTTCGAAGAGAGTTCAGGGCCATTCTACGAAACTCGCCCACGGCATCAAGCAATCCCAGCACATAGCTCCGATTGTCCGTTTTCAATTCAGAAATTGTAGGAAGTCGTTCGCTCTGCGCGAAGGATCGAAGGGTCATAGCCTCCACATATTCTTGAAATGCGACGACCACACCTGACGAGGTCTTAAATTCAGAGAAGTCACCTGCGAGGATCTCTATCTTCCTCAAAGTCTGTTCAACCTTGCGAAGCGTATTTGACGCGGATTCCATGTCTCCCCGATGAATCTCCAGAATCGACGATCCTGCAAGCCTCGTCGCAGTTCTCGACAAGGTCAGTACCGCTTCGCGGGCTTCGTCATAATGAACAAGCTGCTTCTGAATCGAAGTAAGG
>Ga0209239_1001573_pt1 | contig 13566 bp, 10 predicted proteins | sample GraSoi013_2_20cm_FD_185824 | JGI IMG/M metagenome (GOLD analysis project Ga0209239, IMG submission 185824) | Grasslands soil microbial communities from the Angelo Coastal Reserve, California, USA - Sample 10_02_2013_2_20cm (SPAdes) (version 2) | ecosystem: Environmental > Terrestrial > Soil >...
CAGGCCCCCGCCGACTCGGGGCCCGCCGCGTTGTACCAGGCGTGGTGCAGCAAGTGCCACGGGACGGACGGCCGCGGCCGGGCCGCCGCGACCACGCGCCTCGCCGTCCCGCCTGCCGATCTGCAGGAGTGCCAGGCCAGCACCGCCGAGCCCGAAGCCCGCTGGATCGGCATCGTGACGCAAGGCGGCGCGGCGTTCGGGCTGTCGCTCGACATGCCTGCGTTCGGAGAAGCCGGTACGCCCGCGCAGATCCGGGCCGTCGTCCGTTACGCCCGCTCGTTGTGCGGCGATTCCGGCTGGCCTCCCGGTGAGCTCAACTTCCCGCGGTCGTTTCTCGTCGAAAAGGCGTTCCCGGAGAATGAGTGGGTCGTGACGGAAGCGGGGCGCGGCCAGGCGCTCATCTACGAGCGCCGCTTCGGTAAGCGGCTGCAGGTCGAGGGCGAGGCCCGTACGATGTTCGATTCACTCCGTCGGCCGTTCGACGGTGTGACGGCATCCCTCAAGTACAATGTGTGGCATAGCCTGGAGCGCCGGGCGCTGGCGAGCCTGGGCGTGGAAGCGACGCCCCCGCTCGGCCGCCAGGAGACGTGGGAGATCGAGCCCTTCGTGTCCTTCGGAGCCAACCCCGGGGCGCTCGTGCTCCAGGGCGAAGTCGTGGCCTCGTGGGAGGAGGCCGCGGGGGTCACCGCATTCTCTTACCGGCTGGGCGTGGGACGCGAAGTCGGTCGCGTCGTGCCGATGCTTGACGCCGGATGGACGGTGCCGCGGGCAGGCCAGCACGCGTTGTCTCTCTATCCGCAGCTGTGGATGCGACTCTCCCGCTTGGGCCATGTGGCCGCGTCCGTCGGCGCGGAGGTCCGGGCAGTCGGGCCCGAGCCGCGCCGTCCAAGACTCATTGCGTTCGTGCTCTGGGACTACGGCGACGCGCCGCTATTGCACGGGTGGTAGGGGTCGGAGCGGAGCGGCGGCCGAGCGCCTCGCCGCTCCCGGCGGTTTGCGTTGTGCCATCGGCATCTCCCCTCGCTCGCCAGCGCCCAGGCCTCGCCCGCGGCGATCAGCAGGTTGTGGGAGGGCGCCTCCTTGGGACGCTCGCGACGCCGCTGCGGCCGCAGGCCACGGTCTTGCAGAGCTTCCTCGAACACCTGGAGGAAACCGGGCCAGCGCAGCGAGGCGGATTGGAGCCAGGGGAGCGCCTGCAGGTCCGGCAACCGCACGGACGGCTGCGCCGCGAGCGGGTGGCTCGCCGGGAGCAGCACGCCTGTCGTGGCACAGTCGATCAGGCGGTGCGCGCCGAAGCCTGCCACGGGCCACTGCGCGAGAAAGACGCTCGCGACATCGACCGTCCGCTCGCGGAGCGCCCGGTAGGTCTCCCCGTCGGTCTGGCTGGAGACCCGCACCTGCACGCCAGGAGAGGCGTCGCGAAATGTCGCCAGGAGGCCCTCGATGGTCGCGGCATAGAGCGACAGCTCGCCGTGCGCGAAGTGGAGTGTGGACGCTCGGTCCTCGGACGCGCCGCGGGCGCTCGCGATGGCGCGGGCCGCGCCGTCCAGGGTGTTGCGGGCTTCGGTGAAAAACGCCTCACCGGCGCGGGTGAGTCGAACCCCGCGGGGGATTCGTTCGAACAACGCGACGCCCAACTCGGTCTCGAGATCGTGGATCTGCTTGGACAGGGCGGGTTGGGCGACGTGCAGGCGCCGCGCGGCGCGGGCGAATCCGAGCTCCTCGGCGACGGCGACGAAATAACGAAGGTGTCGGAGCTCCATCTTTCCCTTTAGTGATCTTTGATATACTATGCTACACAACGATCGTCAACAGGGCACGGTTCCTGGACCGCGCGATGGCGCACGAACCCGAGCTGCTCGACATCGCCCAGGCGGCGGTGTTCCTGCACGTCAGCCAAATGTCGCTGCGCCGCTGGACCAACTCCGGCCGGCTGCCGTGCTTCCGCGTCGGTGGGCGGCGGGAGCGGCGCTTCCGCCGCGCCGATCTGCTCGCGTTTCTGGAGCGGACCGGCGAGCCCGCGCCGGCGCCCCCCGCTGGGCACCTGTGCGGACTGTACACGAGTGGAGCGGCGCGGGAGCGACAGGCCGCGGCCTTTCTGGCGAAGGGGCTGGAGGCCGGGGGCACGTGCTTTCTGGCGGCGGAGCCGACCGTTCGCGAGCGCGTGCTGGCGCGGCTCGCCCGCGATTGGCCCGCGGCGCCGGCCGCCGCCCGCAGCGGCCGGCTCGTCGTGTCGCGGTACGCCCGACTCCCGGCCGCGCAGCTCGAGTACTGGGAGGCGGGGTTCGCCGACGCCAGGCGCGCCGGTGCGGGGGAACTGCGCGTAGTAGGCGATATCTCGGGCGAGCGCCTCGGGCGGCACCGCTCGTTCGGTGACCTGCTCGTCTACGAGCGCGACTACGGAGCGCTGGCGCGGCGTTTCGGCGTAGCCACCCTGTGCTTGTACGATGCCCGCCGGCTCTCCGGCGTGCAGGCTGCCCGCATGCTGCAGGTGCACACCGACATGCTTCGGGAAACGCCGGCCGACGTCTCGCCGTGACTCGACCCCTCACGCCTTTCCGTTGACGTTGAAGCGCTGAATCGTCTCGGTGAGCCGGGCCGCCGCCACCGAGAGGTGTTGCGATGTAGTCGTGAGCTCGCCCAGTGACGCGATCTGCTGCTCGGTCGCCGCCGAGGTCTGCTCCGCGCCCTGGGCGGCCGAGTCGGCGATGCCGGCCACCTCTTCCATCTGTCGCACCACGTCGCGCATGCGGCGCACCTGCCCTTCGGTCTCGCCGGCGAACGCGGTGGCGAACTGCACGGTCGCGTTCAAGTCCGCGAAGATCGCGTCGAGCGCCTGCCGCACGGCGCTCGAGACGGCGTCCACGCCCTGAGCGGTGCGCCGTCCCTCGTCCATCGCCGCCACCACCTGGGTGATCTGCTCCTGGGTCTGGCGCACCCGGGCGCGCACCTCCTCAGCCGAGCGGGAGCTCTGCTCGGACAACTTCCGCACCTCGTCCGCCACGACGCGGAACCCCAGGCCGTGCTGTCCGGCGCGGGCCGCCTCGATGGCGGCGTTCAAGGCCAGCAGATCGGTCTGGCTCGCGATCCGCGCGATGGTGTCGACGAGCTTTCCGACCTCGCGGGACCCCTGCTCCAACGTCCCGGCCGCGCGCGAGACCTGGTCCAGGTGGGCGACCAGGCTGACCAACAGCTCGCTGGCGCGCGCGATCTCGGCGCCGTGACGGCGGGCCTGCTGTGCCACCGCGTTGATTTGCCGCTCGGCCTCCTGGGCGCGCCCGTGCAGCTGCGAGGCGATCCCGGCCGCCGCCTCCGAGTCTTCCCGTCCGTGACCGATGAGCTGGCGCTGCCGCGCGGTGCCGCGGGACAGCTGCTGTGCCGTGGCGGCGATCTGCTGCGATGCCAGCTGCACCTCCTGCGCCGAGCCCGCGAGCTGTTGCGCCCCGGTCGTGAGCTCCTGGGCCTGCTGCTGCACCTGACGCACGATCTCGGCGATCGCCTCGGTCGTACGGTTCACGCTCATCCCGAGGGAGCCCAGCTCGTCGAGCGCCGCGTCCGCCACCTGCCCGGTCAGATCGCCGCGCTCCACTTGCACCAACGCCTCGCGCGTCGCTCGCAGGCGGCTCACGATCCGGGTGAGCATGGGGACCAGAATGCCGCAGGCGACCGCGAGCCCGAGCGACTCCTGCAAGACAAGGCTCCAGCTCCAATCGCCCGCCGCCGCGCGGAGCGCGGTGGCCAACCCGAACCCCGTCAGGTTGAGCGCCAGCGCCTGCCACGCTTCGGTGCGCCCGAGATACCACGCCGCCTCGAGTGGCGCGATGAGATAGGCCGCGTACAGCACGTGCCCGGTAGGGCCGAGCGCGTACAACAGCGTGGAGATCACGCCCGAGCCGATGGCAATGTTGACGTGGGTGTACCCCGGGCGGAACGGCGTATCGCGGGTGATCCGATACATCGCGATGTTGGCCGCCGCGAACACCGCCGCGAAGCCGACGATCAGCCACCAGGAGACGGGAACGAGACGCGCCAGGCGCACCGCCGCGAGGAGGGCCACGCCCAGTCCCAGCAACGTCCAGCGCGCCCGCGTGTTCGCCAGCACGTACTGGCGCTGCGCGGCGCGACTCTCCTCGGCGAGCTGGGCGGCGAGGGCGGGCGCGGACATGGGGACAAGATGAGCGGCGCCCGCGGCCGGGGGTAGTGGGCTACATCCGCAGGAGGTAGCTGATCTTCAAGAAGAAGCCGTCCGAGGCGCGGCTCAGGTTTTGGAAGCGGAACGCCTCGGGCTCGATGAGTGAAGTACCGTAGCCGAAGAAGATCAGCGTCCCCGGCAGCGGCTTGTAGGAGAACAGCAAGTCGTTGCGAAAGTCGTTCGTCACCACCGCCGCCGCTCCGCTCCCGTTCACCAGGATCGGCTGCCCGGTGCGAGGATCTTCGAGCGCGACCTGGTCCTGCGCGAAGTACTGGCCCACGTACCGGAAGAAGACGGCGCGCGAGAGCTGGTACTCGAGCTTCACGCGCGGGATGTTCGCCGTCGAAAAGCGGCTCCCGTCGCGCGCCCGGGTGAGCCGCACGTGGGCCCAACGCGCCTCGAGGTGGACGGCGGGACTGGGCTTCCACGCGGCGGTGGCCTGGACGACGAATTGGCGCCCGGCCGCCGCTTCCGCGAAGATCGCCGTCGCGCCGTAGCTCAGGTTCGCGGTGAGCGTGAACGCCCGCTGCGGCGTACTCATGCCCGCGTTCGTGGCCCAGAGATTGTAGAGTCCGTGCGGCACTACGAACGGAATCGTGTCCGCTGTGCGGTCCACCCGGTATGCGCTGTACGCTTCAGCAACGAATCGTTGCGCGTGGCTCGTGAGCTGCGCCGTGAGGTTCCAGCCGCCGCGCAGCGTGGCACTCCCGTCGAGTTCGGGGCCGCCCTCGAAGATGCCGCGCATCCGGAAGAAGTCGTCGTACCGCCACAGCGGGAAGAGGTTCACGAACGCGCTCACTTGTTCCAAGACTGAGCCGGGTGCGCCGTACCAGGTGAACCGGTTGTAGACCCTCGCCTGGACGAAGTCCACGCGGTTGATGAACCCGCTCCGTGTCGCAAACTCGGACGTGGCTCCCTGTAGCTCATAGTGGTTCCCGTAACTGCGCCCGGTGCGGTCGCCGAACGTCACTGCCCACAACTGTCCCGCACGCGCGCCGCTCCCGTCCCTGGTCCACGAGCCCACGACCTGCGCCTGCGAAAACCAGATCTTCTTCCAGACAACCCGCGCATCCGCGCCGAGGACGCGACTGTAGTCGCCGCCATCGATGCGGTCGGTGTAGACGAGCCCGGCCGTGGAGCTCGCCCCCAGGTCGCGGCGCAGCCGCAGCAGGTTGTAGACCGGATTGCTCCCGGCAGCGGACTGAGTGTGGTCGTCCACGGCGCCGAGGTAGGCGACCGCCGTGCCACCCAGCTTGCCCGTGAGCTTCGCTCCCGCGACGGGCTGCACGATCTGTCGCGTGTAGATCAAGCGGTTCGGCGTGTCGAACTGCTCGAGCCCGTCCAGGAAGAACGGCCGCTTCTCCGGATAGAACAGCGCGAAGCGCTCGTTGACCGTGACCTGGCCGACGTCGGCCTCGACCTGGGAGAAATCCGGGTGAGCGGTGGCGGTGAGACCCAGGTTCTGCGTGAGCCCCCAGCGCACGTTGCCGCCCAGCTCGGGAGTGCCGCGGTAGTCGTAGCCGGCGCTGGCCGGTGCGCCGTCGACCTTGGAGGTGAATTCGGGCGTGAGATCGACGACCACCCCGCGCTTCAATCCGGTGAGCCCTGTGAGCCGGCCGGACTGAATCAGGAAGCTGGCGCTCGCCCGGAACACCGGCGTCCAGGTGTCCTCGTAGCCCGAGTGCTGCACGACCCGCACCACCTGCAGGCCCCACGACTGGGGATCGGCGCTTTGATAACGCAGGCTCTTGAAGGGGATGCGCACTTCGACCTCGTACCCCCAGTCGGTGCGGTGGCCGTGAGACTGGTAGACGAAGTCCGGGCTCAGGTCCACGATGCCGTCGTATCGCCCGGTGGCGGACGCGCCGCCGCCCGCGGCGCCCGCGTCCTGCCCCTCGCTGCGCACGCCGTCCTCCTGCACGCCAAGCGGGTTCACCGCGAACAACAGCGCCCGGCGGTGGTCGTTGTAGGTGTCGAGCAGGATCTGGATGTTGTCGTCCGCGTCGATGTGGTCGCGGTCGGCCAGCGTGGCCCGCACCACGTTGCCGTGCGGCTCGTAGGCGCGCACGCCGAACCAGATGGCGTCGGGCGCATACCACACGAGCACTTCGGTGGAATCTTCGGCGGGCCGGCCATCGACGGGGCGGTACTGCGAGAAGCCGACCAGACGCGCGGCCCGCCGCCACACCGGCTCGTCGAGCATGCCGTCGACGCGGGGGTCCGCTTCGATCCGCGGGAGCGTCACGGCGAGCTGCTTCTTCCAACCGTCGTAGGTCGGCGGGTCGGGGACGCCCGACTGGAGCAGGAGCAGCAGGGCGAGCATGGCGTGAAACCTAAGTGGGGAGTGCGGCGTGCGGAATGCGGAATGGATCGACCGGCCTCGAGCGGTCGCCTACGAATCGTCAGCCAACCACGCTACTCCGCACTCTACTCGTATCTCAGCGCGACGATCGGATCGAGCGCCGCCGCCCGCCGCGCGGGCCAGATGCCGAAGAACAGGCCCACGGCCGCGCTGAAGACGAACGCCAGCAGGATCGCCAGGGGCGAGATCAGGGTGTTCCAGTGCGCCAGCTGCGACAACACGATGGCGCCGAACGAGCCGAGCAGCACGCCGATCAAGCCTCCCGCGAGGCACAACACCAGCGCCTCCACGAGGAACTGAAACATGATGTTGAACCGGGTGGCGCCGAGCGCCTTGCGCACGCCGATCTCGCGGGTGCGCTCGGTGACGGACACGAGCATGATGTTCATGATGCCGATGCCGCCGACCAGCAGGCTCACGGCGGCGATGCCGGCGAGCAGATACTTGAACGTCTCGGTCGTCTGCTGGAAGGTCGCGAGAATGTCCGTCTGGTTGCGGATCTGGAAGTCGTTGTCCTGCCCGGGCCGGATCTTGTGCTGGCGCCGCAGCACCCGCTCGATCTCGATCATCGCCAGGTTCATGGCGTTCAAATCGGTCGCCTGGGCCGTGATGCTGCGCAACCGGTCGGTGCCGATGAGGCGATAGCGGGCGGTCTGGAGCGGGACGAGGATCTGCTCGTCCGGGTTGAAGAACGACCCTTGCGAGCCTTTCTCCGAGAGCACGCCGATGATCTCGAAGGCGATGCCGCGAATCAGGATCTCCTGGCCGATCATTGCGTCCCGATTGGAGCTGAGCATCTCGGGGACGGCCGAGCCGATGACCGCGCCGCGGCGGCGCGCCGCGTCGTCGCCGGCGGTAAACATGCGGCCGGCCGTGATCGTGTAGGCGTGCATCGGCACGTAGGCGGGCGTGGTCCCGACGACGTTCACGTTGATGTTCTGATTCCCCTGCTGGACCTGGAGGTTGGCGCTCAGCTCGGGCACGACGGCGCTGATGTAACGGGCGTTGTTCGCGAGCGCGGTGTCATCGTCCAGCGTGAGGCTCACGCGGGCGCCGCTCGCGACGCCGCGCATAAAGCTCTGGCCGGGATACACACTCAACAGGGTCGGGCCGAGCGACTGGATGCGGTCCTGCACCGATTTCTGCGCTCCCGACCCCAACGCGACCATCGTGATCACCGCGCCCACGCCGATGATGATGCCCAGCATGGTGAGGAGCGAGCGCAGCTTGTTGGCCCGCAGCGCCTCGAGCGCGACCACGATGATCTCGCCCAGGAGCATCGTTACCGCGCCCCGCTGCCGGAGAGCACGACGACCGTGTCCTGCTCGGTCAAGCCGCTCGTGACCTCGATGTAGTCCAGGTCGGTGAGGCCGGTTTGGATGGAGGCCGGCACGATCTTGCCGCCCCGCCGCACGAACACGATGTAGCTGCCACCCGCACTACTGGTGGTCGACCCACCGGCCGACCGGCTCCCCTTCGACGGCTCCGCCGCGTGAAGCTTACTGCCGTCTCCTCCCGCGGCCGGCGGGGACGCGGCCGTCGCCTGCGTATCCGCGAGTTGCTGCTGCACGAGACGTGGGTCGAGGCCCAGTACGCTGACCGCCGATGCGACGTCCCGCGGCGTCCGCAGCGCGGCGTTCGGCACCGCCAGCACCCCCTGGCGCTGTCCCGTGTGGATCTCGACTTCGGTGTTCATCCCCGGCTTGAGCAGGTGGTCGGGGTTCAGGATGTCCACATCGACCGGAAACATCGTCACGTTCTGGGTGACCTGCGCCTGGGGTTCGATCTTGAGGACATGGCCCTCGAACTGGCGATTCGGGTACGCATCGACGGTGATCGTGACGGGCACCCCCGGTCGCACCTTGCCCACGTCGGTCTCATCCACGAGCGCCGACACCCGCACCGTGTCGAGGTTCGCCATCTTCAGGATGACGGTGCCTCCGCCGACGTCGTTGGTGGGACTCGAGATCACCGTCCCGAGCACCGCGTCGAGCTCGAGAATGGTGCCGGTGATGGGCGCCTGGACCTGCGTGTCCTGCATCGCGTCCCTGGCGGTCTGGAGGTTTGCCTCGGCGGTGGCGACGGCCGCCTGGGCCGTCGCAAAGGAGAGCTTCGCGGCCTCGTAATCGCTCTCGGTGATGGACTTGCTCTGGAACAGCGCGTCGCTGCGCTTGAGCTGCGCCGTCGCGTTCTCGCGCTGCGCCTGGGCCACGTTGAGGTTCGCCTGGGCCTGGGTCAGATTGTTGCGCGGAATGCGCGGGTCGATCTTGGCGAGGAGCGTGCCCCTCTTGACCTCGTCCCCCGTCTGGACCGGCATCTCGAGGATCTCGCCCGAGGCCTTCGATTTCACGCTCAGCGTCAGGATCGGCTGGATCGCACCGGAGGCGGTGGCGGTGACGACGATGTCGCGCCGCGCCACGGGGACCAGCGAGTACGGTGGCGCGGTCTCCACCTTGTGGCAGGCGGCGACGCCCGCGATCACCGCGGCGGTCGTCACGCGGAGCGATCGCGTCACGGCGGGCCCCTTCTCCCGGTGGTCGCGGGAGTGCTCTGCGACTGTTGCTGTCGCAGGCCGGGCAGCCCGCCGCCGGTGACGTTCTGGAACCGCTGGCGGAACTGCTGCTGCGCCTGCACGAGCGACGCGCTCGGCAGCACCAGAACCGTGTCCTGCTCCGTCAGGCCGCTCGTCACCTCGATGTAGTCCTGATCGGTGAGGCCGGTCCTGATCGGCACCGGCACCGGCTGGCCATGCCGCAGGGCGAAGACGATGAAGTTGCTGCCGAGCTCGCCGCGGGCTCCCCGGCCGCCCCGTCCCCCGCCCCCGCCGTTTCCACCCCCGCCCTCCCCGCCGCCGGCCCGCTGAAACTGGCTGCGCATCTGTTGTAGCATGGCTTGCTCCGCCGGAGTCAGCGTCTGACCGCTCATGCGCTTTTGGAAAGCCGCCCGCACCTGTTCGGCGGTCACGCCGGGGGGCAGGGTGATCGTCCGGCCGCTGGGCGTCGTAAACGTCGCTCCACCACCGCCCGTGCCGGTCTGCCCCTTCCCGCTGTCCCCGGGGGCGATGCTGTCTCGCGACGCCCGCCGTGGCGTCGGAGCGGTGGCGAGCCGCTGCAGCACGAGATCGGGGTCCAGGCCGAGCACGCTCGCCGCGGAGCCGACGTCGCGCTGCGTGCGCAGCGCGGCGTTGGGCACCGCCAGCACGCCCTGGCGCTGCCCCGTGTGGACCTTGACCTCGGTGTTCATCCCCGGCTTGAGCAGGTGCCCGGGGTTCGGGATGCCGACGAGCACGGTGAACATCGTGGCGTTCTGGACCACCTGGGCCTGCGGCTTGATCTTCACGACCGCGCCCGCGAATGGCTGGTTCGGAAACGCGTCGACGGTGATCGTCGCCGGCATCCCGGGCTGCACCTTGCCCACGTCGGTCTCGTTGACGAGCGCGGAGTCCTGCACGGCATCGAGGTTCGCCATCTTCAGGATGACCGTGCCGCCGCCGAGCGTGGGGCTCGAGATCACGGTGCCGAGCACGGCGTCGATCTCGAGGATGGTACCGGTGATCGGCGAGCGGACCTGAGTGTCCTCCATCGCGTCCTTGGCGGTCTGGAGGTTCGCCGTGGCCGTCACGACGGCCGCCTGCGCCGTCGCGGCGGCGAGCTTGGCGACTTCGTAGTCCGTCTCGGCGATGGAATTGCTGCGAAACAGGTCCTCGCTCCGCTTGAGCTGCGCCGTGGCGTTTTCCAGTTGTGCCCGCGCCTTGTCGAGGTTCGCCTGGGCCTCGGTCAGGTTGTCGCGCGGAATCCGGGGGTCGATCTTGGCCAAGAGCCGACCCTGTTGGACCTCGTCTCCCGTCTGGACCGGCATGCCGATGATTTCCCCCCAGGCTTTCGACTTCACCGTGAAGGTGAGCACCGGCTGGATCACGCCGTCGGCGACCGCCGCCACGACGATGTCGCGCCGCTCGACGGGGACCTTTTCGTACAGGGGCGCGGATTCCGCCTTCTTGCAGGCGGCATAGCCCACCGCCAGCGCCGCGGACGCGGCGACTCGCAGCGATCGGGGTACGCTCACCGCTCCATCCGTTCGTCGCGCTCGATCAGCCCGTCGCGCAGGTGGATCTGGCGGCGCGCGTGCGCCGCGATGTCGCGCTCGTGGGTGACCAGGACGATCGTCTGGCCGCCGCTGTGCAGCTCCTCGAACAGACGCATGATCTCCTCGCCCGTCGCCGAGTCGAGGTTCCCGGTCGGCTCGTCGGCGAGCAGAATCGAGGGTTCGTTCACCAGGGCGCGCGCGATCGCCACGCGCTGGCGCTGGCCGCCCGACAGCTCGTTGGGCCGGTGGTCCATGCGGTCTGCCAGTCCCACGCGCTCGAGCGCCCGGGCGGCCTGGGCGCGCCGGGCCTGGGCCGCCTGGCCGGCGTAGATGAGCGGCAGCTCCACGTTGTGCAGCGCGTTGGCCCGCGGCAGCAGGTTGAACGTCTGGAAGACGAACCCGATCTCCTTGTTGCGGATGCGCGCCAGGTCATCGTCCGACAGATCGCTCACCTTCTGACCGTTCAGCCAGTACTCCCCCGCGGTCGGCGTGTCGAGGCAGCCGATCAGGTTCATCAGCGTGGACTTCCCGGATCCCGACGGGCCCATGATCGCGACGAACTCGTTGCGGCGGATCTGGAAGTCGACCCCCCGGAGGGCGTGCACCACCTCACCGCCCATGTCGTAGTTCCGGGTGAGCTTGTGGGTCAAGATCACGATGTCCGGCTGGGGTGTGTCACCGGTCCGGAACGTGGCCGCCTGAGCGCTGGTCATAGGGCGTGCCCCACGATCGCCTCGAGTTGGGCGCGGGCAATGCGGTAGTTGTAGCGCGCCTGAACCCGGTTCACCTCGGCTTGGGTCAGGTTCGCCTCGGCCGTGACCTCGTCGAGCTGGGTCCCCGCGCCCACCCGATAGCGCTCTTGCTGCACGCGCAGCGCTTCGGTCGCCGCGACCACGTTGGCGCCGGCGATCCCGATTTGCACGTACGCGGTGGAGAGCGCGGCGAGCTGCTGGGTGAGCTGGGCGTTCACCTGGCGGCGCGCGTCTGCCGCCTGGGCCGCCGCGTTGTCGCGCGCCACGCTCGCCGACACCTGAGCCTGCTCGCGCTGGAACCCGTTGAAGAGCGTCCAGGAGAGGCCGAAGCGCCACGTAAAGTTCTCGGGGTAGGTGCCGAACAGGGGCAAGCTGGGGGAGCCCGTGCCCGTCCGGCTGTTGCTGTAGGACACGATCAACGATGGCCAGTACTGCGAGCGAGCACTCCATACCTGGGCGCCCGCCGCGCGCGCCTGTGCCTCGGCTGCGTTCACGAGTGGCGCCGCTTGGAGCGCCGCGGGGCGCAGCGCGGTCGTATCGGGGAGTGGTGGAAACGTCGTGTCTGGCAGGGCACGGACCCGCTGGTCCACGCCGATCTGCCGGCCGAGGGCGGCCTGGGCGGTGGCCAGGCTCGCCTGCGCCTGGAGCAAGTTCAGCTGGGCGGTGCCCAGGTCCACCGTGGACGTGAGGGTGTCGGAGCGGGTGGCAGCCCCCGCCTGGAACTTGTTGACGGAGATCTGGAGCTGCTGTCGGGCCCGCTGCACCTGCGCCTCCGCGACTCGCACCAGCTCCTCGTCGGCGAGCGCTGCGAAGAATGCCTGCTGGGTCGCGAGCGTCGTCTGGTAGCGCTGGTTCACGAGTCCTGCCACCGCGGCGTCCTGGGTCGCCGCCGAGGAGCGGAGGTTGGCGAACCGGCTGAAGCCGTCGAACAGGACGAGGCTCGCCGACAGGCCGCCCGAGTACGAATACAGGGGTGGCAGCGTGTCGGTGGTCCCCGTTCGGAAGCTTGAGGTGTTGCTGCGTGAGGCCGAGGCGCTGGTGCTCACGGTCGGCAGGAACGCCCCCCACGCGCTGCGCTCGCCGGCGCCCGCGTTGCGCGCGGCGCCGCGTGCCTGGACCATGGCGGGCTGCACGTCGAGCGAGCGCCGGATCGCCTCGGCGAGCGTCACCTCCAGCGGCGCCTGCCCCTGGGCCGCGACGGCGCCGGGCATGCCGAGACAGATGATCGCCGCCAGGGCGGCTGTCGGGTGGTGACGGACGGACGTCATCGCTTCTTTCCGCTCGAGTCGGTCTTCTCCCTCTGATGCCGATGCCGGGCCATATGGTCGCGATACTTCGCCTGCTGGTCCGGCGTGAGGTGCGCCGTCACTTCCGAGTCCATCTCCGCCCGCAGCGCGTCGAAGCGCGGTCGGACCGTGTCCCACACCGCGGCCATGCGGGTAAAGTGCCGCTGCAGGATGGCGTGGACGGAGTCGCGCTGCACCGGCGTCAGCGCCAGCTCGTCGGTCAATTCGGCCACGAGCGGCTCGACTCCCCGGCCGCGCTCGGGCGCGCCGCCGTAGGCGACGCGGCCCCAGAGGGCCCGGCCGCCCACGCCGACTACGATCCCCGCGGCGAAGGTCGTGACGAGCAGCAGCGTGGCCCACGCGGTCGGACGGTTCAGCATCACGCAACTTCCTTTCTAGTTGCCCAGCACGGAGGCCAGGACCACCTCGACCACCGGCGTGCGGGGCGCGATCAGCGCTTCCGCGACCGACGGGCCGGGCGCCGCCGTCGCGCGGCCCACGAGATACCCCGCCGCCAGCGAGAAGAGCACGGCCGCGGCCACCCCCACCCGGGCCCAGCGGGCGAGTACTCGGTCCCACGAGCCGGCGCCGCGCGAGTCGTCGACCCGCGCGAGCAGCCGCGCCACGAACGCGGCGTGACTTCCCTCCGGCGGCTCGAGCGCCTGCCGCAGCGCGGCACCCAGCGCCGGATCGGGCCGGTGATCGAACGGCAGCGGTTCTCGCGTCATTCCTGCTCCTTCCAGTCTGCCAGCAGTACGCGCAGCCGGCGACGCGCGTGGAACACCTCCGAGCGCACGGTGCCCTCGGGGATGCCGAGGATGCCCGCGATCTCGGCGTGCGAGTAGCCCTCCACGTCGAACAGCACGACCGCCATGCGACGCCGGTGCG
>Ga0209239_1001574_pt1 | contig 13560 bp, 13 predicted proteins | sample GraSoi013_2_20cm_FD_185824 | JGI IMG/M metagenome (GOLD analysis project Ga0209239, IMG submission 185824) | Grasslands soil microbial communities from the Angelo Coastal Reserve, California, USA - Sample 10_02_2013_2_20cm (SPAdes) (version 2) | ecosystem: Environmental > Terrestrial > Soil >...
GGAATGCTCGACGTCTCGCCGTTGTACAAGTATCTCATACACGGCAAGGACGCGCTCTCCCTGGTAAACAAGGTCGTCACGCGGAATGCGAAGAAGCTCGCGAAGGGGCAGATCTACTACACGCCTTGGTGTGATGAACGCGGGAAGACGGTCGACGACGGGACGCTCTGGAACTTCGGCGACGGTTCGTTTCGAATGACGTCCGCGGAACCGAACTTGAAGTGGCTCGAGGACGCCGGGATGGGACTCGATGCGGAGGTGCGGGACGTCTCCGAGGACATCGGCGCGCTCGCGGTGCAAGGTCCTTCCTCGCGGGCAATCCTGATGGAGGGCGCGGACGGAGCCGTCCAGAAGCTGAAATATTTCCGATTCGTGAATACGGCGTTCGCAGGAATCCCGGTCCAGATCTCCCGGACCGGATACACGGGCGACCTCGGATACGAGATCTGGGTCGAACGGGAGCGGGCCGAGGCCCTGTGGGACGCCCTGATGGACAAGGGTCGAGGGCACGATATCACGCCCGCGGGCATGCTCGCCCTGGACGTCGCGCGGATCGAGGCGGGTCTCATCCTGGCCGAAGTGGAGTACATGCCCGCGCGGAAGGCCGTGATCGATGTGCAGCGGTATTCTCCCTACGAGCTCAGCTTGGACTGGACCGTTGCATCGGAGAAAGGACCGTTCATCGGACGCAGGGCGCTGCTCGACGAGAATCGCCGCGGCCCCGCCCGCCGAACGGTGGGACTCGTGATCGATTGGCGGACGGTGGAGCAACTCTACTTGAACATGGGATTGCCGCCGCAACCTCCGTCGGCACCGTGGCGCGCGAAGATCCCGCTCTATTCTGGATACCGTCAGGTCGGCTGGGCGACGAGCGGGTGCTGGTCGCCGCTTCTGAAGAAATACATTGCAATTGCGACGGTCGGAGCGGCGTACTCCCGGCCCGGGACGCGCATCGATATCGACCTTGCGGTCGAGTGGGAGCGTCACCGGATCCCCGCGACCGTCGTAGAACGACCGTTTTTCGAACCGGACCGAAAGAAATCGTGAGCCGCGGGCCAACCGCTTTATCGGGCCTCTGAATTCTGTGTCGCGCTATGGCCTCGACCGATGCGATTATCGTTGGAGGGGGTCACAACGGTCTCGTCGCGGCCGCCTATTTGGCGAAGGCCGGCCATCATGTGTCACGGAAGAGATCCATTCCGGGTTCAAAGTGTCCACGCTTGCCTATGTCTGCGGCCTCCTCCACCCCGACATCAAGGCGGACCTGGAGCTGCGGGGGAGGAGTCATTGGGGCCCCTGGACACAACGCGGCCATGGCGGTCCTCGAGGACTGGTCGCAGCTCAAGGCAGCAGGCTAGTCTAACGATAGCTGACGAGTGTACACGTAACCTTATTCTTGTCCGGGCGCTCATCACTAAGGGCGAGGGTGCCTTGGTTCATGCGGGCCACCGTGAAACCGCTTCTAGTCGTCCGTTTCCTAGCATGGTGGCGGTCGATCCCTCGTCGGCGCAAGGTCTGGATCGGTGTGTTCGTGGCGTCTGTCGTTTTCTTTGGCTCGACGGTCGCGTTTCAGGGAAACCAATGGCTTCATAGCGGGCTGCCCTGGCCCGACGCCTACCATTCTTCCCTGGCGCTCGATGGCTTCGGGCATCCGCACGTGGCCTTGGGAACGGTGGATCTTAGGTACGAGACATTCTCAGGCGCGGTGTGGTCATCCAATCTCGTCGATGAAGGTATCTCGGTTGATTCGATATCGACGCGTCTGGATTCTGTTGGCCATGTGCACATCGCCTACGGGGCGCGAAATTTCTCGCGCGGCTACGTAACTTCCGACGTGAACGTAAAGTATGCTACAAACGCGGGCGGAAGGTGGGCCACTTCGTACATTGCCTATGGTGCCTCATCACCGTCAATCGCGGTCGATTCTAAAGGGCGCATTCACCTGGCATACGTCTCTACTGGAGATTTCTACGACCGCAACGTTTCGTATCGTGTCCTCTCAGGGGGAATCTGGTCTCCGAGGATCACGCTGCCTGGCGGCGGCTTCGAAATAGGCCCGATCACGCTGGATTCGAGCGACCATGCGTACATTCCCATCGGCCGCATGTTCCCGGGATATGCGACGAACAACCACGGCTCTTGGGAAGTCGTCTGGCTGGACTCCCAGATGGGGACGCAGTCGATACCTTCTCTTGTCGTCGGCTCCCATGAGGACCTCCACATGAGCTACACCGCGTGGAGCCCTAGCGAGAAAACGAGAGTGCTGCGCTATGCTACAAATGAGGCCGGCTCCTGGACCTATTCCAGTGTCGACCGGTTGGAGAATACCAACGTGGACCTTGCTGTCATTGCGCAGGGTCCTTCGGGTCAGCTCCAGATCATGTACAACGACTTTCGAGCCGCGCCCGACTATTCTATTTCTACGCTGAAACACGCTGTCCAGACGCAGGGGGGTTGGTCGGTTTCGGTCATAAGTTCCAACGCAGTTTTACAAAACCCGGCGTCGTTCGCGATCGGTCCTGGTAACAAAGCCCACGTCATTTATGTTCAAGAGAGCCAGGGGAGCCGCTCGGTCGTCTATGCGACGAAGGGGCTGGACGCGTTCATCCTCGCGACCTTCCTGATGGAGAATGCATTCGTCCTGGCCGTGGAGGTGATTGTCGTCGGCGGTGCGTTGAGGAAGGCCCTTCATGGCAGGCGCGGACGGCCGCGGGTCGCCCTGAGAGGCAAGGCGGACCACTAGTTGCCCTGAATCTGGTCTTCGTCCACCTTCGCGAAGCCAGAGTCGCCGGATTCAACGAGGTTTTTCAACGAGACGAGGAGGGCCGACCACCGTCCGCGCTCGTGCACAATTTCGTCCGTCTGAACGAGGGCAAAGCCCACGACAGAAAGATAGACTGCCGTTCCGCTGGATTTTTGTTCAAACTCGAATAGAATCCGGAGATGCCTCGGCGCTTGCGACGATTGGAGCGCAATTCGCCGTTCGGGTATCCATTCGAGGACATGGTCTGGGCCTTTTTCGGGCCATCCGAAAGAGAACTGTCCTCTGGGGTTCGGATCCACATGCGCACGCTGGGTCGGCATCCCCCCCGTTGACCAATGGTCTAGCTGTTTGGGATCTGCGAACGCATCGAAAACCCTGGCAGGAGCTGCTTCGACAAGGACGGAGAGCTTCAAATCGGGATCGGTCACGGCGGAGTGATCGGGCCGCACGCTGTCTCCGCGCCCCTCCGCAATCGATTTCAGGTTTCCGAGGCACATCCGCCACGCATCTAGGACGGAGCCGCAGGTCGTGGTCCGAATCGGTACACCACGATGCGAGACATGGAGGAGCGTCGTATCGTTGGAACCATCCTCCAGTTCGTAGGTGGCGCGGGTCTTGACGGAGCGAATCGGCCAGATGAATGCAAATCGACGGAGGACGTCGCCTTCGTCGATCGTTGTTTCCCACGCACGGCCTTCTGGAGGGAGGATGCATGTCTCTCCTCCGAACTTGAAGGATCCTCCCACCTTCGGCTCGATCCGGCACCATCCGCAGAACCAACGCGAGAGGTGTTCAATGCGCAGGAGACGCTCAAAGACGGTCGGCCTGGGCGCCGCGATTCGCATCCGGAAATCGTAATTGAACGGCATGGATTCTCGCCAATCTCTGTCGCGGTCGAATCCAGGGCGGGACATAAAGTCGTGGACGCGACTTCCTATACTCTTTTCGATGGCTCTCGTCTGCGGGCGGCGCGCCGGCCCTTCCGGCCGCCGTGGCGGAATCGTTTCTCCTTGGGACGAGTGTCTTTCGGAGGGCGTTCCTTCCTCTTCATGAACGTGACACGTCGCTGGACCTGAAGAGGGTTGCGGAACGTGTCTCCACTTCGCATCGTTGGCGTGACCCGGCTCCCTTATCAAGGATGACGGGGTTTCGTTGGCGTTGCGGGAGAGCCAGGTCACGTCGAACGCCCGCGATGCGGGTCGGTTCGGCCTCTCCGGAGACGTGCGACGAGTTCGGATGTCTCTCCGTATCCGTTTCGGGAGGACCCTCTGGACGGGCCTGCATGGCCTGTCGGAAGGATGGCCGTGCCGGCGGTGCCGGCCATCCCTGGTCGTCTGGATGCAAGGTCTCCACGACGCGGTGAATGTCCGACTCGGGAAGCGCCCGTTCCGCCCCGAGGCCTTTGCTCGGTTCTCGGCCGGCGCCCTCAACGGCAGCCACCACTTCGGTTGCTTCGGATGTCGTGTCGCGCGGTGGGTTTCGCGCCTCGTCGCGCGGACGCCTCGGCCTTCGAGGGACCACCAATGAAGGGGCGTGATCCGCCTTGAAGGACCTGACCCCCGAAGAGCAACTCGACTCGTTCATCTCGAAGTACGCCCCGCAGACCGCGACTCAAGCCCGCGTAGTGCTGGCGAAGATGCGGGCCCTTCTGCCAGGGGCGATCGAGTTGGTTTATGACAACTACAACGCCTTGGCCGTGGGGTTCGGTACCACGGAGCGGACCTCGGACGCCGTGTTCTCGATTGCCGTGTTCCCGAGGTGGATCAGCCTTTTTTTCTTGCACGGGGCGAATCTTCCGGACCCGAAACACCTTCTGAAAGGAAAAGGAAAATCGGCTCGTCACATCGTGTTGTACGGGCCCGAGACGCTGGACATGCCCGCCGTCCAGGCCCTGATGGTCCACGCGCTCAAGCGGACGAATCCTCCCTTCGATCCGAGGCGGCCGAACCGGGTGGTAATCAAGTCCGTCTCCGTAAAGCAGCGGCCTCGACGCTCGAAGCCACTATGAACGGCCCTTGCCTCCCCATCCGACGCTTTCCGGAGGCCGAACACCGCCGGCTGCACAAGATGATCTGTATGCAAGCAAGCTCCGGCGGGCGCAGTTGCCATCTCGGAGCGCCGGGAGTAAGGCGGGACAGGCTCGGATCGTGCCGCGGCGGCCGCGTCGAGACCTCGGAGGCCACGATACAAGAAGGCACAGTTTTTAGCGGCCACCCTCTCATTGTTGCTTGAGGCCGCTATGTACCGCCGTGCCTGTCTGGTTCTCGCGATCGCCCTGGCTTTGCCCGTGCTGTCCCATCCGGGGCTCGTGTTCGTCCATGCAACGGCCCTGTCCCCACGAGCCCCAATCCTGATTCTCGGGGACGGGAACTTCACTGCGGCCAACGGGGTGATTGGCGGAGATGGGACCGCTCCGAACCCATACCTCATCGAGGGATGGGACATCAACGCCGCGACGGCCCACGGCATCGAGATTCGCGACACGACGGCGTCCTTCGCGATTCGGAATGTCTCCGTGCAATCCGGAGGAAATCTCCACTTCGGCATCTACCTCTTCAATGTCTCCCACGGCCAAGTCCACAATGCAACGAGTTCTGGAAATTGGTTCGGCCTAGCTCTCGATCAGTCGGACAGTGTCTCGATCGCGATGGGCAATTTCTCGTCCAATTTGCAGACTGGATTGAATCTTCGGGTCTCGAGCGGCGTGTCCATTACCGGGAACGAGGTCTCCTCAAACGTCGGAGCGGGAATCTTCCTCTTCCAGGTCTCGGGTGCGATCGTCGCGAACAATTCGGTCTCCTCCAATCAACGGAGCGGGATCGCCACCGACCGGTCCACCGACGTGGCCATCGCGGACAACGTCCTCGTCTCGAATCTGGATACGGGCGTCGATGTGAAGGACTCGGCCCGGGCCGACGTCCGCAGGAACACGTTCCTGTCCGACGGCCTCTTCGTGTACGATAGCCTCATGCCCGCGGACGTCAGCTCGTACACGATCACGGCCGACAACCTCGTGAATGGGAAGCCGATCCGTTACTACAAGGACTGCTCGGGCCTCGACGTCGACGGCATCGTGGCGGGACAGGTCATCATCGGGAACTGCACAAACGTTCGCGTTGCCAACATGGCGATGAGCAACACGGACGTAGGGGTCGAGGTGCTGTTCTCATCCGGCATCGTGATCCAGGCAAACAATGTCACGAACGGGCTCTTCGGCGCATGGATTGACCTCTCCTCCAACGCCACGATTACGGAGAACAATCTCTCTTCGAACCGCAACCTGGGCCTCGAACTCTTCGCCGTATCCAACGTCGTAATCCGACGCAACATCATCGCGCTCAGCGAAACCGGGCTGCTTGCGAACTTCGGCTCCAACCTGACCGTCGCGGAGAACGATGTGAGGAACAACAACCTCGGTGTGAGTTTCGCCCAGGTAGGCGGAAGCCGAGTGCATCACAACAACATGGTGGCCAACACCGTCCAAGCCCGGGACAACGCGGGCGCCTCGAACGCATGGGACGACGGTTATCCAAGTGGGGGGAACTTCTGGTCCGATTTCGCCGGGCAGGACCTCTGCAGCGGACCCGCACAAGACGTCTGCCCCGATCCCGACGGCGTCGGGGACACACCATACGCCATCGACGCCGACAGCCAGGACCGCTATCCGCTGTTCGAAGCTTTCGTTCCGAATGCACCTCCCGTCGCCTCGTTCACCGTCTCCCCCACGGCTGGGACCGTCGCGACCGTCTTCCAGCTGGACGCATCCGCATCCTCGGACGCGGAAGATCCGCCCGGGGCGCTCAAGGTCCGTTGGGACTGGGAATCGGACGGGGTCTGGGATACCCCTAGGGAGACCGCGAAAACGGCCCAGCATCAATACGTACAGGCCGGGTCCTATGTGATCCGCTTGGAGGTTCTCGACACCAATCGTCAGGCGAACACGACGTCCATCCCGGTTACGGTCTCGACGAGCGATGCGTCGCCGCCCGTAATCCAGCACACTCCTCCCGGAGCGGTGACAGTCGGCCAATCGATTATCGTCGAGGCGAATGTGGCGGATGCGGGGGGCGTGAAGGGCGTCCTCCTTTTCTACCGGGGCGTGGACGACCTGAGCTTCCGGTCTGTTCCGATGACTTCGATCGGGGGCGGTATGTTCCGGGCAAGCCTGCCGGCCCAGGGTCGGCCCGGGACCTTGGAATACCATATCCAGGCAATGGACGCGTCGGGCAATATGGCTCGAAGTCCCGCGAGCGGTGAGCACACGGTCGCGATTCGGGAGGCAGCATCGACGTTCCCGCTCGAGATCGTCATCTATGCGATTCCCGTCATCGCCGTTGCCCTCGCGGTAATCCTGCTCCTCTTCCGCCGACGTAGACGCCCCTCTGCAGGGAAGCCGCCGAGAACCGAGCCCTGATGACTTGCTCGCATCCTACCTAGCGCCCCGGGCTCAGCGTCGGCGTCCCGGCAGCCATCGGTAAATTCCCGGCAACCCGGTTGGCTCTCGAGAGCTCTTCCGGCCGAAGGCTTCGCGTTGCACCCCTGTTTCCTGAACGGCATGGCCCGCTTCCCCGAGGCCGAGCGTCGCAGGCTCCACAAGATGATCTGCATAAGTATTCTCCCTCTCTCCCCGAACTTGAGTCTTGAGGACCAGCATCTCCTCGCATTCGGCCGCGGTTGACGATTGGTCAGCCGGTTGTCCCAGCCGTGCAGTTTCACGGGAGTCTTTCTATCCTTTGCAGCTCATGTCGCTGGCGAGGCGTCGGATGGGCACCGAGGAGAACAAGGCATTGATACGACGGTTGTTTCAAGCGATCGATGAGGCCTGCAAGGAGGGCAACGCCAACATTCTCGATGAGTTTCTTGCACCCGACTTCGTGGAACACAACCCGTTCCCAGGCATCCCACCGACGCGGGAGGGATGGAAACAGGCGTTCAAAATGTTCGTCGACGGTGCCCCCGGGTATCACGTGATCGAAGACCTCGTTGCGGAGGGGGACAAGGTTTCGGGACGGATTACCGCGTACGGGACGCACGAAGGGGACCTCTTCGGCATTCCGCGAACGGGCAAACCGATCCGGGTGGCCGGGATTGCGATTTGGCGGATCAAACGCGGGCGAATCGTAGAGCACTGGCACGAGACCGACCAGTTGGGGCTGATGCAGCAACTCGGCAGGATTCCGCGACCGGAAGATCGAGCGTAGCGCCATTGCTAACGAGATGGGGAGAACAGGAAACTTCGACGTTGAGAGCGACAAGATCTCCAAACACGACTCCTTGGGTGTGCGATCCCGTCTCGCCGAACAACCCAACCAATGATCATGAGCTCGCCTTTCAATTCAAGCGCGAATTGTCGGATGACGCTCGGTGAACCAGGTTTCCCCATCTTGACGCGTGCAGGGAACGGCCGCCGCGCCAGCTGCAACCCTCGCTATTTGCGCACAGGTGGACGCTAGGCATGCCGCCTGTCTCTCACGTGGACCGGCAGTCGGAGCGATACGGGGTTATTGCCACTTCCGGAAAGGGCCTCAGATACGAAGCCTTCTTAAACCACCCGGGCCTCGCCCTCCATATGGCCCGCTTCCCCGAGGCCGAGCGCCGCCGACTGCACAAGATGATCTGCATGCAGTGCTACGCACGAAACGCGATGCGCGCCACTCGTTGCCGGAAATGCGGGAGCACGGAGCTCCGCCCGAAGGCGAAGGAAGCACGGAAGGAGTAGAGGCCTACCGACGTCGCCTCTTTCGAATTGGTGTCAGCGCGGTGAGCCGACCACGGTTCCGAGGATCTTTCTTTCCGCGCTTCGCAGATGTTTTGAGAACGCGGCTCGTGAGATGCCGACGAGCTGGCCGAGCCGCTCGAGCGACACCTTCGCCGGGGTCGCGTAGTACCCGAGTCGATAGGCGAGGGTCAGCAGTTCTCGCTGGCGAAGCGTGAGCGTAGTCCACGGATCCCATCGCTCCGCGGGAACTCGCCGGACGGCTCGAACCCAGTCTCGCCCACCGAACCGGTCCAGGAGATTCCGGAATCGGCGGAGCACGCCCTCCGAGACAAGCAGAGAAACCCGAGCACTTCCCTCGGCCTCGCGGACAACGCGCAGCGGAACGATCCCGCCTTCCGTGCCCAGAGCCTCATGGACAGACTGCGGAATCTTCCATTCGATCCATGCAACGTATTCGCTGCGCTCTCGATTCGCGGACATCAGCTCGAACCGGGCGAGCCGATATCGCCGGACCAATGCGCGGGCTTCGCGGCGGATCGTTTCGAGATCTTTGAACGGTCCGCGCCGGTGCACGCGGACGACCAACGCCAGCACCTTCGGACGCACGGCGAACGACTGGAGGACATCGACGGACTCGTTGTTGCGAAAGAATAACTCGGTCAAGATCCCGACATCTTCGAGGAGCCGAGTCGGGACGACAACGTCGAGGTGCTTCACGGGTCCACCCGGTTGACAGGTAAACCACTGACCGGATAAAGCCGCGGTCCCTCGGGCCCGGCGAAGGAGGCGTGGCGCATGGCCGAGATGGAGGGAAAAGCGTTCACCGCGGAGACCTCGGTGATCACCTGCAACATGGAGGGAGTCGTCCAGCAATACGCGGCGGATGCCGCGGACCTGTTCGGGTGGAGTCCCGAAGAGGTCATTGGAAAAATGAGCGTGGCCTCGTTTCACGTGCCCGAGAACGTGCCGGTCCTCGTGCCGCGCCTCCTGCGAGAAGCCGTCGAGAAGGGTATGTTCGAAGAGGAAGTCACCCTCGTCCGAAAGGACGGCGCCCGGTTCCCCGCGGTCCTCACGGTCCGCCCGATGTTCCGCGATGGGCGGCAGATTGGTTTCATGGGGAAGACGCGTCCGCTGGCAGCGCCCACGAAGTAGGCGATCTTTAGGTAGGTAATGGCCGTGGCGGGTTCTGATCGCTTCACGGACGAGACGTCCGTGATCACGTGCGACATGAACGGCACCGTGCAACGGTACTCCGCCGACGCGGAGGCCTTGTTCGGTTGGACCCGCGACGAGGTGATCGGCAAGATGAGCTTCGCTTGGTTCCACGTTCCGAAAAACGTCCCGACCCTCGTCCCTCGGCTTCTGAGGGAAGCGATCGAGAAGGGGAAATTCGAGGAGGAGGTGACGCTCATGCGGAAGGACGGTGCCACATTCCAAGCCATCCTGACGATGCGCCCGGTCCTCCGGGACGGTCACCAGGTCGGCTTCATGGGGATGACGAAGCCGCTGACCCCACCGAGCGAAGTCCCGGTCCGGCAGCTGTGGTTTCAGGCCCTCCGCGCGCCCTTTCTCATCGCGTCCGTGATCCCGGTCCTCGTGGGCGCTCTGGCCGCCTGGACGATTCGAGGCACGTTCAATCCCTCCTTCTTCGTCCTCTGCCTTCTCGGGGCGATCTCCATCCACCTCGGTGCGAACATGGCGAACGATGCGTGGGACTACCGAAGTGGGAACGACCTCGCGGTCCGCCACCTGAATCCCTTCGCCGGCGGAGGTCGGGTATTGCTTCGCGGCGTACTGAGCGTCCGGACCCATCTCGTCGTGGCCCTCACACTCCTTGCTGCCGGCTCTCTCGTTGGACTGTACTTGGCTACCCAGGTCGGCCTGCCGTTGTTCGTCCTCGGCCTCTTCGGGGTGGCGATCGCCTACTCCTACGTCGGCCCACCATTTCGCCTCGCTCACCACGGGCTCGGGGAAATCGCGGTCGCGCTGGAGTTCGGGCCCGTGACCGTGCTCGGGACGTATTTTGTCCTGGCCCGAGCGTTCGATCCTCCCGCGATCGTCCTGTCGCTTTCCCTCGGTCTCCTGGTGGTGGGAATCCTGTGGATCAACGAGGTCCCCGATATCCCTGCAGACGCCTCCGTCGGGAAGCGGACGTTGGTGGTCCGGTTCGGTGTTGCCCGGGCCACGACGGCCTTCGCGTGCCTGCTTGCGGCGGCGTATGTCGTCCTCCTGATCGGCGTCCTGTTCGCTGGCTTGACACCATGGGCCTTGTTGGGCCTTTTGGCCCTGCCCCTCGCGGCGAAGCCTGTGCGGGGGCTCCGAGCCGCCAAGGACGATCCCCACGCCCTCATCCCATCGAATGCGGCGATGATCATCGCGACCATGGCGACTGGGATTCTCCTCCTCGTCGGCCTTGCCCTCTCCACGATTTTGGGGAACCCGCTACTGGGTGTTTGAGTCGTTGCATCGCGGATCCACTTTCGCCGACCCCCGCGGGCTATGACTTAATACCTCGCCGTTGCATGCCCTCGTATCCTTCGAGAAGGGGGGATGAAGAACATGGCTCAGAAACCGAACAGTATTGTGCACGTGGAGTTCCATTCGAACGCACCCGAGAAAACGAAGTCGTTCCTCAAGGACGTCTTTGGCTGGAAATTCGAGGACGTCCCGCAGATGAACTACTCGATGTTCCAGCCACCAAGCGCACCTGGCGGCGGACTCCAGCAGGCGGAGAACCTGCCCGCGGGGGTTATCGACTACGTCCTCACGGAGGACATCGAGACCACGCTGCGCAAGGTCACCTCGTCCGGTGGCGCGGTCACGATGCCAAAGCAGGAGATTCCCGGCATGGGCTGGTTCGCGGTGTTCCAGGACCCGACCGGGATCACGCTGGCCCTCTACGAGGCGCAGGCGCCACCGCGTCCCGCCCGAAAGGCCGCGCGGAAGCCGGCGAAGCGGACTGCGCGCAAGGCCAAGAAGTCCTCCCGGCGATCCCGCTAGGTCGATTCGGCGAAGAAGCGCAGCGGCGCGACTTCATTCCACAGTCGCTCCGCGAACGCTGGGTTGTGGTCCGTCTACGCAGACCCGCCCGCCAGGGATGCCATGACCCGGCGTCGGACCGGAGAGGCCGGAAGTCGACGCTGTCCGGCTTGGCCGTCTGAATTCGGCGCCGCTTCCTGATTGGGAAGGATAAGCAGAATCCGGAGGGTGTCTGATCCCTTCGGGAAGACTTTCGATGCGCCGTTCTCGAGGATGGCGAGGACCTGTAGCCGCATATGCCCGAGAGACGATGGCACCGAAGGGGATAGGCAGGTAGCACGCGGGTCGATGTCGCATGTGAGCGACCTGAACAAGGAACCCCAAGGACGACGCGGTTGCGAACCGTGCCTCCATATCCTCCCCTCCGGATAACGCCGAGCGGCAAGGGTCGTTCGAGCCCGAGGCTCGACCCTCCCTTCGCCAAAGAGTCACGGGCGACTCCCTTTGGACCGAAGAGAACGCTTAACCCGGTCCATCGGCTTGCCGAGCGGTCGATGTTCTTCGAGCAGCACGTGATCGGCGCGATGCAGAACTTCGGTTATGTGATCGGTGATCCCGCGACCAAGGTCGCGGCCGTGGTCGATCCGAGCTTCGACGCCCGCATCTTGCAGAAGGTCGCCGGAGAGAACGGGTACGCGATCGGGTTCATCTTCGACACGCACCATCATGCGGATCACGTGTTTGACAACGAACGGCTCGCCAACGAGTCCGGCGCGAAGGTCGCCGCCCATCGACTCAGCAGCGTTCGAAAGGACCTCGTCCTTGAGGACGGCATGGTCGTCAAGGTGGGAGAGCTGAAGGTGAAGGTCGTTCATACACCAGGCCACTCTCCCGACTCCTGCTGCTATCTGGTCGCGGGGCACGCCTTCACGGGGGACTGCCTGTTCGTGGGCGACTGCGGCCGTGTGGATCTTCCCGGTTCGAGCGTGGAACAGATGTACGATTCCCTCTTCAACAAGGTACGCAAGATGGAGGACGACCTGATCGTGTGTCCAGGCCATCATTACGGAAAGAGCCGGACGTCGACGATTGGCAAAGAGAAACGGACGAACTACACGCTTCAGCCGCGCACCCTCGACGAGTTCATCCGGTTCATGCGGACGCCCTAGCCGGCGGGGAGGTCCGGTGCGATGGCCACCGGGGTCAGCTTCTTCTTCCGCGGCGTTCGTTTCGCGCCGCCCTTCGCCTTGACCTTCACCTTTCCTGCCTTCTTGCGTTTGGCTTCCTTCGCGGGACATTGCATGTTCAGGCAGAGGACCCACGGAGGTCGGCCACGGGAGATGACCTTGATCACGGGATGGCCACAGGATTTGCAACGCTCCTCCGTGGGCACGATGAGGCCTCGTTGCGGCAGCGGATACGAGTTGTTACAGGCCGGGTAACTCGAGCACCCGACGAACCGCTTCCCGTAGTTGCCGTGCCGGATGGTCAGCTCGCCCGTCCCACATTTCTCGCAGCGACCGATGAAATTCTTCACGCGGACGGACGGGCAATCGGACGCCACGCAATACGTGGTCGTGCGGCCGCGATCCGTGTGCTTGATCATCGGTGCGCCGCACTCCGGGCAGTTCTCTTCCGCCCCTTGGATGATCCCGATCTGCGGCAACGGGTGTGTGTTCCGGCAAGCGGGGTAGCGATCGCATCCGAGGAACCGCGAGCCCCTCCGAGATCGGATGACGGTCAGGTTCCCTTCCTTGCACAGGTTGCATTTGCCGATGTAGTTCTGCTCCCGGAGGGCGGCTTCGATCTCCTGACCGATCGCCTCGCGGTTCGCCTCGAGGGTCTCAAGGACCTCGCTCAGCATCTGTTGGGATTCCCGGACGACGTCTTCTCGAGAGCGGGTCCCAGTCGCGATGGCCGCCATGTCGGCTTCCAGGTGGGCGGTCATCTCGGGTTCCGTGATCCGCTGTGCGTGATCCTCCAGGGCCTCGATCACGGCGCGTCCGCTCGTCGTCGGGCTCGGATACTTCCCCTCGATGAACTTGCGGTCGTACAGCTTCTTGATGATCTCGTGGCGCGTCGACTTCGTCCCGAGTCC
>Ga0209239_1001577_pt1 | contig 13550 bp, 11 predicted proteins | sample GraSoi013_2_20cm_FD_185824 | JGI IMG/M metagenome (GOLD analysis project Ga0209239, IMG submission 185824) | Grasslands soil microbial communities from the Angelo Coastal Reserve, California, USA - Sample 10_02_2013_2_20cm (SPAdes) (version 2) | ecosystem: Environmental > Terrestrial > Soil >...
CGGCGGACGAGAGATGAAGCCGCTTGCCCTCGCGCACGAACAGATCGACGCCAAGTTCGGCTTCGAGCTGACGCACGCGCGTGGTGATGTTGGATTGCACGCGGTTGAGCTTTTCCGCGGCCCGCGTGATGCCGCCGGCTTGCACCACGGAGCGGAAGATATGCAGATCGGCCAAATCCATCGTTCTCACCTCAAGATGATCATTATCATAATTATTCATTTTACGTGATGATTGGGCGCGCGTAAAGGTGCTTCCAGAGATCGTGATCGAAGGAGACCTAAGATGTGCGCCGGCAATGAAACTAAACTTGATTTCAACAGCTTGACCTCCGAGCAGTGGGAGCGCACCAGGCACCAGATCATCCGCCGCGCGGAAGCCGCGCGCGCCCAGGCGCTGCGCGACCTTTTCAGCGCCGTCCCGCACGGGTTGCGCACCGCAGTCTCGGGCGGAGCAGCCTTCACCCGCGCCGTTGCTGAGGCCGTCGTCGCCACCGCCGGCAAATGGTGGCGGGCCTACGCTTTCTGGCGCGAACGCAAGGCGGCGGCGCGCGAGCTTCATGCGCTCGACGACCGCACGCTCAAGGATCTTGGGGTCAACCGCTCGGAGATCGAGTGGGTGGTCTGGGGTCAAGACGCAACGCGGTTGAGGGACGCGACTATCGCGGCGAACCGTCGCCAGCGCGGCGCGAGGGCCGGCTCAGGCATGCCGGCGAAGCCTCGTCAATCCACCGAGCACATCAAGAAGCACGCTGCCTAGACTGAGTGCGGATACCGGCCTGTCGATCTCGGACCGAACCGAGATCGACGTGCCGACTGCGCCCCGCCGCGTTACGAAACCGTCTCTTCGAAGGTCGCGCGGAACGGATGCGCCGGGTAGACGCCGAGGATCTTCATCTCCTTGGAGTAGAACGCGAGCTCCTCGAATGCGAACACCAGGCTGCGATCCTCGGGATGACCCTCGACATCGGCATAGAACTGGGTGGCGAAGAAATTGCCTTCGAGCATGTAGCTTTCGAGCTTGGTCATGTTGACGCCGTTGGTGGCAAAGCCGCCGAGCGCCTTGTAGAGCGCCGCCGGCACGTTGCGCACCCGGAACAGGAACGTGGTGATGACCGGGCCGGCGTCGTTCTTGACCCATTTCGCGTCGCGCGAGAGCACGATGAAGCGCGTGGTGTTGTGGTCCTCGTCCTCGATGTCCTGCGCCAGAATGTCGAGACCGTAGATCTCCGCTGCCAGGCGCGAGGCGATGGCGGCGCGCGTCTTGTCGCCGATCTCCGCGACCTCGCGCGCGGAGCCCGCGGTGTCGGCCGCGACCACCGGCTTGATGCCGAGCTTGCGGATCACTTTGCGGCACTGTCCCAGCGCATGCACGTGGCTCTCGACCGTCTGGATGTCGGCGAGCGTTGCGCCCTTCGGCGCCAGCAGCTGATGCCGCACCGGCATGAAATGCTCGGCGACGATGTGCAGCCCGGAGTCCGGCAGCAGATGATGAATGTCGGCGACGCGGCCGGCGATCGAGTTCTCGATTGGGATCATGCCGAACTCGGCCTCGCCCGCGCTGATCGCCGCAAACGCGTCCTCGAAGGTCGCGCAGGGTACCGGTTCGTGGTCCGGATAGACTTCGCGCGAGGCGAGGTGGGAGTTCGCTCCCGGCTCGCCCTGGAACACGATTTTTTTGCCGGTCATGGCCCGTTCCGGTACGCACGCCGGCGCTACGAGTCAACGGGCTGGCCTACGCCTCCCCCTGTAGCCCGGATTGAGCCTTAAGCGCGTTTACGCGCGTCCGTAGCCCGTCGAAGACGGGCGTGAACGCCCTTAAGGACGCGCTATGGCGAAATCCGGGGAAGAATTTCCCCGCATTTTGCTCCACTCAATGCGGGCTACTTCCCCCGCGCGAGAAGTTCGCGCGCGCGCTCGAGATCGGCCGGCGTGTCGACGCCGAGCGGAACGCTGTCGACGATGGTTGCGTCGATGCGCATGCCCGCCTCGAGCGCGCGCAGCTGCTCGAGTTTTTCGCGCTGCTCGAGCGGCGAGGGAGGCAGCGCCACGAAACGCTCGAGCGCAGGGCGGCGAAAGGCATAAAGCCCGATGTGATGATAGAGCGGCCCTTCGCCCGCGGGCGCCGCGGCGCGGGTGAAATAAAGCGCCCGCAGTCGCCGCTCACCAGCTGGCGTGCCGACGAGCTTCACCACGTTCGGATCGGTGCGCTCCTGCGCCCGCGTGATCTCGGCCGCGACCGTGGCGATGTCGACGGCCGGATCGGCGAGTGGGGCGATCGCAGCCGCAATGTCGGACGGCGCAATCGTCGGTAGATCGGCTTGCACGTTGACGATGATGGCGCTTTTGCGCTGCGTGTCGGCGACCGCAAGCGCCTCGAAAATGCGGTCGGACCCCGAGGCGTGATCGGCGCGCGTCATTACCGCGCGACCGCCGGCCTTCTCGACGCAGGCCGCGATCACCTCCGAATCCGTCGCCACCACCACCTCCCCGAGCCGCGCCGCCTGTGCCCGGCGCATCACGTGCACGATCATCGGCTCGCCCGCGATGTCGAGGAGCGGCTTGCCGGGAAGCCTGGTCGAAGCCATGCGCGCCGGGATGAGAATGAGAACGTCGGCCATTGCTCGGTCTCGGCCGGCTGGGGGCTTGCGCGCACGGTCGGGCAGTGCGCCTCACCCTGAGGAGGACCCTTAAGCGCGTTTACGCATGTCTTCGACGCGCTACGGGGCCCGTCTCGAAGGGTGAGGCGCGTCATCCACATCCTTCGAGACGGGCGCTCACGCGCCCTCCTCAGGATGAGGATGACGCACGCACTGGGCTTATACGGGTTGCCAGAGCCGAGGCAAACCGGCTATTTGTGCGCCGCCGCATCCGCGGCTTCCGCCGCTTTCCCCGACGCTGCGCACAAGTTCAGGCGATGGACTCCTTCGAAGTGAACAAGATCCTCGGGGCGGTCCTGGGCACCTGCCTCGGCCTGCTGTCGATCAACATCGCCGCGGGCGCGATCTTCGCGCCCACAAAGCCGGCGAAGCCCGGCTACGAGATCGTCGTGCCGGAGAAGGCGCCGTCCGGTCAACCCGCGGAGCCGCAAAAGCAGGAACCGATCGAGCAGCTCCTCGCCAACGCCGATGTCGGCCGCGGCGAAAACGCGGCCAAGAAATGCCAAGCCTGCCACACCTTCAACAAGGGCGGGCGAAACCTGGTCGGCCCCAATCTGTGGGGCGTGATCGGCCGGCCCAAGGCATCGGAGGCGGGCTTCAACTATTCCGCCGCGCTCAAGGCCAAGGGCGGCACTTGGGCGATCGACGACCTGAACCAGTTCATCAACAATCCCCGCGGCTATATTCCCGGCACCAACATGACGTTTGCCGGCATCCAGCGCGGCGGCGAGCGCGCCGACGTCATCGCCTATCTCAACTCGCTCTCGGACAACCCGGCCCCGCTTCCCAAGGCAGCCGAGGCCGGAGGTGGCGCGAAGCCGCAGTAAAAGCCCGCAGCAACGGCATCGTTCTGCGCTTGAGGTACGTCAATGTCGCCAAGGCGCGCTTGCTTTAAGATTTCGTCATGAACGGGTCGCCTCTCTCAGTTTAAGTTTTGGTAATGAACGCCTTCGGGCGGGTCCTCTCCATGGCGCGGGCGCTCTCGCGGCCTACTTATAAGGTGATAGTGAAGTGATGCTCGGCCCGCACCTCTCTCGCTTCCGACCCCTGGGGGATCGGACATAATGCGGCCGATGCGTATTCTCGCCCCGGAGGTGTCCGTGCGCCTGACCCGTCGTCTCGTCGTTCGCACTGGCGTCCTTGCAGCTCTATCTCCCATCCTCGGCCGATTTGGACTGCCGCTCCTCGCGGGAAGCGCGTATGCGCAAGAGCGCGGCGGCGAGCGCAACCTCGAATGGCGCCACGGCCTGTCGCTGTTCGGCGAGCTGAAATATCCGGCGGGATTCAAGCATTTCGATTACGTCAATCCGAGTGCGCCGAAGGCCGGGAGCGTGCGCCTGATGGCGCTCGGCACGTTCGACAACTTCAACGAGGTCGTCGCGGGGCTCAAGGGCTCGATCGCGGCGGGCGCGGGCATGATCTCCGATACTTTGCTGGTGTCCGCGCTTGACGAAGTGTCGACCGAATACGGACTCCTCGCCGAGGCGGTGAGCCATCCGAGCGACTTTAGCTCCGCGACTTTCCGTTTGCGCGCCGCCGCGCGCCATCACGACGGCAAGCCGATTACGGTCGACGACGTGATCTTCTCCATGGAGGCCTTCAAGAAGCACAGCCCGGGAATGGCGGCGTATTACCGGCACGTCGCGAAAATCGAGCAGACCGGGGAACGCGAGGTCACCTTCGTCTTCGACTCCCCGGGCAATCGCGAAATGCCGTTGATCCTGGGTCAGCTCAACGTGCTGCCGAAACATTGGTGGGAGGGAACCGACGCTTCGGGACGCAAACGCGACGTCGGCGCGACCACGCTCGAGCCGCCGCTCGGCAACGGCGCCTACCGCATCAAGGACTTCGTCGCCGGCCGCACCATCGTCTACGAGCGGGTGAAGGACTATTGGGCCAAGGATCTCAACGTCAACGTCGGCCGCGACAATTTCGACGAGCTGCGGTTTGAATATTTCCGCGACGCGACGGTGGCGATCGAGGCGTTCAAAGCCGACCACCTCGACTGGCGCACGGAAAACGTCGCCAAGAACTGGGCGACCGCCTACGATTTTCCGGCGGTCAGAGAAAAGCGTGTCGTTCTCGAGGAATTTCCGCAGCGCAACCGGGGCATTATGCAAGGGTTCGCGTTCAACACGCGGCGCGACAAATTCAAGGACCCGCGGTTGCGCCGCGCGTTCAATTTCGCCTATGACTTCGAGGAGATGAACAAGCAGATCTTCTTCGGCCAATACACCCGCATCGACAGCTACTTCGAAGGGACCGAACTCGCCTCGTCGGGCCTGCCGCAGGGCCAGGAATTGGAAATTCTCGAAACGGTCAGGGATAAGGTGCCGCCGGAACTGTTCACCACCCCATACACCAATCCGGTCGGTGGAAACGCGGAGAATGTGCGCGCCAATCTGCGCGAAGGCATGCGGCTGTTGAAGGAGGCCGGTTACGAGGTCCGCAACCAGAAGCTGGTCAACGCCAAGACCGGCGAGCCCTTGAGCCTCGAGATTCTCACCGAGGAGCCGAGCATCGAGCGTATCATCCTGTTCTACAAGCCTTCGCTCGAGCGCCTCGGCATCACGGTGAACGTGCGCACGGTCGACGATCCGCAATACGAGAACCGGCTGCGCAACTGGGATTACGACGTGATCGTCGCCACGTGGCCGGAATCGCTCTCTCCCGGGAACGAGCAGCGCGATTACTGGAGCTCGCAGGCCGCCGACACGGCGGGCTCGCGCAACTATGTCGGTATCAAGAATCCGGCGGTCGATGCCCTGATCGAGCGCATCATCTTCGCCAAGGACCGGGCCGAGCTCGTCGCCGCCACGCGGGCGCTCGACCGCGTGCTGCTGTGGAACCACTACGTCGTGCCGCAGTTCACCTCGGATAAGAGCCGCACCGCGCGCTGGGACCGTTTCAGCCGGCAGGATCCCCTGCCCCAATACGGCGCCGCAGCCTTCCCAACGGTGTGGTGGTGGGACGCCGAAAAGGCCTCTAGGACGGGAGCGCGACAATGACCGACATCCGCAATGTGACACGGCGCGATACGCTCGCGCTTGGCGCCGGTGCGCTCGCCGCCACCATCGCTCCTCCAGCGCTGGCAAGCGAGGGTCCCGAGCGTCACGGCATGTCGGCCTTCGGCGATCTCAAATATCCGGCCAACTTTCGGCATTTCGATTATACCAACGTGAACGCGCCGAAGGGCGGCGCGTTCTCTCAAGTCGGCAGCAATCGAGTCTTCAATCAGAACTTTCTCACCTTCAATTCGCTGAACATCTTCATCCTCAAGGGCGATGGCGCGCAGGGCATGGAGCTCACCTTCGCGAGCCTGATGGCGCGCGCCTTCGACGAGCCGGATGCGCTTTATGGGCTGGCCGCCCGCGCGGTGCGGATATCCGCGGACGGGCTGACCTACCGTTTCCTGATGCGCCCCGGCATCACCTTCCATGACGGCAGCCCGCTCACCGCCCACGACGTCGCCTTCTCGCTCAAGACGCTCAAGGAGAAGGGCCATCCGATCGCCCAGCAATTGCTGCGCGATCTCGTCGACGCGGAGGCGAGCGACGACGCGACCGTGCTCATTCGCTTTGCGCCGCACCGCGCGCGTGACGTTCCGCTGTTCGCGGCCTCGCTGCCGATTTTCTCGCGCGCCTATTACTCCACACATGCCTTCGAGGAGACCACGCTCGAGCCACCGCTCGGCAGCGGACCCTACCAGGTGGGGCGTTTCGAGACCGGCCGCTTCATCGAGTACGACCGGGTGAAGAACTGGTGGGGCGCCGATCTGCCGGTCGGGCGCGGGCTCAACAATTTCGACGTGGTGCGCTACGAGTTCTACCGCGATCGCGACGTCGCCTTCGAAGGCTTCACCAGCAAGACCTATGTGTTCCGCGAGGAATTCACCTCGCGCATCTGGGCGACGCGCTACAACTTTCCCGCGATTCGCGACGGCCGCGTCAAGCGCGATGTGATCCCCGACGATACGCCGTCGGGCGCGCAGGGCTGGTTCTTCAACACGCGGCGGGAAAAGTTCAAGGACAAGCGGCTGCGGGAAGCCTTCATCTATGCCTTCGATTTCGAATGGACCAACAAGACGCTGATGTACGACAGCTACAAGCGGACCCATTCGGTGTTCCAGAACTCCGACATGATGGCCGTGGGCAAGCCGTCGCGCGAGGAATTGGCGTTGCTCGAGCCGTTCCGCGGCAAGGTGCCCGACGAAGTGTTCGGCGAGCCGTTCGTGCCGCCGGTGTCCGACGGCTCGGGCCAGGACCGCGCCATGCTGCGCCACGCCACCCGCCTGCTGGATCAGGCGGGGTTCGCCGTCAAGGACGGCAAGCGGGTCACCGCGCAGGGCGAGCCGATCAGCGTCGAGTTCCTGCTCGACGAGCCGTCGTTCCAGCCGCATCACATGCCGTTCATCAAAAATATCGGAACGCTCGGCATCGAGGCGAACTTGCGCATCGTCGATCCCGTACAATACCGAAAGCGCGTCGACGACTTCGACTTCGACCTCACAGTGCAGCGCTTCGGCTTCTCGAGCACCCCCGGCGACTCCCTGCGCAGTTTCTTTTCATCCCAGGCGGCCGGGATGCGCGGCTCGCAGAACCTCGCCGGCATGTCGGATCCGGTCATCGATGCGCTCATCGAAAAGATCATCGCGGCCGACGACCGCGCAAGCCTCACGCACGCCTGTCGCGCGCTCGACCGGGTGATCCGCTCGGGCCGCTACTGGGTGCCGCACTGGTACAAGGCCTCGCACTGGCTCGCGTATTGGGACGTGTTCAGCCGCCCCGCGACAAAACCGCGCTACGCGCGCGGCGCCCCCGAAACCTGGTGGTACGATCGCGACAAGGCGGCAAAGCTCGAGCGCGGATAGCGCGGATTCGGATCGCGGCCTCCGGCGCGGCTTCAATCAGCGCGCACGCTCCGCGTTGTCCAGCCCAGTGTCGGGAGGCTCCGCGCCAGTCGGCCTGAGGCCGATTTGGGCGGTTCCGAGCGTAGAAGTGCGAACGGATATTACCGGATCGCGCCGCAGCGCCGGTTCATATACCATGGCGCTGGCTCCAAGGAGGGAGCGCCACCGACATCGCGGCGTCATCGTGCGGCCGCAAAAATGGAATCGCGCTAGCGCGCGGGCGAACACGACATGACCGCCTACATCATCCGGCGCCTCCTCTTCATGGTTCCGACGCTGTTCGGCATCATGCTGGTGTCGTTCGTAGTGGTGCAGTTCGCGCCCGGCGGCCCGGTCGAGCGCGTCATCGCCCAACTCTCCGGATCCGACACCGGCGCGACCTCACGCATCTCCGGCTCCACGGCCGGCGATCTCGGCGCGCGCGGCCAGCCCGGTGGCGCCGCCATGGACGGGGTCACCTCCAAGTACCGCGGCGCGCAGGGGCTCGATCCCGAATTCATCAAGAGCCTGGAGAAGCAGTTCGGCTTCGACAAGCCGGCCTACGAGCGCTTCTTCATCATGTGGTCGAACTATCTGCGCTTCGATTTCGGCAAGAGCTATTTCCGCGACACCACCGTGCTCCAGCTCATCAAGGAGAAGCTGCCGGTCTCGATTTCGCTGGGCATCTGGCTCACGCTCTTGACCTATCTCATCTCGATCCCGCTCGGCGTCCGCAAGGCGGTCAAGGACGGCTCGCAGTTCGACGTGTGGACCTCGGGCGCGATCATCATCGGCTACGCCATACCTGGATTCCTGTTCGCGATCCTGCTCATCATTTTGTTCGCCGGCGGGTCGTTCTTCAATATTTTTCCCTTGCGCGGGCTGACCTCCGATTACTGGTCGCAGCTCTCGCTCGGAGGCAAGATCCTCGATTATTTCTGGCATCTCGTGTTGCCGATCGTCTCCATGGGGCTGTCGGCCTTCGCCACCATGACGCTGCTCACCAAGAACTCGTTTCTCGACGAGATCCGCAAGCAATACGTGCTCACTGCGCGTGCCAAAGGCTGCGTCGAGCGCCAGGTGCTCTACGGGCACGTGTTCCGCAACGCCATGCTGATCGTGATCGCCGGCTTCCCCGGCGCCTTCGTGCACGCGTTCTTTGCCGGCTCGCTGCTGATCGAGACCATCTTCTCGCTCGACGGCATCGGCCTGCTCGGCTTCGAGAGCGTGCTCAACCGCGATTACGCAGTGGTCTTCGCCACGCTTTATATCATGTCGCTGGTCGGGCTCGTGGTGAACCTCCTGTCGGATCTCGCCTACACGTGGGTTGATCCGCGCATCGACTTCGAGACGCGGGAGGTGTGAGCTGGACGAGCGCACCGCCATCCCGGTTCCCGAGACGACGGCGCAAGCGCCCATGGGGCTTGCCGTTCCGCCGGAGCGGCATCGCTTGGCGATCTCGCCCCTCAATCGCCGCCGCTGGCTGAGCTTCAAAGCCAACCGGCGCGGTTATGCGGCGTTCTGGATTTTCATGGTGCTGTTCGTCCTCTCGCTGTTTGCCGAGTTCATCGCCAACGATAAGCCCCTCTACGTGCGCTTCGACGGCAAATCGTACTTTCCGGTGTTCGTGACCTATCCGGAAACAGCATTCGGCGGCGAGTTCGAGACCGCAGCCGACTACCGCGATCCGTACCTGCAGAAGCTCATCGCCGAGAAGGGCGGCTACATGCTCTGGCCGCCGATCCGTTATTCCTACAACACCCACAATCTCGACCTGCCGACGCCGGCACCCTCGAAACCGACCTGGATGTTGACCGAGCAGGAGTGCAAGAACGTGGTCGAGCGCAAAGGCCACAGCGGCTGCAGCGACCTGGAATACAACTGGCTCGGCACCGATGACCAGGGCCGCGACGTGGCGGCGCGGCTCATCTACGGCTTCCGTCTGTCCGTGCTGTTCGGGCTGGCGCTCACCATCGTTTCCTCGGTCCTCGGCGTTGCTGCCGGCGCCGTGCAGGGCTACTTCGGCGGCTGGACCGATCTTTTATTCCAGCGCTTCATCGAGATCTGGACCTCCATTCCTTCGCTCTACCTCTTGCTGATCATCTCCTCGGTGCTGGTGCCCGGGTTCTTCGTGCTGCTCGGCATTTTGCTGTTGTTCTCCTGGGTATCGCTGGTCGGCCTGGTGCGCGCCGAATTCCTGCGCGGGCGCAACTTCGAGTACATCCAGGCTGCGCGCGCGCTGGGCGTCTCGAACCGCACCATCATGTTCCGCCACCTCTTGCCCAACGCCATGGTCGCGACCATGACGTTCCTGCCGTTCATTCTCTCCTCCTCGGTGATGACGCTCACCGCGCTCGACTTCCTCGGCTTCGGCCTGCCGCCGGGCTCGCCCTCGCTCGGCGAGATGCTCTCGCAAGGCAAGGCCAACATTCAGGCGCCGTGGCTCGGCATCTCCGGCTTTATGACGGTCGCCACCATGCTTTCGCTCTTGATCTTCATCGGCGAGGCGGTGCGCGACGCCTTCGACCCGCGTAAGACGTTCGGGTGAGCGCGATGGAAGCGCCCTACGACAAGCTGCTCGAGATCAAGGAGCTCTCCGTCGAGTTCCGCCAAGGGCGGCACGAGACGCTCGCGGTGGACCGCGTCTCCTTCGACATCAAGAGGGGCGAGACCGTCGCGCTGGTCGGCGAGTCGGGCTCCGGCAAATCGGTGACGGCGCTGTCGGTGCTGAAGCTCCTGCCTTACCCGGCCGCGAGCCATCCCTCGGGCTCTGTCCGCTTCAAGGGCCAGGAGCTGCTGCACCTGCCGGAAGCGCAAATTCGCCACGTCCGCGGCAACGACATCACCATCATCTTCCAGGAGCCGATGACCTCGCTCAATCCGCTGCACACCATCGAGAAGCAGATCGGCGAGATCTTGCTGCTGCATCAGGGGCTCACCGGCGAGCCGGCGCGCAAGCGCATCATCGAGCTGCTCGACCAGGTCGGCATTCCCGATCCGCAGATGCGGCTCAAGAGCTATCCCCATCAGCTCTCCGGCGGCCAGCGCCAGCGCGTGATGATCGCGATGGCGCTCGCGAACGAGCCGGATCTTCTCATCGCCGACGAGCCGACGACCGCGCTCGACGTCACCGTGCAGGCGCAGATCTTGAACCTGCTCAAGGAGCTGCAGCGGCGCCTCGGCATGGCGATGCTGTTCATCACCCATGACCTCGGCATTGTGCGCAAGCTCGCCGATACGGTCTGCGTGATGAAGGAAGGCAAGATCGTCGAGCACGGGCCCGTCGAGCGCGTGTTCACCGCGCCCCAGCACGCCTACACCCGTGCGCTGCTTGCGGCCGAGCCCAAGCCCGATCCAGCGCCGGTCTGCCCTACCGCCCCGGTGGTGATCGAGACCAAGGATCTGAAGGTGTGGTTCCCGATCAAGCGCGGCGTCATGCGCCGCTCCGTCGGCTACATCAAGGCCGTCGACGGGGTGAGCATCGAGGTGCGCCAAGGCGAGACCCTCGGCGTCGTCGGCGAATCCGGCTCCGGCAAGACCACGCTCGGCCTTGCCATTCTGCGGCTCGTGTCGTCGGACGGACCGATCGTGTTTTTCGGCAGCAGCCTTGCCGGGCTGACCTTCCGCAAGATGCGGCCGTTCCGCCACCACATGCAGATCGTGTTTCAGGACCCGTACGGCTCGCTCTCCCCGCGCATGTCGATCTCCGACATCATCGAGGAAGGCTTGTGGGTGCATCATCCGAAGCTGAGCGGGGCCGAGCGCGAACAGCGCGTGATCCGCGCGCTGCGCGACGTCGGGCTCGATCCCGACACGCGCTTTCGCTATCCGCACGAATTCTCCGGCGGCCAGCGCCAGCGTATCGCGGTTGCCCGCGCCATCGTGCTCGAGCCGACCTTCGTGGTGCTCGACGAGCCGACGAGCGCCCTCGACATGCTGATCCAGGCGCAGATCGTCGACCTTTTGCGCGCGCTGCAGAAGCGGCGCAACCTCACTTATATGTTCATCTCCCACGATCTGCGCGTGGTCGCGGCGCTCGCCTGCCGGTTGCTCGTCATGCGCTACGGCAAGGTGGTGGAGGAGGGGCCTGCGGCCGAAGTGTTTGCCAATCCGAAGAGTCCCTACACGCGCGCCTTGCTCGCCGCCGCCTTCAAGCTCGAGACCGCGCCCGAAGGCGTGGTCGCGCAGTAAAGGACGATGCCCGTTTCCGCTATCCTGCCGGGCGGCCCGATCGCCGACGAGCCTGCCGATGTCGTCATTGCGGGGCGCGAGGTTCTCGCCCGCGGATTTCGTCCCTACGAGCGCGTGCAGGCGCGCCGCGCGGATGGAGCTGTCGAAACGCGCGACCTGCTGCGCGCCGGAGCGGCGGTCGCCGTCTTGCCGATCGATCTCGATCGCGACGAGGTCGTGCTGATCCGGCAGTTTCGCCTGGCGGCGCAGCTCGCCAGCGGCAAAGGCGACCTCGTGGAGATCGTCGCCGGCCACGTCGAAGCCAACGAAGCGCATCGCGAAACCGCGCGCCGCGAATGCGTCGAGGAAATCGGCGTTGCGCCGCGCCTACTCGTCGAGCTGTTCACCTACCTGACGTCACCGGGGCTCACCGACGAAGAGGTCACCGTCTTTCTCGGCATCGTCGATGCGTCGCGCGCGGCGGTACCCGCTGCTGGCGAGCGCGAGGCGAGCGCGCTCCTGCGCGTCCCCATCGACGCTGCGCTCTCCGCGCTCTCCGCCGGCAGCGTGCGCAACGGTCCCCTCATTGCCGCGCTGCAATGGCTCTATGTCGTAGAGCATTTCCAGCAGCTCATATACCGTCGTCCCCGCGAAAGCGGGGATCCATGACCACCGCCTCTGGAATATGGGTCCCCGCTTGCGCGTATAGGCGCTAAGTTAAAGGAACGTGTCCCGGGCGCAGCGCAGCACAAGCGAGGCGAAGTGCTGCGCTGCAGACCCGGGACCGTCACGGTCCGTGGCGGTCCCGGATCAGCGGCGCACCGCTCCACTTCGTTTCGCGCTGCACCGCATCCGGGACGCCTGGCTAGTTTAGCGCTCATGCGCTTGCGCGGGGACGACGGTGGGGCAGCGAGATTGCTTTCAGCACAGACGGAACCGCGTTAATGCCCGCGATCCTGCTCGCCGTCACCGGCACTGATCCGCAGCCGTGGGAGGCGCGCTTGCGCGCGCTGGCGCCGCAGCGCGACATACGACTATGGCCGGACCGCCTCGGCGATGCTGCCGACATTGCCTATGCCTGCGCCTGGAACGCGCCCCGCGGACTGTTCGCGCGGCTGCCCCGGATCAAGGCAATCTTCTCGCTCGGCGCCGGCGTCGATCACCTCCTCACCGATCCCGATCTGCCCGACGTGCCCCTCGTGCGCATCGTCGATCCCGATCTCACCATGCGCATGACCCAGTATGTCGTGCTGCACGTGCTGCTGCATCACCGGCGCTACCGGCTCTACGATGTGCAGCAGCGCGAGCGCGCCTGGCGCGAGCACCCGCAGCCCCCCGCGAGCGCGGTCGCGGTCGGGGTCATGGGGCTCGGCGAGCTCGGCGCCCACGCGGCCACGGCGCTCGCGCGGCTTGGTTTCCGCGTCGCCGGCTGGAGCCGCACGCCGAAGACGCTTTCGGGCATCGAGTGCTTTCATGGCGAGCCCGGGCTCGATCCGTTTCTCCGCCGCACCGGGATTCTCGTCTGCCTGCTGCCCGCGACGCCGGCGACGCAGGGAATTCTCGATCTCAAGCTCCTGCATAAGCTCAAGCGCGACGGCGCCGCCGGCGGCGCCTACCTGATCAACGCCGCGCGCGGCGCGCTGCAGATCGAGGCCGACATCCTCGCCGCGCTCGACGAGGGTACGCTCGCGGGCGCAACGCTCGACGTCTTTGCGCGCGAGCCGCTGCCGCCGGCAAGCCCGCTGTGGCGGCATCCCAAAGTGACGATCACACCGCACAACGCCGCGTTCTCCGATCCGCACGCGCTCGCCGCCAATGTGCTGCGCCAGATCGAG
>Ga0209239_1001585_pt1 | contig 13529 bp, 13 predicted proteins | sample GraSoi013_2_20cm_FD_185824 | JGI IMG/M metagenome (GOLD analysis project Ga0209239, IMG submission 185824) | Grasslands soil microbial communities from the Angelo Coastal Reserve, California, USA - Sample 10_02_2013_2_20cm (SPAdes) (version 2) | ecosystem: Environmental > Terrestrial > Soil >...
GGCGATGGTGACCTTCGAGCTCTTCGTGCGTCCGGCGCTGCGAAAGATGGCAGGGTGCCTCGCCGTCGACCGGCCCCGCGTCTGGGCGCGGGTGCTCGAGCCGATTCGGAACCCCGGCGGTCGGCGCGGCTACCTGCGGGTGACGCTCGCGCGGGACGGCAGGGAGTATGGCGCGCGGCTCACCGGCGATCAGGGCTCGGGCATCCTCAGCTCCATGGTGCGTGCCGACGGCCTCGCGGTGGTGGCGCCGGACACGATTGTGCCGGTGGGCGAGCGGGTGGAGGTCATCCTCCTCCGCGCGCCGGTACCCGGCGCGCCGGTACCTCGCGCGCCCAGAAATTGACTTCGTTTTCGTCCGCGTGCTACGGTCGGCGCGGATGACTCGCGCCCTCGCCATCCTGGCCGCCATGGTCGTCGTCGCGACCGGCTGCGCAACCAGGGGCGCGGTGACGCGACTCCGTGGCGACCTCGCCCAGCTCCGCTCTGAGCTTACCTACACGCGCGCCGCCCAAGAGACCGTGACGCAGGACATCGCCCACGCCACGGCCGAGCTGAGGGCGCTCGACGCGCGCACCCGTGAACTGGCCAGCAGGGTGCGCGAGACCGCCGACGAGGCCGCGAGACTCGGCTCGCGCACCGGGGCGGCCGAGGACGCCGTGCGCGAGACCCGTGCGCGTGTCGAGACGCTCGCGACGCCGCCGCCGGCGCCGCCCGTCGCCCCACCGCCCGGGCGGCCGGCGGCCGCCCAGTCAGCCCCGCCGGTCGAGCGGCCCGCACGTGAGCCGCACGAAGCGCGGGCAGTAGCCCCCGAGCGGGCGTACGCCGCGGCGATGGCGAGCTTCCGCGCGAATGAGCACGGCCAGGCGGTCCTCGATCTCCTCGACTTTCTGGCCCGCTACCCGAAACACCCGCTCGCCGGGAACGCACAGTACTGGATCGGCGAGGCGTACTACGTGCAGCATGACTACCCCCAGGCGCTGGTCGAGTTCCAGAAGGTCCTCGATCACGGCGGCCTGAAGATGCCCGAGGCGCTCGTCAAGATCGGCCTGTGTCACCTGAGCCTGCGCGATCGGAACCGGGCGCGCCAGATGTGGCAGCGCGTGGTGCGGGACTACCCGGGCTCGGAGCCGGCGAGGATGGCCGCGTCACTCCTTCGCACGGACGCCGCGGCCCAGCGCTAGCGCCTCGCGCGACTGTATCCGCCTGGAGTCTTTGACCGGGCGGGCCCGTCCGATATACTGAGCCTCCGCTGCGTCGCGCTGATCCATGGACGAGCTCTATCCAGGAGACCCGAACTATCCCGCGTTGCTCGGCGCGATCCCGTCGCCGCCGACGCTCTACGTGCGCGGCGCGGTCACCGTGGACGATGCGCTCGCGCTCGCGATCGTCGGCGCGCGCGACGCCACGCCGTACGGCGTCGAAGTCGCCGAGCGACTGGCCGGCGAGCTCGGGGCGCGCGGCGTGACGATCGTGAGCGGCCTCGCGCGCGGCATCGACGCGGCGGCGCACCGGGGCGCGCTCGACGCGGGCGGACGCACGCTCGCCGTTCTCGGGTGCGGCATCGATGTCGTGTACCCACCGGAGAACCGCGCGCTCGCACGCACGATCGAGGCGCAGGGGGCGCTCGTGTCGCAGTTCGCGCGCGGCGCGCCGGCGCTCGCCGGCCACTTCCCGGCGCGCAATCGCACGCTCGCCGGGCTCAGCCTCGGCGTCGTCGTGGTCGAAGCGGCCGAGCGGAGCGGCGCCCTGATCACGGCGGGTTTCGCCGGCGACCTCGGGCGCGAAGTATTCGCCGTTCCAGGCAGAATTACTTCCGCGATGAGCGCCGGAACGAACCGGCTCATCCAGGACGGTGCTAAACTGATTACTTGTTGGCAGGACGTCGTGTCAGAATTGCCGGAACCGTGGCGTCGCATGATTCGCGCGTCGTCGTCGCCGACGACGCAGGGATCTCCGCGGCCGGACGGGCAGAGCGACGAGGGCCGAGTGCTAGCAATGTTGACGCCGGATGAGCCGCAACACATCGAGCAGTTGATCGCGCGCGGCGGGTTCGAGCCCTCGCGCGTCGCGGCGACGCTCGTCGCGCTCGAGCTGGGCGGGTGGGCCCGGCAGCTTACGGGACAGCGATGGGTCTCGGTCGGCGCACGCGCAAGGAGAACGTAGTGGCGAAGCGATCGCTGGTCGTAGTGGAATCGCCCACGAAGGTGAAGACGATCCAGAAGTATCTGGACTCGAGCTTCGTCGTCAAGGCGTCGATGGGCCATGTGCGCGATCTGCCGAAGTCCCAGCTCGGCGTCGATCCCAAGAAGGGGTTCAAGCCGAAGTACGTCGTCTCGCCCGGGAAGAAGAAGGTCCTCGACGAGCTGAAGAAGGCGGCCGCGAACGCCGACACCCTCTACGTCGCCACGGATCCCGACCGCGAGGGCGAGGCGATCGGCTGGCACCTGGCCCAGGAGCTCGACGTCGGCAAGAACAACGTCTATCGCGTCTCGTTCAACGAGATCACCGAGCGCGCGGTGCGGGGCGCGTTCGCCAAGCCCGGGCGCATCGACCTCAAGAAGGTCGACGCGCAGCAGGCGCGCCGCGTGCTCGACCGTCTCGTCGGCTACAAGCTCTCCCCGCTCCTCTGGGACAAGGTCCAGCGCGGGCTCTCGGCCGGGCGGGTGCAGTCGGTGGCCGTCCGGTTGATCGTGGACCGCGAGCGCGAGATCCAGGCGTTCGTCCCGGTCGAGTACTGGTCGCTCCACGCGCGGCTCGCCGCCAAGCTCCCGCCCGAGTTCGTCGCGACGCTGAAGGAGGTCGACGGCGAGAAGGTGTCGTTGGCGGACGGGGACGCGACGCGCGCGCTCATGGCGGCGCTCCAGGACGCCCGGTTCATCGTCAAGTCGGTCACGCGCGGCGAGCGCCGCCGGAACCCGGTGCCGCCGTTCATCACCTCGACCCTGCAACAGGAGGCGGGCCGGAAGCTCGGCTTCACCGCGAAGAAGACGATGGCGGTCGCCCAGCAGCTCTACGAGGGTATCGACCTCGGAGCAGAAGGCGCGAAGGGCCTCATCACCTATATGCGCACCGACTCGGTCCGCGTGGCGCGCGAAGCGCAGGCGGAGGCGCGGGAGTGGATCACGGCTCGGCTCGGACTCGATTACGTGCCCGACGCGCCGCCCGCATACCGCTCGCGCGGGAGCGCCCAGGAGGCGCACGAGGCGATCCGACCCTCCGAGGTCCGCCTGGAGCCGAGGAGCGTGGCGCGGTTCCTCACGAGGGACCAGCTCGCCCTCTATCGGCTCGTCTGGGAGCGCTTCCTGGCGAGCCAGATGATGCCGGCGGTCTACGACACCGTGACGGCAGATATCGAGGCCGGCCGGTGTCTCTTCCGCGCCCAGGGCGCGACGCTCAGGTTCAAGGGGTTCACGGCCGTCTACGAGGAGAGCCGCGAGGACGAGCCACGGCCCGTGGAGGACGACCCCGAGAGCGCCGTCCCGCAGCTCGAGGAGGGCGAGGTGTTGCGGCTCCTCGCGCTCGATCCCAGACAGCACTTCACGCAGCCGCCGCCGCACTACACCGAGGCCTCGCTGATCAAGACTCTCGAGGAGCTCGGCATCGGCCGCCCGTCCACGTACGCGTCGATCCTCGGCACGATCATCAATGAGCGCGGCTACGTGCGTCGCGAGCGGAAGGCGCTCGTCCCGACCGAGCTGGGCATCGAGGTGACCAACTTCCTGAAGCCCTTCTTCCCAGAGATCATGGATGTCGAGTTCACCGCGCAGATGGAGGACTCGCTCGACAAGATCGAGGAGGGAGAGCGGAAGTGGGTCGATACGGTTCGGGAGTTTTATGCGCAGTTCGAGAAGGACCTCAAGAAGGCGAGCAAAGAGGGGCGTAACGTCAAGGTCGGCGCCCCGACCGGGGAGCAGTGCCCCGAGTGCGGCAAGGGGCTGGTCGAGCGGTGGAGCCGGTACGGGAAATTCATCGCCTGCTCGGCCTATCCCGAGTGCAAGTACAAACGGAACTTGCCGGGGAACGGGCGCGCAGAGGACCAGCCCACCGACGAGCTCTGCCCGGCGTGCGGCAAGCCGATGGTCATCAAGCACGGGCGCTTCGGGAAGTTCATCGCGTGCTCGGGTTACCCGGAGTGCAAGACCACGAAGCCCGTGACGCTCGGCATCGCGTGCCCTCAGCCGGGGTGCACGGGGCAGCTCACCGAGCGCCGCTCGCGGCGGGGCCGCGTGTTCTTCGGCTGCTCGGCCTACCCGACCTGTAGGTTCGTCGTCTGGCAGCGGCCCGTCCTGGAGCCGTGCCCGAAGTGTGGCGCCCCGTTTACGACCGAGCGCGCCGCGCGCGGCCGCGTGCTCCGGCGGTGCGTGCGCGAGGGGTGCGACTTCGAGCGGGAGGTCGAGATCTCGGTCGCATGAGCGACCCGCTATCGGCATTCTTGACGTACCTGTCGCTGGAGAAGGCCGCGTCGCCCCACACGCTGCGGAGCTACCGGAGCGACCTGTGCGAGTTCCGGACGTTCGTCGGGCCCGAGAAACCACTCAAGCAGGTCGACGGGCGCATGGTGCGCGCCTACCTGGCGCACCTGCACTCCCGCGGCCTCGACGCGTCGTCGGTCGCCCGGAAGCTCGCCGCGCTGCGGAGCTGGTTCCGCTTCCTCGTTCGCCGGCGGGTGCTCGCCCGCAACGTGGCCCGCGAGATTCGCGGCCCGCGCCTCGGACGCAAGCTCGTGTCGTTCCTGCCGATCGATGAGGCGCAGGTGCTGGTGGACGGCAAGGCGGTCGGCGGCGCCGCGCGCGAGCGGGACGTGGCGATCCTCGAGCTCCTGTACGCGACGGGGCTGCGCGTGTCGGAGCTGACCGGCCTGGACATGGATGACGTGGACCGGGCCGGGCAGACCGTGCGCGTGCTGGGCAAAGGGCGGAAGGAGCGGATCGTTCCCTTCGGGGACCGGGCGGCGCGCGCGCTCGACGCCTACCTCGGACGGCGCGCCGAGCGGCGCGGGACGCTCTTCGCGAACCAGCGCGGCGGCCGGCTCTCCGCCCGGGCGGTCCACGCGATCGTGCGGAAGAGCGCCGTGGCAGCGGGCATCGCGCGTCGGGTGAGCCCGCACACGCTCCGCCACACGTTCGCGACGCACCTGCTCGACGCGGGCGCCGACCTCCGGGTCATCCAGGAGCTCCTCGGCCACAGCCGGCTCAGCACGACCCAGCGCTACACCCACGTCGGCGCCGACCAGCTCATGCGCGTCTACGACGCCGCCCACCCGCGGGCGCGCGGCGCCTCCGCGTGATCTCCGGCCCCTTCGAGGCGACGACCGTCGTCGCCGTCCGCCACCGCGACCAGGTGGCCGTCGCCGGTGACGGCCAGGTCTCGATCGGGAACACCATCGTGAAGGCGGGCGCCAAGAAGGTGCGGAAGCTCTACCACGACCGCATCCTGGCCGGCTTCGCCGGCACCGCGGCCGACGCGTTCACGCTCTTCTCACGCTTCGAGAGCCGGCTCGACGAGCACCGGGGCAACCTCGCGCGCGCCGCGGTGGAAGTCGCCAAGGACTGGCGCACCGACCGCGTCCTCCGGCGGCTCGAGGCGCTCCTCGCGGTCGCCGACCGCGAGCACTCGTTCATCATCTCGGGCAACGGCGACGTGATCGAGCCCGACGACGGCCTCATCGGCATCGGCTCGGGCGGGGCGTACGCGCTCGCGGCGGCCCGCGCGCTGGTCGCGCACTCGGACCTCGACGCCAAGGGCATCGTGACCGAGGCGATGCGCGTCGCCGCCTCGATCTGCGTCTTCACCAACGACCACATCAGCGTGGAAGTCCTGTGAATCAGGACCTGACGCTCACCCCGGCGCAGATCGTCGCCGAGCTCGACCGCTACATCGTCGGCCAGGAGCGGGCCAAGCGCGCCGTGGCCATCGCGTTGCGCAACCGCTGGCGGCGGCAGAACCTGCCGCCCGAGCTGCGCGACGAGGTGGCGCCGAAGAACATCATCATGATCGGCCCGACCGGCGTCGGGAAGACCGAGGTCGCCCGCAGGCTCGCGAAGCTCGCCCAGGCGCCCTTCTTGAAGGTCGAGGCCTCCAAGTACACCGAGGTCGGCTACGTGGGCCGCGACGTGGAATCGATGGTCCGCGACCTCACCGAGCTCTCGGTGAACATGGTCAAGGCCGAGATGATGGCGCGCGTGCAGGAGCGGGCGGAGCAGCTCGCCGAGGAGCGGCTCCTCGACCTCCTGCTGCCGAGGCGGACGCACGAGCCCTTCTCGTCGGGCTCGCTCGAAGAGATCACGCCGGATGCCTCGCGCGAGACCACGATGGACAAGCTCCGGGTCCAGCTGCGAGCCGGCCGGCTCGACGACCGGATGGTCGAGCTCGAGACGCAGCAGCAGGCGATGCCGATGATCGAAGTGCTCTCCGGTCAGGGCATGGAGGAGATGGGGATCCACCTGAAGGACATGCTGTCGAATCTCATGCCGACGCGGACCAAGCGGCGCCGGGTGCGGATCGCCGAGGCGCGGCGGCTCCTCGTTCAGGAGGAGGCGCAGAAGCTCGTCGACATGGAGGAGGTCGTGGCGCAGGCGATCCGGCGGGCCGAGAACGCGGGGATCATCTTCCTCGACGAGCTCGACAAGATCGCCGGGCGCGAGGCGGGCCACGGGCCCGACGTCTCCCGCGAGGGCGTCCAGCGGGACCTGCTGCCGATCGTGGAGGGCTCGGCCGTCACGACCAAGTACGGGATCGTGCGCACCGACCACGTCCTGTTCATCGCGGCCGGCGCCTTTCACATCGCGAAGCCCTCGGACCTCATCCCCGAGCTCCAGGGGCGCTTCCCGATCCGCGTCGAGCTCGACCCCTTGACGCGCGAGGATTTCGTCCGCATCCTGACGGAACCGCAGAACGCGTTGCTCAAGCAGTACACGGAGCTGCTGCGGACGGAGCAGGTGGCCCTCACGTTCGCGCCGGACGCGGTGGAGGCGATCGCGGACATTGCGATGAAGGTGAACACGAGCACGGAGAACATCGGGGCGCGGCGGCTCTACACGATCATGGAGCGGCTGCTGGAGGAGATCTCGTTCAACGCCCCGGAGATGCCCGGCAAGGAGCTGACCATCGACGCCGGCTACGTGTGGGGACGCCTCAGCGACATCACCCGCGACCAGGACCTGTCGAGGTACATTTTGTGATGGCGATGCGCGGAGCAGGCGAGGCGAGGGGATGACGGACCCGCGAAGGGCGGAGGTGCTCCTCGAGGCGCTCCCGTACATCCGGGAGTTCCGCGGCAAGACGGTCGTCATCAAGTACGGCGGGGCCGCGATGGAGCGCGCGGACCTCAAGGAGCCGTTCGCGCTCGACGTGATCCTGCTCCGTTTCGTGGGCATCAAGCCGGTCATCGTCCACGGCGGCGGCCCGCAGATCGGCGCCCTCATGAAGCGCCTCGGCATGGAGCCTCGCTTCGTGGGGGGCATGCGCGTGACCGACGAGGAGACCGTCGAGATCGTCGAGATGGTCCTGGTGGGCAAGATCAACAAGGCGATCGTGGGTCTGATCAACCACCACGGCGGCAAGGCGGTGGGGCTCTCCGGAAAGGACGCGGGGCTGCTCCGTGCGCGCCGGCGGCCGCACCGGCTCGCGAACGGCGAAGAGGTGGATATCGGCCTCGTCGGCGAGGTCGAGGAGGTGAACACCGACCCGATCCGGCTCCTGGAGGACGCCGGCTTCATCCCGGTCATCGCGCCGGTCGGCGTCGGTGCGGGTGGCGAGACCTACAACATCAACGCCGACCTGGTCGCCGGCGAGATCGCCGCGGCGCTGGGCGCCGAGAAGCTCGTCCACCTCACGGATGTCCAGGGGATTCTCGACGGCGAGAAGCACCTGATCAGCACGCTGAGCCGCAAAGAGGCGGAGCGGCTCATGTCGGCCGGGGTGATCGAGGGCGGGATGGTCCCGAAGATCGAGTCGGCGCTGCGGGCGCTCGAGGGCGGAACCTCGAAAGCCCACATCCTCGACGGCCGGGTCCCGCATGCGATTCTGCTGGAGCTGTTCACGCGCGAGGGCATCGGGACCGAGATCGTCCTCTAGGGAAGGGTGCACGCCATGGACACCAGAGAGCTGCTGGAGTGGGCGGCGAAGTACCACACCCCGAACTACGCGCGGGCTCCGATCTGCCTCGTCCGCGGTGACGGCGTCCGCGTCTGGGACTCCGACGGCAAGGAGTACCTCGACTTCGGCGCGGGGATCGCGGTCGCCTCGCTCGGCCACTGCCACCCGCGCGTGACCGGCGCGATCCGCGAGGCGGCGGCGACGCTGCTGCACGTGTCGAACCTCTACCATACGGCGCCCCAGATCCACCTGGCGAAGCTCCTCTGCGACCACTCCTTTGCCGACCGGGTCTTCTTCTGCAACTCCGGGGCGGAGGCGAACGAGGCCGCGCTCAAGCTCGTGCGCAAGTACGCCAAGGAGCGGTACGCCTCGGACCGCTACGAGGTGATCGCCACGCGCAACGCCTTCCACGGCCGGACGTTCGCCACCGTGACGGCTACTGGCCAGGAGAAATACCAGCACGGCTTCGAGCCGCTCGTGCCCGGCTTCAAGCACGTGCCCTACAACGATCTCCGGGCGATGGAGCGCGCGATCGACAGCCGGACGGCGGCGCTCATCGTCGAGCCGATCCAGGGGGAAGGGGGCGTGATCGTCCCCGACGACGACTATCTGCCCGGGCTGCGCAAGCTCTGCGACGCGTCGGGCGCCCTCCTGATCCTCGACGAGGTCCAGACCGGCGTCGGCCGCACGGGCACGCTCTGGGCGTACGAGCACTCGGGGATCGAGCCCGACGTCATGACCCTGGCCAAGGCGCTCGCCAACGGCGTGCCGATCGGGGCCATGCTGACGCGCGAGGAGGTTGCGCGCGCGCTGGGGCCGGGCACGCACGGCTCGACGTTCGGCGGGACGCCGTTCGTGACCTCCGTTGCGCTGGCGACGCTCCAGACGGTGCTCGGTGAGAAGATCCCCGAGCGCGCGGCGCGGATGGGACGGCGCCTCATGGACGGTCTGAGGCGGTTGGCGCAGGGGCCGGTCGGGATCCGCGAGGTCCGTGGGCGGGGCCTGCTCATCGGCGTCGAGCTCGACCGTCCCGTCAGCCCCATCCTCGACGCCTGTCGGAACGCCGGGCTCCTCGTCCTGTCGGCGGGCGAGAACGTGCTGCGTCTGGTCCCACCCCTGATCATCGAGGAGGACCACTGCGACCGGGCGCTCGAGATCGTCGACACGGCGCTCCGGCCCAAGGCATGATGCGCCACTTTCTCTCGTCGGCGGATCTGACGCGCGATGCGGCGCTCCAGGTATTCCAGCTCGCCTCGGACCTCAAGCAGCGCTGGAAGGCGGGACGGCGCGGCACGCCGCTCGCCGGCCGCACCATGGCGCTGATCTTCGAGAAGCCGTCCCTCCGGACCCGCGTCACCTTCGAGGTCGGGATCGTCCAGCTCGGCGGGCGCGCCGTCTACCTCTCGGGCGCGGAGATCGGCCTGGGCACGCGCGAGTCGGTTGCGGACGTGGCGCGGAACCTCGCGCGCTGGGTGGACGGTATCGCCGCGCGCGTCTACGCGCACGCGACGATCGAGACGCTCGCCCGCCACGCGACCGTCCCCGTAATCAACGGGCTCTCCGACTCCGAGCACCCGTGTCAGGCGCTCGCCGACTTCTTCACGCTGTGGGAGCGGGGCGTCGACATCGGCGCGATGCGGCTCGCATGGATCGGCGACGGTAACAACGTGTGCCACTCCGTGATCCTCCTGGGCGCGTTGCTCGGCGCCTCGACCGTCGTCGCGTGCCCGCCCGGCTACGAGCCGGCCCCGCGGGTCCTGGACGCGGCGCGTCGGCTCGGCGGCCGGGTCGAGGTCACCGAGGACGCGCGGAAGGCCGCGGCCGGGGCCGACGTGATCTACACCGACGTGTGGACGAGCATGGGACAGGAGGCGGAGCGGGTGCGGCGTCAGGAGGCGTTCAGCCGCTACCAGGTCAACGAGACGATCGTGGGCTTCGCGAAGCCCTCGGTGCTGGTCATGCACTGCCTGCCCGCCCATCGGGGCGAGGAGATCACCGACGCGGTGCTCGACGGCCCGCACTCGATCGCCCTCGACCAGGCGGAGAACCGGCTCCACGCCCAGAAGGCGGTCATCCTGACGCTGCTGGGAGGCTCGATCGACGATGTCTAGCCCCAAGCGCATCGTCCTCGCGTACTCGGGGGGGCTCGACACCTCGGTCATCCTGCGTTGGCTGATCGAGCGCTACCGCTGCGAGGTCGTCGCCTTCTGCGCCGACCTCGGCCAGGGGGAGGAGCTCGTGTCGATCCGCGAGAAGGCGCGCCGGACCGGCGCGTCGTCCGTGCACATCGTGGACCTGCGCGAGGAGTTCGTCCGCGACTTCATTTTCCCGATGCTCCGCGGCAATGCGGTGTACGAGGGCGCGTACCTCCTCGGCACCTCGATCGCGCGTCCGCTCATCGCGCGTGCCCAGGTAGAGATCGCGGCGAAGGAGGGGGCGGACGCCGTCGCCCACGGCGCCACGGGGAAGGGCAACGACCAGGTGCGTTTCGAGCTGACCTACGCCGCGCTGGCGCCCCACCTGCGTGTGATCGCGCCGTGGCGCGAGTGGGAGCTCGGCTCCCGCACCGCGCTCATCGAGTTCGCGAAGCGACACGACATCGCGGTGCCCGTGACGGCCGAGCGCCCGTACAGCGTCGACCGTAACCTCTTCCACATCTCCTACGAGGGCGGGGTGCTGGAGGATCCGTGGCGGGAGCCGCCGGCGAAGATGTTCCTGCTCACCAACGACCCCGAGGGGGCGCCCGACGTGCCAGTGCACGTGGAGCTCGAGTTCGAGCGTGGCGACCCGGTGGCGGTCGACGGCGAGCGGCTCCTGCCCGTCCCGCTCCTGACTCGGCTCAACCGCCTGGGCGGCGAGCACGGCATCGGCCGCGCGGACATCGTCGAGAACCGATTCGTCGGGATGAAGTCGCGCGGCGTGTACGAGACGCCGGGCGGCACGATCCTGCACGCCGCGCGCCGGGCGCTCGAGTCGCTCACGCTCGACCGCGAGGTGCTCCACCTGCGCGACTCGCTCGTGCCGCGCTACGCCGAGATGATCTACTACGGCTTCTGGTTCTCGCCCGAGCGCCAGACGCTGCAGACCTTTTTGGATGAGTGCGCGGGCGATGTCACCGGCACGGTCCGCCTCAAGCTCTACAAGGGCAACGTCACCGTCGTCGGCCGGCGCTCTCCGCGGTCCCTGTACCGGACCGATTTCGCTACGTTCGAGGCCGATACCGTGTACCGTCAGGGGGACGCCGAGGGGTTCATCAGCCTGAACGCGCTCCGTCTCAAGATCCGCGCCCTCCGCGATCGCGCCGGCTCCTAGGAGGCGTCCAGAGTGACTGCGTTCGACCGCCGGCTCCGCCGGCGCAATCGGATCCTGGGGGTGGCTCGGCGGGGGCCGTCGAGGCCCCCTTCGAGTCGCTAGACCGTGCGCATCGACGTCGTGCTTGCCGCCGACGCGGTGGCGCCCGGGCAGCTCGATGGCTCGACCGCGCTCGTCGTCGACGTGCTTCGCGCCTCCACCACGATGATCACCGCGCTCGCCCACGGCTGCGCCTCCATCACGCCGGTCGCTGACCCCGCCGAGGCCCGGCGCCTGGCCGCGGCGGAGGGCGCCGACGCCGCGATCGCGGCCGGTGAGCGACGCGGCGAGCCGATTCCCGGGCTCGACCTCGGCAACTCGCCGGTCGAGTTCGCGATCGAGCGCGTTCGCGGCCGGGCCGTCTACCTCACGACGAGCAACGGCACGCGGGCGCTGCTCGCCGCGCGCCAGGCCCGGGCGGTCGGCGTGGCGGCCCTCGTCAACGTGAGCGCCGCCGCACGCTGGGCGGCCGGGCACGGGCTGGACGTTGTCGTCGTGTGTGCGGGCGAGCGGGGCAGCCGCTCGCTCGAGGACCACGTGTGCGCCGGGCTTCTCGTCGAGCGCGTGCGCGCCGGCGTCCCCAGCGTCGTGCCGAGCCCGGCGGCGCTCGCGGCGCTCGCCGTCGGCCGGCGCTACGCCGGCGACGTGACGCGCCTCCGACAGCACTCGCCCTGGGCGCGGCGACTCGTCGCCGCCGGACGCGGCGCCGACGTCACCGCGTGCCTTCGCCTGGACACGACCTCGCTCGTCCCGGTCTACCTGCCGAGCGTTGACAAGGTCGTTCCGGGGTGCGGATAATGGCGGAGTCGCGTGGACGGAGTCGTCACGTGAACCTACCCATCGGACTCACCCTCACGCGCATCGTCGCGGTGCCGCTGCTGATCGTCTTCTTGATCTCCTCCTCGCGCGTCCACGCGCTGATCGCCGTGGCCATCTTCGTCCTGGCGTCGATCACCGACTGGGCCGACGGGGCGGTGGCGCGCCGGCGCAATCAGGTCACGACGCTCGGCACGCTCCTGGACCCGATCGCCGACAAGCTGCTCGTCGCGGCCGCGCTCGTCTCGCTGCTGGCGATCGACAAGATCGACGCCTGGGTCGTCGTCGTGATCGTCGGACGCGAGCTCGCGGTGACGGGACTCCGCGCGGTGGCGGCCTCCGTTGGGGTCATCGTGCCCGCGTCGCGGCTCGCGAAGTGGAAGACGGTGAGCCAGTACGTGGCGATCACGATGCTGATCGTCGAAAAGGGGTTCGATCCGCCCGGCTTCCACATCGCCGCGGCCACCGTCCTCTGGGTGGCCCTCGGCCTGACCGTCGGCTCGGCAGTGGACTACTTCTACCGGTTCTTCCGGAAGGCCGACTACCGCGCGATCGTGCCGGGCGAAGAACGCTGGTCGTGAGCGGCGCCCTCGCCATCGTCGCCGCCTACGTGATCGGAGCGGTGCCGGTCGGCTTCCTCGTGGCGCGGGCGTTCGGCATCGGCGACATCCGCCGCCACGGCAGCGGCACCATCGGCGCGACCAACGTCCTGCGCGCGGCCGGCCGGGTCGCGGCGCTCGCCACACTCGCCGGCGACATCGCCAAGGGCTACGGCGCCGTGTGGGCGGCCGCGTGGCTCGCGGGGGGCGCGCTCGCCCCCAAGGCGCTCTGCGCGGTCGCCGCGGTGGTCGGCAACTGCTGGTCGGTCTTCCTCGGCTTCCGCGGCGGCAAGGGCGTCGCCACGGGCCTCGGCGCGCTGTTGAACCTCATGCCGCTGGCGGTGCTCCCCGCCATCCCCGCGTGGCTGGCGGTCGTCCTGACAACGCGCTATGTGTCGCTCGGGTCCATCGTCGGCGCGGCGTGCGTGCCCCTCGGCGCGCTGCTGCTCGGACAGCCGCGCCTCTTCACCCTTGCCGCGGTCATGGTCGCGGTTCTCATCATCACGCGCCACCAGGAGAACATCACGCGCCTCCTCGCGGGGAGCGAGCGTAAGCTCGGCGGGAACGCCGCGCCGCACGTGAGGACGCGGGAGGAACCGAGCCGATGATCGCTATCGTCGGCGGGGGAAGTTGGGGCACGGCGCTCGCGATCCATGTGGCGCGCAG
>Ga0209239_1001586_pt1 | contig 13528 bp, 12 predicted proteins | sample GraSoi013_2_20cm_FD_185824 | JGI IMG/M metagenome (GOLD analysis project Ga0209239, IMG submission 185824) | Grasslands soil microbial communities from the Angelo Coastal Reserve, California, USA - Sample 10_02_2013_2_20cm (SPAdes) (version 2) | ecosystem: Environmental > Terrestrial > Soil >...
GCCCAGCTCGAAGCAGCGGGTGGCAAGTGCCGCCCCCAGCGAGCCGGCGAGATGGTGGCGCCGCTCGGTCCAGTCGAGGCATCGCTTGGCGAGTGGTCGGCGGCGCCGGGCGAGCTCGTCAACGTCGATTCCTAACTCGGAGAATCGCTTCACGCCTCGCTTCGTCGGCTCGAGCTCGGCGGTCAGCAGCCGCTGACGTTGCAAGGCGTCGAGGAGCGCGACACCGAGTGCTCCCGCGAGGTGGTCGTAACACGTCCGCGCCGCCTGTAGCTCAGAGCCGACCCGCGCCTGCTTGAGCGAGCTTGCCGGCCGGCGGGGGGCGATCACCGCGAGCGACTCGATCGCCGTTGCCACGTTCGGATCGGTGAGGCCGTAGTAGCGGTGTCGGCCGTTTCTCTCCACGGTCAGCAGTCCGCCCTCGACGAGCTTCGCCAGCTGGATGCTCGCCGTCGAGGGGGTGACGTGTGCCCGGCGGGCGAGCTCGCTTGCAGGAAGGGAGTGTCCCTGCGATAAGGCCATCAGGAAGGTGGCTCGAGTGGCGTCGCCCATCAGCGAGGCCGGGGCCGCGATGTCCGCGTCTGCGATCACGGCGCTGACCGTAACACGCAGATTGTTTTGTTTTTATCAAACCGTCGATGTAAGACTAAGCTCGGCCCGTGTCCTCCGCTGACCTGGTAGACGGCGTTCGCGGGCGCGATCGCGCTCGCCCGTCGGCGGGTCGGGCCGCGGCTCCTCGCAGCGATCGACATCGGCGCCGGCGCTGGAATCCTCGGCCTCGGCGCCTACCTTGGCTTCCGCACCGCTCAAAGTTAGGAGGCTAGGGCGCGTACTTAGCCAGCGTCAGCGCGAAGGCGACGTTCGCGATGACGGCGGCGACTGCGACCAACGGGTGCCGTAGCGGTCGCGGCCCGTCGGCGACCGCCCAGTAGATCGGGAACGCGAACAGCGCCTGCCGCGCAAAGCTCGTCACCGTTCCGGAGAGGAAGGACACCGCGACGACGGCGGTCGCGAAGAGCGCCCACGGGCGGTACCGGGGACCGAGCCACCAGAGCACCCCGAGGATTGGAACCGCGACGGCCAGGACTGCGCTCTCGATCCGGGACTGGGGCGTCTGCGCGCCGAAGAGGAGCGCCGCCGCGACCAGCGCATAGGCAACGGCGCCTGCGTACCAGCGGCCAAAGCGACGGGCGACCAGGGCGACCAGCACCACGCCGACCAGAGCCCCTGCGATCAGCAGCCAGGCGTGGACGCTGAAGGCGTGCGCGATGTGGCCCGGCCACTTCGAGAAGCGGCTCGGGCCGTTCCGGTTCCAGACCGGCAGCTCCTGGGCATGGATGAAGGCGAGCGCATCGCCGCTTCGGCGCCAGAAGTAGATCTGGACGGCCACGGCCGCAGCGAGCGGGGCTCCCGCGGCGACGGCCCGGGCGCGAGGCCCGCGCGCGACCAGGAGGAGCGGGATCGCGATCAGGAAGCCGGTCGGCCGCGCGACCGCCGCGACCGCGCCGAGCGCTCCGGCCAGGAAGGGTCGCCCGCGCAGGACGAGCGCGGCCGCCCAGGCAGCCGCGGCAAGCGCAAGCACGTCCGGATAGGCGAGCAGCAGCATGAACGAGCCGGGCCAGCAGGCAAGCGCGAGCGCGGCGCGCCGGGCCTGTCCGGATGGGTTCGAGGCGGCGACTCCTAGGAAGGCGAGCCCGCTCGCCGCGATCACGACCGCGAGCGCCGCCGCCCAGTCCGGAATCGAGCCGGACGCCCTCAGGACGAGCGGCCAGAGCGGGAAGAACGCGTAGAACGGCCCGCCGTGGCCGTGCGGATAGCCGAACTCGGCAACGGCGCGGTACCAGCCGAAGTCCCAGGTGAAGAGGGGCCAGAGCGGCCCGCCATAGTGGAGCCAACTGTGGTGCGGATCTGAGATCGCTCCGGCTTCGACGCCGCCGATCACGACCCCGAGGACGGCGGCGAGCCAGATCGCCCAGACGACACCTACGGCGAGCAAGGCATGTTGCTCGACGGAGGCTGCGATTCGCCCGCGAATGGCCAGCCGCGCCGGGTCCTCCCCCACGGCAGGAACGCGCTGCGCCACGGGGGCGAGGATAGCGCCCAAGCCCGCGACCCCAAGCCAAGTAACAGTCTGTTGCAAAGAACGACACGGCCCGGACAGACACTCGAGGGGCGGGAAAGCCTCTACCCAGGCCGAAACCGCGTTAGTAACAGACTGTTACTTGAGGTTGCGCGGGCCTAGGCGGCGTCGACTTCGACCGGCTCGGCGCCGGCCTCTTCGCGGCCTAGCTGCTTGTCCCACCAGACGGCTTCGCGGCGCTGGAGCTCCGTCTGCGCTTTGCCGACGTAGGTGGCGAGCTCGGCTTCCTTCTGGGTCAGGTGCGCTTCGAGCTCGGCGAGGGCCGACTCGCGGACCTCGATCTTGTCGGTGCGAAGGTCGATGTCGGCGTCGAGGGCTGCCTGGCGCTGGTCGACCTCCCCCTCCCGCTCGTCGAGCTCGCGGACTCGGTCGCGGATCGCCTCTTCCATCGACGCGAGCCGCTTTTCGCGCCGATCCTGGCGCTTTGCCTGGGAGTCCGTCAGGCCTTCCTGGCTCGTCAAGGCGGACTCGCGGCCCGCGAGCTCGCGCTCGCGCTCCTCGAGTTGCTTGGCTCGCTGCTCGAGGTCGGCGCCGAAGCTCATGTCGCGCTGAGCATGCGCGAGCTCGGCCTTGAGCCTGTTCAGCTCGGCCTCGCGGGCGGACAGCTCGACCTCGCGCTGATCGAGCTCAGCCGAGCGCACCGCCGCCTCGCGGACGACGGCGGTCTTGTCCGTGTAGTCGCGCTCGAGCGACTCGAGATCTCCGCGCAGCCGCTCCTGCTTGAGCAGCAGCTCGGCCTCGCGCTCACCGAGGGCCTCGTCCTTGGCCGCAACGCGCGCGGCCTCCTTCTTGAGGTCGGCCTCGCGCGAGGAGAACTTGCGCTCGCGCTCCGAGACTTCCTTGTCGCGCGCACGGCACTCGTCCTCGCGCTTCGCGAGCGCCCGCTCGCGGCCTTCGAGCTTGACGATGCCCGCGCGCTCTCGCGCCTCGAGCTCCTGCTCGGCGCGGGAGAGCTTCTGCTCACGGTCGGCGAGAGCCTTCCGCTGCTTCTCGAGCTCGTGCGAGAACTTGGAGCGGTCCCGTTCGAAGCTCTTCAGCTCATTGAGCTTTCGTTCGGCCTGCTCTTGCCGCTCGATCGAGAGCTGCTGCTCGGCCGCGAGCTCGGCCTGGAGCTCGGCGAGCCGGGCGTGCTCGGCCTCAATCGTCTCCCGCTGATCGCGGACTTTGCGCTCGCGCTCCTCGAGCTCTGCCTGGAACTCGGCCAGCTTCGCGTCACGCTCATCGAGCGTGGAGGCGCGGCGAGCCAAGCCCTGGTCGGACTCCATGCCCGCCTCGAAGACCTCCTGCTGCTCGGCGAGCGCCGCCGTCAATGCGGCTTCACGCGCCTGGGCGGCGGCCAGTTCCTTCCGAAGCTCGTCGGTGGCGCCGTCGGAAGTAACGGTGAAAGGCTCGGCGTCTGCCGGTCGCGCCGTCAGCTCGAAGCGGAGCTCGACGTTCGGCTGATGGACGGGCTGGATCGCCGCCTCCGGCTCCTCGCGCCTGCGCTCGAGTTGTGCCCGCAGGCCGGTGCCGAACTCCTTCTTCTTGGTCTCGTTCGTGTCTTTGTCGGGCGCCATTGTCTTCTCCTAGAAGATCTTGGACAGGTTGAGGAACGCGGGGCCGAGGATGACCAGGAACATCGCCGGGAAGATGAACAACACGGTGGGAAAGAGCATCTTGATCGGCGCCTTCATCGCCTTCTCCTCCGCCGCGGCCTGGCGGCGTAGGCGCGTGTCGGTCGCCTGAACTCGCAGGATCCGGCCCAGGGAGATCCCGAGCTGGTCGGCCTGGATGATCGCCCGGCTGAAGCCCGAGACCTCGGGCGTGTCGCACCGCGCGGAGAGCTTCTTCAGCGCGTCCTGGCGAGATTCGCCGATGCGGATCTCGTTCAGCGTCAGTCCGAACTCTTCGGTCAAGGGGCCGTCCATGTGGTCGGTCAGCTTGGAGATCGCGCCGTCGAAGCCGAGGCCGGCCTCGACGCTGACCGCGAGCAGGTCGAGCGCGTCGGGCAGTTGCGCACGGATCAACTCGCGACGCTTCCGGGCTCGCGCGCCGACCACGAAGTCGGGAGCGAGAAAGCCCAATGCGCCGAGTCCGAATCCGAGGAGAAGGCCGATGCCGCCGACGACCGCGCCGAGGAGCAGCCCGACGAAGAGGCCCCCGATCCCGACCGCCGCTTTCGCGGCGAGGAAGGCGGTTGGAGAGACTGTCCGGCCGAGCCCGGCGGCGAGCAGCTTGCCGCGAACGCCGTCGACGCTCGTCTTCGGGTGAATCCGCAAGACGAGCTTGGCAAGACGCTCGACGGCCGGTTCGATCACGCGGTCGCGAAACGGTTGCTCCCGCGCCCCGAGCGCGGCCCGGAACTTTCCATAGTTGGCGGCGCGTTTCACCGAGACCTCGCGGTCGCGGGCGGGCGCCGTTGCGGCCTCGCCGAAGAGGTAGGCCGCGCCGGCGAGGAAGAGGACTGCGAGCAGGATTAGAAGCACGGGTTCACCCCTTGAAGGAGACGATCTTTTTCAGGACTAGTGACCCGAACGCCATCATCGTCAGACCGACCATGATCAGCATGTGCCCGGTGCGCGTGTTGAAGAGCGGGTCCATGTACGTCCGGTTCAGCACCGTCATCGCGAGCGCGATGAAGAACGGCAGTCCGACCAGGACGTAGGCAGCCATGCGGCCCATTGCGGTTAGCGAGCGGATCTTGCGCGCGAACTGCTGGCGGTCGCGAACGGTGTCGGCGACCATGTCGAACAGGCCGGCCAGCGAGCCGCCCACCTGCCGCTGGATGTTCACGGCCGTGATCACGAAGGAGAAATTCTTCGAGCCGATGCGGTCGGCCGTCTCCTGCAGCGCTGCCTCCATCGGGCGGCCGAGCTGCGTATCGGTGAGAACGCGCCGCAGCTCCTTGGCGGCGGGATCCTGGCCTTCGTCGACGACGCTCTGGATCCCCTGCTTGAAGCTGTGCCCGGCCTTCAGAGAGGCGGCCATCGTGATCAGCAGGTCGGGCAACTGATCCTCGAAAGCCTGCATCCGCCGCTTCGCCTTCATCCAGACGACCAGGTACGGGACAAAGCCTCCGACCAGGAAACACGCGAGGATCGGAATCGCGCCTCCGCTGATGATCGCTGCGAACACGGCGAGGACGAACGAGCAGCCGATCAAGAGCCAGGCGAACTCGACCGTGCGCAGGGGCAGGTCGGCCCGCTCGAGCAGAAGCTGCAGGTTCCGCCACTGGCGGCGGTGTGCGAAGGTGCTCTCGGTTACCCGGAACAGGCCGCTGAGCATCGCCAAGCGCTCACGGCCGGTTCGGTGCTTGGCGGCGCGGCCCCGCGAAGGCTCGACGTGAGCTGCAAGGCGCCGTTTCAGCCACGAGCCCCTGAGGGTCGAGGCGGCGAGGATTCCGGCCGCGAGCACAAGCAAGGCTGCGAGCAGTGTGAAGAGCAGGTCGCCGGCCCTTCCGTAGAACGAGTCGGGCAGCAGCGGTGACGGCTTGTCGTTCGTGGCCGAGCCGCTTCCGGGCACGCTCACGCTCGTCGTGTCCGAGCCGAACCTGCCGACGCTTGCCTTCAACTCGAGCTTGTCGCCCGGGCGAGCCGTCGTCAGATAACGGACACGCCACGTGCGGCGGAGCTCAAGGCCGATTGAACGGTAGATGCCGCTCAAGGTCGTGCTCGTGGCGGCTGCGTGGAAGCTCCCTCCGGTTTCGCGTGCGAGCCGCTCGAGGCCGGACGAGTCGGCATGGGAGCCAAATGCGATCGGGTAGACCACTGCGCCTGCCTTGTGCAGCGACAAAATGGCGTCGCTCTCCGACGCCCTGCTGCCGACATCGTCGCCGTCGGTGAGCAGGACGACGACGCGACCTCCCTGCTGGCTTGCCAGCAGACGGGCAGAAAGATCCACCGCGTCCCACAGCGCCGTGCCGGAGTTCGCTCCGACAGCGAGCGTCCGGAGTGTGTTGTCCGCGTCGATCGTCGAGGTAGAGAACGCACCCTCCTGCGAGGCATGCTGGCCGAAGGTGACCAGCGCGACGCGGTCGCAGGCGGGCTTCGCGGCCACGAACGCGGTTGCCGCTGTCGCGGCCTCAACGAGTGGCTTTCCTGCCATCGAGCGGGAGGTGTCGAGCGCGAGCACGACGTTCTTACAGCGGCCGAGATTGACGGCCTGCAGTCCGACGACCCGCTGTCCGTTCTCGAACAGGCTCGGTTGCGTAGACGAAAACGCGGAGGTGACCACCGTCGTGCGGACTTGTGGATACGCGCCGAAGTCCACACCGTTGAGCCTGACGCCGGCACTTGCCGTGCCCGTCGTCGTGGCGAGCGCAGCCAGGCCGGTTACCAATCCGAGCCGGAAAACGCCTCTCTTTCGGCTCATTGAAAGCTCCCGTACGAGGCGTTCGAGTTGCCGACGTAGCCAGCCAGCTCCTCGTTGAAGAACTGGGGCGGCAAGACGACGCCGTTCGTGGCCATCTTCTCGAGGAAATGCGGCTTCAGGCCGGTGCACTCGAGCGCTCCGAGCAGTCTCCCCGCCGCGGAGCTCGCCTGTTCCTCGTCCGGGGGCTTCGCAACGAAGACGTCCTGGAGCGTGACCACGTCCGACTCCATGCCGAGCACCTCGGAGATGTGCGTGATCCGGCGGGAGCCGTCGACCAGGCGCGTGATCTGGACCAGGAGATCGAAGGCGCTTGCGATCTGCTCGCGGATCGCGCGATGGGGCAGCTCGATGCCCGCCGTCATGACGAGCGTTTCGAGTCGCGAGAGCGCGTCGCGTGGGGAGTTCGCGTGGATCGTCGTCAGCGAGCCCTCATGGCCCGTGTTCATCGCCTGGAGCATGTCGAGCGTCTCGGGGCCTCTGACCTCGCCGACGATGATGCGGTCGGGGCGCATTCGCAGCGAGTTACGCACGAGCTCGCGGATGCGGACCTCACCCTGGCCTTCGATGTTCGGGGGCCGCGACTCGAGCGTGATCACGTGCTGCTGCTGGAGCTGGAGCTCCGCCGCGTCCTCGATCGTCACGATCCGCTCGACGTTCGGGATGTAGGCGGACATCGCATTCAGGGTCGTCGTCTTACCGGTGCCGGTACCGCCCGAGATCAGGATGTTCAGCTTCCCGTTGACGCAGGCGGCGAGGAACTGGGCCGCCTTCGGCGTGATCGACCCGAAGTTGATCAGGTCGTCCATCGTGTACGGGTCGCGCGAGAACTTCCGGATCGTCAGCGTCGGCCCGCGCAGGGCCAAGGGCGGGATGATCGCGTTCACACGCGAGCCGTCAGGGAGGCGGGCGTCGACCATCGGCGAGGACTCGTCGACGCGGCGACCGACGGTGGAGACGATCTTGTCGATGATGCGCATCAGGTGCGCGTCGTCGACGAAGGCCGCCCCGGTGTGCTCGATCTTTCCCGACCGCTCGATGTAGATCGAATCGGGACCGTTGACCATCACCTCGCTGACGGTGTCGTCATGGAGGAACGGCTCGAGCGGGCCGTAGCCGAGGATGTCGTCTGTGATCTCACGCGTGACCTGCCGTCGTTCTTCCCGAGTGAGCGGCGTGCGGTCGAGCGCGAGCTGCTCGGTGACCGCACGGAGCACGCGCTCGGAGAGCTCTTCGTCCGACTGCGTGGTGAAGAGCTGCGGGCCGAGCTTCGCGATGCAGGCGTGGTGGATTTGGGTCTTGAGCTCGGCGTACGGGTCGGCAACGGCGCGGTGCTCCACGATCTGCTCGCCGAGCGCCGCCTGCCCGGGGTGCTCGACCGCGGCGGTCGAGCCGTTGCCGTTGCTCTTGATGCGGTCGGAAAGGCCCATGCTAGGTCCTTGCCAGGGCCGCCAGGAACTTCTTGCGCTCCTTGGCGACGGCCTGGGCCGTGACGAGTGACTTGGCGAGCTCGCGCACGGAGCGCGAGAACTCCGACTTCCCGTCGGCCAGCACGGCCGGGTTGCCCCGGTTGACGGCCAAGGGGACTGCCCGGTCGCTCGGAACCTCGTGGCGGACGCCCATCTCGAGCGCAGCCTCGACCTCCTTGCGCTGCATCCCAACCTTCGAGTTCGCCCGGTTCAGGACGACCTTGATCCGGTCCCGAGGGAACGAGAGCAGCTCGAGCGTCTGCAGCGAGAGCCGGACGTTCTTGATCGTGGGCACGTCCAGGCTCGTCAGCAGCAGCAGCTCGTCGGTGCGGTCGAGGGTCGCCAGCATCGGCCCGTGGAAGAACGGCGAGGTGTCGACGACGATCACGTCATACGACTCGCGCGCAACCTCGAGCAGGCGGGCCAGCTTGGCCTCGGTCACGAGCTCCGCGTCCTCCGGCCGCAACGGCGCGGGCAGAACGTCCAGCCCGCACGCGTGCCGGGTCGTGTAGCCGGCGAGCTTCTCGGAATCGAGCTCTCCGGGAGCCGTAACGAGGTCGTAGATCGTCTTGTCCGGCTCGATCCCCAGCATGATCGCGGCGTCGCCGAACTGGAGATCGAGGTCGAGCAGGAGCGCCCGCTTGCCCCAGTGCTTGGCCAGCGAGGCGGAGATGTTCGTCGAGAGGACCGTCTTGCCGGTGCCGCCCTTGGGCGAGAATACGGTCACCAGGCGGCCCTGGCGCCCACCGCCGCTCGCCTGTTGCTTGCGGCCGCTGTGGCAAGCCTTCCGGATCGCGAAGACGACGTTGTCGGTCAGCTGCGGAAGCAGGATGACGTCGGCGACGTCGGCCTCGAGCGCGTCCTCCAGCAGGCTCGGCGAGCCCCCGGAGGCGAGCAGGATCACCGGCGCCTTGGTGTATTCGCGGATCGCGGCCACGTCGTTGGCCGGCAAAGTCGCGCTGCGCGTCGCATGCAGCACCACCTGCAGGTGACCCCCGGTCAGGCCGGAGGCACCCTCGAGAACGTTGTCGCTCCAACCGACGAGCTCGATCTCGGGGTGCTTGCCCAGTGCCTCGCGGAGGTCCGGGAGGCCGTCGCAGACGCCCGTCACGAAGACCCGGACGCTGTCTCGGCTGGTCTGTTCCATTTCGTTGTTTGTGTTCATCGAGGGCCTCCTACCTGCCGAGCGCGCGGAGCGCCTTACGGCTGAGGCCGTCGCGGAGCACCGTCTTGACGCTGTCGAGGTGGTCGGGACTGTCGGTTGCGTGTGTGATCGGCCTGAGCTCGAGGTGCCAGCCGGGACTCGTCGACGAGTCGGCGTTGGTGAGGACCCACTGGAACTTCTGGGCCTGGCTGTCGGTCATCGCAATCAGCGCGTACGTCGTCTGTCCGGCGCCGCCGGTGATCTTGGCCCCCGGCGCGGGGGTGCTCGGGGCCTGGAGCACCTTCAGGTCGCGCAGGACGACGCGGCTGAACACGTAGTCGGTTCCACTTGTGCCGACCGTGATCGCGGCGACCAGGTCGACGTGGTCGTTGTCCTTGAGGGTCCCGGCGAGGAGTTGGTTCTGGTCTCCCGCAACCTGGAACGCGCGCAGGTTCCCTCTCAACTGGCCTTCGACGCCGGTCTGGGCGACCGAGGAGAAGCGCTGAGTCGTGATCTGCTCGCCCGCGAACGTCTCCTGCGAGGCGACGAGGCTTTTGATCTCGTCAGGACTCGAGATCGAGCCCGGTACGACGCTCCGCCGAGGCACCTCCGTCGTGGACATCATGCCCACGGCGTCGGAGCCGGCGGTGCCGACCGGGATGTCGTGCTTGGCGACGAGCACCGTCACGTGGTCCTCGCCCCGCTGTACGTGGCGCTTGTAATTCGTCACGTAGAAGCTGGTTAGGAGGGCCGCGATGACTGCCAGCGCGACCGCGATCCCGATATTTCTGACGCGATAAGTCATGTCACCTTGTCTTTCTCTGTTCGAGGACTAACCGATTAGCTGGACTGAACGTGCGCCGAAGTTCGGCGGTTGGCCGGAGCCGCCAGTGGACTGCAGACCGCTCCAGATCACTTCGGTGAAATAGCCCGTGATCGAGCCGCTGCTTCCGCGGGCGTCGTAGCTGAGGAGGTGGAAGCCGACCCAGCCGATTACGTGGTATTGCGCGTTTGCTCCGGTGCCGACGATCTGGTCGTAGACGGGGAAGAGGAGGGTGGTGCCGATCCGCGCGTCGAGCGCGTTGTGCAAATGCGAGTCGTCCCACTTCGCGCCCGGGTCGCTGTAGAACTGGCCGATGTCGAGGTAGCCGTCGTAGCCCTTCAGCATCCAATCCGCGAGGCGCCCGCCGCTCGTTCCGCCTTTGGTTCCGTCGAGGTTCAGCAGGTCGAAGGCGCCCGGCGCGCCGTTTCGGTTGAGCGGAATCGTCGTCAGGTTCTTGCTCGAGCCCTTCTGTCCGAAGCACGGACAACCTGGGGTGCCGAGCAGTTTCGGGTGCGTGTTCTTGACGACGATCGGCGCGACATACTTGGCCGACGAGATCAACGCGGTGCGCGCCGTCGCCTTGGAGCCGACGTTGACCGAGTTGACTCCGAAGAGCTTCGAGAAGATTCCCGGCGCGCTCTTCTTAACGGCCACGTTGATCGTGTCGTCGGTCCCGTAGGAGCTGGAGAACTTGACGCTGTCGAGACCGCCACCGTTCTTGCCCGCGTAGCTCGAGGCGAGGCTGGCGGCCTCACTGGTGTCGTTGGGAAGTGCCTGCGCGCCCGCCAGCGCCGCGGAGTCGGCGGTCGACTGCGTGTCGCGGTCGGCGCGATACCACGATCCGAAGTCGAGGACGAGCGCCGCCATCCCGAGCAGGACGGCCAGAAAAACCACGGTGAGGACCGTTGCCTGTCCTTGGTTGCTTTGTGCGCGTGCGTTCATTCGACTCGCTCCGTTGTCGTACTCGAGAGCTGACCCGACTTCACGGCGAAGCCGAGGAGGCTGATCGAGTAGGGGTAAGAGGCCGTGACGGTGACGTCGGCCCCCGGGGCCCAGGTGGAGCTCGGCGGCGAGACGGAGAGCTTCGAGCTTGTGAGGTCCGAAGCCGAGCTCCGGACGGCGCTCATCACGGCCGAATTTCGATTCGGGTCCTGGCGGCTCACGGCCGCCTTGCGGGCGCCGGCGCGTGTGGCATCCGTCAAAGTGATGTAGTTGTTGAAGACAATCCCGAACTGAATGACGGCGAACAGGATCAATGCGAGGACCGGAAGCACGAGTGCAAACTCGGTCATCGTTTGGCCCTGCTCGTTGCGGATTTGATTTCTCTTCTTCACGGGATCTTTCATCTGTTTCGTTTGGGTTGGGCCCCCCCAATGCGGAGGGGCCCTTTTTCTCTACGGACGTAGCTAGCGACTAGGGGAGAATCGCGGTGACCTGATCGATCGCGCCGGCGATGGCGCCGGAGAGGAAGCCGATCGAGACGACCACGATCAGCGTGATGACGGCAAGAACCACGCCGTACTCGGCCATCGTCTGGCCCTCCTCGCGCTTCTGGAGCGACTCTGCGGCGTCCCTCGCCCAGCTCTGCGCGAATGCAAGGAGCTTCAACATTTAGTTCACCTCCCTTCTGCTGCGGCACGGGCGCCCCAGAGGGCTCGCCCAATTTCGAGCCAAATAAGCGGCACAGAAAAGACTGTCTTGGTGAAGAACGAGCCTAAGAAGCTGGCGGCAATTGTCGGTCACGCTGGAAGTTCCTCCGTTTGTTCGGCGTGGCCGCGCCGCCTTATGGCTCAGATGCAGCGATCATCGTGATCGCCTCGCCGGCGGCGTATCCCTCGGTTTGATGATTGCTTGTCGATCTCCCTACTTCGGGGGAGTGCCGGGTGCTTGCCTTGTCGATAGTCAGGTCAGTCCGTACGGCCCGCGGATCCGAAGTCAGAATCCGCGTCGAAGTGGCGGCCTCGGCGCCCGAAAAACGGAGCGATAGGCAATGCCACGACGGAATTCACTGATCAGCAGGCTGCGCCACGGGCGAGCCTGGGACGAGTGGGACGAGAACGGCGACGGCGAAGACACGGTCGCGCCGGTTCCGCTCCCCGAGAGCACGAAGCCCCGTTCTCGACGGCGGCGGGCTGCAGTCGCGATGACGTTCTCAGCCCTGTTCGTAGCCGGCGCCGCGTTCTCGGCCACGGCGGCGACCAGGTTCGCTCGTCGCTCGAGGACTCCGCCGTGAGCGGCCTGGCCGCGACCGACGCGACGACGACGGATGCGACTGCGACCACCTCGACCGACCCGGCGCCCGCAACCGACTCGGGCTCCGGCTCCGACGGCGGCGCACTCGCGCCCGCCACCGGGTCGGGAGACTCCGGCGATTCCTCGCCCTCCCCGGACACGGTCGTTCCGCCGGCCGCCCCGGCGCCGGTCAGCGCCCCGGCGTCCCCGGTCGCCGCGCAGGCCGCCGTACAGAAGGCTGCGACCCGCTCGGGCTCTGTCGCGCGCCTGGCGAAGCCGGCCGTCTCGAAGCAAGGCTCTCGGCGCAAGTACGCCCGCACGATGAGCGTGCGCGCGCGTCAGCATCACTTCCCGGTGCGCAAGCAGAGCTCGCCCCCTCCGGCTCCCGAGCTCGAAGGCGCCTCGGCCGGGGTCGTGTGGCTGAATAGGACGCTCTCGGATCCGACCCCGCCGTCGCTTCGGCTGAAGCCGCGATTCGCGAAGCACCTGCGGACCGTCGCCCAGGCAAGCCACGTCAATTGGGCGCTGATGCTCGGCGTCCTGCGGGCTGAAGGTCACAACGGTGCCGCCCCGGCCAACCTGGACGGGCTTCGCGCGGTTGCCGCCCAGCTGTCGCAGGCCGGCGGAATGAAGGCGAGCCCCTGGGCGGCGATGTTCTCGTTCTCGAGGGACACAACGTTCGCGGATCGCACAGTCGCGCTCTCGCACTACTACCGCGCGGTCGGCCTGCGTGCGCTCGTGAACGGCCTCAACGCCGAGAAGACTCGTCTCGGCGAGAAGGTCTTGAACGATCCGCGCGTCTCGATCTACGCGGGCGGTCGCGGCGACATCGAGTCCGGCCGCGTCAACGTCCGGGTGCTCGCCACGATCGAGTACCTCGCCGACTCGTTCGGCCAGGTGACGGTCTCGTGTCTGATCAGCGGCCACCGGCTGTACGCGCGACCCGGAGTCATCTCGGCGCACATCTACGGCCTGGCCGCCGATATCAGCGAGGTCGGCGGGACGCCGATCACGGGGCACCAGCAGCCCGGCGGAATCACCGAGCGCGCTGTTCGTGACGTGCTCCTGTTGCCGCCCGAGCTGATGCCCAAGCAGGTCATCTCACTACTCGGCCTGGGTGGACCGTCCTTCCCGCTCGCCAACCACTACGACCACATTCACATCGGCTATTAGGGCATGGGGGAAACCGGGTTTCCCCCATGAGCCCCCTCCTTGTGTTGAGAGCGATGCCGGCCGCGGTTGGCGCTCCCGGCCGGCAAAGCCGGCCTCCGCGCGCGGGCCGCGGCTATCCATGTGGTGACGCTTGAAAGGCGATCCCTCGTTGCCGGACTCTTGGTCTTCGGGGCGAAGGAAGGGTGATGAAGACCGTTTCGCTG
>Ga0209239_1001587_pt1 | contig 13528 bp, 11 predicted proteins | sample GraSoi013_2_20cm_FD_185824 | JGI IMG/M metagenome (GOLD analysis project Ga0209239, IMG submission 185824) | Grasslands soil microbial communities from the Angelo Coastal Reserve, California, USA - Sample 10_02_2013_2_20cm (SPAdes) (version 2) | ecosystem: Environmental > Terrestrial > Soil >...
TCGATGGGGACTACCCCATCCGGCGGGGCGCGTGGTATCGGGTGACCCAGTTTGCCAAAGAGAACATCATCCTAGAACTGCCCGGCACGTTTGTCACGGTGCCGGGCAAGGCGGTGGAGCTGGTCGGCACGCCGCCGCGCCGCTGGACGGTGGTCCGGCGCCCCCCGGGGGACACGTGGCTGCCCGAGAGCTGGGGCCAGCACTATGGCGTGTGTCCGGGCTGTCACCACCGCGCGCCACTGCTCACCATTCCGGAGATGCTGCGCTGCCCCCGCTGCAGCGAAGCGTTTCCCGTCGCGTGGGACGAATCCTACCTACGCAAATGAGGGAGCTACGCCGAATCGCTCCAGGGGCAAGTCCCATTGGCGAGCGCGACGTTCCCCCTCAACAAGTGGTAGACATACGCGCCGAGGCAGAACTTCCCCAGGAGGAGCGCGGCGAAGGCCACGACGAGGAGCCCCTGGAAGACGTAGGACGCCGCCCTCCAACCCTGGAGCAGCGTCAGCGCCGCGGCCAGCATGAAGGTCGCGGCCATCCCCTGGGCGAATCGCCGGGGCCCCGGCGCCGGCGTGAGCGGCGGTCGCCCGCGCCGTCGCGCGACAAAGCGGTTGTAAAGATTCTCGAACGGGTTTGCCGCCGGCACCAGCACGTTGAGCCACAACAGCGCCGAAACGAGCAGGAAGATCGCCGGCGACTGCGTGACGATCGCCACCAGCATCATCGCTCCCACGATCGTGGGCTGGAACTGCAAGCCCTTGAACCGCAGGGCCGCGCGATCGGGCGGCTCCTGCGTGAATCCCTGTTGCTTCATGAAGTTCATCACGGCTGAACGGGCCATGGTCACCTCCGTCTATCAACCTATCAACAAGATAAGCTGGCCGTGAATGGCCGGCGCGGGAGTCTTGGCCGGCGGCACGTTGACGGTTGGTTGACGCAGGCATACCAATCATGCATATATATGCATATGCGTACGACGCTCATCCTGGACGACGCGCTCATCGCACAGGCCCGCCGGCTCACCGGCATCGCCGAGAAAACCGCCCTCGTGCATGCGGCGCTCCAAGCCCTCATCGCCCGAGAAGCCGCGCGCCGGCTGGCTGCCCTCGCCGGCACCATGCCCGACCTCGAGGCCGCGCCGCGCCGCCGGCCGGCCCGCCGGCGCCGGTGATCGTCCTCGCCGACACGTCCGTGTGGGTGGACCTCTGGCGGCAGGGCAATCCCAGGCTGGCGCGGTTGCTCGAGCAGAACCGCGTCGTCCTCCACCCCTTCGTGTTGGGCGAACTCGCCCTCGGCGTCGTCACACCGCGCGCCGACGTGCTCCGAGACCTGCGCGCGCTCGACGGGCCGCGACTCGCCGAGCACGATGAGGTGCTGGCTTTGATCGAACGAGCCCCGCTGTGGGGACGCGGCATCGGGTGGGTAGACGCGCATCTCCTCGCCTCCGCCCTGCTCGACCGGCTCCGCCTCTGGACGCTCGACCGGCCGCTCGCAACCGTGGCGGCGGAGCTGGGTGTGGCCCTGCCCGGTTGAGGCATGTCGCGCGGCCTGGCCACGACCGACCCCTCAGGGTATCGTCGTACCTCCCCTATCATCACGGAGAAATCCGCCATGCGCCCTGTTCAGCACCTCGCCTTGCTGCTCGCCGCCGCCCTCGGCTGCCAAGCCGCACCTCCACCCGACACCACCGCCGAAGCCAAACAGGCGATCGACGCCGCCAACGCGAGCTGGGCCCGACTGACCGCCGCGGGTCACGCCGACTCGCTCGCCCAATACTACCATGCGAACGCCGTGATCCTGCCCCCGAACATGGCGCCGGTGCACGGGCGCGACTCGATCCGCGCGTTCTTCGCGGTGCTGAACACCATGTCCAGCCCGCCCCCCGTGCTCACGGTCCGCGCCGACTCGGTGTGGGCGAGCGGTCCGATGGCCGTGGACCTGGGACGCTGGCACTTCGCCTGGCCCGCCGCCGCCAAGCGGCCGCCCGGCGCGCCGGCGGTCGATTCGGGCAAGTACATCGTCCGCTGGGTGCAGGAGAACGGCCGCTGGCTCATGGCGCAGGATATCTGGAACTCGGACGTCGCGATGCCGATGGCTCCCGCATCGCCCAGCACTAAGAAGTCGTAAGTTGGCTCGCCCCTCGTCCCCCCTCTCCCGAAGGGAGAGGGGGACAGGGGGTGAGGACGCTCCCGAAGGGAGAGGGGGACAGGGGGTGAGGACGCTCTCGAAGGGAGAGGAGGACAGGGGATGAGGACGCGTCGCGGCGCGATCCTCGGCGTCGGTGCGGGGCTCTGGGTGTTGGCCGCCTGCGCGCCGCCGCGGGCTGCGGCGCCGGTCCCGAGGACGGCCGAGGTCCGCGCCCTCTGGGTGGTGCGCTCCACGCTCGCCGATCCCGACAGCGCGCGGGCGATGGTGCGCCGGGCGGCGGAGGCGGGGTTCAACACCTTGATCCTCCAGGTCCGGGGCCGGGGCGACGCGTATTATCGGAGTCGCTGGGAGCCCCCGCCGCCCGCTCTCGCGGGCCGGAACGGCTACGACGCCCTCGGCCGCACGATTCGCGAGGCCCACCGCCGCGGGCTGCGCGTGCACGCCTGGATCAACACCGAGCTCGTGGCGAACGCCGATACGTTGCCCTCGGACTCCGCGCATTTCATCTATCGCCGGCCCGATCTCCTCGCGGTGCCGCGACCGCTGGCCCGCGAGCTGTACGACGCTGATCCCCGCGATCCTCACTATCTACAGGCGCTCGCCGAATACGCGCGGGCCAACCGCGATCACGTGGAGGGGCTCTACACGAGCCCGGCCGCGCCCGAGGTGAAGGAGCACATCTATTCGATTTGGATCGATCTGCTAGAGCGTTACGAGCTGGACGGCCTCCACTTTGACTACGTCCGATACCCCGCGCCGGACTACGACTACTCGCGCGTCGCACTCGAGCGGTTCCGGGCCTGGCTCGTCCCAACACTCGCGGACTCGGTCCGCGTCCGGTTCGCGGAGCTCCAGCCGGCCGATCCACTCGTCTACAGCGATTCCTTCCCGGACGCCTGGGATCGTTTTCGGCGCCTGCAGATCACCGAGCTGGTGGAGCGGATCTATTACGGCGTGAAGCACCGCAATCCGCGCCTGGTGGTCAGCGCGGCCGTGTTCGGCGACGCGGACAATGCGTACCACTTGCGGTTCCAGGATTGGCGCGACTGGTTGCGCCGCGGCATCCTCGACGTCGCGTGCCCGATGGCCTACACCGACTCGCTCACGCTATTTAGCGAGCGGATCCGCACGGCCGTGGAGGCCGCGGGGGGCGCGCGTGTGTGGGCGGGCATCGGGGCGTACAAGAACACGGTGGACGGGACCGTGCAGCAGATCGGTGTCGCGCGCGATCTCGGCGCCGCGGGCGTGGTCCTCTTCTCTTACGACTTCATGGCGCGGCACGAGGGCATGCGGCCCGGCGAAAGCTATCTCTTCGCGGTGCGCGAGCGCGCGTTTTAGCCCTTACCGGTTGACCGTGGGATCCAGGATAGGCCGGTTGGCAGCCGTCGTCGAGGTGATCGTTATGTCGCCTCTGGCACCGACGGTGTATACCCTTCCTCCAGAAAACGACACGGCGGTTCTGCTGATCGCGTTGGTCGTCGAGTCGGTGTACCGCGTGCCCAGATCGTACACGCCAGGTGGCAGCGGGGCGAAGGCGCCGGCGCCCTTGTACGAGACTGCCGCGCCCACCGCGGCCCAGTGGGCGGTCACGGTGTCTCCGGCGAGCCTCACATACAACGTGAGCGGATTCGCGTTGCCGATCGCGTGGACGAACCGGACATACGCCGTTGAGAAATCCGTCGGGACCGTGAACGGGTCCTCCACCACGAACGCATCCACGATCTTGGCCGTGGCATCGTAGAATCCGCTCAGGTAGAACGAATAGGATTTCCCGTCGGCGATGGCGGCCCTGAGCGTGTCGATAGGGCGATCCTTGAACCCACCGGTCGTATCTGCGATCCGCCCCGTGAAGGTGTACTGGCCGGGCGCGATGGCCGAATAGAGGCCGCCGTTCCCCACGCCGCCGTACAACACGCCGATCAGGGATTCCGTGTCGGGCTTGGCGGAGCTGATCGCCGTGATCTTCGTGTCGTTGGCGTAGAAGTTCACGCCCGGAGCGTTCACGCCGAAGTTGAAGAATAGGACGCGGGCGCCCGCGGGAACGGGCCCGGCGATGTCCTGCACCGTGGTCTTGTCGTACCAGTTGCACGACGACAGCACGGCCGCGCACAGCAGAACAGATCGCTTCACTTTTGGGTGATCCATAACGAGTCGGTGTGATAGTCATCAGCGAGCGCGCCGATGGCGGCCAGGCCCGGTTTGTTCCAGATGTACTCCGAGTTGTACCTCGGCCTGATCCGCTGGACAACCTTGCCGTCGTTTCGGAAATAGAGGTTCGTGGGCGGCGCGAAGCCCCGGAACACCTCCACCCCGCTCACCGAATCGGTGTAGTGATAGCGGCGCATGTCCATCCACATCTCGTTGTGGCCCCAGCCGAATTGCGCGATCAGCTTCTGCGACATGACGTGCGATAACGTCAGACTCCCTACCGGGGGAACGATCGCCGGGGCGGCGAGAAAGGTCGACTCTTCCGGCGCGGTGATCTGCGTGGCCGCCGAGCCGATCTCCAGGTTTCGCGCATTCACAAACTTGATGTGGGCGTCGATCCCCTTCTGGTACGCGTTCAACGCAAGGGCCTGATTGCCCATCCGCAGGGCGGCCTCCGCTTTGATGAACTGCAGCTGCGCGTAAGTAATAACTGGGATCCGCGCCTTGTCGTCGAACAGAAACCGGCCGGTCGTCCCCGGGTTCGGGGCCGTGGGATAGCCGAAGAAGTTGTTGGGCCGCTGGCTGGTCGTGAGGGCGCCGAAGCCGAGCACATTCACGTCGAGACCGCGGTATTGCCCATCCGGCGATGGAGCCAGAATGCGGCTCATTCGCGGGTCGACCACGCCGCCGAACTGCGTTCCGTTCATCAGGTTCACGATGAACAGCGTCTGCCGGTATAGCGTGATGTTGCCTCTGGTGCTCCCCAAGAAGTTCTTGTCGAGATTGTCGGGGCTCTGACCGGGATACGACATCAACGCGTCGTCGGCATTGCTCGTGAACGACGAATCGACCTCGGCGATCACGCGCGCGGCATCGTAGGACGACGGCTTGTTGGTGAAGTGATTCAGGTGCAACGCCAGCAGCCCGTGCGCCAGCTTCAACCACTTGGTCCGATCCCCTCCGTAGATGTGGTCGCCCTGGGCCAGGTAGCTCGTGTCCACCGCGCCGTCAGTGTGCCGCAGCAGCACGATCGCGCTGTCGAGCAGTCGCTCGACCTCCTGATACGCATACTCTTGGGTGTCGTAGTCAAACGTGGTGCGCGTCACGTCGAAGGCTTCCTTGATGATGATCTCGCCGTGGAGGTCGGTCAGCACCTGCCAGCCCCACGCCTTGAGGACCAGGCCGACGCCCAACAGGTCCCACCGCTTCTCGGCCTGGGCCTTGGCGTTCATGTCGATCAGGTTCTGGCCCAGCGACCAGTAGACGTCGCGCCACTGCATGGCTCCATTATCATTGCCCGGCTGGTACCCCATCCGGCCCCAGCTCTGGGCCGGATCGAAGTTGCTGGACGTCGATATCCACTCCTGCGTGTAGTGACCGACGAAGCGGCCGTCCCACTGGGGCGAGGTCGCCATGTAGTACAGCATCGGCGCCAGGTACAGGTTTGCCGACACGCTCTGCGGCGTGTTGGGATTGGTGTTGACGTCCAGGAAGTCGTGACACGCGACGCCGAGGCTCACGATCCCCACCAGCAGTGCCGCAGCGGTCTTGTTCATGGTCAGAACCCCACTCGCACGCCGACGTTGAGGCCGCGCGGCACGGGGAAATCGCCGTAGTCGATGCCGACGCCGCCCGATCCCCCCACGGCGGCGCTATTGCCGTTCACGATCGGATCCAGTCCGGTGTAGTTGGTGATGAGGAACAGATCCGTGCCTTTGACGAACACGCTCGCGTCCGCGGCGTGCAGCACGCGCAGCGCCCCCGCCGGCAGCGCGTACGTCAACTGGATGTCCCGCAGCCGCAGCCAGTTGATGTCCCGCTCGATGAACAGCTCCTCGCTCATGTTCGTGTAGTAGGTGGGCTGGGCGGCCGGGATGACTACGATCGTGTTGACGGTGGGATTCGCGCTGTTCTGCTTGCCGTCCCGCAACACCCCTGGGATCACGCGCGGCTGCTCGCGGTCGAGCGTGCTCATACTGAGCCCGTGCGTGGTCAGGTAGTGGTCGGTCGCGTCGAACACGTCGCCGCCTTTGCGAATGTCCAGGAGGAAATCCAGGGTAAAGCGCTTGTAGTGGAAGGTGTTCGTGAGCCCGATAGTGAAGTCGGGCTGGCGATCGTAGCCGGCATCGATGAAATCAGCGGATCGGATGGGCAGGCCCGAGGTAGGATCGATCAAAAGCTGCCCCTGTTTGTTTCTGAGATAGAACCAACCGGTGAGCGACATGGTCGAGAGCCGCGGCATCGTGCCGGCGCGCACGTTGCCGTACAACCAGGTGTCCGAGACGTAGGACTCCGGCAGATTGCGGGGCAAGGACACGACGATGCTCCCCGAGGCCGCGAAATTCGCGCTGAAATCCCAGGAGAACTGGGGCTTCAGGACAGGGGTTCCTCGCAGCGTGACCTCGACCCCGCGGTCGCGCGTCTTCGCGCCATTCAGGTTGAAGAGGATGAAACCCGTCCCGTAGCTGCCGCGGATGTTCTGGACGATCTGGTCGGTCGTCACCTTGCGGTAGGCGGTCACGTCGAGGCCGAGCCGGTCGTTGAGGAAGCCCAGCTCGAAGCCACCCTCGACGGACCGGGCGAATTCCGGCTTCAAGTTCGGATTCGGCCCCCAGAAGTTGTAGCCGTAGCCGCCGAACGACGTGGTCTTGTACTGCAGCGCCGGCTGATAAGCATAGGGCGGAGCGTCCTTGCCCGCTCCGGCATAGGCGGCGCGCAGCTTCGCGGTCATGAACCGTCCGATGCCCTTGAACGCGTCGGAGAGGATGAAGCTCGTCGAGACCGACGGATACAGGAGCGAGTTATGGCCCGGTGGCAGGGTGGAGCTCCAGTCGTTCCGGCCTGTCGCGGTCAGGTAGAGGAAGTCCCGATAGTCGAGCGTCGCCATGCCGAACACGCTGACCACCCGGCGTTCGGCGACCGTCGTCAGCGGCATCCTGGTGCTCGTGTTGTTGATGGAGACGAAATTCGGATCGAGGAACTGCGTGCCGTCCATGGCGTCGATGGTGGACTTCTGGTCGATGATCGCGTGGCCCACGAGACCGCTGATCGAAAGGCCGCTGTGGGTGAGCGGGTGGGGGTTGAAGGTGAGCAGCGTCTGCGCGCTCAAGTTGCGGGTGACGTCGGCCGCCACATCGAGAATGCCGACGTTCGCGAACCCAAGATAGCTTGCGGGATCACGCAGGATCTGGTTTTCGTTCGTATAGCTGTCCGAGCCGAGGTTCGTCTTGAGATAGCCCCACGAGAACGGCGCAACTGTGAGTCCCAAGTTCGTGATCAGGCGGTTGTTCCTGGAGTTGATCTGGTTCTTCGCGACGTTGAAATAGGGGTTATCGATCTCGGCCGAGGCGGCGAGCAGCGTCAAGCGGCGCCGCGTGCCCGCCAGGGTCAGATAATCCCTCGCGTCATCGGCTTGTGGCCATGTCAACAAGCCGATCAGCGGACCGTCGTCTCCCTTCCACGGCTGATCGTTGGTGTCATAGGTGTAGTTCATCGTCAGATCGGCGGTCAACCAGGGCTTCACTTGTGCCCGGGACGCCCCGGTGAGGTTGAGCCGATTGTACCGCGAATTGGGCACCACCCCGTTCTCGTGCAGCGAGGACGCGTTGAACCGGTAATCGATCCGGTTGTCCGAGGACGCCCCGCTGAACACCAGGTTGTTTCGGGCCGTCAAGGCCGTTTGGAAGAAGCCGGCGATATTGTCGTAGAACTGAGTGCCAGCGGGATACGGAGGGCCGAAGTACAGAAAAGAGGAAAGGGTGCCGCCCGTCACGATCGGACTGTAGACCCGCTGGAGTTGCGGTCGCGCGCCCGTACGCTCTACGGTGAAGTCGTTGCTGTACTCCACGCTGCTCGCCCCTCTGCCGCGCTTGGTCGTGATGACGATCGCGCCGTTGGCCGCGTCGATGCCGTACAGGGCGGACGCTTCCGGTCCCTTCAATACGGTCAGCGTCGCGATGTCCTCCGGATTCAGGTCGGCCGCCCGGTTGGTGAAGTCAACCCCGCGATTGCTCAACGCGGTATTGGAGCTCTGCTCGGAGGCCAGCACTCCCGTATTCATCGTCTTGTTGTCCAGCGGCAGGCCGTCGACGATCATGAGGGGTTGATTGCTGCCGCTGATGGAGCTGACGCCCCGGATCACGATCGACGTGGAGGCCCCGGGCACGCCCGACGTGCTGGTCACGTCGACGCCGGCGACGCGCCCCTGCAGCGCATTGAGGAAATTCTCCCGCTGCGTCTGCGCGATATCGGGGCCCGTGACGGTCTGTTGCGAGTATCCCAACGCCCGTTGCGTCGTGGTCTGTCCCAGCGCCGTCACCACCACTGCGTCGAGGCTCATCGCCACCCGGCGGACCTGGACGTCGATGACGTCCGCGTCGCCGACGGTCCGCTCCACCGGCGCCGTTCCGATGAACCGGAACTGCAGCACCTGACCGACCTGGGCGCGAATGGTATAGCTGCCTTGGCTAGTGGTCGAGGTACTCGCGATTGTTCCTTTGACGACGATGGACACCCCCGCGAGCGGAGCGCCCTGCTCCGTGGTCACGGTACCGGTAATGGTCTTTTGCTGTGCGAATGCGTCGGGAGCAACGAGGAGGATTCCCACCAATACGGTGACGACGCGTTTGGTCATCATGACGGCTATCGGGTTTGGGGCCGCCTGTTGCGTTCGCAAGACGCGCGCCCGATCGAGCCGAGCGCACACATCGGCTCGCCGTCGACGGGCGAGCGGTCGAATCCCTAGCGGCGGGGGGAACCGAGCGGCACTCTGGCTGAGTATGGTGTGGCGTCAAAGCCACATGAATTGAAGCTGACGTGGCGGCGCAGCTACACCTCGCGTCGCACCACCATGAGCGCCGCCACGAGCAGCAGTGCGGCGAGCAGGAACGGCGCGCCCGGGACGCCCAGCCCGTGAAACCGGCCGATCGCCGCCGCGAACAGCTGCGTGAACAGCAGCGGCGCGATCACGCCGGCGATCCCCATGACGCTGGCCACCGCGCCCTGCAACCGGCCTTGCTCGTCGGGCCCGACGCGCCGCGTCATCAACCCTTGCAACGACGGATACGTGAGCCCGAACAGGCCGCCGATGGGAATGCCGAGGAGAAACAGAGCCCCGGTGGGCGCCAGGCCGTACAGCGTGAACGCCACCGCGCCGAACGCGAGGCCCGCGACGAGCGCCCGCGGCTCGCCCAGGCGCCGCACCACGCGGCCGACCAGCCCGCCCTGCACGATCATCGAGACGACGCCGACTCCCGCGAGCGCGAACCCGACGGTGCGCGCGGTCCAGCCGTAGCGATAATCGCCGTACAGCACGAACAGGCTGGGCAGGGCATCGTGCGCGACCCGATACAGGAACGCCACCAACGCGAGGCCCAGCAGCGCCCGGTGCGCCCGCAACATGCCGAGTGACCCGATCGGGTTGGCGCGGCGCCACGCGAACGGCGCGCGCCGCTCGGCGGCCAGAGACTCAGGGAGCACGAACCAACCGTACGCGGCGCCCAGCACGCTGAGGGCGCCCGCCGCCCAGAACGGGGCGCGCAGGCCGATCCCCCCCAACAGTCCCCCCACCGCCGGCCCCAGGATGAACCCGAGGCCGAACGCCACACCCAAGAGGCCGAACCGCCCGGCGCGCTCGTCCGGCTCGGTGACATCGGCGATATACGCGAACGACGTGGAAAAGCTCGACGCCGTGATCCCGGACAGCACGCGCCCAACGAAAAACCACCCCACTGTGGGTGCGAGCGCCATGATGACGTAGTCGATCCCGAGGCCGAGACACGACACCAGGATCACCGGCCGGCGGCCCACGCGGTCCGAGAGAGCGCCCAGCACCGGCGCGAACAGGAATTGCATCGCCGCCCAGACGGCGCCAAACAGCCCCACCAGCCCAGCGGCACTCGCCTCGTTGCCGCCCTCGAGCTGGATCACGAGCTTCGGAAATACCGGCGCGATGATCCCGAGCGCCAGCATGTCGAGCAGCACGGTGCCGAAAATGAACCAGAAGGTGGCGCGTCGCATGCGGGCCCTTGCTAGAACCGCCCGACCAGCTTGGCGATGGCGGAGCGGCAACCCTGCTGCAAGTCCCGCTCGACGCCCGAACACAACGCCTTCGCCTGCACGTCGGAGTGGTAGTAGTACACGAAGTCGAGCACGGCACCGAGCACGCAATACGATCGCTGCTCATGATCCGCGCCGCGGTTGCACGTCGCCACCGTGGCGGGCACCTGATCCCGGCTGATGGTCGCGGCATCCCGCCCCAGGCTCTGGTAGCAATTCTTTCGAAACGGCGTGCCCACGCTCGCGCACAGCGCGAACACCTTCGCGAAATCGCCGAGCACGACACCCAGCGCGTAGGAGGTCTGCATGTCGAAGCACTCGGCCTTGTATTTCTCTCTCACGGCGGTGCAGGGATAGAGCGGCTCGCTCGGCTTCAGGTACTTGCTGTAGTGGCCGCCGTGCGCGCCGTCCACGATCAGGTTCTCCATGAAGACTCCGTTGACGCAAGCATTCTGCTCCATGGAGCCCGTCAGGCCGTCGCAATCATGCAGCGCGTCGAGCAGCTCGTCCGCCCTGACGGCCATGATGGCGTGTCCCAGGCCGTGAACGCAGTTGAAGTAGTCGAGCGATTTCCGGTCTTTGCCCGGAACACCGGCGCAGACGGCATCGAGATCGCTCAAGAGCTTCTCGCGGCCCAGGGTCAAGGCGAATCCCTGCATCACGCCGTGATAGTATCCCGAGCCGCAGGCGTTGTCGCCGTAGCGAAACGCCTCGGCGACGGCGCCGTACTTCGCCACCGCCGCCTGGCCGATCGCGTGGGTGATCGCATGGCACAGCCGCTGCATCTCGGGATCGGCGCCGTATCCCGCTTTCAAGTCCGCAAATGCTTCGGCCACGCCCTGACCGGCGACAATCGAGCGGTACCGCCGCTCGTAGCATTCCAGCGCGACGCGCGGATCGTGGGGACAACGGATTCCCGCCGGACCTCTCGATGCCGTGAATACATGAGCGCCCAGGATGCCCGCCGCGGCAACCGCGCCGAACAGCACGATGGCCATGATTCCCGTACGGCCTGTCAACTTCATGGGTCGCACCATAACACGGGCGGTGGGCCGGGCGGAAGCTCGGGCCGTTATCTTTCCCGCATGACTCGTCTCACCGGGCTGACCGTGTTCGCCGGCCTCGGCGCGCTCGCCTGCGCCGTCAATCCCGCCACCGGGTCGCGGCAGCTCATGCTCATCAGCGAGTCGCAGGAGATCGCGATGGGGCGCGACTACGATCGGGAAGTCACCGCGTCGATCGGGCTCTATCCCGATACCGCGCTGCAACGCTGGATCCAGCAGTTCGGCGCGCGGCTCGCCGCCACCTCGGAGCGGCCCAACCTACCCTGGTCGTTTCGCGTGGTCGACGACCCCGTGGTCAACGCCTTCGCGCTGCCCGGCGGTTACATCTACGTCACGCGCGGGATCCTGGCGCACTTGAACTCCGAGGCCGAGCTCGCCGGCGTGGTCGGCCACGAGATCGGCCACGTCACCGCGCGCCACTCCGTCAGCCAGATGAGCAAACAGCAGCTCGCGCAGATCGGTCTCGCCGTCGGTACCATCGCGAGCCCGGAGTTCGAGCGCTTCGGAGGCTTGGCGAGCGCCGGCCTCGGGGTCCTGTTTCTCAAGTACTCCCGTGATGCGGAGCGCCAGGCCGATGACCTCGGCCTGCGCTACATGCGACGCGTGAGCTACGATCCTCGAGAAATGCCGCACGTCTTCGAGATGCTCACCCGCGTGAGCCAGGCGCAGGGCGGCGGCCGCGTCCCGGAGTGGCTCGCCACACACCCGGATCCCGAGAACCGCCGCGGGCGGATCGAGCAGGAGATCGCGGGCCTGCCGCAGAACGTCTCCGGGGTCGCCGTGAACCGGGACTCATACCTGCAGCGGCTCGACGGTCTCGTGTTCGGGAACAACCCGCGAGACGGCTACTTCAAAGAAAACCAGTTCTTCCACCCCGAGCTGCGCTTCCGCATGACGTTCCCGCAGGGTTGGACTACGAGCAACGCCAAGCAGTCCGTGGTCGCCATGAGTCCGGAGAAGGATGCCGCGGTCGAGCTGGCAGTCGCGAAGCAGCAAACTGCGGATGCGGCTGCCCAGGTGTTCCTGTCGCAGCGCGGGTTCACGAGCGGCTACCCGGTACGCACCAGCGTCGGCGGGCTGTCCGCCGTGAGCGCCGCCTTCGCCGCCGTGACCGAGAACGGCACGCTACGCGGCACGGCGCTGTTCGTCGAGCACGGCGGGGCGGTGTACCGGCTGGTCGGCTACGCTGCCGAAGCGCGCTGGCCCGCCGTGCAGGCCACCGCCGAGCGGGCGCTCCAGAGCTTCGCCCGACTCACCGATCCCGTCGCCCTCGCGGTGCAGCCGCAGCGGCTCGATATCGTCAGGGTCGACCAGCGCACGACGATCGAGGCGATGGCCCGGCGGCGGGCGTCACCCGTCTCCGCCGCGACACTCGCACTCGTCAATCAGGTCGAGCCGCAGACGGCGCTCGAGCCGGGCCGCCTCGTGAAATGGATCGTCGGACCGCCGCTTCCCTAGGTCACTCCTGCACGGGCAGTCCGCTCGGTACGCTCGCCGGAATGAGCGAGGTCAGGTCCCGGGCGGACGGATCCGTCAATGACTTGAGGAACGCGACCAGCTCGCTGATCTCTACGTCAGTCAGGCCGAGCGGCTGCTTCAGGCGACTGTCCAGGTTCGTGAGCATCGCGGTGACGGTGGCGTCGTCGCCGTGATACATCTGCTGTAACGCCGGCGGCAACTTCGATGAATCGTACTCCCGCACGGCTTTGGGCACGTCGTTGTAGTGCTTCAGCACCGCTGTCAGGTCGGCAAACGCCCCGTCGTGCATGTAGGGCGCGGTCAGCTCCACGTTGCGTAACGGTGTCGCGCGGAACCAAAACCGGGCGAAGTCCTGGTTGGCCAGCTCGCCGCGTCCGAAGTCCAGCGGTGCGCCGACGCCCGTCCCGGGGCCCAGCTGCGGCACCCCGGCGTTGGCGAAGTTCTGGCCGCCCAAGAGCGGGCCGCCGTGACAGCTGGCGCACTTGGCCTTGTCGCCGAAGAAGAGCAGCGCGCCGCGCTTCTGCTCGGCGGTCAGCGCCGCGTCGTCGTGCTGCAGATAGCGATCGAACGGCGAGTCGGTCCGGGTGAGTGTCTGGGTCTCGAAGGCGGCGATCGCCGTAGCGGCATGCTCGAAG
>Ga0209239_1001589_pt1 | contig 13514 bp, 13 predicted proteins | sample GraSoi013_2_20cm_FD_185824 | JGI IMG/M metagenome (GOLD analysis project Ga0209239, IMG submission 185824) | Grasslands soil microbial communities from the Angelo Coastal Reserve, California, USA - Sample 10_02_2013_2_20cm (SPAdes) (version 2) | ecosystem: Environmental > Terrestrial > Soil >...
ACCGGTGCGCCGTGCACGTCGGTCACGCTCGGCTTCAATCCCGCCTCGCCACGAGCCGCGGGCACGTCGGTCCAGCTCAGCGCCGCGGCCACCGGCTGCCCCAACCCGGAGTACGAGTTCTGGGTCCAGGCGCCCGGGGGGCAGTGGACGATGCTGCAAGGTTACGGTGCGGGCTCGACCGTGACCTGGAACACGACCGGGCTCGCGCCCGGCACCTACCTGTTCGACGTGTGGGTCAGGCAGTCCGGTTCGACCGCGCAGTATGAGGCCCACATCGCACCGAACCCGACCTACACGTTGAGCTGAAGCACGACGTCGCCGACGGTCGCATAGTCGTCAACCGCAACATCGCGAAAGCGCACTTCCAGCGACTGGTTGGTCCGGGCATCGACGGGAGCGTAGATCCAACCGGACACTGTCTCGCCGGGATCGATATCGCCTGGCAGATGCGTCGAGCGTGCGTAGTCGGCGGCCACCCCGGCGACGATCGGTGCTGGGTTCCACTCGACCTCGTCCGACCTCGAGTTGGTGACGGTGACGTGAATCCAGGTGCCGCTTTCGAACGCGACCCGATCGACCGTGACCGCAAGGCCTTCGAAATCGCCGCTCGAGCTGGCGGCCACGGCGCCGGCCGGGGGCACGACCTGTTGCGCGCCGGTGGGCGTCGCCTCGGCGGCCAGGCCGAGCGCACCGGCGACCAGAATCCCTGCCGCGGCGATTCCATACATAGCTGCGAGGGCCCGACTCGCGAGCGCCCTTGCGAGGGCCGCGCTCAGACCCAACGCCAGCAGAGCGGCGACCGCGGGCAGCACTGGGTACTCGTATCGTCCTGGCCCGGCGAACTGGAACGCTGCCGTCGCCGGCAGCAAGAGCGCGACAGCGAGCATCCCGCCGATCCCGGCCAACCCAACGAATGCGGGTCCGCCGCGCTCGCGCTGCCTCAACAAACCGGCCACCGCGATGAGCGCGATCAAAGAACCCAACACGACGAACCCGGCCGCCAAAGGAAGGGCGCCGAGGGGTTCCCCGCTCCAGTAGCTCACGACAAAGAAAGCGAGGTCGAATGGGACATAGCGTGGGTCGAACGGCATGGGAGGAATGATGGAAAGGCGGTTCGTGCGGGCCGATGGCACAGGCACGCCGTAGAGCTGGAGGTTGATCGCCAACCACACACCAAGACACAGCGCCGCCACCGCGCCGGCGAGCAGCAGCAGCACGACTCTTCTACGTGTTGACACGACGCTCCCCGGCCACAGCATGGCGACAGCGAGGGCGGGCGCCAGGCCGAGCAGGGTGAGCTTGACCAGCAGTCCCGCTCCGAGCGCAAGACCGAGGAGCAGCGCACGTCGCGTGGTCCATGCGCCCCCGGTCCACCTGATCGCCATCACTATTGCGGCTCCCCCGACCACCGCCGCCAGGGCATCGTTGCCGACACGCGTCGCATTGAGCGCAAGACCTGGGAGGAGCGCTGCGAACAATGCCGCGAGCGCCGCCACGTCGGGCCGCCCCGGTGCCAGGCGCCACGCAACGATCACCGCCATCGGCGCCAGAAGCGCGATGAGCAAGGCGTTGATGATGCGCACGACGTAGACCGCCACGACCGTGCCACCCAAGCTGTCCGCGACCCACCACGCCGGCAGCATCAACACGTAGTACCCCGGCGTTTGCGCAGATTCGTACGAAAGCTGCCAGAGGTGCCTCGACATCCAGGTGGCGTTGGCGCGGGCTGACATCCCCGCGGGTGGCGGTCCCAGGTCCGTGACGTCGGGAACGGGATATGAGCCAGGAGACTCGAAACGGAAGACGCCGGTCGACTGCATGACGCGAATCGTTTCGGGGTCGATCACGGTCCGGTCCGCGACGGGGTATACGCCGTGGCTCAGCTGGATGATGAAATCGGTGTGCTGCGCTTCATCCACACGCGACCAGATCGGCTGGGTGAGCGCCATCAGCAACGCCGGGATCAACGCGATGAAATAAGCGACCGCCAGGGGGCGCTGCCGCGCGAGCAGCAGGACCTTAGACCGACTCAGTTTCGCTGTCGATGCCGAGAATGCTGAGGAAGAAGCTTGCAAATATTGTCTGGACGCCAAGCGTCAGCAAAACCGCCGCTGGGATGATCTCGCGCATGGTGAGGCGCGGGTCGAGGGCGCCAAATCCGACTGCCCCCCAGCTGAGCACCGCGACGATCGTGCCCAGGACCCCGAACAGGAACATCAGCACGCCAAGCACGAGTCCTGTTTCGAGCTGGACGTAGCGAAACATCGCGGCGTAAGACGGGTTGGGTGGATGAAATCCCATCCGCATCGCAAACACCTTCGTGAAGACCGCGAAAACGATCAGCTGGTATCCGATGAGGCAGCAGAAGCCGGCCAGCAGAAGCGTGTGGATGTCGAATCCGAACGGACCGATCCTTTTCGGTCCCGTCTCCAACCACAAGCCCGTGACCAGGCCGATCGCGAACAGCCCCATCCCCGGATAGAGGAACAGCCACCGAGGGCTGAACAGCAACATGAAACGCAGGTGTCGCCAACCGTCGCGCCAGGTGCGGAGGTGCGGCGGCCGCGAGCGGCCGTCGGGACTTAGCGTGACCGGCACCTCTGCGATCTTCATGCCCTGCAGCGAGGCCTTGATCACCATCTCGCTGGCGAACTCCATGCCGGTTGCGCGGAGTCGCAGCCTCTCGTATGCGTCCTTCCGAAATCCACGCAACCCGCAATGCATGTCGCCGACGGGCGTGTGAAAAAACACGCGGCTGATGTACGTGAGCACCGGGTTGCCGACCCACCGGTGGGACCAGATCATCGCGCCGGCTTCGATACCACCATCGAATCGGTTGCCCATGACCAGGTCAAAGCCCTCGCGCAACTTGTCGACGAGCGGACCGATCGCGGTGAAGTCGTAGCTGTCATCCGCGTCGCCCATGATCACGTAGCTGCCTCGCGCCGCGTCGATGCCACCGATCAAGGCGCTGCCGTAGCCCCGTCGCGTGACGTCGACCACGCGCGCGCCAAGCTCCTGGGCGACCATCCTCGAGCCGTCGGTGCTGCCGTTGTCGGCGATGATGATCTCCGCCGCAAGGCCGTGCCTGGCGATCGCCTCCTGCGCTTTGCGGATGCAGGTCGCGACCGTTTCCACCTCGTTGAGACACGGCATGACGATCGAAAGCTCGACTTTGGTTTTGGGCGCGTCTTCCGTCTGCTTCCGGGGGCGCTGCGCGACGCTCATGGTGGTGCAGCGTAACGTCGTGGCCGGCAATTGATTGCCGGAAAAGCAATGACCCCGACGGATCGCCTCTCGGGAGCGGGTACATGGCCTTGCGGCCCTGTTCCTGCCCCCTTGAACGTTTCCCTCGGGGCCAGGCGGAAATGTAAGGGCAGCCGGCCGGAGGCGCAAGTCCGAAAGTCAGTTCGCCGCCAACCGCTAAGAAGTAGCCTCAGGCCAGCGGCTGGTAGAGGACGTTTTTGCCGCCGTCGATGACGAGGTCCTGGCCGGTGATGACGTCGTTTTCGAGCAGGGCGATGACGGCCTGGGCGACGTCGTCAGGCGACGCGATCTTGCGCACGGGGGTCGCTTTCGCAAACGCGTCTTCCTGCGCGGCAGCCGCCTCGTCGCCAAAACTCTTGCTGAACCATCGGCTCGACACCAGGCCCGGTGAGACCGAGTTAACCCGTACTTCTGGGGCCAGGGCGAGCGCCAGCGCGCGCGTGAGCTGCACGACTCCAGCCTTGGAAACCGCGTAAGCGATCGACGAACCCGACGCACGGTGGGCGGCGATCGACGCGACGTTGACGATCGCGCCGCCCGCCTTCTTCAGCTCTGAGGCCGCGGCCCGGCAGCAGAAGAAGGTGCCTTTGAGATTCACACCGAGGATCTCATTCCAGACCTCGTCTGTAAGCGCATCGAGGTCGGGATGCGGGATGAAACGGGTGGTGCCGGCATTGTTGACGAGCACGTCGAGCCGTCCCCACCTCTCTACCGTCGACGCGACCATGGCTTTGACCATCGACTCGTCGGCGATGTCCGCACGATGTGGGATCGCCTCGCTACCCAGGGCTCGCACCTCTTCGGCCGCGGATTCGGCCTCGCCCGCGGAGCGGGAGTAGTTGATCACCACCGCCTTCGCGCCGGCCCGCGCCAGGCGCATGGAGGTCGCTCGACCGATGCCTGTGCCGCCTCCGGTGACGATCGCGACTCGGCCGGCCAGGTCCATGCGAGACTAGAGCCTAATGCCGCTGACGCTCGTCGACGCGCAAAAAGCGATCAACGGCGCGCACGCAAAAGCAGGTCAGCTCGAGATCCGCGTCACGGCCGCGATTGTGGACGAGGGCGGGCTGCTGATCGCTCTTGGACGCATGGACGGCGCCGGTTCTCTCACGCCCCAGATCGCCGAGGCAAAGGCGGTCGGCGCGGCGATGCTGCAGCGCGACGGTGCGGGACTGGCCGAGCTGGCCAAAGACCGGCCCGGATTTTTCAGCGTGGCCGACCGCCTGGTCCGTGTACCGATCGTCCCGGGCTTGGGGTCGGTCCTGATCCGTCGCGACGGCAAGGTCGTCGGGGCGATGGGAGTCAGTGGCGGGCGGCCGGAGCAGGACGTCGAATGCGCGGAGGCGGGCCTCAGCTCAATCTGATTCGTCGCAGCGGCTCGTACACCGAGCCGGCACGACCCAGCCGGCTGCGATACAGGACCAGCTCGTCCGCGCGCCAAGCGTCCAGCTCGGGCGGCGCCGCCAGATCTGGGATCGGCGCGCCATCGCGAGCCCGCGCTCGCGCCAGCGTGAGGTGGGCGTTGAACCGGCGCGCCTCCGCCTCCAGGCCTGCCCTCACGCACTCTGCCTCGACCTGCGCGGCGAGCGCCGCGACGTCTTCCGCGCCTGAGGTCACGCCAAGCCACACCACCCGTGCGAGGCGGCCACGGTTGAAGGTTCCGACCTGGCCCAGCTTCAGGTCGAATGCCTGCAGCCTCGCGTCGGCCAGCCGGCCGGCGATGCCTTCGGCCAGGGAGCCCTCAACGTGGCCGAGGAACCGAACCGTCAGGTGAAGGTTGGGGGCGGGCGTCCACCGAAATTCCGGCGCCAATGCCGCGCACCCGGACAGGTAGCGATCCAGTAGGTTTCTTTGGGCTTCAGGCAGGGGCAGCCCGAAGAACGCCCGTACCTTTAGCGGCCCGTTCTCGGTCTTTTGGCCCAGTTGACCGGAGCCCATGAGCTTGGCGCGCTCGGCCTCCATCCAAACTGCGAGCTCACCGAATCGATGCCGGCCGCCAGGTTGTCGACCTGGATCATGTTGACCTCGTCGGGCGTGATCGGCGGATTGGTGGAGAGCGTCTCCATCGCGACAGCAGCCGTCACCAGGAGAGGTACCGGCAGCTTGAGCTTCGCCTTCTTGATGTTGCGGGCCTTCAGGAACCAGTCGAAGATGTTTTCGTAGGTCACGACCTCGGGGCCGCCGAGCTCGATGATGTGTCCCAGCAGCTCGGGACGGGCGATCGCTTCGACGATGCAGCGTGCTGCGTCCTCGCGGAGGATGGGCTGCATCTTCGCCTGGCCGCTGCCGGGGATGATCGCGAACGGACCGACGATGGCGCGCTCGAAGTCGTTGAGGATTCCGCCTTCCTCGGCCAGGATGAAGGAGAACCTGAGGATCAAGCCGGCCACACCGGTCTTGGCGAGCTCCTGCTCACCCATCCAGCGCGACGTGTAGTACTTGAAATGCGGGTCGAGCTTGGAGCCAATCGCGCTGACGAAGACGACGGAGCGGACGCCGGCCGCCTTGGCGGCTTCGCCGAGCATGCGCGGCCCGTCGACGTTGACGGCGAGATACGACTGCGGCCGGTTCCGGCGCACGGCGATCAGGCTGATGATGTGCTCGGTGCCCTGCGCCGCCTGAGTCACGGCCTGGGGGTTGAGCGCGTCCCCGACGACGACCTGCGCACCGCGGACCTTGAACGCCGCCGCTTTCATCGGGTCGCGCACCAGCACGCGCAGCTGATGGCCGCCGTCGAGGATCTTGTGCGCCACGCCGCGGCCCACAAATCCGGTCGAACCGAGGAGGAGGATCCTAGCCACGGGTCAGAATCCTATCTGGACAGTCTGCATACTGAGGCGAAGTGGCAGGCGCGACATCCAACGGCTTCCTTCTCGGCATCTTCGCGTTATTGATCGGGGTCGGCGCAATTGCGGCGGCGCTACGCCGGCGCCGACGCCGGGAACTCTATGCGGAGACGTATGCGGCGAGCGGCGGCATGCTCTACACCGCGGTCCAGATGGGCTGCGGCGGAGTGCTGCTCATGGCCGGAATAGGCCTGATGATCCTGGCCCTGGTCTTCAAGCACTAGTCCGCCTCTCCCCCTTCAGGGGAGAGGGTCAGGGTGAGGGGCGCGGAAGAAGCTAAATAACGTTTCGCTCATGCACCAAAGAGCCCTTCGCGAACCGAGTGAATGCAAATGGGCTGATGTCGACCTCGGAGTCGTGATCCAGCAATAGCTGGGCCAGGAGCAGCGCCGCCGCCGGGGCCTGCATGAAGCCGTGGCCGCTGAACCCGGCCGCACACCAGAAACCCTCGACCTCCGGCACCGGGCCGAGGATCGCCTGGTGATCGGGGGTCGACTCGTAAAGGCCGGCCCACGCCGTCTTGATCCCCGCGCCTGCAAGCGCCGGCGCACGACGTGCGGCCTGCTCGAACATCTTCTCGAGGAACTCCCAGTTCACGTCGGTGGCGTAGCCAGGGCCCTCCGCACGATCGCTCATGCCGATCAGCACCCCTTCGCCTTCCGGGTGGAAGTAGAGCGACGTCTGGAAATCGACGGTCATCGGGCTGTTGCGCGGAACCGCCGGAAATGTCCCTGTGACGGCGATGTGGCGCCGGTACGGAAGGACAGGGATCTCCAGCCCCGCCATGCGGCCGATGGAGGACGACCACGCCCCCGCGCAGTTGAACAGCAGGCGGGTCGCCATGTCGCCGTCGGAGGTGCGCACGCCTTGCACGCGACCGTTCGCCACGTCGATTCCGATCACCTCCACGCCTTCCTTCAACCGCGCGCCCCGCCGCCGCGCCGCGGATGCGTAGCCGGACGTGACGTCGGCCGGGCTGGCGATGCCGTCGGTGGGGCAGAACGTGCACCCCAGCACATCATCCACGTTCAGGACCGGGACCATCCGCGCCGCTTCTGCCGGGTCGACCCACCGCGCCTCGGTCAAGCCGGCACGGTGCCACATCTCCATGTTGCTTCGAAAGTCCTCGACCTGCTGCGGAAGGGTGAGCACGAACAGGTAGCCGATCTGTCGAAAGTCCGCCGGCTGCCCAGTCTCTCGCTCGAAGTCTTCAAACAGACGGACCGAAAGACGCTGCAGGCGGACGTTGGCTTCCATCGAGAACTGCTGCCGCACGCCGCCGGCACACTTGCCGGTGGACTGCGAGCCCAACGTGTCGCGCTCGAGGAGAATGACGTCCACGTCGCGCTTCGCCAGCTGATACGCAAGCGCGCAGCCCATGATGCCGCCGCCCGCGATGACTACGTCAGCGCTTTCCATGGCCTTTGGTCATCGGCTCCACTGCGCTGGCCGCTTTGACCATCCCCCACACCTCGAAGATCAACTTGAGGGCGGCGAAGGTCGTGATGTCCCCGTTGTCGAACGGCGGCGAAACCTCGACGACGTCGAGCCCGACGACACGTGAGCGCTCGGTCGCGCCCCGCACCAGGTCGAGTGCCTCCCGGGTGGAGAGGCCACCGGCCGATGGGATCTCTGTCCCCGGTGCGAAGGCGGGGTCGAGCACGTCGATGTCGAATGAGATGTGCACCTTTTCGCCCGCCAGACGGTCCGCGATCTTCCGAGCCGCGCCCGTGAGGTCGCGCGCGATTTCCGCGGCAGAGATGAGCAAGATTCGATTCGCCGCGATGAACTCGAGCTCTTCCGGGTCGTAGTCGCGACCGCCGGCGATCACGACACGCCCCGGCTCGATGCCCGACGACTCGATGGCGCGCCTCAATGCGCATCCGCATGTCCAGTGGCCGCCGCGAGAGAAATCGCAAAGGTCGGGGTGGGCGTCGACCCAGAGCAAAGACAGGCCGGGATGACGCCGCACCTGCGCGGCCAGCGTCGCGATCGCGGTGCAGTGGTCGCCGCCGAGCACCGTCAGGAACGACTCAGGGGGGACTTGCACGAGGCGCTGCATCGGCACCATCCAGCCGGTCTCGATGTCGCCGCCGGCATCCAGGTCGCCGATGTCCTGGACGCGCAGACCGGTCAGGAGGTGGCCTTCTTCGGTGACCGGCGGCATCGCCGCTGAGAGCTGCCGTATGCGCTGTGGCGCGAGGGCCGCGCCCTTGCGATAGACGGCCGAACCGTCGTAAGCAATGCCGGCCACGACGACGTCAGGAGGCGATCCTCCCACCAGGCCGCCCCAGGGACGCAGTCCGTCCAGGTTCATGCCGCTCTTCGCTCCGGCACCTTGAGGATGCTAAGCGACCCGATCACAAACCACACCACAAAGAGCGCAAACACGACCGGAAATCCACCCGGCAGGCCGAGGATCCTGGGCCCGGCGTTGAATGCGTCGAGCAGCGGGCCGCCGATGAACACAGCGATGATTCCCGCCCCAGCCGTGGCGATGTTCGAGAAGCCCATGTAAAGCCCGCCCTGGTTGGCCGGGATGATGTCCTGGATGAACGCCCAGTCGACCGAGAAGAAAATACCCAGGCCGACACCGATGACCAGGCCGGTCAGGGTCGCCTGCGCCGCCAGGTCGGGAACTTTCAAGAAGCGCGCAAGCGGCGCCACCAGCGAGTCCGGCACCCACTGGTAGTGGCTGAAGACGAGCACCAGCGTGCCCGCCGCCCCGAACAGGCCCGCGGCGAAGATGAGCGGACGCCGCCCCGTGCGCTGGGACAGCCTGGACGCCGGCCATGTCACCAGCGCGGCAACGCCGATGGAAAGGCCGAGCAGGGTTGAGGCCGCGAGCGCGGTGGCTTTGCCGTTGTGGTGGAAGAACACGTTGTCGAAATAGAAGAAGGCGAAGTTCTGCAGGCCGCCGAAGCCCATGAAGATGAGCAGCCGCGACGCCATCAGCCAGAGGAACGCCCGGTGGCGGAGGGGAACGCCGAAGGTCGCGACGAGCATCTCGCGCACGTTTCGAAATTGGCGCTCAACCGGGGCAGCTCGATCCGGGACGAGGACGACGGTGGCGAGCATCGTCGTCAGGAGGACGACGCCGATGGACGCGATCGCCGCCTCGCGACCGAGCTGCAGCAGCAGCCCGGCTCCGACAGTGCCGCTCGCGATCCCGACCAGGTTGGCAACCCCGTAGTAACCCGAGGCGTCACCGCGCTGCGGCGGAGGAACCACGTCGGGGAGCAAGCCTTGGTACGGCGCCTGCGCAGTGTTGGAGGCGAGCTGAAGCAGGAAGTAGAAGAGGACGAGCCACCAGTAGTTGCCCGCGAGCGCGATCCCCGCCAGGAAGAGCAGGTCCCCCACCGTGCCGGCGGCGATGAACGGCCGCCGCCGGCCCCACGGGGTGACCGTGCGGTCTGAGATGCCTCCGACGATCGGCTGCCAGACGATCGCCATCACGGTCCCGATCGACTTGAGAAAGCTCGCGGCCACGCCCTCGTGCGCCTGGCCGACGAAGTGGATGATCATGTCCGGCAGGATCAGGGCCGTGAGGCTGTTCCACAGGTACCCGATCGCGACCCAGTAGAGCGAAAGGACGATGAAGTCGAGGTGGTTCAGCCGTCGTTGCGGTGCGCCCACCGCGGCCACCGCGGCCACTTTCAATCCGGCTGGTAAGGCGGCAGCGACTTCTTGACGGGCCGGTCCTCGCGATAGCCGAGGGCGTACTCGCCCTGCAGGATCGTGTGCACCTCGCGCGTCCCCTCGTAGATGATCGGCGCGCGCGCGTTGCGCAGGAAACGCTCGACCGGGTACTCGGCCGAATAACCGTATGCACCGTGCACCTCGACCGCGTCGTGCGCGGCGTTGAACGCCGCGTCGGTCGCGTACTGCTTGGCCATCGAGACCTGGCGGGTATGCCGCGCTCCGGTGTTCTTCATCCACGCGACCTTGAAATAGAGAAGCCGGCAGATCTCGTAGTCGCGCGACATGCGCGCGATCATCTGCTGGACCAGCTGGTAGCGGCCGATCTCCTGGCCGAAGGTCTTGCGCTCGCGCGCGTACTTGACCGACGCGTCGAGGCATGCGCGCACGGTGCCGGTGGCGCCGGCGCCGACCGTGTAGCGGCCGTTGTCGAGGCAGCTCATCGCGATCTTGAAACCGTCGCCCTCGTCACCGATCCGGTTGGCCTCGGGAACCTCGACGTCGCTCATGAAGATCGAGCCGACGTCGCCGGCGCGGATGCCTAGCCGGTCCTCGATGGGCTCGGTGCGCAGCGCTTTGCCGCATGCTTCGCGGTCGAGCATGAAGGCGGACACCCCGCGGCCGCCGGCTTTGGGATCGGTCTTCGCGAAGACGAGCATGTAGTCGGCGGTGTCGGCGTCGGACACCCACACCTTCTGCCCGTTCAGCACGTACCCGTCGCCGTGCCGGCGCGCGGTCGACTGCATCGACGCCACGTCGGAGCCGGCGTTCGGCTCGGTCAATCCGTAGCAGGCGAGCTTCTTGCCCGAGGCCATCGGCACGAGCCACCGCTGTTTCTGTTCCTCGGTTCCCCACGTGTAGAGCCCCATCCCGACCAGGCCGACGTGCACCGACAGCACCGTTCGATACACCGTGTCGACGTATTCGAGCTCCTCGCAGACGAGGCCGAGCGACAGGTAGTCAAGGCCGTAGCCGCCATAGCGCTGCGGAAAGCACACGCCAGGCAGACCGAGCGATGCCAGCTTGGCGAAGATCTCCGGGTCGTGATGCCCGGCGCGATCGTCGGCTCCGATCCGCGGGGCAAACTCGCGGGCGCAGAAGTCGCGCACCGTGGCGACCAGCTGCTCCTGGTCCGGAGTCAGGGCGAGGTCGAGCACGGGACTAACTTACTTCGTTGGCGTAGGAGTCGGGCACGCGGCGGGCGTTGGGCTGGTCTTTGGCGAAGGGCTGGGCGTGGGCTTCGGGGTGGGCGATGGGCACGTCACGGGAGTCGTGGTCGGAACAGGCTTCAGATCCTTTGGCCCGACATGCCCGATGACCGGAATGTGCTGGCCGATGCTCAGGATGTACGGCACGATCCTGGAGCCATGCAGCTGGGGCTGCAGGAAGTCGGTGTAGATCTGCTGCAGCTGATGGATTCCGGCCACCGAGTCGAGATGCGCCGCGTTGTTCTTGGCCGCGGCCGCCTTGAGCGCCTGCAGGTCCGACTTCGACACCATGGCCGCGGTGATCGGGTTGGAGAGGATCTGGGTTTCCAGTTGGTTGACCTGCGCCACGGTGAGGTTGGCGCTGCGCAACGCAGGCTCGAACGCGTTGTCGAGCGTGACGAGCGCCGACACGGCCAGGTAGATCACCACCACGCTCACCAGGACGTGGACGAACACGCCCAAGAGCCCGTCGACGCCGCGGATCGCCTCCAGGCGGTGGAAGGCGCCCCCGATGGCTCCGCCCACCGCGCCCAGCACGACCGCGATGATCAGGGCGACGAACACGCTCAAAACCGGGGTCAGGTGCAGGAGCTTCTGCATCTCGTTCGTGTACTGCTCGTGGAAGCGAAAGACTACGAGCAGAGTGCCGAAGAAAAAGATCTCGGCCATCAGCGGCTGGATAACGCCGCGCTGGTATCCGGTGATGAGCGCGATCACCAGCACCAGGACGACGAGGATGTCGATGATCACAGGTCGGGCGCCATTCTAGATGACGGGCCCTGGAACTCCCTCTTGCGAGACCCGCAGGGTCAAGATCACCATATTCGGTTAGACTCGGAGCGCTCTTGGCCCGAACGATCGCCGTAGCGATGCAAAAGGGCGGGGTTGGGAAGACCACCACCGCCGTCAACCTCGGCGCCGCACTCGCCGAGCAGGGCCAGCGCGTATTGCTGATCGACCTCGACGCCCAGGGCCACCTGACGCTGTACATGAAGCCCAGCGGCGAGCTGGAGAAGACGATCTACCACCTCCTCGTCGATCCCGATACGACCGTGACCGACGTGGTGCAAGAGGCCCGCCAGATGGGCGTTCACTACATCCCCGCCGACATCGAGCTCGCGGGCGCCGAGAACCAGCTCATCAACGAGATCGGGCGCGAGAGCATCCTGCGCGACAAGCTCGAGCCTGCCAAGGGCCGCTACGACTTCATCATCATCGACTGCCCTCCCTCGCTGGACCTGATCGTGATCAACGCGCTGGTGGCGGCGGATGAGGTGCTCGTGCCGCTCCAGGCTGAGTTCCTGGCACTGAAAGGAATGCAGGAGCTGCTTGTCACGATGGAGCGTGTGAAGCGCAGGCTGAATCCCCGGCTGGAGCTGACCGGCATCTTGCCGACGCTCTACAAGCAACGGGCCCTCCACTCGCAGGAGGTGCTGGCCGCGGTTCGCGAGAAGTACGGCAATAAGGTTTATGACTTCGGGGTCACCGACTCCATACGGTTTGCGGAAACACCGCTGGCGGGACAATCGATCCTTCAGTACGCGCGCGAGTCTGATGGTGCGAAGGCGTATCGCGCGCTGGCCGTCAAGGTCATGGAAAATCACCGAGTCCAGGATTAGAGGGGTTCACCAAAATGCCGACATTCAAGCGCGTCGCACTCGTCGGTTCCGAAGACCTGTTCCGCGCGACACGTCCGGAGGTGGTCTCGGACACCGACGACGTCATCAAGGACACGGTCGACCGACCCGGCACCAAGGTCAAGGAGATCGTCTACAAGACGCTGAACTTCACGTCAGAAGAGATGGAGCTGCTGCTGGAGGCCGTGCAGATAGCGAAGTATCCAGACCGATCCAGGCCCAAGCAGCCGTTGGACAAGTTCGACTCGCTCGATGCATTGCGGCTGAAGATCCAGGAAGCCCAGGAGCACTAGCGAGAAGACGGAGGGGCGGCTCAGTAACGCTTTTTCGAGCGTCGCCTGAAGTACCCGTAAGTCCAGAACAGGCAGATCAGCAGGAGCAGGACCGCAAAGCCGACCACCGCTGCTCGCTCCATTTGCTGTAAATACTGATGCGTGGGCAAGCTCTCGATCGTCAAGGTCAAGCTCGATCGCGAGGTCAACTGCTACATCGTCTCGGACGCAACCTCGAAAGAAGCGGTCGTGATTGACCCCGGCCAGCCGGCGGAGAAGATCCTCGAGCAGGCCGCAGGCCTGACCATCAAATACATCCTGGCCACCCACGGACACCCGGGCCACGTGGGCGGCAAAGACGACGTCAAGGCGGTGACCGGAGGTGAGACGGGGCTCCACTCCGCCGACGCCAAGCAGTTCCTCCGTTCCGCCGACCGGTACCTGATCGACGGCGACGAACTGGATTTCGGCGAGTTCAAGGTCCACGTCCTGCACACGCCCGGCCATACACCGGGCAGCGTTTGCTTCGTCATCGCCAACCACGCGTTCGTCGGCGACACGATCCTGGCGGGCGGGATCGGCCGT
>Ga0209239_1001590_pt1 | contig 13514 bp, 7 predicted proteins | sample GraSoi013_2_20cm_FD_185824 | JGI IMG/M metagenome (GOLD analysis project Ga0209239, IMG submission 185824) | Grasslands soil microbial communities from the Angelo Coastal Reserve, California, USA - Sample 10_02_2013_2_20cm (SPAdes) (version 2) | ecosystem: Environmental > Terrestrial > Soil >...
GCATCGATCCGTCCTTGCTGGCGGATGACAAAGACATGCTCGAGGACCTCGTGGCGGCGGCGGTCAACGACGCCGTGCGCAAAGTCGAGGCCGCGGTCCAGGAAAAAATGTCGGCTTTGACCGGCGGTCTCGGTCTGCCTCCAGGGATGAAGCTGCCGTTCTGACCGAACGCGATGAAGTCGCCCACCGCTCTGGAAGAACTGATCGAGGCGCTGCGCTGTCTCCCGGGAGTCGGCCCCAAGTCCGCTCAACGCATCGCCTATCACTTGCTGCAATACGACAAGACGGGAGCGGCGAGGCTCGCGCAGTCCCTGCACGGGGCGCTGCAGAGCATTCGCCGCTGCGCCAAGTGCAACAGCTTCACGGAGCTCGAGCTGTGCGCGTTATGCGGCTCTCCGCGGCGCGATTCCTCACAGCTTTGCGTGGTCGAAACGCCGGGGGATCTGCTGATGATGGAGCAGACTCTGGCGTATCACGGCCTTTATTTCGTGCTCATGGGGCACCTTTCGCCGCTTGACGGCATCGGGCCCCGGGAGATCGGACTCGATGTGATGCAGCGGCGCCTGGCCGACGGCGAGGTGAAGGAAGTCATCGTCGCGACCAATTTCACCAATGAAGGCGAGGCGACCGCCCATTACATCAGCGAGATGCTCAAGGACCGCGACCTGCGCGTGACCCGGATTGCACGCGGCGTGCCGGTGGGGGGCGAGCTGGAGTACGTCGACACCGGGACCCTTGCGCAGGCTTTCGTCGAGCGCAGACTGCTGTGACAAAGCCCCTGGAAGGGTTGAAGGTGATCGAGCTGGGACAGCTGATTGCCGGACCTTTTGCCGGGAAATTCTTCTCGGAGTTCGGCGCCGAAGTCATCAAGATCGAGCCGCCCCAGGGCGATCCTCTTCGCAAATGGAGAAAGCTGCACCGCGGCACCTCCCTCTGGTGGTACGTGCAAAACCGCAACAAGAAGTCGGTGACCGTCGACCTTCGCGCACCGGAAGGGCAGGAGGTCGTTCGCAGGATCGCGCGGGACGCAGACGTCGTCATCGAGAACTTCCGGCCCGGGACGCTGGAGAAGTGGGGACTGGGCTACGCAAGGCTCGCGGCGGAAAATCCCGGCCTGGTCATGCTGCGGCTTTCCGGATTCGGGCAGACCGGGCCGTACCGCGACCTGGCCGGATTCGGCGCGATCGGGGAATCGATGGGCGGGTTGCGTTATGTGACCGGTTTTCCCGATCGGCCGCCGGTGCGTCCGAACCTGTCGCTCGGAGACGCGCTCGCCTCCCTGCATGGAGTGGTCGGCGTGATGATGGCTCTGCACTACCGCAACGCGAACGGCGGCCGCGGTTCGGGCAGGGGCCAGGTGATCGATGTGGCGCTGTACGAGGCGGTGTTCAACATGATGGAAGGGGCGCTGCCGGAGTACGACCTTTTCGGGGAGGCGCGCGAGCGCACCGGGAGCAACCTGACCGGCATCGTGCCTTCCAACACCTATCTGACGCGCGACGCCCAGCACGTCGTGATCGGGGCCAACGCCGACAGCATCTTCAAGCGCTTGATGAAGGTGATCGGGCGCGAGGATCTGGCGGCCGACCCCTCGCTTGCTGACAACGCGGGGCGCGCCGAGCGCGGCGAGGAGCTCGATGCCGTGATCGGCGAGTGGACTGCGACGCACGATGCCGACGAGGTCGTTGGAACGCTCAACGCGGCCCAGGTGCCGAGCGGCAAGATCTACAGCATGGCGGACATCGCGCGCGATGCGCACTACCTGGCTCGCGACATGATCCGGCAGGTCCGGTTGAAGGACGGCACCCCGCTGAAAGTCCCCGGAATCGTTCCCAAGCTCTCGGCCACGCCCGGTGACATCGAATGGAGCGGCCCTGAGCTCGGTGAACACACCACCGCGGTGCTCGCCGCCCAGGGCTACAGCGCGAGCGAGATCGCCGGCCTGAAAGAGCGCAGGGTCATCTAGATTGAACGACATGGAAAGGCGTCACGTGACGATCAAGGGACGCGGCGCCGCGGACAACCCGAAGGGGCGCTTCGAGACGCTCGAGCGCAGCCGGGAGCCGGAATCCGAAATCCAGTCCAGGCCCGAGACGGTGGTGACGCTGCAGCGGGCGCGCTCGATCATCGCGCGCAACGACTCGCCCGACCTTCCTTTCACCCAGTCGATCAATCCCTATCAAGGCTGCGAGCACGGCTGCATCTACTGCTACGCGCGTCCGAGCCACGCCTACCTCGGACTTTCCCCGGGTCTGGACTTCGAGACACGGATCTTCGCGAAGGAAAATGCCGCCGAGCTACTGCGAGCCGAATTGTCCCGCCCCGATTACCGCTGCGAACTGATTGCGCTCGGAGCCAATACCGATCCCTATCAGCCGGTCGAACGAAAACAAAGGATCACGCGCGACATCCTCGAAGTGCTTTGGGAGTTCCGCAATCCAGTCGGCATCGTCACCAAGGGCTCTTTGATCGAACGCGACCTCGACCTGCTCGAACCCATGGCGCGCGAAGGCCTGGTGCAGGTGTTCGTCTCGATCGGTTCGCTCGACGGCGAGATCGCGCGCACCCTGGAGCCGCGCGCAGCGGCGCCCTACCGGCGCGTCGAGACGGTTCGTCGCTTGAGCGCCTCGGGCGTTCCGTGCGGCACCCTGGTGGCGCCGATCATCCCGTTCCTGAACGACAAGGACATGGAGGCGGTTCTCGAGGCCGTCAGCGACGCGGGAGCGCGCATGGCCGGATACACGCTGCTGCGGCTTCCCTGGGAGGTGAAGGATCTCTTCAAAGACTGGCTGGAGCGGAACTATCCGCTCAAGGCGAAGCATGTCATGGCGCGCATCCGCGACATGCGCGGAGGGCGCGACAACGACCCGCAGTTCGGCAGCCGCATGAAGGGGGAAGGGCAGTTCGCGGAACTGCTCGCGAAGCGCTTCGCGCTCGCCTGCCAGCGGCTCGGCCTGAACGCGGGTGGACGCAGCCGCCTGGATGTCACGAGGTTCCGTGCTCCTCGCCCCGCGCAGGGGAACCTCTTCTAGATCCATAATTAGGAAGTTACAGGAGATTATCAATGTATATTCTAATGAACCTCACGCTCGCCATCCTGGTCGCCTGGCCTGCGTTCGCCGGCGCGCAAGGCGCGATCGAGAAGAAGGACGTGCATGTCGCCGTCGGGGGCAAAGCCTCCCTGTACTACCTTCCGCTCACCATCGCAGAGCAACTCGGGTACTTCAAGGAAGAAGGCCTGAGCGTGACGATCAGCGACTTTTCCGGAGGCTCGCAGGCGCTGAGGGCGGTGGTAGGGGGAAGCGCCGACGTGGTGTCGGGGGCTTACGAGCATACGCTCAACATGCAGCCCAAGGGCCAGTACCTCCAATGTTTCGTGCAGCAGGGCCGGGCGCCGCAAATCGCAATCGGGATCGCCACCGCCAGAGCGAAAGACTACAAGTCGCCGAAAGACCTGAAAGGGCTGAAGGTGGGGGTCTCCGCGCCGGGATCGAGCACGCACATGATCCTCAACCACTTCATTTCTACCGGAGGCCTCAAGCCTTCCGATATTTCCGTCATAGGCGTCGGACTTGGCGCGATCGCCATCACGGCGCTGAAGAGCGGTCAGATCGACGCGGTCTCCAACACCGATCCGGTCATGACTAAACTCGAGCAGGATGGCGACGTCAAGATCATCGCCGACACCCGCACCTTGCGCGGGACCGAGCAGGTCTTGGGCGGTCCCATGCCAGCGGGCTGCCTCTACGCGCCGGTCGATTTCATTCGAAAGAATCCGGGTACGGTCCAGGCGCTCACCAACGCCATCGTTCGCGCCGATAAATGGATCCAGTCCGCTTCTCCCCAGGACGTGCTCCGTACCGTTCCCGAGTCCTACCTGCTCAGCGACAAGGCGCTGTACCTGTTCTCGTTCAACAAGGTGAAGGAAGCCATCTCGCCGGACGGAGTCATCTCGGACGCCGGCGCGAGAACCGCGCTCAAGGTCATACCGACCTTCAACCCCGAAGTGAAGGCAAAGGAAATCAAACTCGAGCTCACCTATACGAACGAGTTCGTGAAGAAAGCGAACGCGAAGTACAAATGACGGCGCGGATGCGCCGTCATCCTGAGGAGCCGCTTGCGGCGACGAAGGATCTGTTTTTCGAAAAGCAGATTCTTCGCTTCGCTCAGAATGACAATCCATGACCCCCGTCCTCGCGCTCGAGCGCATCAGCTGCACCTTCCTGTCGCGAGACGATGCGTCGGAGCGCTATACCGCCGTCGACGACACCACGCTCCTCATCGGTGAGGGTGAATTCGTTTCGGTGGTGGGTCCCACGGGCTGCGGCAAGACGACTTTGCTCAATGTCGCTGCCGGGTTGCTCAAGCCATCTACCGGCACGGTAACCGTACTCGGACGTTCGCTGGGCGGGATCAACACGCGCGCGGGCTACATGTTCCAGACCGAGGCGCTCATGCCTTGGCGCAACACCTTGGAAAATGTCGTCGCGGGCCTGGAATTTCGCGGTGTCGCGCGGGAAGAGGCTCTTGAACGAGGCGACGCCTGGCTGAAGCGCGTCGGTTTGAGCGGCTTCGGCAAGCGCTACCCGCACCAGCTCTCCGGCGGGATGCGCAAGCGCGTCGCGCTCGCGCAGATGCTCATCCTGAATCCGCAAATTCTGCTCATGGACGAGCCGTTTTCGGCGCTCGATGTTCAGACGCGCCAGCTGATGGAGAACGAGTTGCTCGAGCTGTGGTCCGCCGACCGCAAGTCGGTGGTATTCATCACGCACGATCTCGAGGAGGCGATTTCGCTATCCGATAGAGTAGTGGTGCTGTCCGCGGGCCCGGCGTCGCATCCGATCGGAGACTTTGCGATCGACCTGCCGCGCCCGCGCGATGTGGCCGAAATCCGCCTGACGCCGCACTTCATAGAAATTCACGCGAAAATCTGGCGCGCGATGAAGGAAGAGGTGCTGAAAGGCTATGCCCAACAGCAGAAGCAATAGGGCACGCAGCGGGCGGCTGCGCTTGCGCGCCTTGCAGGTGCTGGTGCTCGTCCTGCTCGTCGTGATTTGGCACGTGCTGACGAGCCCGACGCTGCTTCCGCCGATCTACTTCGCCGAAGCCAACCAGGCGGCGTTCTTCTTCGGTGAGCCGGTAAAAGTATTCGCACGCTTGTGGCAGTGGTTTGTTTCCGGAGAGATCTACGAGCACCTCTGGGTGACGCTGGTCGAGACGCTCCTCGCATTTCTCATCGGCACGGTGTCCGGCGTGGTGATCGGCCTGTGGCTGGCGCTGTCGCCAACGGCTTCCGCGGTCCTCGATCCCTATATCAAGGCGGTCAACGCGATGCCGCGCGTGATTCTCGCGCCGATATTTTTCGTCTGGTTCGGGCTCGGGATCGCCTCGAAAGTGGCCCTGGGCGTGACGCTCGTTTTCTTCATCGTGTTCTTCAACGTCTATCAAGGCGTGCGCGAGGTAAGCCCGGTGGTGCTCGCCAACGCGCGCATGCTCGGTGCGAGCCCGCGCCAGCTCTTGCGCCATGTCTATGTGCCGAGCGCGATGAGCTGGGTGTTCGCCAGCTTGCACAACTCGGTGGGCCTCGCGTTCGTGGGAGCAGTCGTCGGCGAGTATCTGGGCTCGGCGAAAGGCGTCGGCTACCTCATCCATCAGGCGGAGGGCTTCTTCGATATGAATACGGTGGTTGCCGGCATTGTGTTGCTCACCGCGTTCGCGTTACTTCTCGATTGGGCAGTGGGCTTGGCCGAAAGGCGCCTGATGGTCTGGCAGCCGCGATCGATCGAAACCGAGCGAACATGATGGCGGCATTGCTGCGGCGCAAAATGGTTTGACACTATCTCGCGCCGGCCGCTATAATCTCCCTTCTGTACCGGGCGCGGGGTGGAGCAGTCTGGCAGCTCGTCGGGCTCATAACCCGAAGGTCATAGGTTCAAATCCTATCCCCGCAACCAACCCCTCCTAGGGTGTGCAGAATCCCCGCCCGGGGAACGCTCTTTAACAATTGAACAGCCGATAGGTGTGGGCGCTGGGTGAAGCCAGTGACACCGGTAGTTTGCGTGCAAGCGCAATGGTGTCGCACAAAGCATTAACCCAAGCTCACGCCAGGTCTAGCAAGGTTTTTTTTACCTTTGCAATGACTTTGAGTGAGTAGTGGGCTCGGCGGTTAAACGCAGGGCTCGCGCAATCGCATAGCGATTGATCAGGATTTGAATTGAAGAGTTTGATCCTGGCTCAGATTGAACGCTGGCGGCATGCCTTACACATGCAAGTCGAACGCGAAAGGGGGCAACCCCGAGTAGAGTGGCGAACGGGTGAGCAATACATCGGAACATTTCCTGTAGCGGGGGACAACCCCGAGAAATCGGGGCTAATACCGCATACGATCTACGGATGAAAGTGGGGGACCGCAAGGCCCCACACTATAGGAGTGGCCGATGCCGGATTAGCTAGTTGGTGAGGTAATGGCCCACCAAGGCGACGATCCGTAGCTGGTTTGAGAGAACGACCAGCCACACTGGGACTGAGACACGGCCCAGACTCCTACGGGAGGCAGCAGTGGGGAATTTTGGACAATGGGCGAAAGCCTGATCCAGCCATGCCGCGTGAGTGAAGAAGGCCTTCGGGTTGTAAAGCTCTTTCGGCGGGGACGAAATAGCGCGGGGTAATATCCCGCGTCGATGACGGTACCCGAAGAAGAAGGACCGGCTAACTACGTGCCAGCAGCCGCGGTAATACGTAGGGTCCAAGCGTTAATCGGAATTACTGGGCGTAAAGCGTGAGTAGGCGGTTTCGCAAGTCCGATGTGAAATCCCCGGGCTTAACCTGGGAACTGCGTTGGAAACTACGAAGCTAGAGTGCGGCAGAGGGGGGTGGAATTCCAGGTGTAGCAGTGAAATGCGTAGAGATCTGGAGGAACACCGATGGCGAAGGCAGCCCCCTGGGTTAGCACTGACGCTCATACACGAAAGCGTGGGGAGCAAACAGGATTAGATACCCTGGTAGTCCACGCCCTAAACGATGGCAACTAGTTGTTGGAGGATGAACTCCTTTAGTAACGCAGCTAACGCGTGAAGTTGCCCGCCTGGGGAGTACGGTCGCAAGATTAAAACTCAAAGGAATTGACGGGGGCCCGCACAAGCGGTGGATGATGTGGTTCAATTCGATGCAACGCGAAAAACCTTACCTACCCTTGACATGCCAGGAAGCCCGATGAAAGTCGGGTGTGCCCGAAAGGGAACCTGGACACAGGTGCTGCATGGCTGTCGTCAGCTCGTGTCGTGAGATGTTGGGTTAAGTCCCGCAACGAGCGCAACCCTTGTCATTAGTTGCTACATTCAGTTGGGCACTCTAATGAGACTGCCGGTGACAAACCGGAGGAAGGTGGGGACGACGTCAAGTCCTCATGGCCCTTATGGGTAGGGCTACACACGTCATACAATGGCGCATACAGAGGGCTGCCAACCCGCGAGGGGGAGCAAATCCCAGAAAGTGCGTCGTAGTCCGGATTGAAGTCTGCAACTCGACTTCATGAAGTCGGAATCGCTAGTAATCGCGGATCAGCATGTCGCGGTGAATACGTTCCCGGGCCTTGTACACACCGCCCGTCACACCATGGGAGTGGGTTTCACCAGAAGCAGGTAGCCTAACCGCAAGGAGGGCGCCTACCACGGTGAGATTCATGACTGGGGTGAAGTCGTAACAAGGTAGCCGTATCGGAAGGTGCGGCTGGATCACCTCCTTTCTAGAGACAAGCTTTGCTTCAGCGCCCACAACCTATCGGTTGTTTTCATGCGAAGCAGGATTCAGCTCGGTTCTGGATCCTGAATGCTGATTCAGGGTCTGTAGCTCAGTTGGTTAGAGCACCGTCTTGATAAGGCGGGGGTCGATGGTTCAAATCCATCCAGACCCACCAGGTTCTTGTCGGGGGTGTAGCTCAGTTGGGAGAGCGCCTGCTTTGCAAGCAGGAGGTCATCGGTTCGATCCCGTTCACCTCCACCAGTTTAGAAAGGAGAAAGCTTAAGCGGTATGAAGAAAGGGGTTGTTGCCTGATTTGCGTTCCCGAGAGATCACAAGCAAGTCACGGGGCTTGCTTCTGGTCTTTTGACCGGAGAGGCTGTTCGCTCTTTAACAATTCGGAAGAAGCAAGTGCATCGATCTCCCAAGATCGATGCATGGGTTGTGATTGCATTCAAAACGGCTTCACCTTAGTCGGGTGGAGCCGGCACAAGCGTGAGAATTCCTATGGCTGCGAGCTTCGTTCTCAAGCGAGGCCTCAAGGTTATAGGGTCAAGCGAACAAGTGCATATGGTGGATGCCTTGGCGATCACAGGCGACGAAGGACGTAGTAGCTTGCGATAAGCCCCGGGGAGCCGGCAAACAGGCTTTGATCCGGGGATTTCCGAATGGGGAAACCCGGCCCGCAAGGGTCATCCTCACCCGAATCCATAGGGTGAGCGAAGCGAACCTCCTGAACTGAAACATCTCAGTAGGGAGAGGAACAGAAATCAACCGAGATTCCGAGAGTAGTGGCGAGCGAAATCGGAACAGCCAGCAATCTCTAGCCATCGAGTTAGCAAAACGGTCTGGAAAGTCCGGCCACAGCGGGTGATAGCCCCGTATGCGAAAACGAGGTGGTGGAACTAAGTTTGCGAAAAGTAGGGCGGGACACGTGTAATCCTGTCTGAAGACGGGGGGACCATCCTCCAAGGCTAAATACTCGTGATCGACCGATAGTGAACCAGTACCGTGAGGGAAAGGCGAAAAGAACCCCGGAAGGGGAGTGAAATAGATCCTGAAACCGTATGCATACAAAAAGTGGGAGCCCCGCAAGGGGTGACTGCGTACCTTTTGTATAATGGGTCAGCGACTTACATTCACTGGCGAGCCTAAGCGCATAGCGGAGGCGTAGCGAAAGCGAGTCCGAACAGGGCGATCCAGTCGGTGGGTGTAGACCCGAAAGCAGATGATCTACTCATGGCCAGGTTGAAGGTCGGGTAACACCGGCTGGAGGACCGAACCAACCACTGTTGAAAAAGTGGTGGATGAGCTGTGGGTAGGGGTGAAAGGCCAAACAAATCTGCAAATAGCTGGTTCTCTCCGAAAACTATTTAGGTAGTGCCTCGCGTATTACTCTCGGGGGTAGAGCACTGTTATGGCTAGGGGGGCATAGAGCCCTACCAAACCATGGCAAACTCCGAATACCGAGAAGTACAGCGCGGGAGACAGTGCACCGGGTGCTAACGTCCGGACACGAGAGGGAAACAACCCAGACCGCCAGCTAAGGTCCCCAAGTATGGTTAAGTGGTTAACGAAGTGGGAAGGCTAAAACAGTCAGGAGGTTGGCTTAGAAGCAGCCATCCTTTAAAGAAAGCGTAATAGCTCACTGATCGAGTCGTCCTGCGCGGAAGATGTAACGGGGCTCAAACCATACACCGAAGCTGCGGATTCAGATGTCCTTCGGGATATCTGTCTGGTAGGAGAGCGTTCCGTAAGCCTGCGAAGGCGTGCTGTCAGGCACGCTGGAGGTATCGGAAGTGCGACTGCTGACATGAGTAGCGATAAAGCGGGTGAAAGGCCCGCTCGCCGTAAGCCCAAGGTTTCCTGCGCAACGTTCATCGGCGCAGGGTGAGTCGGCCCCTAAGGCGAGGCAGAAATGCGTAGTCGATGGGAAACAGGTCAATATTCCTGTACCGATTCCAGATGCGATGTGGGGACGGAGAAGGTTAGGTGCGCCGGGTGTTGGTTGTCCCGGTTCAAACGTGTAGGCGTGCTGCGTAGGCAAATCCGCGCGGCTTAGCTGAGGCGTTACAACGAGTGGAGCTTGCTCCGCGAAGGCCCCGATACCCAGCTCCCAGGAAAAGCCACTAAGCTCCAGTCTGGAACGACCGTACCGTAATCCGACACAGGTGGGCGAGATGAAAATTCTCAGGCGCTTGAGAGAACTCGGTTGAAGGAACTCGGCAAATTGACACCGTAACTTCGGAAGAAGGTGTGCCGCTAGTAGGTGAAGGCGTACAGCTGGAGCCCAACGCGGTTGCAAAAAATAGGTGGCTGCGACTGTTTATTAAAAACACAGCACTCTGCAAACACGAAAGTGGACGTATAGGGTGTGATGCCTGCCCGGTGCCGGAAGGTTAAATGATGGGGTGCAAGCTCCTGATTGAAGCCCCGGTAAACGGCGGCCGTAACTATAACGGTCCTAAGGTAGCGAAATTCCTTGTCGGGTAAGTTCCGACCTGCACGAATGGTATAACGATGGCCACGCTGTCTCCAACCGAGACTCAGCGAAGTTGAAATGTTTGTGATGATGCAATCTACCCGCGGCTAGACGGAAAGACCCCGTGCACCTTTACTGTAACTTTGCATGGGACTGTGAACCGATCTGTGTAGAATAGCTGGGAGACTTTGAAGCCGGGGCGCTAGCTCTGGTGGAGTCGTCGTTGAAATACCAGCCTGGTTTGTTTGCGGTTCTAACCTTGGCTCGTGAATCCGGGCCGGGGACAGTGCATGGTGGGCAGTTTGACTGGGGCGGTCTCCTCCCAAAGAGTAACGGAGGAGTGCGAAGGTACGCTAGGTACGGTCGGAAATCGTACTGATAGTGCAATGGCAAAAGCGTGCTTAACTGCGAGACTGACAAGTCGAGCAGGTGCGAAAGCAGGTCATAGTGATCCGGTGGTTCTGTATGGAAGGGCCATCGCTCAACGGATAAAAGGTACGCCGGGGATAACAGGCTGATTCCTCCCAAGAGTTCATATCGACGGGGGAGTTTGGCACCTCGATGTCGGCTCATCACATCCTGGGGCTGTAGCCGGTCCCAAGGGTATGGCTGTTCGCCATTTAAAGTGGTACGTGAGCTGGGTTTAAAACGTCGTGAGACAGTTTGGTCCCTATCTGCCGTGGGCGTTGGACGTTTGAGGGGGGCTGCTCCTAGTACGAGAGGACCGGAGTGGACGAACCTCTGGTGTACCGGTTGTCACGCCAGTGGCATCGCCGGGTAGCTATGTTCGGAAGAGATAACCGCTGAAAGCATCTAAGCGGGAAACTCGCCTCAAGATGAGACGTCCCGGAGGGTTAACCTCCCTGAAGGGTCGTGGAAGACCACCACGTTGATAGGCCGGATGTGCAAGAGGAGTAATCCTTTCAGCTAACCGGTACTAATTGCCCGTGCGGCTTGACCCTATAACCTTGGGCCGAATTTTTCGACGCGAGCCCGAAGGTTCACGCTCTGCAATCTCAACCTGCTTCTTTTCGAATTGGTTTCGTTGTTGGAAGACAACGGGACGACAAGCTATGTCTGGTGCCCAAAGCGCTCTGGAACCACGCCTTCCCATCCCGAACAGGACCGTGAAACGGGGCAGCGCCGATGATAGTGCGAGGTATACCGCGCGAAAGTAGGTCAGTGCCAGACTCCCTCTAACAAGAAAGCCCTCCTCGCGAGGGCTTTTTTGTTATACCCGCGCTCCGTTCTCAAGTGCGGGACCAGCGTACTAAACCCAGTTTGACGTTGCCGGCGCCAATGTCGCTCGAAGTGCTAGAGTGCTCGTAGCAATAGCAGCGACCGCAACCAAGGGCTCGATCAGCCGGAGAATAGGTCAGTGCCAGATCACGGAGCCGATGCGGTTCACAGCCGTGATGGACGATCCAGCGAGATCGTCGCCGGCACGAGTGGATGGGATCCGGCCCCATTCACCAATCCCTTGGCAAGAGCGATTCCGTGGCGCAAGTCCTCCACGCTGTTGCGCCAGCCGATGTAGCAGTAGATGGCATAGGCGAGAAATCCCGCGTTCATGAGCGCAAACGCCAGGTGCGCGTAATGCCCGTGCATGACGTCGGTCGTCGCGCCCACCAGCCACCAGCCGAGCAGCCCGTATTCCGCCAGCACGTAAAGCGCCGGCGCGGCAGTCCGGCCGGACACCTTGGGCGTGCGCCCGAAAGGAGTCTTGCGACCGGTGAGGGCCTGCTCCAGGGATTTCAGCACGCCCCCGAGGTTGACGGGGATCAGCATGAGATTCAGCGCATAGACCCGCAGCAGGTCGGCGTATCGGTAACCCGTACGGACGAGATCGCGCGCATAAAGAAAGAAGTACGGCGCGGCCGAGAGCGGCAGCCAGGGGTCGCGCAGGTTCTCCTCGAATGGGCAGGCGAGCATGATGAGCAGGCCGGCGTTGACCGCCGCAATCGACACCAGGTAATGACAGCGGAAGAAACCCTCCACGGCCTTGCGCGTCCTCGAGGGCCCCCGCAACAGGTAGCGCAACAGCTTCGGCAGGATGATGAGTCCGCCGTTGGCCCAGCGCCGGCGCTGGATAAGCAGTGAACCGAAATCGGGCGGCGTCGCGCTGTAGGCGAGGCGCTCGGGGTAATTGTAGAGTTGCCAGCCGCGGCTTACCAGGTCGATGCTCGACTCGGTGTCCTCGATCACGGTCCGGTCCAGGATGAAGCGCGTGACGGGAAAGCCGCGTTCCCTATCCGTGTGGGCGATGTCCTCCAGCGCCTTCTTGCGCAGCAGAGCGTTCGCGCCGACCCAGTATGTGCCGCCGAAAGCGGTGAAACCCTGGTGGATGTTGTGCTGGATGTCGGTGGTCGCTCCGGCGATATTCTCAAGGGTGCCTGCGGCCGCCGGAATCGTGCTGTAAGGCGTCTGCGCCACGGCAACCGACTCGTTACCTGAGACACTCATGTAGTGCACCAGCCGCTGCGCATAGTCGGGCGTGATGATGCTGTCGGCGTCCAGCGTGAGCAGGTAGTCGGCGTCGGGCACGCTCCAGGTTGCGACATTCTCCGCGCAATGCTCCAGGTGCAGACCGTCCGCGCGTCGCACTTCCTCCAGATGCTTGCCCATCAGGCCGATGAACGCGTTCAGGTTCATGGCCTTGTTGGGCTCATGGGCGAGGTTTACGTAACGCTTACGCTGGAAGCTGGTGAACTCGACGCGGAACAGGAAGGCGAGCCTGCGGTACTCGCGAAGCAGGTGCAGCTCCTCGAGCGCGCCCGCCCGGGCGCGTGACGCCACATCTCGCGCCCGTGCCCGTTGCTTTCCAGCGAGCGAGAGAAACACCTTGCCGCGCAGCAGCTCGTCGCCTGGTTCGTCCCCGACCAAGTTAGAGGCCTGTTCCTCGAGCCATTGGGCAGCGTTCTCGTAGAGGTGGCTGATCCGTTGGGCTTCGACGGGGAAGTCGATCGCACCGCGCGTGTGCCTGCATTCGTAGGCGGCGCATTCGCGCCCGAATCTCGTCGCCACTTCGGCAAAGAGCGCCTGCAACCGGACTGGGAGAGATTCGATGCGCCGGAGCGCCCGCTGATCATGGGCGTTGGCCGGAAGAGCTGGATCGTCGATCAGCAGCACTACGCGCCGATTCGGGTACTCCTGGAGCGCTGCGGAGAACAGCGTCCTTTGCACCACCTGCGGTTCTTCTTTGTAGGAAGGAACGAGCACCGTGAGAGACGGCACCGCGCCGTCGCAAAATTCTTCCAGCACCCGAGGCGAGGCAGGACGGTGGTCGAGCCGCCGC
>Ga0209239_1001591_pt1 | contig 13512 bp, 10 predicted proteins | sample GraSoi013_2_20cm_FD_185824 | JGI IMG/M metagenome (GOLD analysis project Ga0209239, IMG submission 185824) | Grasslands soil microbial communities from the Angelo Coastal Reserve, California, USA - Sample 10_02_2013_2_20cm (SPAdes) (version 2) | ecosystem: Environmental > Terrestrial > Soil >...
CTTGCTCGGGAGAAGGGGTGGTGCTAGTGTGTAAGCCCTATGCGGACGTTCGCCGGTCTGGGCGCAAATCGCAACGGTAACGCCAGTCTCCCGAATCTGGGGGCCCGGGCGGCGTAGCGCGCAGTGACGGTGAACGCGCGCCCCCGGCACCCAATGGTTCCGGGGGCGCACGTTTTTCTTGTCTCTGTTGCTCCGTTCACCGCTGTGCGCCTGTGCGTCTTTGCTCTGTCGGCTGTTCACGGTTGGCGGGGTGGTGGTGGGGCACATTGGGGTGTAGGTCAACTGGCAGACCGCCCGGCTGTTAACCGGGAAGTTGGAGGTTCGAGTCCTCCCGCCCCAGCTGGACACAGGTCAAGATCGTCCGACGCGTGTCACCGAATCTCCCGCAGGTGCAGGATCGCTCTCATCCGAACGTCGTGGTGCGCAGCGATTGCGACAGCTGCCTATGCACGCCACGCCGTGTGCCGGCCGGGACGTGGTGCCCGGAGGATCGCATCTCGCTCGTGGCGACTGTACTCATGCGATCCTCGCGGTAGGACAGGTCAGTCTGGGCACACGGCGGCCGTCGCCCGACTCGATAACCCGCTCGCGGGTCAGCGCAGCCTCCCACGTACCGCGCCGCTCACGGTCACGCCGAGCGGCACTCCTCTCAGCTTGAGGCTGGCACCGCTGATGACGTTGGGATCCGCGACGCCGTCACCGTCACAGTCCTGAGCGCCGAGGTCGATCACGTTGGTACCGTTGCCGACCAAGGTGTTCGCGCCTGACGTGGTGTCGAACACCGCGCCGAGGCCGCCGATATTCCCTTGCAGGTTGTTTCCGACGAAGACGTTGTTGCACGATTGGGCGGCATAGAGGCCGGCAAGTCCCGCGCCCGTCGCGCGATTACTCCAGAACGAATTGTCCCTGAGCCGCACTGGCCTAAAGGACCCCGGGAGGCCCAGGAACATACCAAAGGCGGCCCCGCCCTCGAAGCGGTTGCTCGCGATCTGGCTGGCCTCCAAGAACGTCACACTGAGCGAGTTGAACCAGGGACCAATCACGACATTGTCCGCGATCACGACACCCTTGCCGTCCCGGGCGCGGATGCCACCGAACACCGCGCCGGTACTAGGCGCCGTGGCGATGACGACGTTGCCCTGAATGCGCGCGCCGTCGATGCCGTTCTGCAGGTGCACACCGGTCCCCGTCCCGTTCGCCGTAAACGTGTTGTTCGTAACGATTACGCCGGGCGCCGCGTCCCAGAGGGGGCACTCGCCTCCTGCGGCCCCGCAGCTGACGATGTTGTTTGAGAACCGGAGGTTGGCTTGAGTGCCGAAGTACGGGCCCTCCCCCAGCGCCGACGCGTCGAGCACCAGGTTGTCCACGGCGACGCCGGGAGCCAGCGCCTGGATCAGAAAGAGGAAGTCTGGGTTACCGAGTACCGCGAACAGTCCGGAGCCCGGTGTGGCGCAGGTGAGTCTTACGCTCGCGGTCGTAATGACCAGATCGGCGCCGATGCTGACCATCCCACGAATCGCGATCACCGCACCAGGGCCAGCGGCCGCGACCGCGTCTCTCAGACTGCTCTCGGTTGTTACCACGAAGGTGGGGGTCGCCGGACACCTTGGGGACGTCGCCCCAGGAGTCCCACCAGCACCGCTCCCGCCGCCCGTATCGCTGGCTACTGCGAAGCTCGCCACGGCGGTCGGCGCCGAGGGCGCATTCTGGTCGCTGCAGGCGGCCAGGAAGGCCGCGCCGAGCAGGACATACGATTCCAGGCGAAACCGGTACATGGTACCTCCTTGCGTGAGAGCGCAGTCCGCGTCAACGTGACCGTCTAGTTGATGAGCTCCAGCGCGCGCGCGATGTTGATGCGTCCCTTGCCGTAGTACGGGTCGGTCCCGGGCTCGCCGAGATCGTCCGCCGTCTGGAGAATCCGGGCCCTGATCAGCGCGGGATTCCCGTGACCCAGTTGTGCCACGAGCAGGGCCGCGAGCCCGGAGACGTGCGCGGCCGCGAAGCTGTTACCGACGGGCTGCGCGACTGCCTGACGGGCGAGGCATGCTGGGGCAGCGGTGGTCGCCGTCGGTGTCGTCGTGCAGCGCACCCACATTCTCCGAAACTGACCCACTTCGCCCGCGCCGCCGGGCGCGACGACGCTGACGGCCGAGCGGCCGAAGGCGCTGTAGGGCGCTCGCGCATCGACGTTCTCCCACGGCCCATTCACCCCGGCGGCGCCGGTGGGCCCGGTGGCGGCCACGCAGATCGCATTGGCGGCTTCACACGGCAGCCGCACCAAGTCGCCGTTGTGATCCAGGTCCGCGCCGTCCATGAAGGGGACGCTCACGAGCAGGGCGCCCTTCCGGAAGGCGTAGTTCACCGCCCGTTCGAACGCCGCCATAATTCCCGGATGGGCACTCTTGTCGAACTCGAGGCCGTTGCTGATGTTGATGACATCCGCGCCCTGGTCCGTGGCGTACACGATCCCGTTGAGGAGCAAGCTCGCGGTGGTGCGAAGACCCGTTGAGTCGGCGATCTTCACGGCGAGGAAGGTGACGTACCGGTTCACGCCCGCCAGGACCTTTGCATTGCTCGCCACGACGGACGCAACCGCGGTCCCGTGCCAGAACAGGTCACTGAAAGGGAGCCGCCCCGGATAGTGCCTCGTCACGTCCTCCGGGACGAGCGATATCGACCGCCCGAGATCCACGAGCCCGGCCAGATCCGGGTTCGCATAGTCGATGCCGGTGTCCAGGATCGCGACCTTGACATCGCGGGAGCCGAGGTGGCCCGCGGCCCACGCCTCGGGGGCGAACACTGCTCGTAGGTTCCATTGCCGCGCGTAGAACTGGGCCGTTGTCGGCGACGCGGTCGCATCGGCGGGAGCGAGGGCTTCACTCACCGCCTCGTCGGCAGCCGCGCCGTCGGCCGCGACGTCCTCGTTCGGCAGGGGCATGGCCACGTCGGGCTCCACAGCCCGGATGTCCGTGCCGGCCGCCAGCTCAGCCGCCGCACCGTCTGACAGGCCGGTCACCGCGGCCACGCCGATGCTGTCGAGCGAAGCGCCGACGACGCCCCCTAGCTGCGCCGCGCGCTCCCCGAAATCGGCCGGCACCCGGCCGGCCGTGAAGACGACGAGATGGCGGCCCGCCGGGTCGGCGGGCGTCACGCTCGCGGCGAGTATTCTGGCGGCGGGGGCGGTGGGAGTGCTCTGATCGTGGCACCCCTGGAGCGCCAGGGCGGCGACGGCGGCCAGCGCGACGATGTTCGATCGGCTCCGATTCATACATCACCTCCGAGGATCGTGGTTGGCGGCCGGTGTCTGCTGCGTCAGCCACTGGTCGATGATCCGGCGGAACGTCTCCACCGGTTGGGCACCCCGGATCGGGGTGCCTTCCACGGTATCCGCCGCCGTGGTGCGCCCGATGACGAACCCTGGCGTCCCCTGCACGCCCGCCGTCGCGCCGTCGGTGAGGCCGCGCTCGATCTGGGGCGCGTACCGGCCGGACGCGACACACTGCTCGAACTCCGGCCCAGCCACGCCGACCGCGCGCGCGTACTCGGCCAGCTGCGGCGGGGCCAGCGCCCGCTGATTCTGGAACAGCGCGTCATGCATCTCCCAGTACTTGCCCTGTTCGCCGGCGCAGTGCGCGGCCGCAGCCGCCGTGCGGGCATTGGGGTGCAGCTGATCGAGCGGGAAGTCACGAAACACGTAGCGCAGCTTGCCCGTGTCGATGTAGTCCTTCTTGAGGGCGGGAAGCGTCGTGGCGAAGAAGCGTCCGCAGAACGGACACTGGAAGTCGGAGAACTCGACGAGGGTGACCGGCGCGTCGGCGCGCCCCAGACTGGGCGCGTCGGCGACACTCGTCCGCACCGGCCCGCTCGGCGCGACGCCGCCCTGGGCCGAACGCTGGCTCAACAAGCGGAGCACCTGCGCGAGCTGGCCCTTGACCGTGGCGAGGTCGGCGGTGACGCGCTCGAGGTCGGCTTGGATCGTCCGGAGATCCCGGATCGAGTCCTGCGGCACCTGCGCCCCGAGCGCGGACGTCAGGGCGAGGAGCATCAAGACGGCAAGAGGAGTGCGTTTCATGGTTCGCCTCCCTACTGGCAGATGCCGTAATAGCAGATGCCCGACGCACAATCCCCGGAGACCGAGCAGGTCTCGCCGCTCACGCAGCGCGCTGCGCACTCGTCACCGCCGCAGTCCACGTCGCTTTCGCCGCCGTTCTGGACGCCGTCGCCGCAATGAGGGACGCAGAGGTGATCGGGTCCGCAGATGAAGCCCAGGTCGCCGCAATCGAGGTTCCCGTTGCAGCTCGTCGGACAGTCGGCCGCGACACACTCCGCGCTCGCGACCTCCGAGCGGTCGGAGAACCCGCCGTCCTTCTTCGCGCGCACATGATACTCGTACGTCGTGTTGTTCCCCACGCTGGCGTCGCGATAGCTCGTGGTGTTCGCCGGAAGGTTGGCCACCAGCCAGCGGCCAAAAATCCCGTCGTCTCGCAGCACCTCGTAGCCGTCCTCGACCGCAGAGTTGTCCTTCCAGGCGAGATCGATCGCGGGCTGATCCGCCTCCGCCGTCGCCGTGAGCCCCGTGGGCGCCGCGGGAGGCGCCGTGCAGTCGGCGTTCGACGGCGGGGAGTCGCCCCCGGCATTGAACGCGCTTACGCGGTAGCAAACCTGCTGCTCGCTCGAGCGCCCTGGGTCCTGGAAAGAAGCGACGTTCGAACCGACCGTGCCCGCGTTTGTCCAGGTGGAGCCTGCGTCAAGGGAGCGCTCGACGCGGAATCCGCCTTCAGTAGTCAAGTTGTCGACCCAGTTCACCTCGACGGCGGTGCTCGATGACGGCTTCGCGTCAGTCCCGGAGGGCGCGGCGGGAGCGGGCGGCGGCTGGGTCGTGGCGCACGCAGCCGCGGAGAACGCCGAGTAGCTCGTGTTGCCGCCCGTGATCCGGAACGCGCGGACTTTGTAGCAGTACTGCGTCGAGCCGGCGAGTCCGGTGTTGCTGTACGCCGTGACGTTCGCGCCCACGCCGATGAGCAGCGCGAAACTGCCGCTCGCCCCGGTGGTCGAGCGGTGCACCTCGAAGCCGGTCTCGTTGGACGAGTTGTCCTGCCAAGCGACGTTGATCTGACTCCATGACACGGCGAGGGCATTGGTGTTCGACGGCGCCGCCAGCGTTGGTGCAGGCTGGCCGCCGGCGGCCGCCTCGATACCGGGCGCGAGTGGAGCGGGTCGGTCACAGCTGTAGAACAGCACGACGAGCAACAGCGGACCGGGTATGTGGAAGCGTGGCAACGTCATAACGACCTCCCTGACCAGAGGCTGACCCGATCTGCGGCACGTCTTCGTCGGGCGCGTTCGCCGTTCTTGGCGGCGGATGCTAGTTTAGGCCGACGCGGTCAGACCCCGGTGAGGAGCCGGTCAGATGGGTCAAACGGCCGGTCTTCTGCATCTCAAGACGTTCGGCGGGCTGTCGATAGCATCCAACGGCGTGCCCGTGAGCGGAGCCGCGCAGCAGCGCAAGACGCTCGCGCTCCTCGCCCTCCTCGCCGCCGCGGGCAAGAGCGGCCTCGGCCGCGACAAGCTCGTCGCCTACCTGTGGCCGGACGCGGACGCCGAGCACGCGCGCGGCCTCCTGAAGCAGGCCTGCTACGCCCTGCGCCGTGACCTCCATCAGCCCGATCTCCTGCTAGGCACGACCCAGCTCTCGCTCAATCCGGTCATCATCGTGAGCGACGTGCAGGCCTTCGAGGACGCGCTCGAGCGTCGCGCCGACGCGGCGGCCGCGGAGCTCTACGCGGGGCCGTTCTTGGACGGCTTCTATCTGAGCGATGCGGCGGAGTTCGAACGGTGGGTGGAGGCGGCGCGGCGACGGTTGCGGGATCGCGCTACCGCGGCGCTGGAGCGGCTCGCGACGGCGGCGGCGACCGGCGAGTACAGCCACGCGGCCGCGTGGTGGCGCCGGCTCGCTGCGCTCGATCCCCTCAACTCCCGCGTAGCGCTCGGCCTGATGAAGGCTCTCGCGGCCGCTGGCGACCGGGCCGGGGCGCTCCAGGCCGCGCGGGTGCACGAGAGCCTGCTGCGCGAGGAGCTGGGCGTCGCACTCGATCCGGCGGTCGTGGAACTCACTGAGCGCTTGCGAGCCGAAGCGGAACGCTCTCCCGGTCCACGCCGTCCCGCGGCCCCCGAGCCAGCAGCCACCGAGGCGGTGCCGCCCGGCGGCGACGCCGCGACCGAGCCTGGCGCGTTGGCCCGGAAGCGTGGCGGCGTCGCGCTCGCCGTGGTCGTGGCAGGCCTGCTCACTAGTGGGTGGTTTCTCTTCCGTGCTCCGTTCGGCGCTCATACCGCGGAGACCGCCCGAGCGTCGAAGAGGATCGTGGTGCTCCCGTTTACGAATCTGGGCCCCGCCGGGCAGGAATATTTCGCGGACGGGGTAACGGAGGAGATCACCGCCCGGCTGGCCGCAGTCGGCGACTTGGGGGTCATCGGGAGCACGAGCGCCATTGCCTACAAGGGCACCAAGAAGACGATCCTCGACGTCGGCAGGGAGCTCGGGGTCGCTTACATCCTGGAGGGCAGCGTTCGTTGGGAACAACCGTCACACGGTCGAGCCCGGGTGCGCGTCACACCGCAGCTCGTGAGCACGGCGGACGGCACCCATCTCTGGGCCGAGGTCTACGACGAGCCGGCGGACGAGATTTTCCGGGTCCAGTCCGACATCGCCCAGAAGGTGGTGCGAGCCCTCGACCTCACGCTGCTCGCGGCGCAACGCCGTGTGGTCGAGGCCGTGCCCACTCGCAACCTGGAAGCGTACGACGCTTACCTGCGCGGGAACGACTACCAGCGTAACGGGACTGACGAAGGTCACATCCGTGCGGCCCTGCGGCTGTACGAACGGGCTGTGGAGCTGGACTCCCTGTTCGCGCCAGCCTACGCGTTGCTTTCTCGCATGCAGACCCGCATGTACTGGGCTTACTACGATCGCTCGCCGGACCGGTTGGTGCGCGCTCGACGCGCCGTCGATAGGGCCTTGGAGCTGGAGCCCAATCTGCCGGAGGCGCACCATTCCCTGGGGACTTACTACTGGCTGGGTTTCCAGGATTACGAGCGCGCCCTTCGGGAATTGGATATTGCGGCGGCGGGCCGGCCGAACCAGAGCAATATCTTCCTCGCTCGGGCGGTGCTCCGCACCCGGGAGGGCGATCTTCGCGGAGCGCTGGGCGACTATGAGAAAGCTCGGCAGCTCGACCCAGCATCCGCCACTGTGGCCATGAATTATGGAGAGTGCTACGACCGCCTGCGGGATTTCGCGCGCGCCGAAGCGCTCTTTGATCGCGCCATCGCCCTTTCGCCCGACTGGTCCTATCCCTACTACTGGAAGGCGTGGCTATACGTGCGCTGGCACGGGAGCACGCAGCAGGCGCGGCAGGTCATGGACGAGGCCGCGAAAGTCGGGATCGTCGACCAGCCGCGGCTCCTCTTGGCTCGGGTCTGGCTCGACATCTTGGATCGCAGGTACGACGCGGCTCTGCGACTGTCCACGACGGCTGGGGAGGTCATCGAAGACCAGTTCCAGTTCCTCCCCAGGGTTCAACTGCAAGCCCAGATCTATGGACTGTTGCAGCGCCGTGACGTGGAGGCGGCCTCCTACGATTCGGCGCAGGGCGTCGTTTCGAGAAAGCTGCGGGAGCAGCCCGACGATCCGCGGTTGCACAGTGCCCTGGGGATCGCCTACGCCGGGCTCGGCCGAACGCGTGAGGCGATTCAGGAAGGCGAGAAGGCTGTCGAGCTCCTTCCCGTCAGCAAGGAAGCGTATCGGGGGTATTATCGCGCGGTGGATTTGGCCCGTATTTACGCCATGGTCGGGGAGCGTGACGCCGCCGTCGCCCAGCTCGAGCGCCTGCTCTCGATTCCCGGGCACCTTACTGGCGAGTGGCTGCGCATCGATCCCACGTGGGATCCCCTCCGTGACCACCCGCGCTTCCAGAGGCTCGTGGGTGGCGAGAAGTGAAGCACCGCGTTCCGCTCTTCGTCGTCGCATTTCTGGGGAGGCTCCTGTCGGCTCAAGGCCTTACGACCGCGGCGATTCAGGGAACGGTGGCGGGCGAGGACGGGTCCCCGATCGCCGGGGCGACCATCCGGGTCACGCACTCGCCCGACGGCAGCCGCTGGGAGGTTGTGACCCGGTCCACCGGGGGTTACCTCCTCGAGGATGTCGCGGTTGGCGGGCCTTATCGCATCGAGGCGCGCGCCTTGGGGTTCGCGCCCGAAGCGCGGAGCGGCATCGTGTTAACGTTGGGTCAACGCCTGGTCGCAGACTTCACGCTGCGGCCTGCCGCCGTCGATCTGGCGCCGGTGGCAGTTCGCGCAACGGCTGACCCGGTCCTCAGCCCGAGCCGCACGGGACCCGCCGAGATCGTTTCCGCAGCACGGATCGCCGCGCTGCCGAATCTCGGGCGCGAATTCCTGACCTTGACGGCTCTGAGCCCGCAGGTGGCCCTCTCTCCATCGTCCAATTCCGCGCCGTCGGGAGGCATCACCAGCGGCGGCGAGAATCGGCTCCTCAATGCGTTCCAGATCGATGGGGGGGCGAACGGCGACCCCTACACGGGTCGCCTACCCGGGCGAGAGACGCTGCCGCGGCCGATTTCGCTCGAAGCGCTCCAGGAGCTCCAGGTGCTGGCGGCGCCGTTCGATGTCCGCTACGGCGGCTTCGCGGGCGGCCTCGCGAACGCGGTGACAAAATCGGGCACGAACACTGTCAACGGCTCGGTGTTCGGGTACCTGGCCGACGGTGCCCTGGTCGGCAAGAACGCGACCAGCGCCCCCGCGCCGGGGTTCACGACGTGGCAGTATGGCGGGACCGTGAGCGGCCCGATCGTGCGCGACCGCGCCCACTACTTCCTCAGCGTCGACGTGCAGCACCGGGTCGTTCCCGATCCCGGACCGCTGATCACGGACACCGCGGGCGGCGGCGACACGCTGAATATCGGCATTCGCTACGCCAGTGCGGTGCGCTTTCACGACATCCTCCAGAACACGTACGGACTCGATCCCGGGACCCTGGGTCCTTCGGACGGCCGGGTCCCCGCGGCGGACGTCTTCGGCAAGATCACCCTGCAACTGAGCACCAATAGTCATCTCGAGCTGTCGCACCACTACAGCGACGGCGACCGCGTGGGATTGCTCGATCCCCGCCAATACGGTCGATACGTACTTTCGTCCGTTGCTGCCCGCGGCCCGGCGAGCGCTAACGCGTCCCGCCTCATTTGGACCAGTCTCCTGGGTGGTCGCTGGTCGAACGAAGGCATCGTGAGCTATCTCCGCCTGCACGACCAGTGCAGGCCCAACGCGACCTATCCGCTCATCCAGGTCCTCGCCGATCGAGGCGTGTTGTTGGCCGGCACGAACCAGACCTGCCCGAGCGTATTCGGGCAGGACGCCCTCGAAGTCACCGACGATGCCACAGTCGGTATCGGCTCCCATGCGCTAACGCTGGGGACACGCGCTCAAGCCTTCCACTTCGATCACAACCAGGTGATAGGCGGGGTCGGGCTGTGGAACTTCGGCACCCTCGACTCGCTCGCGGCGGGGCGCGCCAATCACTACGAGCGGGCGCTCCCCGGTCCGTCACGCACCGGCGCCGTCACGTTCCGGGCTCTCCAGATCGCCCTCTATGCGCAAGATCGCTGGAACCCTGTGCGCCGCCTGACCCTGACCGTCGGCCTGCGGGCCGAGGTGCCCGTGCTGCCCGACGCCGTGGCCACGAACGACGCCCTCCAGACGGCGCTAGGCGTCGACAACGGGCGGCTGCCGAGCGGCAAGTGGCTCTGGTCGCCCCGGGTGGGATTCAACTACGATCTCCGGGGCGAGGGGCGCACGTTCCTGCGCGGCGGGGTCGGCTTGTACAGCGGTTCCCCACCGTATATCTGGGTCGGGAACGCCTACCGGGACGATGGCATCGAGCAGCTGTTCCTGAGCTGCAGCGGGAGTGCGGTGCCGCCGTTTGATCCCCTCAATCAACCGACCACGTGCGCCAGCGGACTGGCGGCCGTACCGCAGCTCAGCTTCTTCGATCCGGGCCTGAGCTTTCCGCAGAACCTGAAGGTGGCCTTCGGCGCAGATCACCGGCTCCCAGGAGGCATCGTCGGGACGGTCGATGTGCTGTACGCGCGCGCGGTGCACCAGTGGTACGTCAGCGACGCCAACCTAGGCCCGTCGGTCGGTGTGGCCCATGGGGAGAGGAACCGTCCCATGTACGGGGCGATCAGCGCGGTGGGGTTCGCGAGTCCCATGCGCCGCGAGCCCACCTTGGGTGCGGTGGTCCGCGTCTCCGACGGGAGCGGCGATCACTCCTTCGCGCTGTCGGGCCAGTTGCGCAAGCAGTTCGGGGATCGCGCAGAGGTGAGCGCGCTGTACGCGCACACGCGCGCCTGGGACCGGATGTCGCTCGTCAACTTCCAGGCGCGGCCCAACCTGCAGAACACGCCACTCGAGGGCACCCTGGACGAACGTCGGCTGGCGACGTCCGCCTTCGAGATTCCTCATCGGGTAGAGCTCGGCGCGCTGGTGCGCCTGCCATACCGGATGCAGCTCTCGCTTCTATATGCGGGCGCATCGGGGACGCCGTTCACATACGTTGTGCAAGGGGATGCCAACGCGGACGGAATCGGCAGCGGAGGAATGCTGAACGACATCGTCTACGTGCCGCGGGATTCGTTGGACATCGCGCTCGCGAACCCAGCCGATTGGGAGACGCTCAACCGCTTCATCGAAAGCGAGCCGTGCCTGCGCCGGCAGCGGGGCCGGATCGCGGCACGCAACAGCTGCCGCAACCCGTGGTTCGGCACGCTCAATGCGCGCGTGACAAAAGCCCTTCCGACGATCTCGGGCCAATCGCTCGAGCTGACAGCGGACGTGTATAACGTGCTCAACCTGATCAACCGGCAGTGGGGACAATCCCGGGTCACGACACCGGAGATACGCGCGCCGATGCTTCGCCTCGTGGGCTACGACGCGAGCGCGGGGCGCGGGATCTACCGGCTGCAGCTGCCGGGGCTGCACCAGATCCAGGACCTCGCGTCGCGGTGGCAGATGGAGCTCGGCGTCAGGTACGTGTTTTAGGTACGGATCCCGATGACGGTTTGGTGACGGTTTCGGGGTCAATTCTCGGGTTTGCAGGCGTCTGTTCGACGTTCGACCGGTCGCTTAAGTTCTTGTCCTGTTTGGGGCCACGCTGAGCGCGTCGGCTGCGCGACTTTGGAAGTTGGAGGTTCGAGTCCTCCCGCCCCAGCTCTCGAGGAAGCCGATCGATGGAACCCTCATCCAGGGGCGTGACGCCGGGGGGTTTCCGCGACGCCCTGCGGACCCAGCGATTCCTGCTCCCGGAGCTCCTGGTCGCTGGGGCGATTCTCGCCGGCGGGTTCGCCGGGATCGTGCCGCTCGGCGCTACGCCGTTTCTCATCATCTTCGGGGTCCTCTCTCTCTGGCTGCGCGGCGAAGGACCGCGGGCGGTCGGGCTGGCCTTCCGCCCTCACTGGAGGCGGACACTGCTGGTGGGCAGCGGGGCCGGCATTGGCTACCAGTGCCTCAGCCTCTACGTCGCGGAGCCGGCGATCGCTCGACTCACGGGCCGGCTCCCGGACGTCAGCCTGTTTGCGCCGCTGGCGGGCAACGTCCACTTTCTGCTCATTTCGCTGGCCGTCGCCTGGACGCTCGCCGCGTTCGGCGAGGAATTCGTCTATCGCGGCTACCTGCTGACGCGGAGCGCGCAGCTGCTGGGCGACCGGTCGCGTGCGTGGCTTGGCGCACTTGGCCTCACTAGTATTCTCTTCGGGGTCGGGCACGGATATCAGGGGCTTTCGGGAATGATCAGCGCAGGGCTCGGGGGCTTGGTGTTCGGCGCGCTGTACCTGGCCACCGGCCGCAATCTCTGGGTGTCTGTGATCGCGCACGGCACGACCGACACGGTCGGGTTCCTCTTGCTATATCTGGGGAAGTATCCCGGATCATGAGTGAGAAATGAGCGAGCTCGTCGCGGTCTTCCAGACCGGGAACCCGATCGCCCTCGCGCTCGCGAAGGGGGCGCTCGAATTGCAGGGCATCGCGTTCGTGACCCAGGGCGAGGGCCTGCAGGACCTGATCGGGATCGGGCGGTTTCCCGGCGGCTTCAATGTCGCGGCCGGTCCCGTGAAAATTCAGGTGGACATCCGTGACGCCGAGTCCGCGAGGGAGGTGCTCGCCGATATCGAAAACGGATGAGGCGTCAGCGCCGGCCGGGCCAATACCCGTTGCGGCGGCACAACGCTTGCAGCGCTCTCTCCGTGCTTTGCGCGAGCTGTGCAGCTGTCCCACATGCCGGACCATGGAGTCACGTATGAAAACCGTCGCGCTGGCCACCGTCCTGACACTCGTTATCGGCGCATACGCGCCGGCGCCCGCCCAGGGGCCGTACGACAAGCAGGCCGACGCACACAAGGACATCGAAACCGCGCTGCGTCAGGCGGGAGCCGATGACAGGCTCGTGCTCCTCGACTTCGGCGCCAACTGGTGTCTCGACTGCATCATCCTGTCTCACTTGTTCGAGGACAAAACGGTGCGGTCATACCTGCAGGACAATTTCCATGTCGTGCAAATCGACGTAGGGAATTGGGACAGGAATCTGGATGTCTCGCGGAAGTACGGCAGTCCGATCGACAACGGCATTCCCGCCGTCGTGATACTCGCCGCCTCGGGCGACGTCATCGCGTCGACCAAGAATGGCGCATTGGCCGATGCGAGGACGGCGACCGCGGGGGAGGTCCTGGGCTACCTCAAGGGCTGGGTGGCTCGAAAGCCGATGCATGCGGCCCGCTAACGCTTGCGCTGCACTGGCGCTCGCCTCCGCCGTCAGTATGCTCGGGGTGGGCGGGGCGCGTTTCCAGTCCGAGCGGTGGCTCCTCACCAGATTTGCGGAGCATGAAGTCGCCGTCGAGATCGCGCTCGAACGGGACCAATTCGGGAAGGCGTGGTTGGTGGGAACGTATACGCCGTCCCGGGCCACGTTTCACTTGTACGGGAAGGATTTGCCCAAGTCGGGGATTCACGGCGTGGCGCGACCCACGCTGTTGGAGCTCGTCTCCTCCACTTCCATCAGACCCGCGGGCCCGCTCGTTGCGGACCAACCGACGGTCGATCTCCACGTCGCGGCGCTGGAGTCGACGTTTCCCGTCTACCCGGCCGGCGCCGTGACGCTCCGTCTGCCCGTAACGCTCACCGCGAGGGACAGTGCAACGGCACAGCTGTCCGTGACGTATATGGCGTGTAGCGAGCGCACGTGCCTGGCGCCGGTCATCGATAAGCGGATCGCCGTCAGGATTCCAGTCGTGGCCGCCTCGGCCCCTTGACGCCGTCCCGCCGCCCGGGCTTAGTATTCGACAGCGGTTGCGAAGCGAGCCTCATGCTGCCTCTGCTGTTCCTCGCGCTCTTGCAGACCGTCGCCGACGGCCAGACGCCGTCGCGTGACGCGAGACCGGTGCGCGTCTGGCT
>Ga0209239_1001592_pt1 | contig 13508 bp, 9 predicted proteins | sample GraSoi013_2_20cm_FD_185824 | JGI IMG/M metagenome (GOLD analysis project Ga0209239, IMG submission 185824) | Grasslands soil microbial communities from the Angelo Coastal Reserve, California, USA - Sample 10_02_2013_2_20cm (SPAdes) (version 2) | ecosystem: Environmental > Terrestrial > Soil >...
CAACCCCGGATAGTCCGGCCTAACCGGGGCTTGTCTCCGAGTTCATTGCGCTTCGTCCGGACTAACCGGGTGCCTGGGCAACAGCGCGCGCGCCTGACGCACCTGTGCGACCACTGATCGCGGCGCTCGAAGGTCGGCGGCGGTGAAGCGGAGCAGGTGAAACCCGGCGTTCATGAGGGCATTCTGCCGGCGCACGTCGGCAACCATCCGGTCCTTGTGGTTCTCGCCGTCGTACTCGATGACCAACCTGCGGTCCGGGTAATAGAGGTCCGCGCGCCCTACGAAGTTCCCGGCTGCGTCTCGAAGGTTGGCCTGCACTGAAGGGCGCGGCAGCTTCGCTCTGATCAACGCAATCCGGAGGCGCGTCTCCATCGGTGATTCGGCTCGCGGATCTGCCATTCGCACGGCACGCCGCAACCTCTTGATTCCTTTCGCCCCCGCGTGTCTCTCTATGTGACTCGCGAGCTGGGGCACTGTGACCAAGCCCGCACGAAGGAGCATGTCAACCGCGACGACTGACTCCACAGCATCGGACCGGCTTCCCAGATCACATGCCGTCCGCATTGCGGACGTGGTCCGAAACCGATGCCGGATCATCACCTCCGACTCAGGGAGCGCCGCTCGTCTCAGCCTCACACCAGCCCGAGCTCGAACCGGGACGTCACGTCCGATCGTTGCCTCTATGAGTTCGCACCACCCTACGTCAAGGCCCAGGAGCCAGGCCGCGGTGAGACCTGAGAATGCGTACCCGGCCGGCAAACGCTGCGCGACCGCTCGCATCTTGAGCTCCGGATCCTCCCCGAGGCCGACCCATGCATATTGGCCGCGACTCAAGCGCCTCCAGAACTTTGTCTGCAGATCGTCCCAGCGCATCCCGAATTGCCTGGCATCCTCGACCGTGAACGGACCGTGCCGGAGCCGGACCTGAGGTAGCGATCTGGTGGCCATTGCTTCGAGCATCAGTGCCGGGGCGCGTTGCGACAACCGGGCCTGTTAAGAGCAACACACCATCACACCATCGGATAGTCCGGACGAAGCCGCATCAAGTGCGACGCAAACGCCGGAAAGTCCGGACTATCCGAGGATTCAGGCGGTCGGGTTCTCGAACGCCCCGATCGGCGGCGCGTCGGGGTGCATCGACGTCTGGGGAATCAACTTGAGCGCCCCTGAAGCCACAGCGTCGAGTACCGCCTCCGCCACGTCGGGGTGGAAGTGCGTCCCCGCCCCCGCCCGCACCTGCTCCACCGCTACCTGCAGCGACATCCCGCGGCGGTACGGACGGTCCGACGTCATCGCGTCGATCGCATCGGCCGCGCTGACGACCCAGGCGAACATCGGCAGCTCGTCCCCCTTCCTGCGGTCCGGATACCCCTTGCCGTCGAACCTCTCGTGGTGGGAGCGCACGATCACCAGCTCGTCGGTGAGCATGCGAAGGCCGCTCAGGATGTTGAACCCGACCACGGTATGGCTCTTCATCTTCTCGAACTCGGCCTCGGTGAGCTTTCCGGCCTTCTGAAGGATCGCGTCGGGCACGCCGATCTTCCCGATGTCGTGCAGCCGCCCGCCTCGCTCCAGCCGGACCCACGCCGACTGGTCCGCGGGCGAGTAGTGCATCTGCCGCGCGATCATCAGCGCGTACTGGGTGACGCGCTCGGAGTGACCAGCCGTGTACGGGTCGCGCGCGTCGACGGCGTTGGCCAGCGCCTCGAGCGAGGCCAGGATGACCTCCTCGCGGTCCTTGAAGAGACGAGCGTTGTCGATCGCCACGGCCGCCTGGGCCGCCAGCTCCGTCACGAGGCTGCGGTGGTCGGGCGTGAACGCGTGGTCGACCTGGTAGTTGGCGAGGAAGACGACGCCGAACGGCTTGCCGCGAAGAGTGATCGGAACGCAAAGCACCGCGCGCGGGTTGAGCGGGCTGTCGGTTGTGGAGCGGTGCTCCATCGACTCCATCACCGGCTCATCGGTCTCCATGACTCGGCGGCAGATCTCCCCGCCGATGCCGAGCGCGAGCCTCTCCGCCGTGGCGTGGTCGGTGCCGAAGCCGCCCTTCAGGACCAGCTGTCCGCCGTCTTCGAGCGCCAGGCAGCCGATCTGCGCGGACGACGCCTTCGCAGCACCTGCGAGCACCTGCTGCAGGACCTGGTTCAGGTCCAGCGTGGAAGTTGCGGCCTGCAGCGCCTCCTGCAAGCTGCGCAGCTCCCAGATGCTGCGCTCGTTCTTCTCGTAGAGCTCCGCGTTGCGCACGGCGACGACACCCTGGTTGCCGAGCGTGGCCAGCACCCTCTGGTCGTCGGTGGTCCACTCGCGCTTCTTGCCGTCGAAGACGGAAAGCGTGCCCCAGAGCCGCCCGTCCTCCAGCATCGGCGTGCAGATCGCCGCCTGCAGCCCAAACGCGTGCAGGTCGGGCGGTGTTCGCAGGTCGGGGCTCGCGTCGAAGTCGGCGACGGCGGTGGGGCGGAGGCTCAGCATCACGGCGCCGACGAGGCCTTGACCGTTCTGGAACTCCATCCCTTCCACCCCGTCCGGAAAACCGAGCGACATGATCGCCGCCTGGTGGCCGGCCTCGGTCGTGCGGGTGAGCAACCCGGCCGTGCCGCCCGTCACGCGGACTGCGGTCTCGAGTGTCTTGTGCTCCAGCACGCTCGCGCCCTCGGTGACGGTGGTGAGCGCTTGCGAGATCTCACCCAGCGCGTCCAGAGCGGTGTCGAGCCGAGATGCCTGGCCGGTGACGACCTGCAGGATTCGCGAGTTTTCAATGGCGACGCCGGCCATCGACCCGAGCTCGTCCAGCGCCCCGACGTCGTGCTGCGTGAAGCTCGACGTGCCGCGGCGGCCCAGGCAAAGGGCGCCGATCACGCCGGTCTTGCCCCGGATTGGCGTGAGCGCCTCATTGACTGTGACCGCATGCGTGGCCAGGCGGAGCCCGCTGAAGGTGGGCTGCTGCTCGGTGACCGCGTTGCGCAAGACCGTCTCGCCTTTGCGAACCCGCGTCAGCGATTCGTCGAGCGCCTCAGCCTCGCCGTCTTCCGATTGGAAGAGGACGGCGCGCCCGGCGTCGTATTTGATGATCTCCTTGCCTCGCTCGAGCACCAGCTCGAGCGCTTCCTGCATGGTCTTGCCGGACGCCTCTTTGACCAGCTCGTTCATCAACGAGTAGCGCGCGGACTCTTTCTGCGAGAGGGCGACCGCGTGCGCGCTGGCCAGCTGGGCGCCGGCGCGGAGGGTCAGCGTGGTTGCGAGCCGCCGGTCGTCGTCGCTGAATCCCGCCCTGTTGCTGCCGAGCAGGATGAATCCGCCGATGCGGTCGCCGATCGGCATGGGCACCACCATGGCGCCGTGCAGGTGGAGGTCTTCGGGCATGTAATTGAAGAGCTCTTTCAGCGCACCATTGCCGTCGGCGGCGTAGGTCTGACCAGACTCGATCGCCGCGAGCAGCGGTCCGTTGCCGTTCTGGCGGCGGCTCACGGTCATCGGATGGATGTGGTCGAGGCCGACGCCGGGCGACTGCGGGACGAACTGGCTCTGGTCGGCGGACGCGAAATAGCAGCAGGCGTAGTCGGCGCCCAGCTGGCGGGCGATGTTGGAGGTGAGGGTCGCCACGTCGGCCGGCGGTCGGGTCTCGTCGACGTCCGAGGTCGCGGCCAGGAACGCCCGGTGCTTCAGCTGCAGGTCCCTCGACTGCCGCTCGATCTTGTCGACGAAGTTGCGGACCGTGACGCCGCCCACCGCTCCGGCGCCGAAGAGGAGTGCCAGCCCCAGGAGCTGGAGCACCAGGTCGCCCTGGCGCGGGTTGAACTGGGCGATCACCACCGTGAAGATGGCCGCCACCGCCGCGACCGGAATCGAAAGCCGCCAGTTGCGATACACGACTCCGGCGCCCAGCGCCACGGCGCTCGCGACGACCGCCAGGGCCATCGCCCACCCGAGCCGGCCGCTTCCGTTCAACGAGGCCCCGACGAGCAGCAGCGCGGCGCTGGCCGCCGAAAGGCCGAACCGAAGCCCCAAAAGAGCCCGTGCCGAATTCATCTGGCGGGCAGTAAGTCTAGGTTTTGGTCCTTAGTCGGAAGCTTTCTTAAGGGGTCCCCGCGAATTCACGTGCTTGCGCTCTGAATTCGTGGGGTATTGATACCGAACTTAAACTTCATGCCAGGCACAAAGTGACGGTTTCCGAGCTCCTCAGGATCGCCGACCATCTCGACCCGAGCGACCAGGCGATGGTCCGCAAGGCTTTCGAGAGGGCGGCCAGCGCCCACAACGGCCAGCACAGGCTGTCGGGCGAGGACTACGTCAACCACCCGCTCGAGGTGGCCGCGATCCTGGCCGACCTCGAGCTCGACGCCGAGACGATCTCCGCCGCCCTCCTCCACGACACGGTCGAGGACACCAACCTCACCGCCGAGGAGGTCAAGCGCGAGTTCGGCCCCGAGGTGGCCCGGCTGGTCGACGGCGTCACCAAGCTCGGCCGGATCTCCCTTCGCACCGACCAGCAGCAGCAGGCGGAGAACATCCGCAAGATGATGGTGGCGATGGCGGAGGACCTCCGGGTCGTCCTCATCAAGCTCGCCGACCGGCTGCACAACATGCGGACCCTGGAGCCTCTCACGGAGGCCAAGCGCCGGAAGATCTCACGCGAGACGCTCGACATCTACGCACCCCTGGCGCACCGGCTCGGGATCGGCCAGATCAAGTGGGAGCTGGAGGACCTCTCGCTCCGCAACCTCGAGCCCGAGGCCTACGACGACGTCGTCAAGCGCATCGCACGCAAGCGCCACGAGCGCGAAACCTTGGTCTCCGACCTGCGCGAGATCCTCGCCCGCGAGCTCGAGAAGGTGGGCATCCAGGCCGAGATCACCGGCCGGCCGAAGCACATCTACTCCGTCTGGCAGAAGATGACCCGCGAGAGCAAGGACTTCTCGGAGATCTACGACCTGTCGGCGATTCGCGTGCAGGTGGATTCGGTGCGCGACTGCTACGGCGTGCTTGGCGTGGTGCACTCGCTCTGGAAGCCGATGCCCGGCCGGTTCAAGGACTACATCGCGATGCCGAAGTCAAACGGCTACCAGTCGCTGCACACGACCGTGATCACGCACACAGGCGAGCCCATCGAGATCCAGATCCGCACCCAGGAGATGCACCGGGTCGCCGAATTCGGCGTCGCGGCTCACTGGACGTACAAGGAGGGCGGCAAGGACGCGAGCTTCGACCAGAAGCTTTCGTGGCTCCGCAGCCTGCTCGAGTGGCAGAACGAGGTGGGGGACGCCGAGTCGTTCCTCAACACCGTCAAGGTCGACCTGTTCCAGGACGAGGTTTACGTCTTCACTCCGCGAGGAGACGTGATCAACCTGCCGACCGGCTCGACCCCGGTCGACTTCGCCTACCGCATTCATACCGAGGTCGGTCACCACTGCATCGGCGCCAAGGTCAACGGACGAATGGTGCCGCTCGAGTACGACCTGAAAAACGGCGAGATCGTCGAGATCCTGACCTCGAAGGGCCCGCACGGCCCGAGCCGCGACTGGCTGAACTTCGTCAAGAGCGCATCCGCCAAGGAGCGCATCCGCAAGTGGTTCAAGAGCCAGCGCCGCGAGGAGAACGTGGCCAAGGGACACGACCTGCTCGAGAAGGAGCTGCACCGCATGCACCGCGTGAGCCTCGTGGATCTGCCGGAGCAGAAGCTGCTCGAGATCGCGGCGCTGCACCGGTACGGGACGATCGACGACTTCATGGCGGCGATCGCATACGGCGACCTGTCGCCGCACTCCGTTGTGATGCGCATGGCGCTGGAGGCGCCCGGCGGAGACCTGCGCACGATTCCTCTGATTCCCCAGGCGCAGCCATCGCCTCGCGTGCTCGTGCGCGGCGAAAAGGGAATCCTGACCAGCATCGCCACCTGTTGCCAGCCCGTCCCCGGCGATGCCATCGTCGGCTACACGACCCGTGGCAGGGGAGTGACAGTGCACCGCGCGGACTGCATCAACGCGGTCAACGCCCAGGACTCGGCGCGCGTCGTGCCGGTCGACTGGGAGTCCGGCGCCACACATCTCTACCCCGTCGCGATCAAGATCGAGGCCTTTGACCGCCAAGGCCTGATGCGCGACATCGCCACGGTGGTGGCGGAGAACCGCGTCAACATGTCCTCGCTGGAGGTGCATGTGTACGACGACAAGACGGCGGTCGTTTCGACGACGGTCGAAATAGACTCGCTCGCGCAGCTCTCACGCCTCATGGAAAAGCTCGAAGGCGTCAAAGACGTGCACACGGTCGCCCGCGAAGCGTCGTGAGCGGCGGGTCGCACTCGATCGATCTCCGCGTGCCGCCCGAGGACGTGTGGGCGTTGCTGGTCGGGCCCGGCCGGCGCGACTGGTATTACCGGCTGACGGCGGAGGGCGACTTCAAGCCCGAGGGCCATGTCCGTTGGCTCGACTCGCATGGCGCGGTGGTTGAGGAATCGGATGTCGTCGAAGTCGAGGCGCCGCGCCGCCTGTTGTTGCGCACTCGCTTCCTGTTTGCGCCCACGTTCGCCGCCGCGCCGCCGCACGACCTGGCATGGGAGGTCTCGGAGAAGGACGGCGGTTCGCTGGTTCACATGTCGTGGACCGCGGAGGAACCCGTCCATGGTCTGCTCCAGTCGGAAGGCGGAGCCCAGCTCCAGGGTCTGCGGCTTGCGGTCGACCCTGCAGCCCGCGCGGAGCTTGCACGTTTGCCTGACATCGGGGAGATCGAGGTACGCGATGTCACGCCCGATCTATTGCCGGCCTATCAGCACTTCTTCGACAAGGTGGGGTTCCGGGATTTCCCGGCGTGGCAGAGCTGCTACTGCATGGAGACTCATCGCACGCAGGGCGACGAGGAGTGGGCAACGCGAACCGCCGCCGACAATCGACGCGACATGTCAGAGGCAATCGACGACCGAAGAGTGACCGCGCTCCTGGCCTTCGCGGGCGACGCTCCTGTGGGCTGGTGCAATTACGGCGAGACGACGCATCTGGCCGGCGTGATGACTCGCTTCAAGCTCGAAGCTGCGGATCATGAACGAATCGGGTCGATCGCCTGCTTTGTGATCGCCGCGCCGTATCGGGGTCACGGTGTTGCGGCCATGCTGCTGGATGCCGCGATCGAACGGCTGCGGTCGCGCGGGGTGCGCGCCATCGAGGCCTACCCGTCCCGCGGCGGCGACGACTCCGCGCAGGCCCACTACCGTGGACCTCTCGCGATGTATGAGCGCGCGGGCTTCGAGCCCTATCGGGAGACCGAGCGCTACGTTGTTGTCCGCAAAGCGTTGTGACGATTCGCGTCGAGGTCACCGCCGACCGTCGCTTCGGCACCAACTCCTACCTCGTGGAAGATGACGCTACGCACGACGCCGTCGTCATCGACTCCAACCTCGAACCCGAGCTGGTCATCGGCGTCGCCAGGGACCGCGGGGCAAACGTGAAAGCGATCCTGCTGACCCACACGGACATCGACCACATCGCGGGACTGCATGAGCTGCGCGAGGCGTTCGGCCCGGTGCCGATCGCGGTCCACGAAGCTGAAAGGGATGTCATCGAGAAGGGAAAACCGCTGCGTCGAGAGTTCGGTCCGCTGGCGACGCGCCTCGACGACGTGACGGCTTTCCTCGAGGGCGAGCCCTACCGGGCGGGTTCGCTCGAGTTCGAGGTGCTGCACACCCCGGGACACAGCCCAGGCGGCGTGACGCTGAAGATCGACGGTTACCTGTTCACCGGCGACGCGCTGTTCGCCGGGTCGGTCGGCCGCTCTGACTTCGCGAACTCCGACGGCGAAGCGCTGCTCCACGGCATCAAGACGAAACTGCTCTCGCAGCCCGACGAGATGATCGTCTACAGCGGCCACGGCCCGGCAACGACCATCGGCCGGGAGCGAAAGACAAACCCCTTCCTGGCTTGAACCCCGGATAGTCCGGACTATCCGGCGTTCTGCTCGACGAGAAGTCCCGTTAGTCCGGACTAACCGATGGTTCAGTGGCCGAGAGTCAGGACGACCAGCAGCGCAGGGCCGAGCAGGATCAACCACAGGGTTGGAAAGACGCAGCCCACCGTGGGAATCAGGATCTTGAGCGAGGCGCGAGCGGCCTCGGTGCGAATCTTGAGCCGGCGCTTGACCCGCATCTGCGCCGCGTGCGCCGCGATGGTGCGGGCGATCGGCACGCCGGTCTTTTCGGCGTAGAGGATCCCGCGGATCAAGGAGGTGAAGTCGTCGATTCCCGTCGCCTCAGCCATCTCCTGCAGCGCCTCGCTCCGGGGCCTGCCCAGCTGGATCTCGCGTAGGGCGCGGGCCACGAGAAGCGTCAACGAGTCGTCCTGGTGGCGGACGAGCTGTTCGAGCGCGCGGTCGAGGCCTAAGCCCGCCTCCATGCTGATGGCGACGACGTCGAGTGCGTTGGGGAGGGATGCCTCGAGCTCGGTGCGGCGCTCCTGTACCAGCTGGCCCAGCCACACCACGGGCACGTAGAAGCCGACGGCCACCCCGATGACCAGCGCCAGCCCGATCGCGAACGGCGTCCCGATGAACATTCCGATCGCTGTGCCGATGGCACCCAGCGCGGCCGCCGCGGCGATGCGAAGGGTCTGCAGGCCGGCGGGGTCGAGGTTCAAGGGGTTGCCGACGAAATCGAGCTGGCGGCGGAAGTTTGCGGCTTGCGCCTCGGGCGTCATCCGCATCATCTGGCGATCGAGCCAGCGGCGCATCGGACCGAACAGCCGCTCAGCGAGCGGCTTCTCGAGCTGCAGCGCGACGGCGCTCTGGCCCAACCCGACCTCCTGGCGCGTAAGACGCTCGCGGGCCAGCGTCGTGGCGTCCGCGGCGCGCGAAGCGATGATGCCCATGGTCAGCAGGTAAGCGCCCAACGCGGCGCCGATTCCGATGACCAGTGGCAGCGCGTTCATGCGATCGCCGTCAGCCGGCGAATGATGAGATTGCCGACGAAGAGAAGAAGCGCCGCCAAGCCGAGCATGAACCAGCCGAGCGGGTTGACGAGCATGGGCCGAAAGTAATCGCGGACGATGAAGTACAGGGCCAGGGCCGCCACGATCGGCAGCAACGTGATGATGAAGGCCGTCGCCCGCGACTGAGCCGTCGCCGCGTTGATCTCCGCACGCATCTCCTCGCGCTGCCGCATCGTGTCGGCGAGGGTGACCAGGATCGCGGGTAGGTCCCCTCCAATCGAGCGCTGGATCGTGATCACCATCACCATCAATCTCAGGTCGTGGCTGCCGATCCGCCGGACCATGTTGTTCATCGCGCTCTCGACCGATGCTCCGAGCTCGATCTCACGCCGCGCCAGCGCGAACTCGTCCGATATCGGAGGGCCGGCGTTGTCCGTCACCGAGGTCAGGGATTGGGCCACCGATTGCCCAGCCTTCATCGAGTTCGCGATCAGCTCCATGGCGCGCGGCAGGCCCGCGTCGAACTGGCGGAGCCGGTGCCCTCGCCGGTTGCGGAGGTAGAACGACGGAAGGAGATAGCCGATCACGGCAAAAACGAGAAACTCGGGACCAAAGCCGAATCGCAGCAGGCTGATCACGCCGAACAACACGGCGACCACGAGCTGGATGATCCGGAACTCATAGGGCCTCAGCTCGATGTCGGCGCTGACCAGGTCGCGCTGCAGCTTGCTGGTCTGCTGCTCAGCGGCGATCCAGACGGGCGTGCCGGTCGGCTCGAAGCGCCGCCTCAGCTGCTCGCGGACGTCAGCGAGGGTTCGATACGAGGCCCGGACCGATTGCTCCGCCGCGATCGACTGCTGCGAGCGAACTGTTCCGTAAACGACGAGCCCCACCCCGATGGCCGCCGCGACCGCGACCAGGATGATCGCGGTGCCCATCTAATGCGACGCGGTGAACTGCCAGCGCTTGTCGACATCCCTCGGGCCGACGCCCGTTGCCGCGGACACGTTCTCGCATTTGCTGTCTGGTGACGTCGGAAGGGTGGCGTAGTCGGTGTAAGACTCGAGCTCGTACTTCATCGTCGCGTTGTTCAGCAGCCAGAACAGGTACTCGGAATCGCATGCGGTCATCAGCACGGTCAGGCTGCTCGTGACCGCTCCCGACGCCACAGCCGGGCCATTGCTTGCCGGTCCGACCCGCAGCACGTCGATGTCGCGAAACACGGTGCGCACCACCGCCGTGCCGGGGCTCTGGCCGAACGTCGAGGTGTTGATGGTGGCCAGCATCGTGATCCGGTCACCGATCTGGACGTAACCCCCGACCCCTACCTGCTCGCTCGTCGGGACGGTGACGGCAACCCAGCCTTTGGGGATCGGCAGGAACGCGACGTCGCTGTTGCTCAGGAGGTCCCCGGTCGCGGCGACGAGGTTGGCCGTGATCGGGCTGCCTGACGGGATGTCCACCCGGGCGCCCTTGCCCGCGACGTCCCTCACCGCGGTGAAGGCCTGCGGTGGGGCGGGGCTGAAGCTGGAGATCGTCAAGTCAGAGGCCTGGATCAGCGTTCGCGCCTTTATGTCGTGGCTCGCCACGACGATCCGGGTGCCGGTCGTGCTGCCCTGGATCAGCGGGAGGCTGGCGATCGCGGCGGCGGCTGCAAACGCAAGCACCGCGAGCACGGCGCCGATGACGATGTACAGGCGTCCGCGACGTGGCCGGGCCAGCGCGGAAGTGGCTATGGACACTTAACGGCCGCAAGCTTCACAAAAAGGACGCCTGAGCGCAACAAATAAGGCCAAAAGGACCTGGAGGGGGCGCTCTCACTCGACAAGGACGGCCTCCACCAGGGCGGTGCTGATCCCGTAATTGCCGCCCACGGCCATGCCCGCGCCGGCCGCGGCGGAAACCGCCAGCGTGCCGCAGGAGATCGTTCCATCCAGCGTGCTGGTGCCATTGACTGTGTCGGTGCAGGTGCCCGCCCAGTACACCGAACCCAGCAGCCAGTGCTTGGCGGAGACTCCCTTGATCGCGATCTGGCCCGTATTGGACGGCGGCGTCCATACCAGGAGGTTCCAGCAGGCCCGATCGCCTGCCACGCACCAGGCTGAGCCCGGGCAGCTCGCATCACCTGCCGGCGCCTGGGAGCAGGGAGCCGCAAACCACGTGTAGCCCCCGCCTGCCGCGTCGGCGGCGGCGTTCGGCGGGCACGCCGAGATCGAGCACGGGGTGGAACCGAGCTGGCAGGTGGCCACGGCGCAAGACGCTCCGCCACCCGCCGCGCAGGTCCCGGACGAGAGGCCGGCCTGGTTGACGAATTCGAGGGTCACGTCCCGCGCAAGGAGCGTCCCCCCGTTGAGGCAGATGCCTCCGCCGCCCGCAAAGCCCGACCCGTTGAAGTAGTAGAAGCCCGGATCCAGCACGGCCCCGTTGGGCACGGCGCCGGCGGCGGGCTTGAACGTCGCGATGGCAAGTGACCAGAGGCTGGCCTGGGTCGTCGTCACCGTCTCGGTCTGGATCGCGATGGGAGCGTTGACCCGGTACTCGGACGCGAACCCGTTCGTCGGGTCGTTGGTGAGGCTGGTGTAGGCGGCGCCCTTGGAGAACGTCTGGCCGGCCGCGATCTTGAACCCGTCGTTGGTGATCACCAGGTCGTTGGCGGCTGTGGTCGCCAAGGTGGTTGAGATGGTGGCGGTTGTCGTGGCTGCACCGATCAGGGTGGTGCCCGGCCGATCCAGCGGAGCGGCCGCGACGACGCCACTCCACTCGGTCATCTGGGAGACGACGTTTTTCGATGCGGGCAGCACGGTCCAGGTGGCGGTGCTGATCCCGCCGGGGTTGTTGGGGTAGTACCAGATCTGGTCCCACCCTTCGCCGGCCTGCTTTGCACTGGCGGCGAGCACCCAGCCCGCTTGAGCGTTGATCGTGTTCACGGCGTCGACCGTGCTGATGGTCGCGACGAGAAGCGTGCCGGCCAGGCTCGGGCCGGGCAATGTCGGCGTGATGAGATGCACGTCAGGTGCAGATTCGACCCCGATCTGGCGGTTCGTGATCGTGCCTGCCGACCCGAGGTTGCCGACGTTCAGGTAGCCGTAACACCCGGTCTTGAAATGCACGTACCCGCTGGCGTCCTGGGTCGGCACTGCCGCGTTCCCGGTGCCGACGGTGACGCCGTTGACGACGACGTTTCCGTAGGCCGCGCCTGCATTGCACGGCACGCCGCCTGGAAGCGTCGCTGTGATCGCGGGATCAGCGTTGGGCTCGGGAGGAAGGTTGCCGGACAGAGAGGCGACAGGTTGCGGGCCGGTGCCGGCCGCGCACGGGTTGGCGTTGGTCGCCGCATCGCCCGCGGCGAGGAATGCGCTCGCTCCGCTGGTGCCGCAGGTGGTTGCGGTATGGCCCGAGAGCTCGAAACCGTCGGCGCAGATTGCGTTGCTTGATCCAGAGCTTCCCCCAGCCAGGCAGGACCCGCCCGCGCGAACCCAGGTCTGCGCGTTGGCGTAGACAGAGACGTTGCCCAGGTCCGAGTAGGTGCTCGACGCGGCATCGAAGCGATCATGGGCATAGACCGCACAGCTTCCACTCAGGGCGATCGCGTTCGACGCTACGATGCTGCCCGCCACGTTGAACTGGCCGCCCGTGCAGGAAAGTGTCGTGGCTGTCACCGCCGCGGTCGAGCCGCTCAGCTGTTGCGCCACGGCTCGCCTGGTCACATTCGTGGTCGACGCACCGGCGAAGTTGCCGAACGAGATGGGCAGCGCAACGGTGAGGCTGACCTCCACCTGCTCCTGACGGGCGCGGAACGGGTAGCGGATCGTTTCGGTAAGCCCGCCGGCGAAGGTGTCGGTTCCGGCGTAGCCGGCCGCGCAGGAGCCGGCCCCGATGGCCAGCGCTCCGGTGCGCGTGCGCTGCGTGGCGAGGAAGTTGTCCGCCTCGGTGATCACCGTGCTGGCCGACCCCGCGCTGCAGCCCACTCCGATCTTCAGCGCGGAGTCGAGGGCCGCCTGATCGGCGAGCTGCTGCAGCTGGTTGCGCTGCCATTCGACCGAACCGGTCAGCAAGATGAGCGCGGCCGAGCCGATGAGCGCCACCAACCAGACGGCGACGATGACGAGCACCTGCCCCGACTGTTGTGGCTTCAATACTCCAGCCTCTCCACAGACTGCGAGTCCAAGGTGATGGCGCTCGGGATGCCGAGCAGCGTGTTGAGCACGGGCTTCCACTGCAACTTGAGGTCGACGACGACCAGCTGATGCCCGGACGTGCGGACGGCCGCGCCACTCGCGCCGGCGCATGTCGGGCAGCTCCATCGAGGATTCGGATTGCCCGCGGCTGAATCGAGCTCGTAGACGAAGACGTAGACCTTGCTCGCGTTGATCGCCCCCGTGAGCGTGATCGTCCCCGGCTGGAGCGGGTTGGCGTTGGCGACGAAGGTGCCGTAGGACGGCGCGCTGCTGATCGCGGCCGAGTCTTGATACACGACTGACATGCCCAAAGCGTCGAGCTGGTGCGCTCCGTTGGTGAGCGGGCCGAGCGAGCACGGTGTGGCGAGCGCCGTGCAGGTGGGCGGCAGCGTGTTGGAGCCGCTGTAGTAACCGAGCACCGCCT
>Ga0209239_1001599_pt1 | contig 13496 bp, 10 predicted proteins | sample GraSoi013_2_20cm_FD_185824 | JGI IMG/M metagenome (GOLD analysis project Ga0209239, IMG submission 185824) | Grasslands soil microbial communities from the Angelo Coastal Reserve, California, USA - Sample 10_02_2013_2_20cm (SPAdes) (version 2) | ecosystem: Environmental > Terrestrial > Soil >...
CCCCCGCGCGCTCGTCGTCATCCTCGATGCGCGACCGGAGCGGGTCACCGCCGCGCTCGACAGCCTGGTGCCGGCCGAGAGCCTCGAGGTCGCACATTCCAACGTGCGGGACGGCTACGTCGAGACGGCGTGGCACGACACGCAGGCCCGTCGCCCGCGTCATCACGAGCGCGAGATCGGGAACTTGGCCGCCACCGTGAAGATTCGCTTCTGGGCCGACCCGTGGGTGCCGGGCCAAACCCGGCTCACCGTCGAGCCGGTGTACCGGCCCCGCTCCGACCCGTCACGTCCCGAGCGCAACCTCGAGGTGATCGTGTCGAAGGAGCACGACGGCTACAAGATCGCGCAGCGGTTCGTCGACAAGCTGAAGGAGAGATTCGGGGTACCGAAAGCCGCCCAGGAGGAGGGGCGCCCTACGCCCCCACCAAACCCTTCACCCACTGCTCCATGACGTCGAGATCGAGCATCGCGTCGCGGCACGGTCCGTTCGGGAGCCGCATGGTGAGCCCGAGCACCGGCAGCCGGCCGGCCACGTCGCGGAGCCCGGTCATCATGTCCCGCTCGCACGCTACCGCCACAACCGCGCGGGGCTTGCGCTCGCGGATGACCCGCCGCGCGAGCTGCCCCCGGGTGGCGACGAACACAGGCACCTCGTAGCGTCCGGCGATCGCCAGCACGCCGTCCAGCGCTTGCTTGGATAAACAGCGGGGGATGAGGACGAGCAGCTCGCCCTTGCCGACCGTCCGGTGGCGGCGCTCCGCGAGCGTGTTGTACACGTCGATGGCCGCGTGCTCCACCCAATCGCGCTTGCCGAACGCCCGGGAGACGTAGGACGTGAGGCTCATCAGGCGGAGATAGGGCCCCCGCTCGAGCCAGCCCTCCGGGAGGGCGAGGACGCCCCCATAAAAGGAAAGCAGCAGGGTCCCGAACCACGCCCAGGTCGCCGCAGCCACCGCCCCCAGGGCGAGCCACAGCGTGCGGGGCAGCATCGACCAGAGGGTACCGAGTCGCGGCCCAAGCAGGAAGATGAGCGCCGCCCCCACCGCCATGCCGATGCCGATCGTCAGGGCGGCGAACTCGAAGAAGAGTCCCGGCGCCGCGGAGAAGTCCCCGCTCCCGGGGAGCGGCCGTCCATCCCACTCGTCCCACTCGTGACCGAGACGGCGGTCGGTCTCGATGTGGATGAGCTGGGCGCGGGGAGCGGCGGGGGTCATGGGCGTCAAGCATCACTCGCACCCCTCGCGGTGTCAAGCGTGAATGGTGCGTGGAGCGCGGTGCGTGGTAACTTGTGAGCCGTGACGAACCACGTACCACGCACCACGTCGCCGCCTTGACACACGCCCCCCTTCCCCTCTTCACCGATCCTCGCAGCCGTGCCGCATACTCGGAGGGCGCAGGGATCTATCGGATCGTTCCAGCGGCGGTCGCCGTGCCGCACGGAGTGGAGGAGTTGCAGGAGCTCGTCAGGTGGGCGGGGGCGACAGGTACTCCGCTCGTGCCGCGTGGTGGGGGGAGCGGGATGGCCGGCGGGAGCGTGGGGCGCGGGGTCGTCGTGGACCTGAGCCAGGGGTTCCACTGGACCACGCCCGACTGGCCCCGCCGGAGGCTGTGGGCCGGCGCCTCCGTGACGTGGGCCGAGCTGACGGCGGCCGCTCGACCCTTTGGCCTGCGGCTCCCCCCCGACCCCTCCTCCGGCGCGTTCGCGACATCGGGCGGGATGGTGGCCACCAATGCAGCAGGGCCGCGCTCGGTGCGGTGCGGTAGCGTGCGGACCTGGGTCGAAGCGATCGAAATCATCGGAGCCGATGGGGAGGCTCGGCGGGTCAAACGGGGAGCGGGGAGCGGGGAGCGGCTTCCCCTGTCTGACGACCAGCGCCGGCTGATTGCGGCGCGATTTCCCAAGACGCGCAAAAATGCTGCCGGCTATGCGCTCGACCGCTATGCCGAATCAGGGGATGAGCTCGATCTCCTCATCGGTTCGGAGGGGACGCTCGCGTTCATCACCGCGGTCGAGTGGCGGCTGGAGCCGATTCCCACCGACGTGGCGGGCGCGGCCCTGGGGTTCGGAGACCTGCAGCGCCTCGCCGAGGCAGTCCCCTACCTCGTGGCGCTCAACCCTTCGGCGGTCGAGCTCTTGGACCGAACGCTGCTCGACGTCGTGCGGGATGCGGGCCCCCCGCTCAACCTGCCCGAGGGGCTCGAGGGACTCCTGCTGATCGAGTTCGAGCGCGAGACTCAGGCGGTGGCGCGGGGCGTGGTCGGAGACGCGGTGCGCGGCCTGCGCGCCAGTACGGCCCACGTCGCGACGGCGGTCGACCGGGCGAGCCTCGAGGCGCTTTGGGCCGTGCGCCGCCTGGCGAGCCCCGCCCTGGCCCGCCTGCCGCACAGCCGACGCTCGCTGCAGGTGGTCGAGGACGGGTGCGTGCCGCTCGAGCGGCTGGCCGACTATATCGCGGGAATCCGGACGGCGGCGTCGCGGCGTGGCATTCCCGTGGCGATCTTCGGACACGCGGGCGACGGCCATGTGCACGTGAACGCGCTCCCCGACCTGACCGTCTCGGGCTGGCGGGATACGCTGGCGGCGCTCTATGCCGACGCGGCCACGCTGCTGCTCCGATTAGGCGGAACGCCGAGCGGCGAGCATGGCGTGGGCCGACTGCGCGCCGGGCTGCTGGAGCGGTTCTACGGCCCGGAGGTGATGGCGCTGTTCCGCGGGCTGAAGCGGACGTACGACTCACGCTCCCTGCTCAATCCGGGTGTTATAATCCCCTCGGCCGACTGGGCGCCCCTCGTCGATCTCAAGGTCGGGCCGGAGGCGGCGCCGATTCCCGACGACATCGCCCGACGCCTCCGCGAGCTCGAACAGACCGCCGGCTGGGCGACACCAAAGCTCGATCTGGCAACCCCGAGCCCCTAACCCCTAGGCTCTCGCCCGCATGGAAATCTTCCGCGCCCCTCGCGTCACGCTGATCGCCCGGCCCGAGTTCCTCGAGCCCGAGCACCTGCGGGTCCAATGGCAGGGCGGCGCCTCCGCTGGAGAGCGGCTCGCCGAGTTCGCCGGCCGGATCTGTTACATGAGCCAGCACAACCCGGCGAACCGCTCCACGGCCGAGTACCTCGAGAACATCAAGAAGCAGGGCCACGGGTCTGTGCTGGAGCACGCCGTGTACGTGTTGCTGATCGAAGGGATCTCCCGCTCGTGCTCGCACGAGCTGGTGCGGCACCGAGCGGGGTTCGGCTACTCTCAGCTGTCGCAGCGCTACGTAGATGAGTCGCACGCCGCGTTCGTCGTGCCGCCGGCGATGCTGGGCGATGCGACGCTCGAGTCGGAGTGGGAGCGGGAAGTGGGGGACGCCCAGGCGGCGTACGTGCGCGCGGTCGAGGCGCTGATGCAACGCTATGCGTGGATCGCCGACAAGGTGCACCGGCGCAAGGTGGCGCGCGAGGCGGCACGCAGCGTGCTTCCCAACGCGACCGAGGTGAAGATCGTCGTGTCGGGGAATGCGCGCGCGTGGCGCACGATGCTCGAGCTGCGCACGAGTGAGGGCGCGGAGCTCGAGATCAGGCGGATGGCGATCGCCTGTCTTCGTGTCCTGCAGGGCGAAGCACCCGCGCTGTTCGCCGATTTTGAGATCTATGTCGCCGACGACAAACACGACGCCGCGCGCGTCGCGTACCACAAAGTGTGACGCGCGTCGGCGGTCGAAAAAAATCCGATTTGCCTATTGCGCATCGCTTCGGTGTTCCTTATTGTCTACTCGACAACGCGTTTCGATCCACAGACCGCACGAGCGGCCTTTTTTGTAGGAGGTCACCCGAGACCAAATGCGAATCGGTCTCGCATACAACGAAAAACCCGATTCCGCGGCCGACGCAGAATCCGACGGTACCGGCGACGCGTTCGCCGAGTGGGACGACGCATCCACCATCACGGCGGTGGAGCAGGCTCTCGGTCTCTTCGGCAGCGTCATCCGGCTCGAAGCCGATCAGGTCTTTCCGCACAAGGTCGTCCTCGCGCGTCCCGATCTCGTCTTCAACATGGCCGAAGGTCTCCACGGCCAGAGCCGCGAAGCGCTCGTCCCCGCGATCTGCGAATACCTGAACATCCCGTATACGGGCTCGGACCCGCTCACCCTGGCGTTGTCGCTGCACAAAGGTCGGACCAAGGAAACGCTTGCCTACCGCGGCGTGCCCACGGCTCCCTTCACCTGCATCGAGTCGGCCGAGCAGGTCGAGCGCGTGGCGCTGCCCTACCCTGTGTTCGTCAAGCCGGTGGCCGAGGGGTCGGGGAAGGGCGTGTTCGCCACCAACCTGTGCGCGAACGTCGCCGCGCTGCGCGAGCGGACTCGGTTCCTGCTCGAGCGCTACGCCGAGCCCGTGCTGATCGAGACCTACCTCCCCGGTCCCGAGTTCACCGTCGCGATCCTCGGGAACGGCACGGAGGCCTACTGTCTCCCGGTGATCGGGTTCGATTTCTCGACGCTGCCGGAGGGCGCGGCGCCGGTATACGGCTACGAGGCGAAGTGGGTGTGGGATCGCCCCGAAGCACCGCTCGCGATCTTCCAGTGCCCGGCGCGCGTGCCGGCGGCGTTGTACCGCGAGATCGAGCGCACGGCGCTCGACGCCTACCACGCCCTCGGCTGCCGTGACTGGTGCCGCGTGGATCTCCGGGTGGATCGGTTTGGCGTCCCGAATATCCTCGAGCTCAACCCCCTACCCGGCATCATCCCCGATCCGGCGATGAACTCTTGCTTCCCCAAGGCGGCGCGCGCCGCCGGGTTCAGCTACGACGAGCTCATCCAGGAAGTGGCCCGCATGGCCTGGCGGCGCCTCACCGGACAGGTGCTCGCCGAGGGGGTGGCACGCCCGGTGGTAGGGACGTCGCATGCGGCGCCCCTCGAGACGGCCGCGGCGCCTGCATGAAGGTCGCGATCCTGTTCGACCCGGGGGCCGACGACTGGACGCCGGAGGACGTCCGGGGCGTGATGAAGGCCGTGGACGAGATCGGCGCGATCTTCGGCTCAATGGGCCACGAGGTCCGCAAGGTGCCGGTGCGCCACGACATGCGCTGGTTCCAGGTGGCGCGCCGGGCGGACCTCGTCTTCAATCTGTGCGAGGGCGTCCACGGGAAGAGCGAGTGGGAAGAGCACGTCGTGGGGACGCTCGAATTCGCAGGGATTCCCATCACGGGCGCGAGCCTCTGGACCCTCGCGGCGTGCCGCCGCAAGCCCGTCGCGAACACCCTGCTCCAACAGGCGGGGCTCCCCGTTCCCCGTTGGACGGTGGCGCAGGGCAAGATCGAGGACGACTTCCCGCTGCCCGCCATCGTCAAGCCGGCGGCGGAGGACGCGAGCGCGGGGCTCGACCGCGGCTCGGTCGTGAGCGACCGCAAGTGCCTGCGGGCGCGCGTCGCGGCGATGACCGAGCAGTTCGACGAAGTGCTCGTCCAGGAGTACGTCGGCGGCCGCGAGTTCAACGTCGGCTTCGTCGCGAGCCGCGTGCTCCCCATCGCGGAGATCGACTTCAGTCGCATGCCCGAAGGCGCCTGGCCCATCCTCACGTACGCCGGGAAATGGGAGATCGGCTCCGTCGACGACCTCGGGTCGGTGCCACTGTGCCCCGCAGGCATCCCGCAGAAGCTCGCCGATCGGCTCGTCCGGGTCGCCGAGCTCGCCTGGCGCACCATGCAGGGGAAAGGCTACGGCCGCGTCGATCTCCGTGTGGACGACCAGGGCCGGCCTTGGGTGCTCGAGGTCAACCCCAACCCGGATCTCAACGACGACGCCGGCCTCTCCCGCATGGCGAAGGTCGCCGGCTGGGACTATGCGGAGCTGGTGCGCCGGATCGCCGAGGTCGCACTCCGCGAGGCACAGGGCGCCAAGGCGGCGCGTGAGCTGCTCGCTCCGTCCCGTCGGCCACGGCCAACGCGCACCGCTTGAGCGGCTCACGGCGGCCACCGGCCTGTTCCGGCCGGACGAAGTCGCCATCGCCGTGGAGCTGCTCGACGACGCCCTCACGGGCGACGACGACTACCGCTTCCTCGGTGCGTACGCGAGCAACGAGCTGGTGGGCTACGCCTGCTGGGGCCCCACACCCGGTACCACCGGCACGTTCGACCTCTACTGGATCGTCGTGGATCCGGCGCGACAGCGCGCCGGAGTCGGCACCCAGCTGCTGCGGGCCGTCGAAGCACAGCTGGCGAGCGATAACGGACGACTCATCGTCGTCGAGACATCGTCGCGCGCCGATTACGCACCCACCCGCGCCTTCTACGAGCGGCGGGGATACACCCAGGCGGCCCGGCTCCCCGGCTACTACGCCCCGGGCGACGACCTGGTGATCTATCTCAAGGACCTGACGCATGGAGCCCTGGCAACAGGTACTGCGTAAGCAGAGCATCGCCTCGCTCGACGCGCTCGTCGCCAAGTTCGGCGCCGAACACTTTCCCGACCTCGAGCGGCTGCGACGGGCGGCGGAGAATTTCGAGTTCCGGATCTCGCCCGCGATGGTGGACCTCATCAAGTCCCCGGGCGACCCCATTTGGCGGCAGTACGTGCCCGACCTGCAGGAGCTCGAGGTACACGACGGCCTGGTGGACTCGCTGGCCGAGGACGCCAACTCGCCCGTACCGAACATCACCCACCGCTACCCCGACCGTGCGCTGTTCCTCGTGTCGCCGGTGTGCGCCGCGTATTGCCGCTTCTGCACCCGCCGTCGCAAGGTGGGTGACCCCGAAAAAATCCCCCTGACCGAGCTCGAGTCTGCGTTCCGCTACCTCGAGGAGCACGTCGAGATCCGCGACGTGATCATGTCGGGCGGAGATCCGCTGCTCCTTTCCGATCGGCGCATCGACGAGCTTTGCAAGCGCCTGCGGGCCATCCCGCACCTCGAGGTCATCCGGATCGGCAGCCGGGTGCCGTGTCATCTCCCCGAGCGGGTCACGCCGGAGCTGTGCGGCATCCTGAAGCAATACCACCCGCTCTACATCAACACCCACTTCAATCACCCCGACGAGCTCACGCCCGCCGCGGTGGCGGCGCTCGGCCGCCTCGCCGACGCCGGCGTCCCGCTCGGCTGCCAAACGGTGCTCTTGAGGGGCGTGAACGACGATCCCGAGGTGATGAAGCGGCTGATGCAGAAGCTCGTCGCCGCGCGGGTGCGGCCGTACTACATCTACATGTGCGACCAGGTGGCGGGCGCGGAGCACTTTCGTACGACCGTCGAAAAGGGCCTGGAGATCATTCGGGCGCTGCGCGGGTGGACCTCGGGGCTCGCCGTGCCGCACTTCGTGATCGACGCGCCGGGGGGTGGCGGGAAGATCCCCCTCCTGCCCGAGTACGTGGAGTCGATCACTGACGACGCGGTCGTGCTCAAAAACTACGCTGGGAAGCGGTACGTGTACCGGCAGCCCAATCGCCAGGAGCCGGTTCTCATCGGATAGCGTCGCCCGGTGTTGCGGCGGCGCGACACTGGCGCCGTCGCCGCGATGGCGGCGGCGGCGCCACAGTTCTTGCTCCGATCGGGGACGGAGCACCGCGTGAACCCGGCCTCATCCTTTGTTACGGCCGCCTTGCTGTGCCACTGCGGCCTGATCGCGCTTGCGAGCGCGCAGCGACTGGACACCACGTCCGCAGCCGCGGCCCTGCCGCTCGTTCCCGAGCGGACGACGGCCGAGCGCTATGAGCCGGTATTCGATGGCTTGCGCCACATGACGGAAGTGGAGAGCGTCGCGCCGGTGCGGAATCTCACGCTGCGGCGCGACGTGATCGTGTTCCACCTCGAGGAGGGTAACCTCTTTCTCGCGACGCCCGTCGCGGGCCGGACGATCGGCGCGGTCTTCGTGGGACGGGGGTCTGTCTCGGTCACACCGCCGCTCGCCGTCGAACGGGTAGAGTTGGAGCGCCTACTCAAAGACTCCGCAGTGGAGGCACGGATCTCGGCGGCGGCCTTCGTCTTTACCGACTCGACCTTGGCCGAGCTCAAGCGGCAGCTCACTTTCGCCCCGCGCTCCGCGAGGAGCCAGGAGTCCGGCGTTCTCAGCGACGCAATCGACCGGCTGGTGGACGGTCGTCGGGTGGTGCAACCCGCGCTGATGAAAGCGTTGCTGAACGGTGACACCGACGGGTTCTTCTACGCGCACGTGAAGCGGGAGCACGGCGAGGATCTGATGTTCATGGTGGATCCGGTAGACGACGAGCAAGTCTCGGTGCTGCGCGGCGGTCGCGAGGGCGAGAAAGTCCAGGTCGTCTCCGAGTTCCGGCGCGCCGAGGACGTGAACGACACGACGACCGCGGAGCCAGCGCGGCATGACGCGCTCAAGCTCGACGCCTACCGGATCGAAGCGACCATCGCGAAGGGACTCGGGTTTTCGGCGACGGCCACGGTCCGGCTGACCGCCCGACGGGCTGGCGTCCACTGGGCTCGCTTCAGCCTCCTCTCAGAGCTGGACGTGGACACGGTGCGCGAAGCAGGCGGCAGGGCGGTGACCTTCTTCCGCCCCAACAAGACCTCGGATCTCTGGGTTCGGTTCGACCCGGCGCCCCAGGCTGGGGATACCCTGGCCGTGCGCGTCGTCTATCACGGCGACCTCATCGGGTACAACTCGATCGTGCAGGACATGCAGCGGTGGGCCCCGGCCTGGGCGCGCGCCAAGCTGCCGCCGGGCACGGACCGGTGGCTTTTCATCAAGTCATCCTACAGCTGGTTCCCCCGCTTTGGGGATGGTTTTGGGGATCGTGCGGCAGACGTAGACCTGATCTTTCACGCACCCAAGCGCTATCGCCTCGCGAGCATCGGCCGGTTGGTCGGATCGTCCGTGGAGGGCGACGTGGCGACGTCGCACTGGACCACGGTCCTCCCTGCCGACCAGGTGTGCTTCAGCCTCGGCGAGTTCGACGAATTCAAGATAACCGATCCCCGGATCCCACCGGTGACCGTCCACACGAACAGCGACGCGCACCGGCAGCTCGACAAGTTCTTCCTGGCGCTGCGCGATGAGCTGGGTGCGTCCCACGCCAGTGTCCAGAAGTTCCTCTCGCAGCGTGCCCCCGAGCAAGACGTGGGCGCCGACGTCGCGAACAGTCTCGCGTTCTTTACCCGCGTGTACGGTGCACCGTTGTTCGACCGGTACTATGCAGCCGAGATCCCGTTCCCGTACGGGCAAGCCTTCCCGGGACTCATGTACCTGCCGGTGTGGACGTTCCAGGCGATCGGCGACAGTGGCTACGAAGAGATCCTCCGCTCCCACGAGATGGCGCACCAGTGGTGGGGCATCGGCGTCGAGCCCGCCGGATACAGGGACCGATGGCTGTCAGAGGGGTTCGCCGAGTTCTCGGGCCTGTGGTACATGCAGATCGTCCTCCACGACAACGAGAAGTTCTTCAGGCACCTCAAGCACTGGCGCAGGGAGATCCGCGCCCGGCGCAACGACGCCCCGCCGATCGGCATTGGATGGCGCGCAGTACAATTGAACCCCCGCGACGCCACGCTCATGGACTATTATAAGGGCGCCTGGGTGCTGCACATGCTCCGCAACCTACTGATCGACCTCCGCACCATGAACGAGGACGCCTTCATCGCGACGATGCGGGATTTCTATCGGCAGTATCGCGGCCGCCGGGCCTCGACGCGCGATTTTCAGAAGGTGGTCGAGCAGCACGTAGGGATGGACATGAGCTGGTTCTTCGACGAGTGGGTCGAAGGCACCGCCATCCCCAGCTATATCTTCTCCTGGCACGCCGAGCCGGCCCAGGGCGGTCACTACACCCTGCGGCTGCGAGTGCGCCAGGAGGACGTACCGGAGCACTTCATGATGCCCGTGCCCGTGAAAATCGGGTTCGCCGACACCTCGCTGCATGCGTACGTACGGATCAAGGTGACCGGACCCGTGACGGAGGCGACTCTGGACCTGCCGGCGGAGCCGAAACGGCTCGAGCTCAACCCGCTGGAGTCGGTTCTCGCGGAAATGAAAGAGGAGGACTGGAACTAGGCGCTCGGCTCGGCGAGCAGCCCGGTCCGCAGCGCGAATCGCACCAGTTCGGGTCGACGCTCGAGCCCCAGCCGATCCTTGAGACGAGCGCGGTACTCGTCCACCGTCCTGGGGCTGACGCACAGCTTCAGGCCGATCTCCCGGGAGCTATGTCCCAGCGCGAGCAGCGCCAGAACCTCACGCTCACGGGCGCTCAACCGCTCCGCCGTCACTTTCTCGTCGTCTACCTGACCCGCCTTGCGATAGCGGTGCAGCACCATCAGCCGGGCCGCGTCCTCATCGAGGAAGAGTCGGTCGGCGGCCACCACTCGAATCGCGCGGGTCAGCTCCCCCACCGGCGCGATCTTTCGCATGAAGCCGCTCGCACCCGCCTCGAGCGCGTCGCTCAGCTGCAGCTCCTGCGGCAACGCGGTGAGCACCAGAACCTTCACGCCGAGGCCGAGGGCGACGATGCGACGCGTGGCCTCGATTCCACCCTTCCCGGGCATCGCGAGGTCCATCAGGACGACGTGCGGTCGTGTGGTCTTGGCCATCGCCACCGCCTCGCTCCCGCTCCCCGCCTCGCCCACGACGACCAGACCCGGCTCCTTCTCCAGCAGCGCACGCAGACCGGCCCGGAGGACGGCGTGATCGTCCGCTAGGAGAACTCTGATTTCTCGCCCACGGCTGGGGCTACCCGTATCGAGCACCGACGCGTCTCCCACTCCAAGTCTCCTACCAGTCTTAGCAAGATCCGTGCGCTATCGGAAGAGTTGCGTCGTCGCCACAGGACGCGTCTTACGGCAGCTGCCAAATCTCCACTCGGTTCCCCGAGAAGATGGGGACCAGCACGCGCTTACGCTTCCCGTCGTATCCGATGTCGGCCGGGCTCGGCACGCCGGTAATGACCTTCACTTCCTGTCCGGTCTCGTAGCTCGATACGGTCGAGTCGCTCCAGCTCGAGACGAGCATTCTGCCCCCGGCGATCTCGACGCCGTCGAACCCGCCCGGCCCCTTGGCGATCACGCTCGGCGCCTTGTCCCCCGGCTTCCACGCCAGCACCGAGCGCCCCCCGAATTGCACGACGATGAACCGCTTGCCCACGGAGTCCAACGTGATGCCGTTGGGCCGGCCCAGGGTGTCGCCCCGCACCGCGACCGTCACCTGCCGGTCCGAGCCGACCCGGAAGATCCGATCGGGCCCCGGGTGCAGCGCGTTACCCACGTCGTCGAACCGAATGCCGGTGTCGGTGATGTAGAGCGCGCCGGTCTGCGCGATCGCGATGTCGTTGAGGAATACCGCGCCCAGGCCGGCCAGGCTCACGCTGTCCCTCGGGACGCCGGTCTTCGCGTCGAACGCGCGGACCACATCGATGTCCGCTACCCACAGCGTGTCCCCCCGGATGGCCAGCCCCTTCGGAGCGCTGAGCGTCACACCGCTGTGGCCGCCCTCGATGAACTTGAGATTCTCGACGGCACCGTCCGGCCGCACGCGGCTGATGAATCCGTTGTTGTCCTTCGCCGTGGGACCGCCGTTGATGTTCGAGACGAAGTAGATGTCTTGCGCCGGGTCGTGCAGCACGGATTCCGGCGTGAGGAACCCCTCCACCACGATCAGCTTCGTCGCGCCGGGAGACGGCGGGAGCGTGGGCGCCGCGGCGGGGGCAGGAGCCGCGGCGGTTGCGGTGGAATTGGGTACCGCAGACGTGTCCGACGCGGACGGTGCACGGTCCGCGCGTTGGAGGCATGCGGCGCCGAGGGCGGCAATCAGCACGCAGAGCAGTGTGGTTTTCATGGGTCCGTTTCTACCCCGTTAGGCCTTCGCCTCCTCCAGCTCCTTTTTCCGCACCTCCGCCACTTTCTGGGCCGCGTCCGGCGGGACCTCCTGGTACACGTGGAACTTCGAGCGGTAGGTGCCGCGGCCGTGCGTGATCGAGTGCAACGTCGTGGCGTACCGGTCCAGCTCGGCCTCGGGGACCAGCGCCTTGACCCTGACCAGGCGACCGTCGGGCTCGGTGCCGAGGATCTGGCCCCGACGCGAAGACAGATCGCCCATCACGGCGCCCTGGTAGTCGTCCGGCGTCGACACGTCGAGCTCGAGGATCGGCTCGAGCAGCACCGGCCGGCAGTTCGGGCTCACGTTTCGAAATGCCAGGATCCCCGCCATTTTGAACGACATTTCGTTCGAGTCCACGTCGTGATAGGAGCCGTCGTACAGCTCCACCTTGAAGTCGACGACGGGATAGCCGGCCACGGGGCCGCGCGCCGCGGCTTCCTGGATGCCGCGCTCCACCGCCGGGATGTACTGCCGCGGGATGACCCCGCCCACGATCTCGTCCACGAACTGGAACCCCGACCCCCTAGGCAGGGGCGCGATCCGGATCCAGCAGTCGCCGTACTGGCCGCGGCCGCCCGTCTGTTTCTTGTGCTTCCCCTGGCCCTCCGCCCGCGCCCTGAAGGTCTCGCGGTAAGCGATCTTCGGCTTTCCGATCACCGCGTGCACGCCGAACTTGCGGGCCAGGCGTCCGACGATGATCTCGAGGTGGCGCTCCCCCAGCCCCCGGATCAGCGTCTGCCCTAGCTCACCGTTGTACTCGTGCTGGAACGTCGGATCTTCTTCGTGCAGCTTGTGCAGGCCGTTCGAGAGCTTTTCCTCTTCGCCCCGCTGCTTCACCTCGATCGCCTCGGTGATGACTGGCTCGGGAAAGGGGATCTTGGGGAGCACGATCGCGTGGTCCTTGGTCGAGAGCGTGTCGTTGGTGTGCGTGTCTCGCAGCTTGGCCACGACGCCGATGTCCCCCGCGTGCAGCTCGGGGGTTTCGATGCGGTCCTTCCCTACGGTGACGCAGAGGTGGTTCAGCTTCTCCACCGCTTCGCGCGGCGCGTTGTACACGTCCTGCCCGTTCTTGACGAGCCCTGAGTACACCCGGAAGAACGTCACATCGCCCACATGCGGCTCCGAGATCGTCTTGAACACCTGCGCCACGAACCGCCCCGCGTCTTCGGGCCTGAGCGTCACCCGCTCCGCGCTCCCCCACCGCTGCGCCTGCACCGGCCGCCGCTCGTGCGGCGCGGGGATGAGCTCCACGAGCTTCGAGAGCAGGGCGCGCGTCCCGTACGTCAGCTCGGCGGCGCCGCAGAACAGCGGAAACAGCTCGCCTTTCAGCATGCCCGCCTTCATCGCGGCGATCGCTTCGTCCCGCCCGATCTCCTCGCCCCCCAGATAGCGCTCGAGCAGCGTATCGTCCGTTTCGGCGATGCGCTCGATCAGCTCCTTGGAGTAGCGCTCGAACCGGTCCCGGTACTCGGGCGGTACGTCCACCTCCTCGTACTCGCCGGCCTTCGTGCCCTTCTTGTACATGTGGCACTGCTTCGAGAAGAGGTTGATGATCCCGTGGAACTCGGGACCTTCGCCCACGGGGATCTCCACGGGGATCACCTTCGGCGTCAGCTGCTCCTTGACCTGCGTGTAGACCTTCTCGAAGTCGGCGTGCTCCTTGTCCATCAGCGAGACGAAGAACAGGCGGGGG
>Ga0209239_1001601_pt1 | contig 13490 bp, 13 predicted proteins | sample GraSoi013_2_20cm_FD_185824 | JGI IMG/M metagenome (GOLD analysis project Ga0209239, IMG submission 185824) | Grasslands soil microbial communities from the Angelo Coastal Reserve, California, USA - Sample 10_02_2013_2_20cm (SPAdes) (version 2) | ecosystem: Environmental > Terrestrial > Soil >...
AGGTCGCCGTCCACCGCGGCGCGGCGCATATAGCGGATCCCCTGCTCCGCGTTGCCGCTGCCCAAGCCCACCAGCTTCGCCACGAAACGGGCGAGGGCGCCGGCGCGGCCCAGACCGTACTGATAGACGCCGAGGCCGAGGTAGCAGTCGGCGCAGCTCGAGTCGGCGGCGAGGACGCGCGCATAGGCGTCGCGCATGGCTTTGGCGTCCTTGGCGGCTCCCCAGGAGTGCCCGTGCAGCTCGCGCTGGCGGGCGCGGTACCCGAGCGCGGTAGCGAGCCAGAAGTCGCGTGCCGCTCCGCGCGGCGCGGCGGCGGCCCGGGCGATCGCGCGATCGAGCAGCGAATCGATGCGCGCCGACTCGTACTCGTCGTTCTCGAGCGCCGCCGCCCACCAGATATAGGCGCTCGCCTCGAAGATCAGCGGCGCCGGGTCCGCGCTGTCCTGGCGAGCGAGCTCGGCGAAGTAGCCAGCGGCGGCGGGAAAGCCGCCGCCATACAGCGTGTCCAGGCCGGCGCGCAGCTCGGGACGATCGACGCGGTGGGGACTCTGCAGCAGCGACAGCGCGGCGAGCAGGAGCCGCACGTCAGCGCGCGACGGTGGCGAGGGCGTCGGCGAGACGGCGCGCGATCGCGTCGAGCGCCCGCGCCGCCGGCGAATCGGGCTGGGCGGCGACGATCGGCCGCCCGGTGTCGGCCAAATCCGCCAGCTGTGCCTGCAGGGGCACCTCGCCCAGCAGCGGCACGCCCAACTCGTCCGCGAGCCGGGTGCCGCCGCCCGCGAGGAAAATGGCGGTCCGCTCGCCGCAGTGCGCGCACACGTAGAAGCTCATGTTCTCGACCACGCCCAAGACGGGAACCCCGACCCGCTCGAACATCTTCGCGCCGCGCAGGCTGTCGCCCACGGCCACCTCCTGCGGCGTGGTGACGATAACCGCGCCGCGGATGTGCACCGTCTGCGCGAGCGACAGCTGCGCGTCGCCGGTGCCCGGCGGCAGGTCCACCAGGAAGTAGTCGAGCTCTCCCCAGTCCACGTCGCGCAGGAATTGCTGGATCACCTTCATGATGATCGGCCCGCGCCAGATCGCGGGCGCGTCGCGCTCGACGATCAGCCCGAGCGACATCAGCTTCACACCGTGGGCTTCGAGCGGCTGAATCCTGCCTCCGCGCACCTCCGGCTTGCGATCGACGCCCATCATGCGCGGGATGTTGGGCCCATAGATGTCGGCGTCCATGAGACCCACGCGGTGCCCCGCGCGCGCCAGCGCGACCGCGACGTTGGCGGACACGGTCGACTTGCCGACGCCGCCTTTCCCGGACGAGATCGCGAGAACTTTGCCGAGGTGCGGCAGCTCGACGGGCGTCGAGGGGGGAGGGACACCGGCAGGGGCGGTGCGCCCAGCGAGCCGGGATCGTCGCGGCCGAGCAGGAACGTGAAGCTGACCGTGCCGCTGTCGTCCACCGCGAGGTCCTTGACCATGCCGTCGGTCAGGACGTCGCCACCGCGGCGCGGGTTCTTGAGCTGGGATAGGGCGCGCTCGACGCGCGCCTGCAGAGTATCGGACGCTGGCACTGGAGAAAGGTAGGGGGACGTGCGGCGGGCGTGCAACGAGCCGGCAACGGGCACGGGGATTGCAGGATTTTGCACCGGCCAAACCGCGCGCTCCATGTCCGACGATAGTCATCCCGTTCGCCGCGTGTCGGTGGCGCAGTGGACGACGTATCTCTTGCTCGCCTGCCTCGTGCTCGAAGCCGGCTCGATGGCGTCCCGCCTGTCGGAGCGCGCTCTCATCGCTCCCGCGGTCGCCGACGCGCAACCGTTGCCCGCCGACGTCGCCGCCAGCGACGCGCGCTGGCGGACCGACGCCGAGCAGCGGGCCGACGCGCGATCCCGCACGATCGACGCGCTCAACCTGGTGGCGTTCGCGTGCACGGCGGTGCTGTGGCTCGTGTGGCTGTACCGCGCCTACACGAATCTCGTGTTCGTCGGGTCGAAGCGGGTGCGCTTCAGCCCCACCTGGGCCGTGGGATACTGGTTCATTCCGTTCGTCAACGTGGTGCGCGCCTACCAGGTCATGAAGGACCTCTGGCTGCGCAGCGACTCGCGCAACGACCGCGACGGGTACGACGACCTGCCCGCCCCCGTGTTGCTGCGCGGCTGGTGGGGCATGTCACTGGCCTGGGCCGTGCTCGAGCCCGTGTTCACGCGCCTGGCGCGGGACGCCCGCACCGCCGAGCAGCTGAGCGACGCCACCCACGTGGGGATCGCCGTCGGCGCCGTAGGCATCGTGGCGACCGTGCTCGCCATCAGGGTCGTGCGCGAGATCGACCGCCGGCAGCGCTTGTTCGACTGAGACGTCAGGCCCCACCGGGGCGCCGCTGGCGCATCTCCTCGACATTGCGATCGAACGTCTTCTGCTGGTCCGGTGTCAGCACCGCGCGGAGGTCGTCCCGCTCGCGCTGGAACAGGGCGCGGATCTTCTCGCGCGTCGCGGAGTCCGGGGGCGTGCCGGGAGTGAAGGACGGCCGCTCGCTTCTATAGCGCGCCTGGATCGAATCGACTTTGGCCTGCTGCGCCGGCGTGAGCGTGATGTCCTTGAAGAGCAGCTCCATGCGGCGGGCGCCGCCGCGCATCGGCGTCTGGGCCTGTGCGGCGGTCGCCGCGAGCGCGAGCAGGGTCGTTAGTAGAAAGGAATGCGCTCTCATACATCCTCCCAATGGAGTCCGGGTGGTCAGTGTCATTGAGAGACTACGGCTGAGGGGCTCCGGCCGCTGGGCTTGACCCTCCTGTGACGCCGTGGCAGGGTTCCAGCATGATGCTGCGCCGCATCGTCGCTCCCGCCCTGTGGGCCCTGCGTACTTACCGGAGATCGGCCCTCCTCATTTCCGCAACGGCGGCCGTCGGCCTCGCAGCCCTGCTCCCCGTCACATCGCTGGTACCCCCGCCCGGGGTCGACGCCTCCACTAGCCTCCGCGTCGGAGCCTGGCGCGGGGGCACTCTAGGGATGAGCTGGACCAGCCTCGCGTGGGGCCCGGGGGCCACGGAACGAGCGGCACTCGAGATCCTCTTCCGCTTGCTGCTCGGCGTCGCCACGGGTGTTCTGGCCGTGGCCGCCCTGACGATTGTCTCCCTCTCAGCCGCCCGCGCTGCGGAGCGAAGCCAGGATGTGAAACTGCATCGGGCAGTCGGCGCGTCACGGCGCGCAGTACTGGGCGCCGCCCTCGTCGAGGGGGCAAACGAGCGGCACTCGAGATCCTCTTCCGCTTGCTGCTCGGCGTCGCCACGGGTGTTCTCGCCGTGGCCGCCCTGACGATCGTCTCCCTCTCAGCCTCCCGCGCTGCGGAGCGAAGCCAGGATGTGAAACTGCATCGGGCAGTCGGCGCGTCACGGCGCGCAGTACTGGGCGCCGCCCTCGTCGAGGGGGCAATGATCGCCTGTATCGCCCTGGTCGTCGGCGCAGTCCTGGGAGCGTTCGCTCTGCGCGCCATGATTGCCGCTTGGCCCGAGACGATCGGCCCAACGTCGCAGGCAACGAACCTGCTGACCATCGTCGCGACCTTCTGCGGTGTCGTGCTCGGCGCTCTCGCACCGCTCGCCCTCCCCTCACGTACGTCGCCGCTCCCCGGCGCTACGGGGAAACCGCTCCACCTGGGCGTCCCGGCCATCCAGCTCGGACTGAGCCTGACCGTGCTGACCGCAGCGGCGCTGCTCGACCGAGAGGCCGGTCGACTGGTCACGTCAGGCGGACCCACGTCCGATGTCGGGGAGTTGTATCAGATCACCGCGGCACCGGTCCCGCCGGCGAAGCGGGCGGCGCAATACACGGCGCTGCTCCAGCGCCTCACGGACCGCCGTACCTTCGATTCGGTGAGCCTCATGAGCCCCGGAGCCCTCCTGGGATCCGGAATCGTGGACCTTGTGACGACGGATTGCGGGAATTGCACGCAGGGAGGAATCTCGCTGCCGCTGCAGCCGGTGATGGCGACGCACTATCTCGTTAGCCCCGACACGTTCCGCACGATGGGCCTGGTTGTGTCTGCAGGCCGTGGAATCACGACTGGCGACCGATGGAGGGCACCGCGAGTCGCGGTGCTGAGTCGCTCGCTCGCCATGCACCACTTTCAGAACGGTAAGGCGGTCGGTCGGCGCATCCTGGTTGGCGGCGAGCGGAGCGATTGGTACCGGGTGGTCGGCGTCGTCGAGGACCAGCGGCCGGTCGGATTCGGCGCGGGGCTGCAACCGTCGGACGCGGTTTACCTGAGCGTGTTGCAGCATCCGGCGCCCACGGTGGACCTCCTGGTGCGGGCGCCCCGTGATGCCGCGCGAGCCAGCGCCGTGTCGCACGACCTGCGGGACGCGCTCGGCACAACCGATGTGAGCGTAGTGCGAATGGGTTTTCGCGCGTTCCTGGTCAAGCAAGCCGCACCGCTGGTCTGGTTCGGGCGCATGCTCGGGATCGAGGGATGGGTGATCCTCGTGCTGGCGACGGTCGGGACCTTCGTTGTGATGCAGCTGTGGGTCAGGTCGCTCCTGCTGGAGCTCGGCGTGCACCGCGCCATGGGTGCGCGGCGAACGCACATTCTCCGGTTCGTGCTGGCGCGCGCGGCGGGCGTCGCGCTGGTCGGGGTGGCAATCGGCTGGTGGGCGGGTGTCGTCATCTGGGGCACCCTGGCGTCAATCGCCGCGGGGCTCCCCCCATGGGACCCGGCTGCGGCCGTGCGCTTCGCCCCCCTCCTGGTGGGCGCGACGCTCGGCGGCGCCCTGTTGCCCGCGTGGCGGGCAACGCACTCCACGCCTATCAGCCTGCTGGCGAGCGGCACGAGCTGACCTCGAGCCTATAGCAGGGCGTTCTTCAGCAGCTGTATGTAGATCCGTACCGCGTCGGCGTACGCCTGCACGCCGACCCGCTCGTCCGTGCCGTGGACCCGGCGCAGATCGTCCTTCCCGATCGTGGCCCCGACGAAGCGCAGCACGTTGGCGGTGAGCCGGGCATAATGACGTGAATCGGTCCCGCCCACCACCAGCCACGGCGTTACCACCGCGCCCGGGACCACCTGGCGGATGGTGCGCGCCAGCAGCTGAAACGGCTCGGCCTCGACCGGTGTGACGGGTGAGGGATTGCTGAAGGTCGCCTCCAGTGCGCGCACGCCGATCCGGGAATCGGCCACCGTGCGCTGCACGTGCTCGAGCACGCTGGCGACGCTGTCTCCCGGGAGAATCCGGAAGTTGACGAGCGCGCGGGCCGTGGACGGCAGCACGTTCTCCTTCACGCCGGCCTGGAGCACGGTGGGGGCCGTGGTGGTCCGGAGCAGCGCGTTCCCCTGGGGCGTGGTGCCGAAGCGCGCGGTGAGGATCCCGCCCAGGAGCCAGCGGTTCGCCATCACCAGGCGCGGCGCGAACGACATCTCAGGACCGAGGTAGTCGAACATGTCGGCGGTGGGACCGCGGATGGCGCGCGGCATCTGGTGCGCGTCGAGCCGCGTGATGCCGGCGGCGAGCATGCCGACGGCCGTCGCCGAGGGCGGCATGGAGGAGTGCCCGCCCTCAGCCTGCGCCGTCAGCTCGACCGTGACATATCCCTTTTCAGCGATCCCGATGAGCGCCACCGGCGCGGCCACGCCCGTGATCAGCCCCGTGGCGAGCGCCCCTCCTTCGTCCAGCACGAATTCGGGGTGCACGTTGCGCGCGGCCAGGAGCTCCGCGATGCGCGCGGCGCCGCGCCGACCGCCCACCTCCTCGTCGTACCCGAACGCGAGGTACAGCGTACGCCGGGGCTTCGTGCCCGCGGCAACGAGATGCTCGACCGCCTCGAGCAACCCCACGAGGCTGCCCTTGTCGTCCAGGGCGCCGCGCCCCCACACGTACCCTGCCGCGATCCGTCCCTCGAACGGCGGCTCGGTCCAGCGGCCTTCCGTTCCAGGCTCGATAGGGACGACATCCTGGTGGGCGAGCAGGACCGCCGGCGCGAGCCCCGGGTCGGAGCCGGTCCACTCGTACAGCAGGCCGTAGCCGTTCACTCTCGTGAGCTTGAGCGCGGCGTGCGATTTCGGGAAGGAATCGCGCAGGTAGCGGTGCAGCCCCTCGAACTCGCGCGCGTCGAACTGACTCGAATCCTGGAACGAGATGGTCTTGAAGCGCAGCGCGCCGGCGAGCCGGCGTGCCAGCGCCGCCGTGTCGAGCGGCTCGACCGCCACCGGGGCCACCTGGGGCTGGCGCGAGCGGAAGCTGACGGTGCGCTCGAGCGTGACCGCTGCGAGCACGACGACGACCAGCGCCAACGCCAGCAGAGCACGCTTCATGGGTCACCGGGGAAGCAAGAGGTCGGACAACGGAGGCGGAACCGCTAGACGACGGGTCGCCACAAGAAGAAGCACACGGCCAGAATCGCCTGGCATACCGCGAACACGCCGGCCAACCACGCCACGCGCCGTCGTGGCACGACCAACGCGAGCCAAAAGAACAGCGGGAACAGGACCGACGTAAACCGTCCAAGCGAGATGAAGAGATGGGCCGCGACCGGTGGGAAGATGTTGATGGCGATCCACAGTCCGTACGCGGCGCCGACGCGTCGGGCGACGGGCAGGATCGCCGTCGCTGCCAGGAAAAACGCGGCGATGTCGCCGGCGTACACTATCACTTCGCTGGCCTTGAGCCGGAGGTCCTCGGCGGTGCGCACCGGGTCGGGCGCGGGACCACGGCCCAACAACGGCATGCCCCACGCGGCCTGGCCGTGCATCCACGCCAGAGCATCGCCGAACCGCGCGGAGAGATACGCCGAGAAGATTGCGACGCCGGCGAGCGGCGCCAGCGCGGCGAGGATGGCCGGGACGTCCCGGCCCCCCCCCCCCCCCCCCCCCCCCCCCCCCCCCCCACACGACGGAATAGAACAGCGCGAACGGGTAGGTCGACACGAGCAGGATCACCGGCCACGCCTTCTCCTCACCCAGCTCGAGGACCGCCATCCGATACAACAGGGCGATCGCGCCGGCGAATGCCGCGAGCGAAATGACGGTTCCGGCAAGGAGCGGATGGCCCCCCAAGAGCGCCCCGCCCCAGCGCATCAACAAGGGATACAACGGGAAGAAGACCACATTCTGGTGCAGAAACACCGAGGGATCCCAGCGGTAGCCGACGGTGGCGATTTGGTGATAGAAGTCGGTGTCCCAGCGGGCCTGGAGATTCACGAGCTCGTTCGACGACACCCGCCACAGCGCCTCGGCGGTCGGTGCGGGAATCGTTCCGACAACCGTTACGGCGATGGCACCGAGGAGGAGAATCGGCAACCGCGTGCCGATCAGGCCAAACAGGACAGCAGACCGGAGCATCGGGCGTCGGGAAGCCCCGGGAACGAACTGAGCGAGCGTCACGAACCGTGGCTAGCGCCCGAGGTACTCGCGCGCGGCGGCGAGGACGCGTCCCTGTACGTCCGCGAGCGTCCCCTCGAGCGAGGCGCCCGCGGCCTTGCGGTGCCCGCCGCCGCCGAAGCGGCCCGCCAGCTCCGCCACGTCCACGTCGCCCACCGAGCGGAAGCTCACCTTGACGTTCCCGTTCGCCAGGTTGCGGAACAGCAGCGCGAGTCGCACGCCAGCGATGGAGCGCGGGTATTCGACGATGCCGTCGAGATCGTCGGCGGTGGCGCCGTGGCGCCGCAGCGCGTCTGGTGGGACCGTCACCCACGCGAGCCCGTGCTCGGGCTCCACCACCAGGGTCTCGAGCACCTCCGTCATGAGGCGCACACGACCCTCGGGGGCGCTCGCGTACACCGACGCATAGATCGACTCGGGATCCACGCCGTGCTCGAGCAGCGCCCCCGCCACCCGCAGCGCGCGCGGCGTGGTGTTGGCGAACCGGAACGCCCCGGTGTCAGTGAGCAGACCCACGTACAGCGCCCGCGCGGCCTCGGGCGAGAGGGGCCACTCGAGCGCATTCGCGAAGTCGAACACCAGCTCGGCCGTAGCGGCGGCGTCGGGCGCGACCAGGCGCGGCCCCCCCGGGAGCGAGCCGCCGCTCACGTGGTGGTCGATACATGCCACCGCACGGGACTGCGTGACGACGCGCGCGAGATCACCCAAACGGCTCAGGTCCGAGATGTCGAGCACCACCACGACGTCGGCGGACTCGATTTCGCGCGTGGCGCGCTCGGAATGATCCGCGCCGCCGGGCACGAGAAAATGGAACCGCTCCGGAATGGGCGTGGGATTCGCGATCGAGGCGCTGACGCCGCGCGCGTTGAGCAGATGCCACAACGCGACCTCGCTCCCCACGCCGTCTCCGTCGGCGTTCACATGCGTGGTGAGGGCGACGCGCCGGCCGGGAGCGAGCACGGCCGCTACCGCCTCCGCCGCCCGTACGCGCTCCGGCGGAATCGAGACTCCGTTTGTGGTCATGGCATCAAGATAAACAAAGGCGTCGCGGAGAGGCGTCGCGGAGAGACGTCGCGCAAAGACGTCACGAGACGACGTCAACGCCGCGCGACTGTCACCTCGCCCCGATGAACGACAGGGGGTGCGGGCTCGTCCCGGTCACCAGGCGCCCGCTTACGGAGAGCGTGTTCTGCTGCAGCATGAACCTGCCCGGCAGTTCCACCGAAACGAGAAAGCCGGAGACCCTCACGAAGCCGGTCACGTGGATCGAGTCCGGGAGGGGATGCGTGTACGTGCCCAGGATGGTTTCCGGCGCCTGACCTTGAGGCACGAGGACGGCGACGAACGAATCCGCACTCGCTGCATGGATCAACTTGACGTGGCCCGACTCGGCCGGCGGGGTGAAAGCGGGGAGCGTGTCCAGACAATACGACACCAGGTGGTACAACCCGTACAGCGAGTCGCCTTGCGACAGCCCGCCGCTGTACGAGGGACAGGGGGTCGGCTGGTGCGGGGCGGTGCTGCCCTTGCAAGCCACCGCGACGGCCACCCCTAGGGCGCCGAACACCCAGGTCATGCGTACCGGCGCCCGTCGCGTCATGCGCGCAAGCTACCGGGCGTCGCCCGGGGCGTCTAGGGCCGCAGGGCGCTGTGCTTTCGGCTGTACCCGAAGTAGATCCCGAATCCGATCACCAACCACACCGCGAGGCGTATCCACGTGTCGAGCGGCAGTGTGAGCATCAGGCCGAAGCACGACACCATCCCGAGGATCGGGACGAGCGGCACCAGCGGGGTCCGGAACGGCCGCTCCAGATCGGGACGCGTGTGCCGCAAGATCCACACGCCGGCGCACACCAGCACGAACGCGAGCAGGGTGCCGATGTTGACCCACGTGCCCAGCAGCTGCAGTGGGAGCAGCCCGGTCGCCAAGCATACCGCGATGCCGGTGTAGATCGTGGACAGGTAGGGCGTGCGGAAGCGGGGATGGACCTTGCCGGCCCAGGGCCCGAGCAGGCCGTCGCGTGACATCGAGTAGAAGACGCGGGACTGCCCCAGCAGCATCACGAGGATCACGGACGCGATGCCCAGGACGGCGCCGACGTCGATCGACACGCGAATCCACCACGGCGCGCCGATCCGCTCCATCGCGTACGCCATCGGCGCCGGGAGGTTGAGCTCGCCGTAGGGCACCATCCCCACCAGCACGGCCGACACCACGACGTACAGCAGGGTGCAAATCGCGAGTGAGCCGAGGATGCCGATGGGCATGTCGCGCTGGGGGTTCTTCGTCTCCTGCGCCGCGGTCGAGACCGTGTCGAACCCGATGTAGGAGAAGAACACCAGGCCCGCGCCCCGCAGCACGCCCGACCAGCCGTAGGTGCCCCACTCCCCGCTGTTCGGGGGGATGAACGGCGTCCAGTTGACACGCCTGACGTGCGGCAGGCCGACGAGCACGACCAGCAGGACGATCGCGACCTTGAGGATCACGATGGCGCTGTTCACCCGCGCCGACTCTTTGATCCCGATCACGAGCACGGCGGACATCACCGCGACGATGAAAACGGCCGGGAGATTGATGATCGCGCCGGTCAGGTTCAGCCCTGGGTGCGCGCATCCCGCGGCGTGGGCGGTCACCTGCGCGGCCGTACACAGCTGCGTGGGCGGCGCCGTGAGGCTCGGCGGAACGTGAACGCCGAACAGCCCGAGCAAGGACACGAAGTGGCCCGACCAGCCGACGCCCACGGTCGCGGCGCCGGCCGCGTACTCGAGCACCAGGTCCCACCCGATGATCCAGGCCGCGAGCTCGCCCATGGTGGCGTACGAGTACGTATAGGCGCTCCCCGCCACCGGCACGGCGCTCGCCATCTCGGCGTAACACAGCCCGGCAAAGGCGCAGCTCACGCCGACGAGGATCATCGACAGGGGCACCGCGGGACCGGAGTACAGCGCGGCCACCTGTCCCGTGATCACGAAGATGCCCGCACCGATGACGGCGCCGATGCCGAGCGTGACGAGATTGATGGGCCCGAGGGCCCGCGTCAGGGCGTGCTCACCACTCGCCTCCGCCTCGGCGCGGAGGACGGCGATGGGCTTGGTGGTGAAGAGGGACATTCCGGAAACTGGGGGACTCGTCGTCACCCTACACAGCGACGCGGGACGGACGGGACTCGAGCCGGGACGAGCGGGACTCACCCCCTCACCCCCTGTCCCCCTCTCCGTTCGGGAGAGGGGGAACGATGGACGGACGCGGTGTTACTCGATTCGCCTCCCCCGTGCCGGATCGTTCGTTCGAACGCCGAGCCTGAGGGAATTCAACACGTGATCCCAGATGGGAGCCAAACGTGCCTCATCCTCGGGCCAGAAATCGAATGTGATGAGGCATTGCACGCGATCCCCCCGCGCTAGGCACATCCGCGAGCGGCACTCCCGATGCTCTCCCGGCTCGACCACGCGTAGTTCGGTCCACGCCAGCGTCAGCCCCCCCGGACACGTCTCCCGCACGGGGCCGATCGCGATCCGGTCCCGGTCGTCGCCCTCGATGGAGTCGAGCAGCAGTGTTGACAGCGGCAGCCCGCTCCAATCGACCGATGGAATCCGCAGGCAGGAGACCGCGAGCTGGCAGGTACTGTCGTCGGGGGTAGCCCCGTCGCGGACATTGACGTGGCCCGCCGCAGGCTCCGCGACCCAGTCCGCCGGGAACTCCATCACCACGGCACCAGCGTCGAGCACGAGGATCTTGTGGCCCGGTATCGCCGTCCAGCCGTGATCCTCGGGCAGTTCGTAGACCTCGCGGATCCATCCCATGGTTAGAGGCGGGGGAAGATGTCGGCGAGGGAGATCACGAGGGGCTCGGTCGCTCCCTGCGGGTGCCACACCAGGCGCTCCCGCTCGATCGCGGGGGATGTCGCTTGGGGAGTCCAGATCTCGCCCGCACGGCCGTCGATATCCACGATCCACGCTCGATCGCGGGGGATGTCGCTTGGGGAGTCCAGATCTCGCCCGCACGGCCGTCGATATCCACGATCCAATACCAGGGCACGCCATACTCCTGGTACAGGCGCCGCTTCGTGAAGCGGTCGTAGCGGCTGGTCGATGGACTCAGGATTTCGATTGCCAGCAGCAGCGTCTTGATCTGCGTCCAGTCAAACGTGCGCGCTTCCGCGATCGCGGTGACGAAGACGTCGGGCTGCACCAGCACGTCGGGAGACCAGGAGATATCCGCGGGCGAGATGAGGACCTGTCCGAGGGGATGGATACGCAGATAGTCCCGCAACCGTGCCGCCAGTTCGAGCATCACGTACTGGTGCTCGAGACCCGGCGCCGGGCTCACCAGGAGCTCCCCGTGGACGGTTTCGTAGCGGTTGCCGTCGTCGGGGAGCGCCCGTACCAGGTCGGCGGTGTAGTAGGTCGGGGCGGCCATGCCCATATGATCGACTCGGCGCATAAGGGGACGCAAGACGGCACGCGTCAACTTGGCGCCGGGCGACGGGAACACCGGCATCGAAGGTTTGCGAGGAGGGCCGAAGAAACGCGGCGTCGCCCCTGAGCCCTCCGCTCCGTTCGGTCCTCACCCCCTGTCCCCCTCTCCGTTCCGGAGAGGGGGAACTACTGAGCATGGATCCGAACGCCCAGCAGAACCCGGACGACGCGATTCAGGAGACGGGAGTGCCCAGCAGGTTGGCCCGGTAGCGCCGGCTGAGAGTGACGTGCGCGCCACTCTCGAGAATGACGATCGCGTCGCCGTGGAACCACGGCTGGACCTCGCGCACGCGGTCGAGGTTCACGAGCGCCGACCGGCTGATGCGGCGAAACCGCGCTTCGTCGAGCCGCGCCTCGAGCGCCGCGAGCGTGGTGCGGACCGTGTGGGTCCGGTCACCCACGTGCAACCGCACGTAGTTACGCGCCGCCTCGATCCAGTCCACGTCCGCCGTCCGCACGAAGAAGCTGCGCCCGTCGTCCACGACGAGCAGGCGCTCGGGGTGGCGACGCGCGGACGGCTCGTCGGCGACCGCCGCCGTCGCGTGCAGCTCCTGGAGCCTGGCCTCGAGCTCAGAGGCGCGCAGCCGGTGCTCTCGGAGGTCCCGGCGGTAGTCACGCGCGTGCACTCCAGCCAGGATGCTCCAGTACACCACGACGTTCCAGAGGTACATCGTGGCGAAGTTGTTCACGAAGTAGGTGGAGATGTGGCGCGGCTCGCCAGCGACGACTTGGAGCAATGTCTGCAGCGGGACGGAGATGGCGAAATGGGCGAGCGCGATTAACAGGCTTGCCGCGACGTGAAACGCGAAGGTGTACCCCCAACTCATCGCGTCAATCGGGACCCGCTGCTTCAGACGAGCGATGAGGAGCGCGAACAGCCCCCACACGTACCAATCCGGGAGGCTCAAGCGGATCGCCTGTCCCCACGAGTCGGACGGCTGGCCGAAGCGCCGCCCGGCGAGGAAGACCTGAGTAGCGAACGCGAGGCCCAGCACGGTCCAGAAGGTTAGCCACCTCGCCCACCGGGGGAACTCGCGGCGGACCGATGCGTCCTGACTGACCACTTCACGTCCTCCGAAGCGACGCCCCATAACAGCCTAGCGCTCGCTCAGCGCGCGGACTTCTGGTTGTCCGCCCCTGTCTGCAGCGTGCTATGACGACGACCATACAGGAAATAGACCACCAAGCCGATCGCCATCCAGACGAACAGCCGGATCCAGGTATCGCCGGGAAGCGTGGCCATCAGTCCCAGACAGGACAGCACACCCAGGATCGGGACCACCGGCACCCAGGGGGTCTTGAACGGACGATCCAAATCAGGCCGGGTGTGGCGCAAGATCCAGACACCCCCGCACACCAGCACGAACGCAAGCAGCGTCCCGATGTTCACCAGCTCGCCGAGCAGCTGGATCGGGAAGACGCCGGTGAAGAACATGGCGAAGAGGCCGACAAAGATCTGCGTGAGCCAGGGGGTGCGGAATCGTGGGTGGACCTCGCCGACCCAGGCAGGCAGGAGGCCGTCGCGGGACATCGAATAAAACACGCGGGACTGGCCGAGCAACATGACCAAAATGACCGACGCGAGCCCCAACACGGCGCCGAGGTTGATCATCCAGCCCATCCAGCGCAGGCCGGGAATCGAATCGAC
>Ga0209239_1001607_pt1 | contig 13466 bp, 16 predicted proteins | sample GraSoi013_2_20cm_FD_185824 | JGI IMG/M metagenome (GOLD analysis project Ga0209239, IMG submission 185824) | Grasslands soil microbial communities from the Angelo Coastal Reserve, California, USA - Sample 10_02_2013_2_20cm (SPAdes) (version 2) | ecosystem: Environmental > Terrestrial > Soil >...
ATATCGCGGTGGAACACGAAATCGAGCAGCATCGCGAGGTTCACGCCCGTGACCACCGCCACGTTGGTCTTGCCGCGCGCGAGCCGCACCGAGCTCGTCAGGCACGAGCCGCCGGGCAGGTCCACGAACAGGAGGGCCGGCTTGTTGTCGATCGCCTGCGTGAGGCGCTCGGCGAGGGCTCCCGTGTCGCAACCGTCGTTCGACACCGGGACGAGCGCGTCGCGCACACCGGTGATCGCGGCGACCGCCGCGAGGAGGGCCTGGGCGACGGCCGCGTGCGAGACGATCACTCCGCGCAGTGGCTCACTCATTGTCTTCCTCGAGATACTCCTGGAGCTGGCGGCGCTCGGCGAGGCGCTTGAGCAGCCGGTCGTTGAACGTCCGCGCCGAATCTACGCCGCTATAGCGCAACAGGTGGTTCATCGCGACGACCTCACAGACTACCGTCAGGTTCTTTCCCGGGTTGAGCGGCACGGTGACGAGCGGCAGCGTGACCTCGAGCACTTTCGTGGTCTGGCCGTCGAGCCCGGTGCGATCGTACTCGCGCGTCGCATCCCAGTCCTCGAGCTGCACGACCACTTCGATACGCTTCTGCTGCCGCACGGCGCGGATGCCGAACAGGGCGCGGATATCGATCAACCCCACGCCGCGGATTTCCATGTAGTGCTGGGACAGCTCGTGCCCGCGACCGATCAACAGATCGTTGCCACGGCGCGTGACGTGCACGACGTCGTCCGCGACCAGCCGATGGCCGCGCTCCACCAGATCGAGCACGCATTCGCTCTTCCCGATCCCCGAGCGGCCGAGGAACAGCAGTCCCACGCCGAACACGTCGGCGAGCGATGCGTGCAGGGTGGTGGCGGGCGCGAAGGCCTCGTCCAGGAACGGCTTCAGGCGACGGTAGAACTCCGCGGTCTTGAGTCGGGTCCGGATCACCGCCACCCCCCTGGCACGCGCCAGCTCGACCAGCTCGGCCGGCGCATCCTGCCCCTTCGAGATGACGACGCACGGCAGTTCGAACTGGAGCAGCGTCTCGAGCGCGCGACGGCGCGGGGCGGCCTCCAGGGACGCGAGGTAGGTGACCTCGGTTTCGCCCAGGATGTGGATGCGGTTCGCGGCGAAGCGCTTGGTGTATCCGGCGAGCACGAGCCCCGGGCTCGACGCTTCGGGCGCGGGAATCTCGCGGTCGAGCCCGACGTCTCCCGTAAGCGCCTCGAGCTGCAACAAATCTCCCCTACGCTCGAGCAGGTCGCGCACCTTGGGTTTCGTCACCGGGGCTCGCGCTCCAGGGCTCTGCGGGTCGCGACGCGACGTCGCCCCGCGGGCGCCTTGTCGAGCTGCCGCCGCACCTTGGCCACCGCGAGGTCCAGCGCGGTGCGGTGGTCCGCCCCGCGCGCCGTCCCCACGTGGACGGCGCCGCGCGCGGTGTGCAACCGCACTTCCACGGTCGGGCGCCCATGGTCGGCCACGAACACGACTCGTCCATCATGCGGCCGCGGCGCGATCCGTGCGAGCCGCGCCAGCCGCTCTCGCGCCCGCGCGCGCAGCTCGTCGGGAACCTCGCAGTGGCGTGCCGTGATGGTGATCCGCATCGTTCAGCCTCCCAGAGCGATGACGCGGTGGAGATGCGCTTCCGTCGCCCGGGCCGCGCGCTCCCAGGAGAGCTGCTCCGCGAAGCTGCGGGCGCCGCGACCGAGCCGCGCCACGAGCCCCGGATCGGCGGCGAGGTCAAGCATCCGGTCCGCGAGCGCCCGGGCATCGCCGTGCGGCACCAGAAACCCGGTCTCGGCGTGCCGCACCGACTCCCGCAGGCCCGGACTGTCGGACGCGAGCGCCGGCGTGGCGCACGCCGCCGCCTCCACGTTCGAGATGCCCCACCCTTCCTTCGGGCTCGTCAGCACGACCGCCCACGCCCGACGCAGCAGCCGCCGCTTCTCCGTCTCGGCCACGAACCCGAGGAACCGGGCGGCCTCGCCCAGGGCCAGCGTCCGGGCCAGTCGCTCGAGGCGCCCCCGGTCGTCGCCCTCTCCGGCGATCTCGAGGGCCAGATCGGGACGCGCCCGGCGCGCGAGAGCCAGCGCCCGGAGCGCGATCTCCACTCCTTTATAACGCTTGAGACGCCCCACGTACAAGAACGTCGGTTCGCGGGCCCGCGGTTCGGCGGCGTCGGGAGCGTACCAGGCGGCATCGACGCCCGGATAAATGACTTCGATCCGCTCGCGGGGCACCCCCCGCCGCACCAGGTCGTCGCGCGTGCTTTCCGAAATGGCGTGAAACCAGGCGCGGCGATACGCCCAGGGAATGGGCCGCTCGGCCGCCCACACCACGCCGGCGATCGGCCAGCTGGCTTCGAGGAAGGCCGTCGTGCCGAAGAGGTGCGGCACCAGGGCGCAGAACGGCCGGTTGGTGAGCGCCGGAAGGAACAGCGGCAGCTTGTTGATATCCTCGACCACGACGTCGTAGCGGTCCGCCCGCAGCAACCGGCGCACCACGCCGCGCGCGCGCAGCGCGAAGCTGTGTCGCCCGCCGGCGCGATGCACCCGCAGCCCGTCGAGCTGTGTTTCGCGCGGGGCCCCCGGCCACCCGCTCGCCACCAAGTCGATCGTGTGGCCCCCGCGCGCCAGGCGACTGAAGATCTCGTGTAGGTGCGTCTCGGCACCCCCGGCGTGAGGGTTCTCGCGGTCATTCCAGTTGACGAGCAGGATTCTCACAGCGCGCCGGATTCCCGCGCCACCGCGTCGAGCACGCCGTTCACGAACCCCGGCGCCTTGGCGCCCGCGAACCAGTGCGCCAGCTTCACGGCTTCATCGATCACGACGCGTGGCGGGGTCGAGCCTTCGGCGAGCTCCGCGAGGGCGAGTCGGAGGATATTGCGCTCGACCACGCCGACGCGCTCCAGCCGCCAGTGCTCGGCGGCGTCGGCCACTCGGGCGTCGAATTCGGGGAGGCCGGCGATGGCTTGGGCCGCGAGCTCGGCACCGCGGTCGTAGCCTTCCGGAGGGCGGCCGCACGCCGCAGCGAGCCGGCCCACCACCGTTTCGATCGATGGGCGGCCGGACAAGTCCCAAGCGTAGAGGAGTTGCAGCGCGCGGGCGCGGGCCTTAGTCTCGGGGCGCTGCACGCGTGAGCTGGTCCAGGACGTCGGCCGTCGTGAGGGCCGCGTCGACCGCCTCGTAGCCCTTGTTGCCGGCCGCTCCGCCAGCCCGGGCCAGCGCCTGCTCCAGCGTGTCGGTGGTGAGCACCCCGAAGCCAACCGGAAGCCGGTGCGCCAGCGCGACGTTGCCGAGCCCGCGCGCGGCCTCGCCCGCGACGTACTCGAAATGGGGCGTTTCGCCGCGCACCACGCATCCCAGCGCGACCAGCGCCGTGTAGCGCCCGCTCGCCGCCGTGGCTTCGGCCGCGACCGGCAGCTCGAACGCGCCCGGCACCCAGATCACATCCACCCGCGCCTCCGGCACCCCCTTGTCGCGGAAGCACTCCCGAGCGCCCTCCAGGAGGCGTGCGGTGACGACCTCATTGTAGCGGCTGACGAGGACGGCCACGCGACCTTCTCGCGGCGCGCGCGGCGAACCCTGAATTTCGGCCACGGTCAGTGGGTGAGCAGGTGGCCGAGCTTGTCCCGCTTGACGTCCAGGTAAGACCGGTTCTCGTCGGAGGGGATCATCACGATCGGCACGCGCTCGACGATCTCCAAGCCGTAGCCCTCGAGCCCGACGAGCTTCATCGGATTGTTGGTGAGCACGCGGATCGCGGAGAGGCCCAGGTCCAGAAGGATCTGCGCCCCGATGCCGTAGTTGCGCAGGTCGGGCTTGAACCCGAGCTCGCGGTTCGCCTCGACGGTGTCGTGACCCGCGTCCTGGAGCTCGTACGCCTTCAGCTTGTTGAGGAGTCCGATGCCGCGCCCTTCCTGATCGAGGTAGACCACGACGCCGCGGCCCTCCGCGGCGATCATGCGCATCGCCGAATGCAGCTGCCAACCGCAGTCACACCGCGTCGAGCCGAACACGTCGCCGGTGAGGCACTTGGAGTGCATCCGCACCAGCACGTTCTTCCGGTCCTGCACGTCTCCGTAGACGAGCGCGAGGTGCTCGGCCGCGTCCACGTCGTTGCGGTAGCCCACGATGCGGAACTCGCCGAACGGCGTCGGGAGGCGCGCCTGGGCCACGGGGTGCACCAGCCGCTCGTGCGCCAGCCGGTACGCCACGAGCTCGGCGACCGTGATGAAGGTGAGCTCATGCCGCGCCGCGAACTGCTCCAGGTCCGGCTGCCGCGCCATCGAGCCGTCGGGGTTCAGGATCTCGCAGATCACTCCCGCCGGGTACAGCCCCGCGAGTCGCGCGAGATCCAGGCTCGCTTCCGTCTGGCCGACGCGCTGCAGCACCCCGCCCGGACGCGCCCGCAGCGGGAACACGTGCCCGGGGCGCCGCAGGTCGGCCGGCACGCTGGCCGGATCGACCGCGACCCGGATCGTGGCCGCGCGGTCCGCCGCCGAGATGCCGGTGGTGACGCCGAAGCGAGCGGCCGCGTCGATCGACACGGTGAACGCGGTTTCGTGCGCCTCGGTGTTGTGCTCGGCCATCTGGGTGAGGCCCAGGGCCTGACAGCGCTCGGGCAAGAGGGTCAGGCAGATCAACCCGCGCGCGTGCGTCGCCATGAAATTGACCATCTCGGGGGTGACCCGCTCGGCCGCGCCGACCAGGTCTCCCTCGTTCTCACGGTTCTCATCGTCGGCCACGATCACCAGCTTGCCGGCGCGGATGTCCGCGATCGCCTGTTTTATCTTGCGGTGCTGCATAGTTGCCTCACGTACTTCCCGAGCGCGTCTCCCTCGACGTGAACGCGGTCCCCGACGCCGAGCGTTCCGAGCGTGGTGTGCTCGCGCGTGAACGGGATCAACGAGATCTGCACCAGGTCGTTCCCGGGCAGGTCGTTGATCGTGAGACTCACACCGTCCACCGTGATCGCGCCGTGCGGAATCGACACGCGGCGCACTGCGTCGGGCACCCGCAGGTCGTACACCCATGCGTCCCCACGCCGCTCGACACGCTGCACCACGGCGACGCCGTCCACGTGCCCCTGGACAATGTGGCCGCCCAGCCGGTCCGTGGCGCGCAGCGCGCGCTCCAGGTTCACCGGGCGCCCGGCCACGTACTCGCCGAACAACGTGCGCCCCTCGGTCGTCTCCACCACGTGCACCGAGAATCCACCCTTCAGCGTCCGCTCGACCGTGAGGCACGCCCCATTCACCGCGATGCTCTCACCCTTCTTGATACCCTTGTAGGGAGCACGGACTGTGAGCGCGAGCCCGGGCGTCGTCCGTTTTCCGTTTTCCGTCGTCCGTACGACGCGGTCGATCCGACCCACCGCGCTCACGATTCCGGTAAACATAGCCGCCTGTCCAATACCAATAATGTATCAGAGCCCAGAGCCCTCCGCTCCACCGGCGTCCAGCGCGGCGCCGCCGCCAGGGGGTGCGGCGGCACGCCGGGAAAGGCCGGAACCGCGCCTTCTCCGAGCCACACCGGCGCCTGCACCCAGTAGAGCCGGTCCACCAGACCGTCGGCGAGGAGCCGGGCTCCCAGCGCCCCTCCCCCCTCGCACAAGACCGACTGGATCCCCGCCTCGCGCAGCATGCGGAGTCCGTCCCGCAACGTGGTGGGGCGGAACACGCGCACGCCGCTGTTCTCGAGCTGGGTGACGCTCGACGGCGGCGCGTCGAGCGACGACATCACCCAGGTCGGCACCTCGCGCGCCGTGCTCACGAGCTGCACGCCCAGGTTGAGCATGGCGCGCCGGTCGAACACGACGCGCACCGGCGGCCGGCGCGGGGTGACCGGCCCGCGCACCGTGAGCTGCGGGTTGTCGTGGAGCGCGGTCGTGCCGCCGACCGCGATCGCGTCGAATCCGGCGCGCAGCCAGTGCACGTGCTCGCGCGCCGCTTCTCCCGAGACCCACTGCGAGCTGCCGGCCGCGTCGGCGATGCGGCCGTCGATCGACGTCGCGAGCTTGAGAGCGACGAACGGTCGCTCCGCCTGCTCCCGCGCGAACAGGAACGGCGCGTTCAGCGCGGCCGCCGCCTCAGCGAGCAAGCCGATCGACACCGCCACGCCTTTGGCGCGCAGCACCGCAGCGCCGCCCCGCGCCTGCGGGTCTGGGTCGGGGATCGCCGCCACCACGCGGGCCACGCCCGCCGCCAGGATCGCGTCGGTGCAGGGCGGCGTCTTGCCGTGGTGCGTGCACGGCTCGAGGTTCACCACGAGGGTGGCGCCGCGCGCGCGCTCACGCGCGGCCAGGAGCGCGACTACCTCGGCATGCGGCCCGCCGTACTCCGCGTGGTAGCCCTCGGCCACCACGGTGTCACCCGCAAGGATGACGGCACCGACCATGGGGTTAGGCGCGACGCGCCCCCAACCCCGGCGTGCGAGGTCGAGGGCGCGTTCCATCGCCGCCCGTTCGGGCGGGCGCTCAGAATCCGAACCGGACGCCGAGGCCTCCGAAGACATGTGCCGCCTTGGGATCGAAGTCCGAGAACTGCGTGGCGAAGGCCTGGTCCTTGCCCGCCTGCAGACCAATCTCGCCCACCAGCTTCACGGCCGCGAGGGACAAGCCGCCGTTCACGAACACCAGCGCTCGCGTGTTCGTGGGGTTGATCACCACCGTCTTGATGGTAGTCGGGCTGTCCCAGAACCGGATGTTGGTGTCGCTCGACTTGTAACGGTCGATCCCGATCCCGGCGGCGACATCCACGAGGACGAACTTCCACCCTGCCACCGCGCGATAGCTGTCGCTCGTCAGATCCATGGTGAACTCGAACCGATCGCCGGTGCCCAACGCGGGGCCCAGCGAGCCGTACCGGAGGCGCGGAACCGTGCGGTGCATCCAGCTCACCGAGAGCGACGGGATCGGAAAGCCGCCGTTGAGCACGCCGACCCGCGCCCCGTAGCCGAACCCCAGCGCCGCGTCGCTGATGTGCGTGGCATTCGAGTCCACGGTGAGATTATCGATCCCCGTCGGCAGGATCAGCGCGGAACCGAGCAAGTCGACCGCCAGCAGGCCGCCGCCCATCCCCTTGACGAGGCCCACTGCTCCCTCGACCATCGGGGCGGGAACCGCCCCGTGGAAGCTCGACGGCACCGGCGACTGGTTGGTAGCCGTGGGGTCGGGGAGGGCCGCCTTGATCGCGTTCACCCGGCCGGTGAGCGCCACGTGCCCGAACCCGCCGAGTGCGCGGGCGGTGCCGAGCACCGGGTTTCCGCCACTCACGATCATGCCGGCGAGTGGATAGAACGCCCGCACGGCATCCACGGCCGTATTGCAGGCGGCCGTGGCCTCGGGAAGCGGCATGGCGCACTGCGGGTCCTGCGCGGCGGCGAGCGCAGGGGTCAAGCCGACCAACATCGTCACGATCGTCACAAGTCTATGCATCGTGCCTCCTAGGACTCGACTTTACCGTATCGCGCCGAGCCCAGGTTCAGCCCCAGGTCAGCGCTCTGCGAACTTCACTCCTTGTGTACCCGAGCGTACCTCCCCGATGATCCACGCGGCGATGCCGGCACGCTTGGCCGAGGCGATCACCGCCTCGGTGTCGTCCCGGGCGGCGACGGCGATCATCCCGACGCCCAGATTGAAAACGCGGCGCATCTCCCCGAGTGACACTTCGCCCGCGCGCATCAGCACGCGGAACAGCGGCGGCCACGACCACGCGCGCGCATCGACCACGGCTTCACATGCCGGGGGCAGCACGCGCACCAAGTTGCCGGGGATGCCGCCGCCCGTGATGTGCGCCAGCGCGTGCAGGCGCGGCAGGACGGGCGCGACGGCCGCGAAGTAGCTCCGGTGTACGTCCAGCAACACCTGGGCCACCGTACGACCGGCGTCGGGAAACGGATCCTGCACGTCGAGCCGCAGGCGATCGAAGACGATGCGCCGTGCCAGGGTGTACCCGTTGGTGTGCAGTCCGTTCGACGCGTAGCCGATCAACACGTCGCCGGCGCGCACCAGGTCCCCGTGCAAGGCGGCTGATTCCTCCACCACGCCGGCGATCGTCCCGGCGAGATCGTACTGCCCCGGCTGGTACAGGTCGGGGAGCTGGGCGGTCTCGCCGCCGGCGAGCGTCATGTCGTGGGCCCGGCAGCCGCGCGTCACGCCCGAGACGATCGCGGCGACGGTCTCAGGCTCCAAGTCGGCGGTCGCGAGGTAGTCGAGGAAGGCCAGGGGACGGGCGCCGTGCACCAGGATGTCGTTCACGCAATGGTTCACGAGGTCTTCGCCCACGGTGTCGTGGATCCCCGCGCGCGCGGCGACGAGCACTTTGGTGCCGACCCCGTCGGTCGAGAAGACCAGCACCGGGCGCTCGTATCCGGACGGCACGCGCACCATCCCGCCGAAGGCGCCGATCTCGCCGAGCGCGAGCGACGTACGCGTCGTCCGCACCAGCGCGGCGATGCGGCGCTTGGCGTCGTCGGCCGCGTCGAACCGCACGCCGGCGGCGGCATAGCGGTCGGTCATCCGGCGCCGGCCTCGTCCATGTCGAAGTGGACGAGATCCTTGAAGGCGCGCACTCGAGCACGCACATCGGCGCGGGTGACGTGCTCGAGACCCTGCACGCCGAACGCCTCCACCGCGAACGAGCCCATCGCGCCACCGTAGACCATGGCGCGCCGCAGGTTCGGCGCGGTGACATCGTCGGTCGCGGCGAGGTAGGCCATGAAGCCGCCTGCGAATGCGTCGCCCGCGCCGGTGGGATCGAACACTTCCTGGAGCGGGTAGGCGGGGACCTTGAACGTGGTGTCGCGGTTCACGAGCAGCGCGCCGTGCTCGCCCTGCTTGATGACGGTCATCTTGGGACCGCGCTCGAGCACCCAGCGCGCCGCGCGGTAGATGTTCCAGTCGCCCGACAGCTCGCGCGCCTCGGAGTCGTTCACCATCAGGATATCGATGTGGCGCAGCAGCTCGAGCAGCAGATCGCGCTTGGAGTGAATCCAATAGTTCATCGTATCGCAGGCGACGAGCGCCGGCTGCTTCACCTGGTCGAGGACGCCGAGCTGCAGCTCGGGATCGATGTTGCCGAGGAACAGGTAGCGCGCGTCGCGGAACTTGGGCGGCAGCTTGGGGCGGAACTCGGCGAAGACGCCCAGCCGGGTCTCGAGCGTCTCGCGGCTGGCGAGGTCGTAGGAATACTTCGCCTTCCAGCGAAACGACTCGCCCGGCGCCTGCTCCACACCGGAGAGGTCCACGCCGCGCGCCTCGAGCGCCTTCAGTGCGCCGAGCGGATAGTCGGTCCCCACGACGCCCACGACCTGCACCGGGTGCAGGATCGCGCCGGCGGCGCTGAAGAACACGGCCGACCCTCCGGGCGCATCCGCGGTCTCACCGAACGGCGTGTACACCGAGTCGAGCGCGATCGAGCCCACCACGAGCAGACTCACGTCACATCCGATCCGGGGCGCTGATCCCCAAGAGGTGGAGTCCATTGGCGAGTACCTGGCGCGCCGCCGCCGCCAGGACGAGGCGCGCCGCCTCCTGAGGCTCGCCGAGCACGCGGTACTTGTGGTACCACGCGTGCGCCAGACGGGCGAGCCCTTCGAGATAGCCCGTGACGCGGTGCGGCTCGAGCGCGGCCGCGGCCCCCGCCACCAAGCTCGGGAAGTCCGCGAGCTCCTGCATCAGGAGGAGCTCCTCCGGCTCGCCCAGCGCCGCCAGATTCGCGCCCGCCGAGGACGTGCTCTCCGGCGCGCGCTCGGCAACCCGGAAGATGCCGCTCAGACGCGCGTGCGCCATCTGGACGTAGAAGACAGGGTTGTCCTCGGTCTGGCTCTTCGCGAGGTCGACGTCGAAAACGAGGTGCGAGTCCCCGCGCCGCATGAGAAAGAAATAGCGCACCGCGTCGCGCCCCACCTCGTCGACCAGTTCACGCACCGTCATGTAACTCCCGGCGCGCTTGGAAATCTTCATCTCGGCGCCGCCCTTCATCACGGTCACCATCTGGTGCAGCACGTACTCGGGGTAGCCCGGCGGGATGCCCCTCTCGAGCGCCTGGAGCCCGATGCGCACCCGGGTCACCGTGCTGTGGTGGTCCGCGCCCTGGACGTTGATCGCCCGGGCGAAACCCCGCTCCCATTTGTCGACGTGATAGGCGACGTCCGGCAGAAAATAGGTGTAGTCGCCGCCCTTCTCCGCCCGCTTGCGCATCACCCGGTCCTTGTCGTCGCCGTAGTCGGTGGTCTTGAGCCAGAGCGCGCCGTCCTTCTCGTAGGTGTGCCCAGCGGCCACCAGCCGTCGGATCGTCTCCTCGACCTTGCTGGTCGTGTACAGCGAAGACTCGAGGAAGTAGACGTCGAACGTGACGCCGAAGGCCTGCAGGTCCGCGTCCTGCTCCCGGCGGAGCTCCTGCACGGCAAACCGTCGGATCGCGTCGAGGTCCGCGCCCTCGGCATCGCTCGGATGTGCCGCGAGATAGCGCTCGGCGATGTCCCGGATGTACTCGCCGTGGTAGCCGCCTTCCGGCAAGGCCGCCGGCCGCCCGCGTAGCTCCTGGATCCGCGCCTGGACGCTCCGCGCCAGGTTCAGGATCTGGACGCCGCCATCGTTGTAGTAGAATTCGCGCGTCACGCGCCAGCCCGTCGTCTCGAGCAGCGAGGCGATGGCGTCGCCCAAGGCCGCCTGGCGGCCGTGGCCCACGTGCAGCGGACCGGTAGGATTGGCGGAGACGAACTCGACGTTCACCGGCCTGCCCTGCCCCGCGTCGCTCCGGCCGTAGCGCGCGCCGGCCTCGAGCACCGCCTCGAGCACGCTCGCGAGCTGGGCCTCGGCCAGGTGGAAGTTGATGAACCCCGGTCCCGCGACGTCGATCTTGCGCACCAGGCCCTGCGGCAGCGCGAGGCCCGCGACGAGCCGCTCGGCAACCGCCCGGGGCTTCTGTTTGAGGGACTTGGCGAGGGTCAGCGCCAGATTCGTCGCCACGTCGCCGTGCGCCGGATCCCGCGGCCGCTCGAGCTCGATCGCCCCTGCGGACACAGACGCCCCCAGCCGCGCCGCGGCATCCGCCAGCGCCGCACGAATCACCTCGTGGGCCTTCACTTGTCGCCGGAGTCTTTTTTCTTCTTGCCGCGCTCGGCGGGCTTCGTCTCGGCCGCAGGCTTCGACTCTGAGCTGGGCTTCGACTCGGGGCTGGGCTTGGACTCGACCGCGGGCTTCGTGTCCTCCGTCTCCTCCCGCTTCTCGCCTGCCCGCTTGTAATCGGTTATGTAGAAGCCTGAGCCCTTGAACACCAACCCGGACCCGCCCGAGATCTGTCGCTCCGCCATCTTGCCGCAGGTAGGGCACTTCAGGCGGCGATTGCTGTTCATCGCCGGGTAGAACTTGTCGAACACATGCCCGGCCGGGCACTTGTACTCGTAGGTCGGCATCGCACAACAACTTAGCCCAGCGACCCCGACAGGTCAACTCACCCGAGCGCGAGCCACGCCGCGAGCGTCGCCGCTTTCTCGTCGACACGCCACGGGCCATCACGGTCGCCGCCCAAGTCCGTCACGGCCCGCCGGAGCGCGCCCGGCGAGCGCCTGAGGCGGGTCGCCGCGGTCTCGTACAACGCGCGCTCGACCAGCGTAGCGCACGGCAACCGGGCAGCACGCGCCGCGCGTTGCAGCGCGGTGCGGAACAGCTGACCCTCGAGGGCGTGCGCCCGGATGTGATCGTTACCGATCCTTGCGGGGTCGATGAGGCTCCCCACCACCAGCGCGACACGCCGCACCCGGCGTCCCTGCCGGCGATACTCCGCGAGGAGGGCCAGGAGCGACCGCTTCGTGACGCGCTCGACCAGCCTGCGTAGGTACCGCTCCAGCCTGGCGGCCTGGCCGGGACGGGCGTCCCGCACCGCGTGATAGGGTTGACGGGAGGTTGGCACGCGGGCATCGCTCAGGGCGATCACCCGGTGGTCGACCACGCGCGGCGAGCGTGCAGGACCCTCCACGAGCACCGCCGTGGCCCAGCCGGACTTGACCCGGCAGCCGAGGGCTAAAACTCGCGCTTCTTCATCTCCGAGAAGAAATCGCGCAACTCGACATCTTCTTCCCGTTCCGGAGGAAGGGTGTCGTCGTACTGCCGGCGCTTGTTGGGTTTCGCCTTCGCAGCCTTGGCCGCGTTCTTTTTAGCCAACGCGGCCAGCTTGCGCTCCTCACCTTTGGGCATGGCTCGAGCTCCTGACGGATGTGGTCGGACGCTAAAGCTGCGCCGACGGAGGCGTCTCGCGCAACACCTCCGTGGTGGCCTCGAAGTACTCACGCACCGACCTGAGGGACTGCCCTGGAAACGCACGAAGCGTCCCCTTCATGTCGACCGCTTTCCCGTGGGCATAGAACAGCATCAGCGCGGCGAACGAGCGCTGGAGCGGGTCCGTTGCCGAGGCGTATTGCGCCCGCAGCGCCTCCTCTGGAACGTGTTGTACGTCGAATCGCTTCCCCGTGACCTGCTCCGCGAGACGCACGACCTCCAGGGGGCTCAAAGGCTCGGGCCCTCCCAACTCGATGACTGCGTTCTTCGCCTGGGGATTGTCCAATGCAGCCACGGCAAACTGTGCGACGTCGCGGGTCGAGATCCAGCTGATCTTGTTTCGGCCGGCACCGTAGATCTGGGCTTTCGTGCTCGGCGGATCGAAGCCCAGCGCGGGGCTCAACCACACTTCGGTGAAGAAGGTGGGTTGCAGAATCGTATAGGCCATCCCGCTCTCCCGGAGGCGCTGCTCGACCGCCCGTTTCGCGGACTGGAGCGGAAAGTCGCTCTCGACGCTCGGGAACGAAATCAGGATGAATTGCGTCACGCCGGCGGCCGCGGCGGCGTCGACGAGGCTCAGTTGTCCCTGCCGATCGACGCTCTCGATGGAATCTCCGTCTTGCCTCGAAACCGTCGACGAGGCGGTCGAAATGACAGCACTCGTGCCGCGACACGCGGCGTCGAGCGATGCCCGATCCTTCAAGTCACCGCGCACGCGTTCGGCGCCCACGCGCTTGAGATGCGCGACTCTTTCCGGGTTGGACGTTCCCCTGACCAGCGCGCGAACCGGCTTCCCTCGCTCGGTCAGGAGGCGACAGATGTCCCCGCCCAAGAGGCCGGTGGCGCCCGCGACGAGAATCATGGTGCCTCGTTCATCCACACTCTCCTCGAAGCGGCGGTGCCAGGCGAGGTTCTCATAGTGTGGGCCGGTACTCGCCGGCGCCAGTAGCCGCCCGCCGATGCACGCACGCCGCCCCCCTGTTTATCTTGCCTAGCCGCCACCCAAGGAGCTACGAATGCGATACCACGCCTGGAGACAGGTCCCCTTGATGGTCCTCGCCCTCGTGGCAGCGTGCCGGCGCGGCGAGCGACCGAGCGCCGCCACCGACAAGCCGAGCTTCGCGAACCCGGCCAGCGCCTCCATGCGCGAGCGGGCCCCGGACATGTTTCGGGCTCGCCTTGAAACGAGCAAGGGC
>Ga0209239_1001613_pt1 | contig 13446 bp, 14 predicted proteins | sample GraSoi013_2_20cm_FD_185824 | JGI IMG/M metagenome (GOLD analysis project Ga0209239, IMG submission 185824) | Grasslands soil microbial communities from the Angelo Coastal Reserve, California, USA - Sample 10_02_2013_2_20cm (SPAdes) (version 2) | ecosystem: Environmental > Terrestrial > Soil >...
CTTATTTTTCCTTTCTGGCAACCGGCCGCCGTGAGTTTGAAGAGAAACCGTCGGAATATTTCTCGAACGAATATCCGTAACTCATGACGTCACTTTCTTATACGCCATGGGGCGTCTTGCCGGGCGCTTGCCGGAGGCAGATTCCTTGGACCACATCGTGATTGAACGGAGCTGCTTCCTGGGCCTCGTCACCTCGGCCGTCGAGGCGTACAACCGCGAGACGAACGGCTTCCTCGTGGGAAATCGAGCCACCCGACTCGTCCGCCAAAAGCCGCGGGAGGTCACGGTCCTGCGGGCGGCCTATCCGCTCCAGACCGAAGATCGGAAACCGAACTGGGTGTCCCACGGGAATGAAAAAGCCTTCAAACGGGCCCGTGGGGCGATCGAGAATGCGGATGTCGGGTATGCGGTCCTCGGAGGGTTCCACAGCCACACGGGGGACGATGGGGCCGCGAGTCTCTCCCGCACCGACTTGGACTACGTCGCCGATGAACTCCGACGGATTTCCCGCGACCGGCCGACGGACCGCGTCAAGTGGCTGGAGGTCGTGATGGCGCTGAAGAGGCGCGAGTGGTCGAGTCCCCACGAGGCGGGTTGGGCCACGCGGCGCTACCGCCGAAAAATCGGATGCACGGTCACCCTCGATGGGAACCATGGCTACGACATGACGATCGGCGGGTATTGGGTCGAGGGTGTTCCCGACGGCGAGCCCGGGACGTGGGACGTCGTTGGGACGCGCGAGGCCCGCCTTCGGCTCCCCTGGATGCGGTGAAGAAGACTTCGCGTCGCCTCGAGCTAGCGGTTCTGCGGCGGTTGCTGGCCCGGTGGCGTTTGACCGGCCCAGGCGCGACGGCCGAGGCGGTTGCTCAACAGTTCCTGGACCTTCGCCGGATGCCGGACCATGTCGATGCTCAACGTGTCGTCCCCGGTGTCGACCACGATCGTGCCGATCTTCAAGATCCGTTGACCGAACGACTGGTGCAGGTCGACGCGTTCGAGTTGGGTGTACGGAATCATCTGGGTGTTCTTGTTCAGGATCCCGTCCTCTCGAATGATCTTGTTGTCCGTGATGATGTAGCGAGTCGTCTTGCGCTTGAGCTCGGCGGCGAGGAACGCGAGGAGCGCGAGGAAGAGGAAGAAGCCGGCCACGATGAGGCCGAAATCGATCCCGCCGACCGTGTAGTTCAGGAAGGAAGGCGCGAACAGCCGGGGGATGTGGAATCCGAAGACGCCCGCGAGGATGAAGGCGAGGACCATGGCGGCCCAATACCGCAGCGCGATGAGCCGCGTGGGTCGCGTCACGAGGAGCGTTTCTTCGCCGGAGTGCATGGTCGGCCTTCCTCGGGAATCATCCGGGGGGAGTGATAAGACAGTTTCGGTCTTCATGCGACGACGAATTCGAAAGAAGAGACTTCATATCGTCGGAATTCGGTCACACGACGCAATCGATGACGATCCTGTTCGGAACCCTTGGATGGCGGCCCCAGAGCCTGCTCCCCTCGATCCGCTCGACCGAAAACTTGGAGCGGGTGATCTTCTACCATAGCGATCACGCGAAAAGCCGCGACGCCCGGTCCAAGGTCGTGGAGTTCTGCCGGAGCCTCGGTGTTCCATGCACCGCGACCGAAGTGGCGGACGCGTTCGACCTCATTGACGCCGCAGGTCAGATTCGGACCGACGTGCGGAAGGAAAAGGCCGCCGGAACCGACCTTCGATTCAACATCGCCGGCGGCACCCGCCTCATGAGCAGTGCGGCCCTCCTGGTCTGCATCCTGGAAGGAATCCCTGCCACGTACGTGCACGATGAGACGTATCGGGAGATTCCCCTGCCGTTGCTCCGCATGACATACGGCGAAGGACTCACCCCGAAGCAGCGCGACGTCCTCGCCTTCCTCGTCAAGAATCGGGAGAAACACTTCTCGGAGACCGCTCTCGCACGGGCGATCGGCGTCCACAAAGCGACGATGAACCATCACCTGCGCAAGCTCGAGGCCGTCGGGGCAATCGAGCGTCAATCAGACCCCGCAGACGGCCGCCGTCTCATCATCGTGCCCGCTCCGGGAATCGAACTCCTCCTCGGGTGAGAGTACGGATCTTCGGACGTTGATCGCGACGATTGGGTTCGACGAACGCCATATCCTGCCCAGCCTTCGTCTCATGCCGTACGATCGACTGATCCTGGTTGGAGGCCGTGACTCGTTTCGATCCGCGGGCTTCCGACGGCTTCGGATGTTGGAACCGAATCTCCAGGCCGTTCGGGTGGATGCATTCGACCTGAGGGATTGCTTGTATTCGATCGGGCGGTCGGTCCGACAGGCGAGGGCGATCGGCCCCGTGCGGATCAGCGCGACTGGCGGGACCAAGATCCTCACGATGGCCGCTCTTTTGGCGGCATTCCACGAAGGGGTCGAGGCCTGGTACTGCGATCCGGACCCGGTCCGTCTCCCGGTGCTCCGAGGGGTGGGTCTTGCACAGGCCTTTCTTCCCGCCGAGCAAGCGATTGTGCGGCTCCTCCGTGGTCGAACGCCTCTGGACCGTTTGCTTAATTTGGTGGTCGATCGAGGTTTCGCCCGCCGCACGGTTGTCGGCGCTGTCCGCTCGCTCGCGGCGAAAGGACTGGTCGAGGAGGTGATCGAATCCGGTCACACATTTCTCCTTCCGACCCCGCGATTCGACCTTCTGCGGGATCATTTCCATGAGGAACCCGGAAAGGCCTAAGAGGGCGGAGCGGATGCCCGCAGGAGGGCAGCCGTATGGTTCGGGTTCGAGTGGAGGTCCGCCTAAAGAAAGGCGTGACGGATCCCGAGGGCGACAACGTCCACAAGGCTCTCGCGCTGCTCGGGTTCAAGGGCCTCCGAGCCGTCCATACATCGAAGCTCTTCCTCATTGAATTGACCACGAAGGACCCGAAGACCGCCCAGAGAGAGGCGGAGGAGATGTGTCGGCGGCTGCTCGCGAACCCCGTCATCCACGACTACTCGATCAGTGTCGAAAAGTAAATTTGCATCTCGAGCTACGAACCGGATACCTAGTCCGGCAAGACATCGCGACTCGCAGGCATCTCGACGATCGGGATGTCACGCGTAGCCGCCGAGGCGTTCTCGCCGCGGCGCTTCTTGCAAGTGATCCGTCGAAAGGAGGGTGGCCTTCTTCACTTCCCGCTCTGCGGCTCGGGTGAAATCCTCCATCGTAATCCGGTGGCGCTTCCCGCGGCGGAGCGAGTTTCGCATCGCCTGACGAACGACGTTCAGAATGGAACCTCCGCTGAGGAGATACTTCGTCGCGAGCACATCGAAGTCGACCCCCTTAGCGAGAGGCGCCTCGTCCGGCACCAGCCGCTCGTAGATCTTGCGGCGCAAGGCCGCGTCGGGCACGGGGAACTCGACCGCAATGTCGATTCGCCGGTCAAGGGCCCGATCCATGACCCGTGCGAGATTCGTCGCGAGGATCACGATGCCCGGATAGTTCTCCATCTGGGACAGGAGCACGTTCACGTCGCGGTTCATCCATGGCGTCGCCATGAACCCCCGGCGCTGGAAGACGGCATCCGCCTCGTCGAAGAAGAGGACGGCGCCCGCGTCGAGGGCGGCCTTGAACACGTGCTCGATGTTCTTCTCCGTCTCTCCCACCCACATGTTCTCGAGTTGCGCATAGTTGACGACGTGCATGGGCCGGCCGAGTTCGCTCGAAATCGCCTCCGCGGCCATTGTCTTCCCGGTCCCCGGCGGACCCGCGAACAGGAGGCTGAGTCCCTTCGTCTTCTTCACGACCTTCTTGAGCCCCCAGCGGCGGTACATGAGTCCTTTGTGCCGAAGCTCCGCGAGGGCGTCGAGGAGTCCCTCCTTCGTCGGATCCGCCAGGACGAGGTCCGTCATCGAGTACCGAGGTTGGACCACTTGGGCGACCGGTCGGACCGGCTCGTGCAAGTGTGGTTCCGGTGATTCGCGATCGTCGTCCGCCTGATAGACTTCGACGCCAGCGTCGAGGAGGCGGACGATTCGACGGACATCGTCTCGGGAGACATGCCGGCAGGATTCGCGGATGCGTCCGCATTTCGGGCACTTCACGATCCATACGTCGCGATCCTCTTTCCCCGTCCGGATTCCTCCGCGTCGTGCCCGGCCAATGCGGCCACGGACCTGCCGAAAAACCTCGCCATGCTATTTAAACATGGTCCGCGCGCGGAGATTTCGCGTCGCGCCACGATGGGAATTCGCGCGCCATCTGCACCGCGAGATCGAAGTTGTGGAGGGAGACCTCCTCGATGTTCACTCCGAGCGGAACCGCCGGGCGAGACTGCAATGCCGCCGCCAGGAGGTGGGACCAAAGCGTCCGAGCCAGCTCAATCGACGAGCGCCCGAGCGTCTTTTCCTCCGACCCCGACAGGGCCTCCTCCGTCCGCGGCGTCACGGACGCACCGAGCCACGCGAGGAACTCGAGGTCCTGGTAGTCGGACACGGGGGCGAAACTCAACAGGACCGTCGCGGGCTTCATGCCTTGCGCGGCGCATCGCTTGCCGTACGCGCGCACGACGGTCGCCATCGGCTCGGCCTCGAAGAGAACCTGGGTCGTGAAAAAATCGCACCCGGCGCGGGTCTTCTCGATGAGTCGGTCGACCTCGTTCTCCCGATCCGGGATCGTGATATTGCCGAGGGCCACGTCGTTGTGCCCTTCGGCAGCGGACCGCAAGAGCCGATTGGCTTCGAGCACCGTGGGACCCGGATATCGGACCCGACTGCTCGTCCCGCCCACGAGGACGAAACTCCGAAGGCCGAACTTGTCGAGGGACTCTCGAGCCCACCGATGAAATGCGTTCGCAGACGGCACGTGTGCGACGACGTTGTTCACGATCGGGTCGACCCCGAGATCGCTACCGAGTCGTTGGACGAAGTCCCGGGGATCCATGTTCCGGAGGAACGGCTGACCTTGATGGTTCTCGTCGAGGACCTGTGGCAGGTTCAGACCGTCGAGATTGCCCAGAGACGCGACCGCGTCGCGGACCCGATCCACGAGGGTGGAGATGGCCTTCTCGCTCGCACGCCGGGAAGGGGGGACGATTTCCAGCACCAACGACGTCGACGCGAGGGAAGTGCGGAAGGGCCGTCGCATTGCGCCGACATGGGCACACCGAGCTACTTGAAGGTTCCATTCCGGCCGGCGTTCCTGACCGTACGAGAAGCATAATGTATCGCGGCCGTTTGTCCTTTCCGAGGCGTAGGGATGGACGAGCGGTTGCGACCGAGGTCCGCCCCGTTCCCCCTATACGACGTCCTCCTGCACGATGCGTCTCCCCAGCAGCTCGTGCAATTGAGCGAGAGGATGGGGCTTGCACTGAGTGTCGACGAGATGCGCCGTATCCAGGAGCACTTCCTGGGGATCGGGAGGGAGCCGACGGACATCGAGCTACAAAGCCTGGGCCAGGCGTGGTCCGAGCATTGTTGCTACAAATCCTCCAAAGTCTTCCTCAAGGAGTTCATCTTCCCGGTCCAGACGCCCTATGTGATCGACCGCGGCGATGCCGGCGTCGTGGAATTCGACGACGACCATGCATACGCGCTGCGCATCGAGAGCCACAACCATCCGTCCGCGATCGAGCCGTACGGTGGTGCGAACACGGGGATCGGCGGGATTCTGCGAGACGTCCTAGCGATGGGCGCACAACCGATCGCGCTCGCGGATCCGTTGCATTTCGGTCCCCTCGATTATCCCTTAGAGAAGTTGTCGAAAGGGATGAGACACCCGAAGTATCTCTTCGGCGGAGTCGTCGCGGGGATTCGCGATTATGGAAACCGGGTCGGAATTCCGACGGTCGCGGGCGGCATCGTCTTCGACGAAGGATACCTCGGCAACGTCGTCGTGAACGTCGCGTGCGTCGGGTTCGCGAAGAAGTCGCAGCTCGTACGGAATCGCGCGACCTCCGTGCGCGACGTGTTCATCTTGTGTGGCGGCAAGACCGGCCGCGACGGGATCCACGGGGTGACGTATGCGAGCGGCGACCTGACGGCCCGCGCCGTGCAAGAATGGGAGACCGGGGCCGTCCAGCTGGGCGATCCGATCCTCAAAGAACCCCTGATCCACGCGTGCATCGAGTCGGCGCAATCAGGCCTTCTCGCGGGCATGAAGGACCTCGGCGGAGGCGGCCTCTCCTGCGTCGTCGGCGAGATGGCCCTCGCAGGAGGATTCGGCGCGGAGGTCGACTTGGAGGAGGTGCCTCTGAAAGAGGATGGTCTCGCTCCCTGGGAAATCTGGGTCTCGGAGAGCCAGGAGCGGATGATGCTCGCGGTCCTTCCGGAGAACGTCGAACGGGTGTTGCGAATCTTCGAGCTGTACGATGTCCCCGCGACCGTCATTGGGCGCACGATTGCGCAAAAGACTTGCCGCGTGCGGTACCGCGGCACCGTCGTGCTGGACATGGACCTCGAGTTCTACACGGCCGGACCGGAATACACGCGCGATTATGGGCCGCCCTCTCCTCCCGCGCGAACCGAATCCCGGCTCCCTCCGGAACCTCGAGACTATCGAGCGACGATTCTCCGGTTGCTCGCGGCACCGAACATTGCGTCGAAGGAGTATGTGATTCGGCAATACGACCATGAGGTCCGTGCATCGACGGTCATCAAGCCGATGCAGGGAGTCATCGGCAAAGCGGCCCATGGGGATGCGTCCGTGATCCGGCCCTTGATCGACTCGTGGAGGGCACTCGCGATTGCGACCGCGTCGACCTCCCACATCACGTCCATCGACCCGTTCCTGGGCGGGGCGACCGCGGTGGATGAGGTGTGTCGCAATCTCGCGGCGGTCGGCGCGAGGCCTCATGCGCTCACGAACTGCCTGAACTTCGGAAATCCGGAGAAGCCGGATCGCCTCTGGTCGTTTCGGGAGGCCGTCCGGGGGATCGGATCCACCGCGAAGGCTCTGGGCCTTCCGATTCCCTCCGGGAATGTCTCGTTCTACAATGAATCGGTCCGCGGACCATGCCCGCCCACGCCAGTCGTGCTCGGTGTCGGCATCGTAGACGACCTACGCCGCTGCGTGACCTCGGACTTCAAGAAGGCGGGAGATCCGATCGTTCTCATCGGGACGACCCGCGCCGAATTGGGGGGATCGGAATATCTCCGTCTTCGGAAAACCGGAAGCCGCGTCGTCCCGGGCGTGGACACGATGTCGTTGAGGGCGTCCATCGATCATCTTCAGTCGGCCATCCAAAACGGCACCGTCGCCGCGTGCCATGACCTGAGTCACGGAGGTCTGGCAATCGCCGCAGCAGAGATGTGCCTCGGGGGGGATCTCGGTGCGGACCTCAAGACGACGGCGATGGACCCGATCCGGTGGGACGTCCAGCTGTTCTCCGAGTCGAATGGGCGTTGGCTCGTGGAGGTCCCCAAGGACCGGTACGAGGAATTCGGCCATCTCACGGAGGGAATCCCTGTCACATACCTCGGCACGACCGGCGGGACCTCGTTGCACCTCGGAAAGGGTCGGCAATGGACCTCCCTGTCGATCCCCGTCATGCGAAAGGCATGGAGCGAGGCGATTCCGAAGCAGGTGGTCGTCGCATGAAGCGCTCGTCCATCCGCGTTGGCGTCGTATACATCGAAGGGACGAATTGTGAAGAAGAGTCTGCGGCGTTCTTCCGGCATCTGGGGGCCCAAGCCGAAAAGGTGCATCTGAAGCAGCTGACCGGAGCTGTGCCCGCCGAGATGCAGAGGGACCTAGATGACTACGACATCCTCATGATCCCCGGAGGATTCGCCGCGGGCGATTACGTTCGGGCCGGCACGATCTTCGCGGCCCGCTTGCGCTCGAAGCTCTCGAAGGAACTGATCGCCTTCGTCCGTTCCGGCAAGCCGATCTTCGGCGTGTGCAACGGATTCCAGGTGCTGGTCGAGGCGGGCCTCTTGCCTGCCTTGGGAAGCGTGATGACGGAAGCACCGGAGGCCGTCCTCGCGACGAACGACTCGGGTCACTACGAATGCCGTCCGAGCCTGCTGAAGCTGGAGAACGACGGTTCTTGCTCGTTCACGCGCGGCATGGAGCCTGGGCAAGTCGTCACGTTCATTTCCGCCCATGCAGAAGGCAAGTTCCTTTTGCCGAAGGACCGCGAGAAGCAAATGCTGAAGGAACTCATCGAGAACGATCAAATCGTCTTCCGATTCGTGGACGATCGCGGCCAGTATGCCGGGTATCCGTGGAACCCGAGCGGAACGACGTTCAACATCGCAGCGGTATGCAACCGAGACGGGAATGTGTTCGGCGTGCAGCCCCACCCGGAGCGTTGCTTCTTCCGCCAACTCCATCCGGACTGGACCAAAGACGGCAGCCACGATCCGGTCTACGGAGATGGTAAGAAAATCTTCGAGAGTGTCCTCGGTTTTGTCGAACGCCGATTCTGACCGTGGGCATTCGACCTCTTGCCCTTGGGTCGGCCCGACGACCTACAAAGTCACGCTCAGCTCGACGATGTCCCCGTCTTTGATCCCAAGCGCGTTCCGCAGGTAATGCTTCGAGATCACCTCGAGGACCTCTGTATGGTGGGTACGGATCGGCATGATCACGGCGCAGTCCACATGGCCCGCGGTCGCCAAGAAACACTTCGCTCCGCCGAACGTCCGGCCGCCCGCCTCGAAGCCTGTAATCTCGATCCCCGGGCTGTCCTGCAGAATTTGCATCTTCGCCAGGTCCGGTCCGTTCATCTTCAAGTTCAGCGTGCCCTCGTACGGCTCGAACCAAAGTTTCTTGCGGAACTGATCCCGGTAGCCTTTCTGCCGCATGTAGAAGGCACCCTCGCCAAGCCCGCTCGTCAAGGTTCCGGCAATCGTGAGCGCCTCCCGGAGCTCGAAGACCCGTTGGTAGTCTGCGTACTCCTTGCGAAGGACCTCGCCGCCGCGTGGGGTGAGACGGATCCGTTGACGGCGGGTCGCCAGGTCGCGGGCCACCAGGCCATCGCGGATTAGTTCCAAGATTCGCTGCGAGGCGCTCTGTTGGCTGACCCCGATCAGCTTGCCGAGTTCGCCGGAGGAGAGGTTCACGTATTCCTTCATGCCGCCCAAGAGCGCAATGGCTTTCAGCGTCTCGACATGGTACGGCTTCACGGCCCGCGAGAGAGGTCCCTCCTCCGCATATGCCTTTTCCCGGGGTCAGAGGCCCTCGGCCACCAAGTGGTTCCGGGACCGGAGGAAGATTCGCGGGATGCTCGCGGCTCGCAAGCGATCGAGGAGAGGCTGGTCGTTCGTCACGACGACCGCCCGCAGGGAGATGCCCAGATCGAGGAGTGCGTCGTCCGCGGAGCCCGGTGCGTCGATGACGCGGTATCGGGCGGCGAGTTGCAAGGCCGCCCGGGCATCACGATCCCGCTCGGCCAAGAACTCGAGTTCGGTCCACACAGGCCTCGGAATGGCGATGTCGGCCGATCCCATCAGGCGACCGAGTTCCGTTTCGAGATTCACGCGGAACTGGAACGGCATGAGGAGCGCGTTCGTGTCGAGAAGGACGATTCGGGACGCCATTTTCGTTCATCCATGCGCGCGCAGGTCGTTTCATCGCGAGAATCACGGGGTCGATTTTAAGTATTGAGGCATACATAGCGTCACTATGTCCATAGCGAGGTCATAACGGGCTTCGCGAGGAAGGTGTTCCACATGAAGACGCTGTTGGCGGCAATGGTCGTGGCCGCGATGGTGCTCGTGCCCCTTGGAATCATGGGGACCGCGAGCGCGGCAGGCACAAGCCGCAATCTGACGACCGTCGTGATCGGCCCGGTCCCCACGGACCGGTTCGGCGGCGGGAATCTGGTCGCGGTGAAGGCAGGTGACGCCCTGTTTGGCGTCCGGTACGGATCGAGCGCTCATGCGAACGACATCGTGATCTTCGCGGAGTACAAACGCTTCCTCGGCGGTGCCGACATCGTCGACGCGCAGGGGAACCATCTGGCGACCCGCGGAATCCCCGTGTACACGGTCCTTGCGCAGAGTCTCTCCCGGTTCATCGAGTTCCGGCAGGTGAACGCGAGCGACGGGTTCGACTTGACGAGTTGGGATCACCTCTTCCCCGTCCCGCTCACGCAGAATATCCCGATGAAGGCGCTCCCGCTCACGACCGCATGGACCCTCAGCGGCCTATCGAACGAGACGGTCGCCGGCGTGACATACGTGAACTTCACGGTCTCGGCGACAAATCTGACCTATGCCCGGGTGGCGAACAACACGTACGTGGGCGATCGCATGTTGAACGAGGTCGCGTTCACATTCCACCTGACCGTGGACACGAACGACCGGAGTGCAATGGTCCCCTGGTACCGGATCACGGTCGACGACGCGAACCGCCAGGCGATCCGGCACGTCGAGTTCCTCGGCTACCGCGATGTGTCCGGGCCCGCGATCGCGATGGGCGCGAAGTACGACCACCTGATCGACGGCTGGGACTTCGCCTACCCTGGGGACAAGCTCGCCCTCGAGACCCACTTGATCGTCGGGAACTACATCCCGGAGCGGACGGCGATGTTCGTCCACGACGCCTTCGTGAAGGAGCATGCGGACGACGGCACGACGACGATCGGCAACGCGTCGACGCTCAATGACACCGCCCCGACCCACCCGAAGCTCTACACCCGCGACCGGGTGTTCTTCGACGATGACTTCACGCGGATTGGGCGGTTCGAGTGGGCGACGAACGTCACCGTGGACGGCCAGGCCGCCATGATGACCTTCAATATCCAAGGAGGCGGTCAACTCCAGCTCGCCCACAACGGTGCCTACTTCATCGGGTTCTGGCTCCGGGCCGCGTTCGTGTATCCTGCGGGTCAGTTGATCGTACACGACCCCGTCCTCTCCACGGAGTCGTTGACCGACCTGCCGTCCGGCGTGAACCTCACGCCTCTGACAATCCTCGCGGCACAGCTGGCCGTCGTCTCGGTCGCCATCGGTCCTGCCTTGTACCTGCGAGCGAAGGCGAGGCGCAAGACCTGAGCGCCTCCCCTCTCTTTTTTTTCTCCATCGGAATGAATGCGTTTGCTGGAGGGAAGCCGGTCCATGTCAAAGACGCCGATCATGCGCCCTCCGTCGGCGACCGAAAGCCAAAATATGGAGGGTCGGATACGAGGCGGACCCGATGACGGAAGTCTCGCCCGAGTGGACGGCCGAGCTGAAGAAGGGTTCGATCCAACTCTGCCTGCTCGCGCTCCTGACGAAGGAGGAGAAGTACGGGTTCCAGATCCTCCACGAACTGCGCGACCGGTCCAACGGGTTCTTCGATCTGAAGGAGGGGACTCTATATCCCGCGTTGCGACGCCTCGAGGAACGGGGTTTCGTCGCGAGCCGGTGGCAGGAGCCGACGAGCGGGATGCCGCGGAAGTACTATCGGCTCACAGACCGCGGCCGAACCGCCTTGCGGGAGGCGTTGGCCGTCTGGGACGCGATGACGAAGGGCGCCGAGCGCGTCCTCGAGGGAGCCCGATGACCGCGGACGATGAGTATCTCGGTCAAGTGCGTCGGGCCATGATGGGCATGTCCCGCCCGGTTCGAGACGATATCCTGCGTGAACTCCGGGGTCATATCGCGGAGTCCACCGCGGCGAACGGGGGCAACGTCCACGCGTCGCTCGGGGCGCTCGGTTCGCCCCAGGAAGTCGGTCGTCACTACCGCGAGGTCTATGGTTACGGGACCGTGTACAAGGCGATCTTCGCCGCGATCGCGTTCCTCCTCGGCATCCCTTCGGTCCCCGTCCTCCTCGTGGGAACGGAGACCGTGTTCCCCTTCAATCTCTCACTTGTCTTCGTGATCGCCGCCGCGGCGTGGATTCTATGGGCGGGCGTCGCCGCAGGAACGCAAGCGGGAATTCTGGCGGGCCTCGCTGGAATGTTTGGCCGACTCCTCGCATTCGGCGTCGTGGCTCTGAGCGAACCTGGGGCATTCACGAGTTCCGGAGGCATTAGCTTGCTCGTTGCCGTGTCCCTCCTCCTCGTCCTGCTGGGATGGATTCCCGGCACTGCGAAGGAGGCTTGGTCAGGACCGCGCGCGGAACTCTAAGGTCCACCCCATTGGCGAACGATGTCGTTGTGGTCGAAGGCCATTTTCGGAGCGTCGTCGGGATCCACGAGGACGATCGCAGACGCATCGCTCCCGGCCTTCAACTTGCCACCGATCACTTCGAGGGCGTACGCTACGGTGACCGTGTGACCGCGGGGATCGCGGCCGGGGTCCGAGAAGACGCCTACCAAACGCAAGATCTTCGTTTCGAGTCCGGTCTCCTCGCGGACTTCCCGCACGACCGCCTCCACGGTCGTCTCGCCGAGTTCGACGAAGCCGCCCGGCAACGCGGGCATGCCGCGGAACGGATCGTTGCGACGTCGGATCGCGACGAGCTTCCCGTCGAACAGGACGAGGCCATCGACCGTGACGGCGGGATGCGGCCGTTCCGTCATTCCTTCACTCGAGGGACGGCATGCGGATGTCGTGATCCTTCGCGAACCGGACCGCCTCCTCATATCCGGCGTCTGCGTGCCGCACGACGCCCATCCCCGGGTCCGTCGTTAAGACGCGGCCAATCCGTCGGTCCGCGTCCTCCGTGCCGTCGCACACGACGAGCGCGCCCGCGTGAGTCGAGTAGCCGATTCCCACGCCCCCGCCGTTGTGCACCGCGACCAGGTCCGCTCCAGCTGCCGTGTTCAGGAGGGCGTTCAGGAGCGGCCAATCGGCGATCGCGTCGGATCGATCCCGCATTCCTTCCGTCTCGCGGTAGGGCGACGCGACGGAACCGGCGTCGAGATGGTCTCGCGTGATCACGATCGGGCCACTCAATTCGCCGGCAGCCACCATCCGGTTGATCACCTGCCCGAAGTGGGCCCGCTCTCCGTAGCCGAGCCAACAGACCCGGGCCGGCAGACCTTCCCACGGCAGGAACTTCTCGGCGAGACGGATCCAGCGGGCCAAGGTCTCGTCCTTGGGGAACTCGCGCAACACGACGCTGTCCGTCTTGATGATATCGTCCGGGTCTCCGGTCACCGCGACCCAGCGGAACGGTCCTCGGCCCTCGGCAAATAGCGGGCGGATGAATAAGGGCACAAAACCCTGGAACGCGAACGCGTCGGCGACTCCCGCCTCCTTCGCTTGTCCGCGGATGTTGTTGCCGTAATCGAACACGACGCTTCCGGTCCGGAGGAAATCGAGCATGGCCCGAACGTGAATCGCGATGGATTCACGGGACCGTCGTAGATATTCCCGCGGATCGCGGGTTCGCAACTCAGTAGCGCTCTCGACGGTCAGGCCCTTCGGGATGTACCCGCCGAGCGGATCGTGTGCGCTTGTCTGGTCCGTGACGATGTCCGGGTGAATCCCCCGTCGCACGAGCTCGGGGTGGACTTCCGCGCAATTTCCCACCAGGCCGATCGACAAAGGCGTTCCCTCGGCCTTCGCCGCGAGCGCCATCTCGAGGGCCTCGTCGAGCCCCGAG
>Ga0209239_1001615_pt1 | contig 13439 bp, 16 predicted proteins | sample GraSoi013_2_20cm_FD_185824 | JGI IMG/M metagenome (GOLD analysis project Ga0209239, IMG submission 185824) | Grasslands soil microbial communities from the Angelo Coastal Reserve, California, USA - Sample 10_02_2013_2_20cm (SPAdes) (version 2) | ecosystem: Environmental > Terrestrial > Soil >...
GACTCTTTCGCGGACTTCTTCTGCGATCTCGGCTCCACGGTCGATAGCGTCTTCGGCAGCTTCTCTTGCCTGATCCTTCCAATCGTCGAGTGTTTCCCGGGCAGTTTCATATTTCTTGCGGAGTTCTTTTCGCATTTGCCTGCCCGTCTTGGGTGCGTACATCAGGCCGACTAGCGCCCCAGCGCCCAATCCAATCAGGAGAAAAGTGAGAGCTGTCCCAATATTCCCGGCACCCTCGGAAGATTCATATTTACCGGACTGCATAGTATGTACCTCTCTTTCAATTCGCAATTTTGCCCAAATTCACTCTTCCATTCTAGCGCTCTGGTGATGGCGACGTCGCCCGCCTAGTGTGAATCAGGAACGAAGGTGCATGAACATTTCCCAAACCGGTTCAAGTCCGTGTAACATAAAGACTTTGGTCCCGTGTCCGGCGGAAACTGTGGCTCCAACCCGCCTTCCGCTGACCAGCTCACCGCATTTAAAGGAGATTTTCTTAGCAATGGCTATTCCTGCCACCCAGCTTCGCCCCGGCATGATCATCAAGCACAACAATGATCTGCACTCCGTTTTCAGCGTCGAGCATCGCACTCCCGGCAACCTGCGTGCCTTCATCCAGGCCAAGCTGCGGAACCTGCGCACCGGCGCCATGTTCGAGCACCGCTTTCGATCGCCTGACCCGATTGAACGAATCAACGTGGATGAAGTCGAAATGCAATATCTCTACAACGATGGTGACAGCTACTACTTCATGGACACTCAGAACTATGAGCAGACTCACCTCACTAAGGAAATTCTGGGAGACGCGGTCGATTACCTGATTGCCAATCTGCTGATCAAAGTAGAATTTTTTGATGGCAAGGCCGTGGGAATAGAGTTGCCGCAGACCGTCGAACTGACTGTGATCGAAACCGAGCCGGGATTGAAAAGTGCGACGGCTTCCAGCGTGACCAAGCCGGCGAAAACTGAAACCGGTCTTGTGGTCTATGTTCCTCCCTTCATCAACGAGGGCGAAAAAATCCGAGTGGACACAGCCGAAGGCGCGTATTTGTCTCGGGCCTAGTTTGATATTCCGAAAGACAGCATTTACCACTTAGCATTTGGCTCTTTAGAGCACCTACTCAGGACTTGAAAGGCTGAATGCTGAGTGCTGATTGCTAAATGAATCCAAGATGCTAAGTGCCGTCTGAGCACCGCGAAGAGACTGCATGACCGAGCAAACTACTCACGCCCGCCGTTTTGTGGTTCGCGGACGCGTGCAGGGCGTCGGCTTTCGCTGGTTTGTGGAACGCGAAGCCCGTGTCCTCGGCATTGCCGGTTGGGTGCGCAACAATGCCGACAGCAGTGTCGAGGTTCTGGGCGTAGGCACGCGCGATCAGCTTTCCGCCTTCCGGGCGCGTCTTCAAGCCGGCCCCCGAGCAGCAAGGGTGGATAATGTCGAAGAGTTCGAAGCGAAACCGGTTTCTGGTCTTACTACATTCCGCATTGAAGGAGCCTGGTAAATGCAGAGCAACGCGGCGCCGATAAAGACCACTATTAATTGTGAGCCGCTAAAAAAGCTGATCCGCGAAATCCCCGACTTCCCCAAAAAAGGCATCCTGTTTTACGACATCACCACTTTGCTCAAGGACAAAGTCGGCTTCGCCACCTTGATCGACGCTCTCTCCGAGTTCTATCTTCTAAAAAACATTGATCTGGTACTCGGCATAGAAGCTCGCGGCTTCATCTTCGGCCCTGCGTTGGCCTATCGTCTCAACGCGGGTTTCGTTCCAGTCCGCAAGCCGGGCAAACTCCCCGCAGCCACAGCCAAATACGATTACGCCCTGGAATACGGAACCGGCACCCTTGAAATCCACAAAGACGCAATCCAGAAGGGCCAGCGAGTAATTATTGTAGATGACCTCCTTGCTACCGGCGGTACCGCCGAAGCCACTGCCAAACTAGCTACGTCCTTGGGCGCGCAGATCGCCGGCCTGGGCTTCGTAGTGGAATTGGATTTCCTCAAAGGCCGGGAAAAGCTCAAACAGTATGACGTCTATTCGCTGCTGCGCTACGATAAGTAGAAAATCTCAATCGTAGCGCGGGGATGTTTGGTCAATTGAGCAAACAGGCTTCTCACAACTTGACAAGGAGCGGAAACAAATGGCGATGAAAGAAACAGTCCGGAGCCTGCGCGCTTATTTCATCTTGAGTGGGATCGCAAGTCTTTGGTTTGGATTTCTAGGTCTTGCAGTCAATCTACAGACCGCGATTTCTCCAGCAACGATCCTTATGGCGTCGATTGGAATTGTAGGCGTTGGCTTTTCCCTAGCTTTCGTGTATGTGGGCGTCTTTCTTCCAGGACTGCTGCGGAGTTCATCGCACCGGATCGTCATACTACTCTACGCCAGCACAGTGTGGGCAGTCTTGACTTTCTTGCTTAGCCTGCTGAATAGTGTCCAACCTGGCGCCATAGTTGTTATCGTCATAAGCTTGCTGATCTTGTGGTATCTGCTGAGAAATGTCCGTCGTTTGTCAGCGGAAGCACACCAGTCGGCGCCCACCGAGTAATCGACGACACACGGAATAGCTTCTAGGCCTGAGTTATCGGGCCTCCGGTCTTGGGTCTTAAGTTTTAGCAAGACAATCTTTAGAAGCTTGGGGCTGAGATCTTGGGACCGAACCTGAGACCTGACACCTGATCGCGCCGCCCGACAAGTAAAAAACTTCGGTACTATTCCTGGTCGGCCACAATCAGCTTCGCCGCCTTCGGCAGATACATCTTCCGCCGAAACCAATCTTCCATCGCTGCTGTCAACTGGTCCAGCGGAACTTTCTTGCCAATCTCCATCACTCCGTCCGCAACCGGCAGAGTGTCGTCAAAAACACTGGAGTTGGTGAAATTCCGCATCGAGAAACTGTCCAGCCACTTCAACGGGCAAGCCCGCCGCTGGCCATCCTCTTCGTACTCCACGCGAATCTTGCGGGCAAACATAGGTTCATGATTTAACCACAGACACCGAGGAGTACACTGCTTGCCGTAATCGCAGGAGCGGAGGCATCGATGTACATCCTTTACATCATTCTCGTGGGGCTAATCGCCGGCTGGGCGACTGGCAAGATTATGAAAGGCTCAGGCTACGGTGTGCTCACCGACATTCTGCTGGGTATCGCTGGCGCCATCATTGGGAGCCGCCTGCTCGGTTTGCTTGGCATCTACAGCAGCGGCGGCATCGTTCCCAACATTTTAATCGCAATCGTAGGAGCCGTATTCCTCGTGGCTCTGGTCCGCATGCTGAGACGAGCCTGAACGTCTCGACGATGTCGCTGGCGAGGACTAGTTTTTCGCTGACTGCAGCCGCTTCGCCAGCCCCTCAAGCTCGCGGTTCATAGCCTGCGGCAGACGGCTGCCGAACTTGGCGAAGTGCTCCCTGATTAACGGAACCTCTGCCAGCCAGCCCTCGATATCCACATTAAGCAATTTGGCCAGATTGGCAGCCGACAGCTCCAACCCCCGCGTATCCAAGTCGGCAGGCGCAGGAACACGGCCAATTGCCGTATCCTTCGCACCCACCTTTCCTTCACAGCGCTCGAAAATCCATTTCAGCACCCGGCTGTTCTCACCGTACCCTGGCCACAGAAATTTGCCCCGTTCATCCTGACGAAACCAGTTGACGTAGTAAATCTTTGGCAACTTCGACGGCTCGGAACGCGCACCAATCTTGAGCCAGTGTGCGAAGTAATCGCCCATGTTGTAACCGCAAAACGGAAGCATAGCCATAGGATCACGCCGCAACTGGCCGACCTTACCAGCTGCCGCGGCCGTCGTCTCGCTGCTCGCAGTCGCCCCCAGAAAAGTTCCGTGCTCCCAGTCGAACGCTTCGGTCACGAGGGGTACAACTCCGGCGCGCCGTCCGCCGAAAAGAATGGCGTCGATCGGCACACCTTTCGGATCCTGCCACTCCGGGGCGATCACTGGACACTGGCTGGCCGGAGTGGTAAATCGCGCGTTGGGATGAGCCGCCTTGCGAGAGCTTTTCGGAGTCCATGGCCGGCGCAGCCAGTCCATCAACTCGCCCGGCTTGTCGTCTGTCATGCCTTCCCACCACACATCGCCATCCGGCGTCATCGCACAATTTGTAAAGATAGAGTTTTTGGTGGCAGTCAACATGGCATTAGCGTTCGACTTCATGCTCGTGCCCGGGGCGACACCGAAGAAACCGTACTCTGGATTAATGGCGTACAGCCGGCCGTCTGCGCCAAACTTCATCCAGGCGATATCGTCGCCAATCGTTTCCACCTTCCAGCCAGGGATCGTCGGGATCAGCATGGCCAGGTTGGTCTTGCCACACGCCGAGGGAAACGCGCCCGTCATATATTTGACCTGCCCCGCGGGACTGATGACCTTCACAATGAGCATGTGCTCGGCCATCCAACCCTCATCGCGAGCTTGTACTGAGGCAATACGCAGCGCGTGACACTTCTTTCCCAGCAAAGCATTGCCGCCGTATCCAGATCCGTAGGACCAGATCTCGCGCGTTTCAGGAAAGTGGCAAATATATTTATGCTGGGCGTTGCACGGCCATGTGGAATCCTGCTCGCTCGGGCCTAGCGGCGCGCCGACGGAATGCAGCCCTCGCACGAATTCCCCATCCTGGCCAAGTGCATCAAGCACCTGGATTCCGACTCGCGACATAATGTGCATGTTCGCCACCACATACGGTGAGTCGGTGATCTCAACTCCGATTTTCGCAATAGGCGAGCCGATCGGACCCATGCTGTAAGGGATCACATACATGGTGCGGCCAGCCATGCAGTTGGTGTAGAAGCCGGTCAGCTTCGCCTTCATTTTCGCCGGATCTTCCCAATGATTGGTCGGGCCCGCATCTTCCTTGCTGCGCGAGCAGATGAAAGTACAGTCCTCCACTCGCGCCACGTCTGCGGGATTCGAGCGCACCAGAATGCTGCTAGGACGCTTCGCTGGATTAACCGGGATGGCCGTGCCCGCAAGCGTCATCAACTGCAGCATTCCCTGGTATTCCGCCTGCGAACCATTACACCAATGCACGCCTTCCGGCTTGCACATCCGTGCAATTTCCTCGACCCAACGCACGAGCTGTCGATTGACAGTTGATTCAGCTTCCATAGTTTGCGTCAGGCTGGCCATGAAGACATCTCCTTACAACCGACGGCTTTTAGTTACATCTCAGAAGAAATTAACTCCCGGATCCGTTTGCCGCGATTGCCTGCGATTCAATTTCCAGCTTTAACTCTTCGATCTGGCGAAGAGTCTCGGCGACAGTCAGCGAATACATCTCGCGTCCCAATCCCTCGCCAGACTCAAGCGCCGTCTTAAGATAGTGCCCAGCAATTTCGACAGCCAGCGGATCCGTAATAACCTTGCCGGTGCGGTAGTGATACTCCACCCATGCGGGATGCGGCAAGGCCACCCATACCGGATGCCCGTCCACCAGGAACTTGATATCCACGGCATCGGCGTGCCGCGTGGCGATGGCCACGATCAGTGCCTGGTAAATACCATGCACCCGTTTCTTGGTCCAGCGGTCGACGGCGTGGAAGTCCTCATACATGGCAACAGAAAACTATACCAAGAGCAGCCGCAGGGCAGCCAATCTGAAAATCAGCTGCCACTAATTCGTGGCAGCTCGGATGCCGCCGATGACCCTTCGTGAATTATCATGACTGGCTGCAATCCGATTCGCTTTTATGAAACATCTTGGCATTCTTCTCTCCGGGCGCGGTTCGAACTTCGAGGTTATCGCCAACAATGTCTCTGCCGGCCGCATTCCTGACGCACGCATCGCTGTCGTAATCTCGAACAAACCCGATGCCGGTGGCCTTGAAACTGCTCGCCGCCTCGGACTGACCACGCTACTAATCCCTTCGAAGGGCAAGGAACGGGAAGATCATGATCGTGAAGTCGTCGCAGCCCTGAAGAAACACAAAGTCGACCTGGTCTGCCTCGCTGGATACATGCGCTTGCTCTCCCCCTGGTTCGTGCAACAGTTCCCCCATCGCATCCTGAACATTCACCCCTCCCTCCTACCCGCCTTTCCCGGCCTGGAGGCGCAGGAACAGGCCTATGCCTACGGGGTAAAGGTCACCGGATGCACCGTCCACTTCGTAGATGAAGAACTCGATCATGGAGCGATCATCGTTCAAAAGGCCATTCCCGTTCTCGATTCGGACGATGAGCACACGCTGTCCGCTCGCATCCTGGAACAGGAACACATCGCCTATTCGGAAGCCATCAGTATTGTGCTGGCCGGGAAGTATGGAGTGGTGGGAAGAAAACTGGTAATGAAGCCTAAAGCGAGATGATCAGCGGTTTATTACAGCAACCTTCAGGCGCTTACCCACTCGCAGCGCTAGAGTGGCCGGAAGCTCGGTAACATATATTCGGGGACTATGTTCGACGCTATCCCGCACTCTGACGGCGCCTTCCTTCAATTTTCGAGTTGCGTCGGTGGCAGAGTCTGCCAAACCACACTTGACCAACAAGCGGTCTAGCTTGATTCCCAGCTGTCCTGCTCTCGAGACCACAGCCGTTGAATCCTCGTTCGTTGACCACTCAATATCTCCAAACTTTACTGAAACTTGTTCGACGCTAGTCGGTACCTCGTCTTTCTGGAATTGCTTCGCCCAATCGTCGGCAGCCTTTGCAGCGGCATCTGCTGAGTGAAAATCGGCCACGATTCTTCGCGCCAGATCCTTCTTGGCCGTCATCGGATGAGATTCACGTTTCATTTTCTCGATTTCAGGTAGTTGGACATCGGTCAGCAGCTCGTAATATCTCCACATCATCTGGTCAGAAATCGACATTATCTTGCCGTACATCTCAAGTGGTGGCTCTTGAATGCCGATCGCGTTGCCCAGCGACTTTGACATTTTCTGCACGCCGTCGAGACCTTCGAGAATGGGCATGGTCAGCACCACTTGCGACTCCTGGCCGTAGGCACGCTGCAGTTCACGGCCCATAAGCAGGTTGAATTTCTGATCGGTGCCGCCCAGTTCGACATCGGCTTTGAGCGCCACCGAATCGTATCCCTGCGCCAGCGGGTAAAGCAGTTCATGCATGGTGATGGGCTTTTCTTCCTGAAAACGTTTGTGGAAGTCCTCGCGCTCGAGCATTTGCGAGATCGTCACCTTGGCAGCCAAACGAATCCAGTCTTCAGATTTGACCTTGTTGAACCATTCGCTGTTGAAGCGCACCTCGGTCTTGAACGAATCGAGAATCTTGTAGACCTGCGTCATGTAGGTCTTCGCGTTGCGCATGATCTCTTCGGGACTGAGCGGCGGGCGGGTGGCCGAGCGTCCGGTGGGATCTCCAATCATGCCGGTGAAATCGCCAATCAGGAAGATGACCGTGTGCCCGAGATCCTGAAAATGTTTCAGCTTCCGCAAAAGGACGGTGTGGCCGAGGTGTAGATCGGGCGCCGTAGGATCAAAACCAGCCTTGACGCGCAAGGGCGTTCCACTGGCTCGGGACTTCTCCAGCTTCGAGCTGAGTTCGGACCCGCGGATGATTTCGGCGGAACCTTTTTTTATGTAGGCGAGCTGCTCGTCGACAGGCGCGAACTTGGACATCGCTAACATTATTGCAGATTGAGGCGAATTTCAGCTTTCGCTCGTGCCCCTTCGTGTCCTTTGTGGTTAAATTTCTTGGCCTTGCGCGCTGCCGCCATCTTCGGCCTGGGCTCCTCCACCAAAGACCTGAAGCCGTTCCAGAAAAATCCAGACACAACCTGGCTAATCGGGTGTCCCCTGAATTCCAACGAAGCCGATGCGGTTCTCATCTTCGGCGGAGATGGAACGATTCATCGATATCTTCCACAACTGGTGAAGCTGCAACTGCCGGTTCTGGTCGTCCCCCGTGGCAGCGGCAACGACTTCGCCCGCGCCCTGCATCTGCGCAACGTCAGCGATTCAGTGGCAGCGTGGCGCAGTTTCTTATCAGGCAAGAAGAATGTGCGCATGATTGATCTGGGTGTGATCACGCCCCGGCCCCCTCAGGGGCTAAAGCCCGAGGAAGCTAACTGGTCTGGCACGGCTGAAGCCGTGCCCTTCCCGCACTCCGGAAACTCGAAAACAGAAACCGGAAACTCGAACTATTTCTGCTGCATCGGCGGTGTAGGTCTGGACGGCGAGATCGCACGCCGCGCCAATGGCCTTCCCCGCTGGCTGCGCGGCCACGGTGGCTACATTGTCAGCACGCTTCCGGCGCTTTTTGAATTTGCTTGGTTCCCTATGCGAATTCTGCTACCACAGAAAAATCAGTCGACTGGCGTCGTCCGCAGCGACAAGCCAACAATCCTGGCCGCGTTCGCCAACACTCCTACGTTCGGTGGAGGGATGAAAATCGCCCCACACGCCCTGCTCGATGACGGCCTGCTCGATATCTGTCTGGTTACAGACCTCAACAAATTCAAACTGTTCTGCCTCTTTCCCACCGTATATTTCGGCCGCCATCTGAGCCTCCCAGAAGTCGAATATTTTCAGTCGGAAAGCATCCAGATCGAGACCGAGAGCCCGCTGGACGTCTATGCCGATGGTGAATACGTTTGCCAGGCTCCGATTGAAGTAACGGTGGCGCCGCGATCATTGCCGGTGATTGTTCATCCGTCACGGACAGTGGTCAGCGGCTAGTGATCAGTGGCCAGTTGGAACTCACTGACCACTAGCCACTAGCTACTGACCACTGTTCCAGTGCTACACTACCCAGACTGTATGGCTGATACCGGTCGTTCCCGCACTCTACTGTGGATTGTCATTGGCGGAGGAGCCTTCTTCCTCTTCGTCCTGGCGGTATTTACCCTGGTCTATCTAACCCTGCGAACTAATGAAGAAAGCACAGCGTTTCGGGGCTTCGGCAACAAGATTGGCGTGGTCGATCTCGAAGGCGTAATTATCAGTCCCAAGATTGTGGTCGATCAGCTCAAGAAATTTGCGGACGACGATTCCATCAAGGCCATCATCCTGCACGTGAATTCGCCAGGCGGAGGAGTCGCAGCCTCCGAGGAGATTTATCGCGAGGTCAAACGCATCCGTGACGACAAGAAGAAGCGCATTGTGGCTTCAATAGAGTCCGTCGGCGCCAGTGGCGCGTATTATGTTTCATCTGCCACCAACAAGATCTATGCCGACAAAGGCAGTATTGTTGGTTCCATTGGCGTGATTGCAGAGTGGGTAAATTACGGCAACTTGTTGCACTGGGCCAAGCTGAAAGACGTCACCATGAAGGCTGGTGAATTTAAAGACACAGGCTCTCCCACGCGGGATATGACTCCCGCGGAAAAAGAGTATCTGCAATCGCTGATTGACAATATGCATGGCCAGTTCATTCAGGCTGTAGCCGATGGCCGCAAAACCAAGTTTGATGACATCAAGGCTATCGCCAACGGCAAAGTGTGGACCGGGGAGCAGGCGCTCTCCATGAAACTCATCGACCAGGTTGCCGATTTCCAGGCCGCAGTCGACGATACGGCCAAAGCCGTGGGCATCAAGGGCGAGCCTGTCCTGGTACATCCCGAGCGCGACCGCAAGACCGTGCTCGACGTGCTCTTCGGCGACGTCTCGGAATGGCTGCCCACCCGGGAAAAGCTTCTGGAGCATCACGTGGGTTTTTATTACTTGTGGAAATAGGGCGTCGCTAAACTTGCATAAGAGCCCTGAAATCTGAGAAGTTATTGAAGCCCGTCCGCTTGCGACAGGCCCCGGCCGAAGTAGATTCCTTCTAATTCGACTAACGGAGCAAGACGCATATGACAAAAGCTGATCTGATCGATGAAGTCTCCCGCCTCGCGGAGTTGACGCGGAAGGATAGTGAAGTCATCGTCGAGACCATCTTCGACAGCATCGTGCGCTCGCTTCGCGTGGGCGACAAGATCGAAATCCGCGGCTTTGGCAGCTTTCGCACCCGGCAGCGCAAGCCACGTGTTGGCCGCAATCCAAAGACGGGCGACCGTGTCGAAGTCCCCGCCAAGAAAATTCCATTCTTCAAGCCCAGCAAAGAATTGAAAGACCTGGTAAATACCGGTGACCATACGGCGACTCCGCCCGCTCCACCGGCGTCCTAGTACTGGGTTCCTGGTTTCGCATGGCAACTTGCTTTCTCCACCCAGCGCTTCCAAGTAAACTCGCCGTAGCACATTGGCAGATAAGTCTCCGATGAAGCGCGCAGTCATCGGCGTTCGAATGCATTCTGGTTGGGGAGCGCTCGTGGCCGTCTCAAACAATGCCGGCACCGTGGAAGTCATTCGACGGCAACGCGTCGCTATCACCGCCCCCGGAACCAGAGGAGGGAACCAGCCCTATCATTTTGCGAAGAGTCTCGAACTTCCTGAGGCGGAGAAGTTTCTTGAGGACTATTTTGTCGCTTCAAAACGCCTTGCCTTGGCGGCGGTGCGGGATCTGGTAGGCGGACTGGGTGGCCAATGTCGTGTCGTGGGTTCTGCCGTCCTCCTTGCGTCAGGACGTCCGCTGCCGCCTCTGGCAAAGATCCTCGCCTCACACGCCCTGATTCATGCGGCAGAAGGCGAATTCTTTCGCGAAGCGTTCTCGAAAGCGTGCGAGAGTCTGGACGTTCCTGTCACCGGGTTTCGAGAGCGTGACCTCAACGCATCTGTCCAGACAACGTTCGGCAAAGCGGCGACTCGGATCGGACAACAAATTTCCACTCTCGGTCGCTCTCTGGGGCCGCCCTGGACCCAGGATCAGAAAATGGCGGCACTTGCCGCGTTGGTAGTCCTGGTAAACCAGCAAAGCTGATTCCCGGCAATGGACGCTCCGGAGAGAGGAGTCCACCTCAGAGGGAAGCCAAGAAGCTTAAGACCAGTCATGGCCGTAGATACAAATCCTCCACTCTCAGCGCGAGCTCCTCCGCACTGACGTCCTCGCGATTACACAGCACGATGACGGTAAGTTTGTCATCCACAAAACGCTGAATCCCTGTCCGAAATCCCACCGTTTCCCCGAAATGCCACATTCGTGCGTGTCCTTTGTAAGGATCCAGAAACCAGCCAAAGCCATACTCCGCAGCCTTGTTTCTGAAAGGTGCGCTCCCCGCCAGCAACTTCGCCGGAGTAAGCGCAGGACGCATCTCCACCTCGCTCAGTAATTTGTACTCCCGTAGTGCTTCATCCCATTTAGCCAGGTCATCGAGCGAGGAATAAATACCGCCGTCGCCCAGGACAGCCGAGGTCGGACTCTGGTCCGTCTCCCGCCAACCAGCTTCTTTCCTGGTATGACCGTAGGCACGATGCGGAACTTCGTTCTTGCCCCGCTCATACGCGATCGTATTCCCCATCTTCAACGGACCAAAAATGCGCTCCTGCAAAAATTCGCCAAACGCCTTGCCCGACACTTTTTCCACGACCATCGCCAACACCGCGTATCCGGAATTGCTGTACTCCCACCTCATTCCTGGCACGAACTTGGTGGCTGTTTGCTCCTTCAAGAGCGCCAGAACCCCAGCATCCTTGATTTGATCCGGAGATGTGCCGCTGTCTGGCGACATAAGGTCTTCGTAGTCCTGAAGGCCAGAAGTATGGTTGAGCAAATGGCGAATCCTGATGGCCCTGCCATATACAGGAAAATCCGGAAATACGTCAGTCAACCGCTCGTCGTAGCGGAGTTTGCCGTCGTGCACCAGCAGCATGACCGCCATGGCCGTGAACTGCTTGCTCACCGAAGCCAGGCGGAAATTAGTATGGACATCAATCTTGCTGAAACTTCGCAGATCCGTAACGCCATATCCGCGAGAGAACAAAGGCCGGCCGTCTTTGAGTACCAGTACCGCTCCTCCCGGCGCGGTGTCCGATTTCAGATCCGCAAAGATTGCATCCATTTTTGCCGGATCAACCTCCGCAGCCACGCCAATTTTTGAACCGAGCACCATCAGCAAAAATAATCCGCCCAGCAATTTCACCAAGGCCTCCGCCACTTACGCCCGGATACCGACTACGGCCATCAGACGGCCCGTAACCCCATTTTCCTTCCGATGAGAAAACAAAAGATCAGTGCGGCACGAGGTGCACAACGGAGACGCGCCAATATTTGTTGCAGGCACTCCGGCGTCGAGCAACTGGCGACGGTTGGCTTCCACCAGGTCGAGAAATATCTTTTTGGGGAGATCACTGTGGCCGGGTGGCCGTGCACTCAAAAAAAGCAGCGGATATTTTCTCCGGATCGGGTCCGAATCCTTGCTCTCGCGAAACAGTTCGGCAGCATAGGCAAATTGTGAGGCGAACTGATCGCGCACTTCAGTCCCCACCTCATAACAGCAGCCATGAACTCCCGGCCCGATCGCGGCTTTGACGTCGCCTGGCAGAGTCCCGAAGTAACGTCCCATTTCTCCCACTCCTTTTTCGACAATGCGCTTCACCGTGCCCCTCCAACCAGCATGGAAGATTCCAACGGCTCTCCTCTTGACATCCACCAGGATGATCGGCAGACAATCAGCCGTCCCTATGCCCAGCAGCACCCCCGGAGTTTCCGTAAGCAGACCATCGCCTGCGAGTTGTTCCTCGGGACGCTTGTTCACGCGATGAATGAGATCAGAGTGGATTTGCCGCAGCGTGACCAGTGGCCATGGCTGGCCATTCTTCATGAATCCAAATTTGCTGAGAAAAGCAGTTCGATTGCGCTCCACCGCATTGCGCGAATCCTGTTCCGTAAACCCGAGGTTGAGCGCGCCTCCACCGTATACTCGCGAGAAGCCTCCCAAGCGTGTGCTGAATCCATGAACCAGCCCTGGGATGTCAGTGAGCGTTTCGGCTTGAAGAATCGTCAGTTCGGACTTCGAGGGTATTTTGGCTGGCACGAAAACATATTAACAATCAAGCCACTCAGATCGGTAACTCAGGCCGGCGTTTGTGCCAGTCGGTGGCCTGCTCATAGCCCAGGGCCAGCTGGAGAATGAGGGATTCTCCCCAATGGGGCCCCACAATCTGCAATCCAATCGGAAGTCCGCCACGGGTAAGTCCACAAGGAACCGAGATCGCAGGAAGCCCCCAAACATTCACCGGACGAGTATTTCGCAGCAACAAGATTTCGGTCGATCGCAGCTGATCGGGATTTTCCTTCAAGCTCACGATGGTAGGCGGAGGCACAGGGGCAGTGGGTGTGATGAAAACATCTACGTTTTCAAATACTTTTCCAATCTCGCGGCGAGCTTTGTCCAACTCCCGACGATGATGAATGTAGTCTGTCGCATTGATATCTGCCCCGGTACGGATCCGCCGCAGTGTTTCCGCCTGATAGAGCTCGGGACTGCGCCCCACATACTCTGCGTGATACGCGTACGATTCCGCGCTCTGCACCGTGCGGTCGGCCAGCACCGCCAGTGCGACCTCCCGGATATCAGCGCCTAATGTGGTCAACAGCGACAAACCCTGGTTCACAGCCGATTCGATTTCCGCATCCAGGCCCTCAAAGAAATA
>Ga0209239_1001617_pt1 | contig 13426 bp, 9 predicted proteins | sample GraSoi013_2_20cm_FD_185824 | JGI IMG/M metagenome (GOLD analysis project Ga0209239, IMG submission 185824) | Grasslands soil microbial communities from the Angelo Coastal Reserve, California, USA - Sample 10_02_2013_2_20cm (SPAdes) (version 2) | ecosystem: Environmental > Terrestrial > Soil >...
CAATGGCCGCATCCTGGCAAGCCTCATTCCGGATGCGCGTCTGGTGACCGTCGACGACGGCCATCTGTTTCTGGTCACCAGCGCCAGTAAATCCGCGGTAATGATCTCCGAATTCTTGAGCTGAGCGGGATACAACGGCGCAGCGGAGAGCTTGCTTCGCTACTCTTTAGACCAACGTGACAGTGGACATCCCGCGGGTGTCGAGGACCGGTCGATCCGACGAAAATGACCCAAACCGGCCATAGCGGGGACCGAAATCCCGCGCTGCACCGGTTCCCTGGCCCACTCCGGTGGTACTATCTTTTGTGGTAGCCGCACAGGAGGGGGTCGGCGGGGGCCCCACCTAGATTCAGAACAATCAGGTCTGTCCCAAGGACTTGCCTCCCCCGCTGCGGCAGGTTGGAAGTGCGGACTGGGAGCGGATGGCGGGCGGGGTGGGTGAGGGCTGAGCAGGATCCAAACCAAGGCTCGCGCGGCGTCTGAACTCGATCTCCGCGCTGGGAGCGAAGGAAGGAGTGCTGATTGCACGGGTCGACCGGAACTGATCCAATCGTTAGCGGCGCGGAGGAAAAATATGACAATCACCGTTTGGCCGGTCACGCCGACTTTTGCCGCCGAGATCGGCGATATCGATCTGTCGCAGCAGATCGCGCCGACCGACTACCTCGCCATTGAAGAGGCCTTTGCAAAATACGCGGTGTTGATTTTCCCGGATCAGCACCTTTCGCAGGATCAGCATCTAGACTTTGCGCGCCATTTCGGCCCGCTTGATGTATCGATTGGGGTTCACCGCAAGGACACACCGCTGCGCGTGCGCCAGGAAATTACCGACGTTTCCAATCTCGATTTAAAGAACGAGATCTGGGGCAAGGAAAGCAGGCGACGGGGTTTTCAGCTGGGCGCTCGGATGTGGCATACCGACAATTCGTTCAAACGGGTGCCGGCGCGGGCGTCGCTGCTTTATGCGCGCTCCATCCCGCCGATCGGCGGGCATACCGAATTCGCCGACGAGCGCGCGGCTTACGATGCGCTGCCCGAACCAATGAAGCGCCGCCTCGAAACGCTCGTCGCCGAACATTCGATCCTGTACTCGCGCGCCCGGCTTGGCTTTAGCGATTTCAGCGAGGAAGAACGACGGGAGATGCCGCCGGCGCCCCAGGCGGTGGTGCGCACGATTCCCCAATCCGGCCGCAAGTCGCTCTACCTCGCTTCCCATGCAGGACGGATTCTCGGCATGCCCGAAGCGGAAGGCCGTGTCCTCATCGATGAGCTGATCGCGCACGCGACCCAGCGGCAGTTCGTTTATACCCACCGCTGGCGGGTGCACGACCTGGTGATGTGGGATGACCGCTGCACGATGCACCACGGCACCGAGTTCGACGATCTGCGCTGGAAACGCGATCTGCAACGCGCCACGGTTTGCGACGTCGCAAATTCCTGCGAGCAGGAAGGCATCGCACCTGTAGCCGCCTAGCCTCGTCGGAGCATGCACGAGGCGGCGTCTCGAAGTGCCAGGCTCATAGGGTTGGGCAACGATCGGCGGTTTAGCGGATCAAGAGCAAGCCTGAGATCAACAGCATCGACAGGACGGAATAGCGGAATTTGACGTTGTCGATCTTGCCCCACAGCAGAATGCCGACGAGCGTGCCGGCGACCACCGCCGGAATAGCCAATGGAAGAGCTCGCAGAAGATCGGGATGAGTGGTGCCGGGTATACAAATGAGCAGGATGACAGCGAAAGCCTGCGTGATTAAGATGAACGGCTGAACCTCGCCCCGTTGCTGTTCTTTTGAAACACCTCGCAGATCGCACCAGATGATGGGCAGTGAGCCCGGCATCGCCGTCAGGCCGCCGATTAGCCCTCCCGCAAAGCCAACCATCGTACGAATGACCGGGCTGGCAGCCTGGCGGACTATACCGAAAGCTGGTTTGGTGAGCATGTAGATCGCATAGCCTACAAGAAAGATGCCAACCAAAATTCGGAATGCGTGAGCGTTTGTGAGCGTCAGGAAGTACAGGGCAATCGGTACCCCTGCGGCACCCCCGATAAGCAAAGGCGCGCTCTCGCGCCATTGCACGAACTGACGAATGACTGCCAGCGAGCTGATTTGGGAGGCGATGCTGCAGCACATCATCAACGGAATGGCCAGCAAAGGCTCAAGGAAATGGAGCAGAATAACGCCTGAGACGGCTGAAAAAGCAAAACCGGAAAATCCTGATACGACACCGCCCAGGAAGACCGCGATCATGAATACCAGGGTGCTTAATTCGCTCATTTTCAGCACGAAGTCTTGAGAAGCCGCACGCCAAGGGGAACTGACCAGGACATTACTGCTTCCCCCCGACTACGCAGATTGTAGAACCATTGTCCCCGCGCAGCAGAAAGTTACCACTGACATGCATTTGGAAGTGTGAGGCGTGTCACACTGCCGCGATTCTGGGGTGTGCTTCGCAGGGGCAATCGCCGCCCATCCGCGGCCGCCTGCGCAAGAAACACTTACGCAGAGGTCAGCTCATAAATCGATGCGCGATGATACCGGGACGCGATTTTTCGCAGTCTAGTCCGCCGTGGCGCCCGAGAACTTGATCACCTTCGCCCACTTGTCGATTTCTTTGCCGATGCGCTCAGCGTAATCCCCCGGCGACAGCGGAAGCACCTCGCCGCCAAGATCGGCAAAGCGCGCCTTGATCGTCGGATCGGCGAGGACGGCGTTGATCTCTCGGTTGAGCTGGTCGATGATTTCGGCTGGCGTGTTCTTCGGCGCACCGATGCCGGCCCATGCGCTCGTCTCGAACCCCGGCACGAAATCGCCAAGTGGCGGGACGTCAGGGAGCGCCTCCAGGCGCATCGTGGCCGTCACGGCCAAGGGGCGCAGCCTGCCGGCCCTGATGTGCTCGATGGAGGAGGGCAGATTGTCGAACATGACATGCACCTGTCCGGCAATAAGATCGGTCAGCGCCGGTGGTGCTCCCCGATAAGGCACATGCAGCATGTTGATGCCGGTCATCATTTTGAACAGCTCGCCAGTCACATGCGCGACGGAGCCATTGCCCGCCGAGGCAAAACTGATTTCGCCTGGGCGAGCCTTGGCGTAGGCGATGAACTCGGGAACCGTCTTGGCCGGAAATGAAGGATTGACCTCCATGACTTGTGGCACGTGATAGACGCTCGCTACGGGCGCGATGTCGCGGCTGAAGTCGTAGGGAAGCCTTGGGTAGAGTGTGGCGTTGATCAAATTATTTGAGCCAATGGCGAGCAGCGTGTAGCCATCCGGCGGCGCGCGTACGACGACCTCGGTCCCTATATTGCCGCCGCCGCCCGGCCGGTTCTCGATGATGAATTGCTGACCGAGCCGCTCGGACAGTCGCTGAGCGACGATGCGCGTGGTGATGTCGATCGCTTGGCCAGGGGCAAATCCGACGATCACGCGCACCGGCCGTGTCGGGTAGGCAAGCGCTCCAGCAACGGGCGACAGGACTGGAAGCGCGGCAGCACCCGCGGCCAGATGCAGGAATTGTCGGCGGTCAAGTTTCATTCGCGTCCCCTGGTGGTGAGCACAAGGCAAGTAACACGCCGCTGTTGCAGGTGTCACGAGGACCTGTGCAGGCTCCTCGGGGCTTTCAGAAATTGTATTAATGCCGGCTCAACCGTTGCTGTTCGTTCGCGCGCGAGCACAACCGGCTGCGATCCTGTGTCGGTGTTGAGACGACAGATCTTGCGGAGTTATCCGACCTGACCGCGGTAAAGCGCGGAAGCGCGGCTGCGACTCTTCGCCAGCCCACTGTCATCGACCAAATGTTATCGGCCTCCTCGTCGGCACGGCCGAGCGACTTAAGACGGCGAATCAATATAGAACGCTTGCGAATGCCTATGCGTGTTAGCGCGGTGGCTGGCAACCGAAAGCTTCTGCCGGCTGTGCTCCTGGACCTGAACGGAGGCGACCGCACTCTGCCCGATTGACCTGGACGCGAGTATCGGGAAGGTCAGAGAATTGGGTAAGAGAGCAAGGCGTCATAAGTGCGAACCGGTCACGCCCAAATGGGTCACGCCTATGCCCCAAGCCCGTCAGGTGCCCAAACTCGTGGGCCCACAGGAGATGGTCGGGGTAGTTGGACACGGGCCGGCCCTGGAGATCCTTATGGAGTTTGGGGTGAACAAGAATCATCGAACGAAAATCAGGTCGAGAAAATGAGCATCCCTCAAATGGTCCATCTGGGTCCGGTAAGTCCGGCCTGCAGAAGTGGATCTCCTTGACAACCTTCACGCGAAAATCCACGCCTGTTACATTGGAGTCCACACGATGGACCGCGTCGATGTTGTTCGTGTCTACGACTTCCGGCGTATCAGGTGGGACTTCTGGCGTATCACGTCGCGGGAAGGTGCGGACCGGGCCCTTCAGTGTGAACGTAACATTGCAGGCGAAGTCGTCGTCATCGTTATGATGGGAATTTTTCTGTAGCATCTTCGACGCGCGGGCCAGGATTCGCTTGACTTCCCGCTTGCTCAGCGGTGGAAGAGCATGATGAACACTGACGCTCAACCGATACGTCGTCTGCGCGCCCGCTGTCTCGACCCACATCAGCACGGCAACAGAAAGGATGGCCGCGAGGATTCGCATTGTCATCTCCGGCGCTGTCGATACCCGAGCACGATGCATTCCCGCACAGCCAATACCTGGCGCCGCGCAGATTGTCACGTTCCTGTCAGCTCGTGTCCCTTGGCAGCACTGCCCGGGATGTCTATTCCTTCTCCAGTCTCTTTTTCAGAGCGCCTGCTTCTCTTCTCAATATCTTATTGATGCGCGGATCCCTGGTCAGTCTCCTCAGGAGTTTCCGGTCTGTATGGAGTATCCGGCGGATCTCTGGAGAATGCTGGATGAGATGCAGAACGTATGCCTTGAGCAGCGCTATGTCGTTTTTTGAAAGTGCCTTTACTTCCTTGTTACTGAACACTCCCACCGGGCTTCCCATGGCATCTCCCTCCTCGGAATTCGTGTTGGCCCTTAGATCATGAAGAAAACGCGACGCATGTACTTACTCAACGAGTCTCTACTCCGGACCTCAGGCGTCAGCTGCGACGCCTTGCCCGTCTCTTTTTCTTAGAACTCCGTTTTTTGCCAATTCCGCGTGTCTTTGTCTTGGCCGTCAATCTCTTGTAAATTGGACGTATCTTTTTCTCGAGGATCCTCCTGATTTGCGAAGAAGATTCTAACTCCCTCAGGACTATGTTCCTGAGAAGATCGTAGTCCTTTTGCTCCATCGCATCCAATTGCTTTAACGAGAACAGTTCGATCATCCATCGTCCCATGGCCCAGCTCCTCAGGATTTACGTCGCCCGCTCGGCGTCGAAGGCACGTCCTTGCGGTTGCGACGGATTGCGCGAGATCCGGATTGTTGAAATCGGGCGCTCCGGTTGCGCCATCATCTGCTCAAGCACTCCCTGAAAGTCTCGTAGCAGGCGATCGATAGTCCTAGAACCAAATAGATGCGGCTTGTAGACACAATGTCCCCGGAGGCCCTGTGCGGTTTCATGCAGCATGAAGATAACGTCGGCTGACGTTATCGTCACCAAAGGCGCCGGCATCCCGGGATTGGCTTCCTCGAAAGTGAGCGTGCGACAATTGATGATAGGCCGCAACGAGGCGTTGTGCAAGGTGATCATTATGTCCGATAGCGCGAGGGGGCTGCGGGAGCGCTCCCGCTCCAGGCTCTCGACCAAGTCTTCAAACGGAAGGTCCTGGTGGGCGTAAGCTGCAAGCGTGGTTGCACGAACGCGGCGCATCACTTCCAACGGATTGGGATCGCCAGCGAGGCTGGTGCGCAGAATCACCGTGTTGGCGAGCGGGCCGATTAGTCCCTCGGTCCCCGGACGATTTCGATTGGCGACGAGCGTGGCCACTCGCAAATCGTCCTGAGCCAGGTAGCGATGCAACAGCGTCTTCAAGGCTGCGACGAGGGCCATGAACAACGTGCCGCCTTCGCGCTGACCGAAGCGCTTGGCAGCCTCCGACAAGCCCGTCGGCAACGCCCACTCCCGCCGCGCTGTCCCGAAAGCGTCGATTGTCTGTCTTGGAGGGCGCCGCTTGGCAAGCTTTATCGCGGGTAATGGATCGCAAAGCTGCTCTCGCCAATAAGCGAGCTGCGCGATCATGTCCGGATGTGACTGCCAGCGCCGCTGCCAGAATGCAAAATCCGCAAACTGAATCGAGAGCGGCGCCAGGGAAGATTCCACGCCGGAGGAGAAAGCATCGTACAAAGCGGCCAGTTCGTTCGCGAGCACGCCGAAGGACCAGCCGTCGCTGACGATCTGATGCGTTGAAAGGATCAAGACGTATTCCTGCTTCGCCAAGCGCATCAGGCGGGCTCGAAGCAGGGGTCCTTGCGCAAGATCGAAGGAATGAAGCAGTTCATCTTGAAGGAATTGATGCCCGAGGGTTTGCTTCCTCGATTCCGGCAACGCGTGCAGATCGTCAAACGCGAGAGGCACAGTGAGCTGCGGCGCAACGATCTGCACGTATCGACCCTCGATGCGGGCGATGGTTGTACGCAGAATTTCGTGCCGTCGCACGATCTCGTTGATGCTCCGCTCCAGGACCGCCACGTCGCACGGCGACGTTATTCGCAGCGCGTAGAGAATATTGAAACAGGGGATGTCAGACAGTGCATGCTGTAGCTTGCACAAATGCTCCTGCGCGGGTGAAGCTGGCATTAGTCCATTTTCTCGCGCCGCGCGGACAAGGGTCGCAGGAGCTCGGAGAGCTTGGCCGGCCTGGATCAGCTGTTCGAGATGGTGCGCCACCTCCGCGACGGTCGGCGCCTCAAAAAATCTCGAGGCCTCGAGCTCAATTTTCGTAACGTTGTAGATGTGAGCGAGAACATGTGAGGCGAGTAGAGAGTCTCCTCCCGATGCAAAGAAGTCATCGTGGATACCAATCTGCTCGAGCTGAAGGATCTCTGCCCAGCGCTTGGCCAGCAATTTCTCGAGGGGCGTTCGTGGCGCGACGAAGGGCCGGGGCAGAGCAGTATCGGCCGCAAGACCCAACTTGGACGCCAAGCCGATACGTTGCACCTTGCCGGTCGGGCCTTTGGGAATTTTACTGACGACGAGTACCTGGCGCGGGACCTTGAAGTCGGCGATGCGGCCGATGGCGAACTGGCGTATTTCTTTCGGCGTCGCGACACCGGGGGAGCGCAACACGACCGCCGAGGCAACATCCTCCCCCAGCGTGGCATGGGGGACGGCAAAGGTGACGGCCTCTGCCACCGCTGGATGCTCCAGGAGCACTTGGTCGACTTCCTGCGGAGCGATTTTCTCCCCACCGCGATTGATGATTTCCCGGCTGCGGCCGGCGAGAAAAAGGTAGCCGTCGTCGTCGAAGAACCCGAGGTCCCCTGTCTTGAACCAATCGCCCGCAAACGCGGCCTCCGTCGCCATTGGATCGCCATCGTAGCCCGGCATGACGCCCGCGCCGCGGACAACGACCTCTCCGGTCTGAGCGTTGGTCAGCAAAGCTCCTCCTTCGTCCATAATCGCGACGTCCAAACTCACCGGTATGCCGGCCGATCCGGCTTTGCGCCGCGCCGGCGGTAGCGGATTGCACGCGATCGGTGTGGAAGTGGTTTCCGTCATCGCATAGTACTCGATCACGGGCGCTTCGAAGGTCGACTCCAGTTCCATTAAGATGTGAGATGGCAGAGGAGCAGATCCGGAACGGATGAAGCGTAGACGGCATTCCGCCAGCCGCTCGTGATTGTGCCGAGCCTGGCCGAGAATTGCTTGATGTATGGTGGACACCGCGGAGTACCACGTCGGTTGGAACGCGGTTAGCCATGAAAAGAAACTGTTAGCGTCCCAGCCGGCGGTACATACGACGCTCGCACCGGCCGCCAGCGAGGCCATTAGCGTGTTATGCAGGCCATGGCCGTGAAACAGCGGCAGCATGTTGATGCAGCGATCCGTATCACTTAGCGCCCACGCGGCGACGGAGCTGTAAGCCGACGCACAGATATTGGCGTGCGTCTGCGGGACAATCTTTGGGCGCGCCGTCGTGCCTGACGTGAGCAGCAGGATCGCCACATGGCCGGGGCTAACTAGCTCGTCAGCCCGCGCATCCTTCCGATCTCCAGCGAGCGTGAAAAGACCGGCCTGTGCATCCAACGCAGCCGATAACTCGATGACACACACGCCGCGCGACAGCGCCACACGTCGCGCGGGGGAATCGATCCCAGCCTCGGTGATCAACGCGCGAGGTAGCAGATCAGAGAAATATCTATCCAGTTCTTCGGCCTGATAGGCTGGGTTCACCGGTGCGCACACAGCGTTTGCCGCCATTGCGAGAATCGCCACCGCCATTTCTGGACCATTCGGCAGCACCACGGCGACGCGGTCACGCCGACCAATTCCCATTGCCCGCAGCGTATGCCTTATCTGTTCGATGTGCTGATAAAGGTCACGGTATGTCAGCGAGACACGCCCGGGAGCTAAAATCGCCGGCCCGTCGGGAATGCGCTTTGCTTGATATTCCAGCAGGTGAGGAAGACAGGAAAACGGAATCGTGGGTCTTCTGTGGACGAAAGATTTGTCTCGCATTCTTTCCCCGTACCGACGCTTTCAGAATCACGTGCTTGCGTAATTGAGCGAGCCGAGCACGCCTCCCACATCGTTGCATCGCTCAGCTCCGTTTAGATCCCGCTCGAGCCAAAAGCCCACGCCTAGTCGTGCTACATTTCCGTCGAGATGATGAGTGCTCTCTGCCTGCTCCGGCTGGCCTGTACCGTGGAAGATTGATTGCATACGACCACCCATTGTGATTCAATTTCCGGCTGCAGTTCTGGCGTTTCACATGCACCTGCACCCAGAGGCAAGACGTACCTTTCGGGCGACTTGCACGTTAGCAGGTTTAAGACGGCACATGTGCGAACTCCGCCCGAATTCATGGGAGGCATACGAGCTGTCGAGGGGCTTGTCAGCAGGACAGAATTAAAGAGGTCTGATTTCACTCTCGGGGACCTCGGCTCATAATGGTAGGCCCTACGATGCAGCAGCAGATCGCAAACTGGCTAAAGTCGCTCGGTCTCGGTGAGTACGCCCAGCGCTTCGCGGAAAACCGCATCGATGCGAGCGTCCTGCGCGATCTGACGGATGAGGATCTCGAAAAAATAGGCATCCTGCTGGGGCACCGCAAAAAGATGCTGCGCGCGATCGCGGAACTCGGCGGAGCGGTGCTCACAACGCCGCAAACCGTGAGCGGACCGAATCGGCAGGACACCGCCGAACGACGCCAGCTTACCGTAATGCTCTGCGATCTGGTGGGCTCGACGGGCCTATCGGCCCGGCTCGATCCGGAGGACATGGGCGCTGTGATGGATGCCTATCACGCGGCCTGCGCTCGCGTCGTGCAAAGTTACGACGGCTTCCTCGCGGATTTCCGGGGCGACGGAATACTGGCCTATTTGGGCTATCCGCGCGCGCATGAAGACGATGCCGAGCGCACCGTGCGGGCGGCGCTCGATATCGCTACCGCCGTTGCGCGGCTCAAGACGCACGCTGTGGAACCGCTTGCGGTCCGCATTGGTATTGCAACCGGCTTGGTCGTGGTCGGCGACCTCGGCAGAGAAGGTGCGTTGTGGGAGAACGCTCTGATCGGGGAGACGCCGAACCTTGCCGCCCGTCTTCAGACCCTGGCTGGGCCTGGGACGGTGGTCGTCGCCGCCACTACGCGCCGTCTGCTCGGCGACCTGTTCCGTCTGCGCGACCTCGGCTGCCATGACGTCAAGGGCATTGCCGAGCCGGTTGCGGCATGGGCGGTCGAGGGCGTGTCGACTTCCGAGAGCCGTTTCGAGGCAGTCCGCAGCGCCCGTCTGACCGATCTCATCGGCCGCGAGGACGAGATCAAATTTCTGGTGGACCGCCAGCGCCTCGCCTGGGAAGGCGAGGGGCAGATCGTGCTGATCTCGGGCGAGCCGGGCATCGGCAAATCCCGCCTGGCGGCAGCTCTCGCCGAGCACATTGCCAGCGAGCCGCACGCGCGCTTGCGTTATCAATGCTCGCCCTACCACACCAACAGCGCGCTTCATCCGTTCATCGCCCAACTAGAGCGGGCGGCGGGGTTTAAGGCCGACGATGCACCCGAGCAAAAGCTCGACAAACTCGAAGCGATCCTCGCCGTGGACAAATCGCGGGCTCAAGCTGTCGCGAGGCTTTTTGCGGCGCTGCTCTCGATCCCGTTCGGCGAACGATACGCGCCGCTCGCGCTTAGCTCCACGCAGCAACGCCGCCAGACACTGGCGGCACTGCTCGACCAAATCGAGGGTCTCGCGCGGCAGCAACCGACGTTGCTCTTTTTTGAGGACATACACTGGGCCGATGCCACCTCCCTCGAACTGCTCGACCTCACTGTCGAGCGGGTTCGCCAGCTCCCAGTACTGGCGCTGTTCACCTTCCGGTCGGAGTTCGAGCCGCCGTGGGTTGGTCTGCTCAATGTCAGCACCTTGACGCTGGGCCGTCTCGACCGCTCGGACGTCGAAAGCATGATCGCGCGGGTGACGGGCGGCCGCCCGCTGCCCCCCGAAGTGACAGAACAGATCGTGGTCAAGACGGATGGCAACCCACTGTTCGTCGAGGAACTGACCAAGGCGGTGCTGGAAGCCGGCATCCTCATTGAGGACGCCGATGGCTATCGGCTCGATGGACCTCTGCCCCCGCTCGCCATCCCCGCGACGCTCCATGACTCGCTGATGGCGCGCCTCGACCGCTTGGCCGCGGTGAGGGAGATCGCCCAGATCGGTGCCGCGATCGGGCGCGAGTTCTCTTATTTTCTGCTGCGCGCGTTGGTCGGGCGCGACGAGACGGCGTTGAAGGACGCGCTCGCCCAGCTTGAGGACGCGGAGCTTGTGTTCCGCCGCGGTGAGCCGCCGGAAGCCATTTACACTTTCAAGCACGCGTTGGTTCAGGACGTAGCCTACGAGAACCTGCTCAAGAGTCGCCGGCAGGTGCTGCACCGGCGCATTGCCGAGACCTTGCGCGATCGGTTCCAGACAGCTGACGCCCAGCCTGAGGTCGTCGCCCATCATTTCACGCAAGCGGGGCTCGGCGAGGCCGCCATTGAGTGGTGGGTCAAGGCAGGTGACCGGGCGTTGGACAGATCCGCCAACTACGAGGCCATCGCGCATCTCGAAAAGGCGATCAGCCTGGCCGAGGGACTGCCCGATGGTCCCGCCCAGCGACTCCTCCGGCTGCGGCTGCAGACCACGTACGGTCACGCTTTACTTCATGGTCGCGGGCACAGCCAGCCAGAGACGATTGCTGCGTTTGCGCGCGCCCGCGAGCTTGCCGCGGGGATTGAAGATGCCGCTGCGAGGTTCTCGGCTTATTACGGTATGTGGCTGGTAAGCTTTGTGCGCGCCGACCTCGCGCCAATGCGCGAGGTGGCGGCGGCTTCCCTGCGTGACGCTCAGCAATCGCCCGGATTGCCAGCGGCGGGCCGGGCACACCACGTCTTTGGTGTAACTTGCTGGTTCCAGGGCGACTACACCGCTGCGCGGACGCACCTTGAACGGGCCCTCGCGGCCTATGAGCACGAGCGCTATCACCATCTTGCCCCCCGGTTCGTCTTCGATGACAAAGTTGTGGCCACTGGCTGGCTGGCCGGGGTCCTGTGGCCTCTCGGCGAAGTCGATCAGGCGGCTCGCCTGCTGGACAGCGCACTCAGCCTCGCCCGGCAAAGCGGTCATCTTCCGTCAATCGCGTGGGCGCATGCCTATACGTGCCGTTTTGCTGGCATCTGCCGCAAACCCGAGCTGGCCAGACCGCATGCGGAAGAGCTCCTCGTACTAGCGCGCGAGCACGGACTGCCGATGCGGCTGGCGGACGGCTCATTTTTCCATGGCTGGGCACGTTGGTGCGCCGGCGACGGAGATGGAAAAGCAGGAATGCGCGAGGGTTTGGCGCTATGGAATGAGATGGATTATCGTTTATTTGCACCACTTACCGGGACGTTGCTGGCGGAGCGTGAGGCGGAAGCAGGCCGCGTTGAGGTCGGACTGGCCACTTTGGATGCGCAACTCGCCGCGATCGAGCGGACCGGGCAGCGCTGGTTCGAGGCCGAGATGTACCGAGGGCGTGGCGAGCTTCTCCTGAAACTGCTGCGGCCTGACCTTGCGGCCGCCGAATCGGCTTTCATGCGCGCCATCGCCATCGCCCGCGTCCAACAGACGCGAACGTTTGAGCTGCGCGCTGCCCTATCACTTGCGAAGCTCTATAAGGCGACGGCTCGGAACCAGGCGGCCAGTGAATTGCTCGTTCCGGCCCTCGTCGGCTTCGACGCGGGGCCCGAAGTTCCGGAAGTCGAAGAAGCACAGCGGCTGCTCGCACTGGGTGAGCCGGTCGCCAGGACGATGAGCTGATAGGTCGCAGTCCAGCATGGTCAACTGCCAGGGATAGCGGCCGATCTGGTCGAGAGGCAGGTAGCGGTGATCGTTGGCAATCTCTCGGCAGAGCGTTTTTGGGAAGTGCCATGAAAGGCGTCGCCGAGTGGCTCGCATCGATCGGCCTGGAAAGGTACGCCCAACGCTTCGTCGAGAACGCGATAGACGGCGATGTGCTGGCGGAGTTGACAGAAGGCGATCTCGAAAAGCTCGGGATACCGCTGGGCGACAGGAAGCGCCTCATTAAGGCGATCAGGGCGATGCTTGCCGACTCCCGCAGTGCGCTCACCACGAGCGGCGATGAGGAGGATGGGCAAAGCGGCGAACCCCGCTTGGCCACCGCCGAGCGTCGTCACCTCACCGTGATGCTCTGCGATCTGGTGGGCTCGGCTGCGCTATTGGGGCGGCTCGATCCCGAGGAGATGGGCGCTGTGATGAATGCCTATCATGCCGCCTGCGCCCGTATCGTGCAGGCCTATGATGGCTTCCTCGGCGATTTTCGGGGCGACGGGATATTGGCCTATTTCGGCTATCCCCGCGCGCACGAAGACGATGCCGAGCGCACCGTGCGGGCGGCGCTCGATATCATTGCCGCTGTTGCGCGGCTCGAGACGCGCGCAGCCGAACCGCTTGCGGTCCGCATTGGCATTGCAACCGGCTTGGTCGTGGTCGGCGACCTCGGCAGAGAAGGTGCGTTGTGGGAGAACGCTCTGGTCGGGGAGACGCCGAACCTTGCAGGCCGTCTTCAGGCCTTGGCGGAGCCCGGGATGATCGTCATCGCCGGCTCCACGCGCCGGTTGCTCGGGGATCTGTTCCGTCTGCGCGACCTCGGTTGGCACGAGGTGAAGGGTATTGGCGAGCCGGTCGCAGCGTGGGCGGTCGAAGGCGTATCCGATTCCGAGAGCCGCTTCGAGGCGGTTCACGCGGTGGGTCTGACCGATCTCATCGGCCGCGAGGAGGAGATCGACTTCCTGCTGGAACGCCAACGGCTGGCCTGGAA
>Ga0209239_1001618_pt1 | contig 13425 bp, 12 predicted proteins | sample GraSoi013_2_20cm_FD_185824 | JGI IMG/M metagenome (GOLD analysis project Ga0209239, IMG submission 185824) | Grasslands soil microbial communities from the Angelo Coastal Reserve, California, USA - Sample 10_02_2013_2_20cm (SPAdes) (version 2) | ecosystem: Environmental > Terrestrial > Soil >...
GGGACCCAGTTTGATCTTGGACACAACGGCACGATTCAATTCACGCTCTGGGACCCCCCGCGGCCCCCGGAACCGAAGCAGGACCTCGACGGTCCCCATGGGAACCACTTCTTCATCACGACGACGGCGCTGTCGAATCCGGGCCTCTGGAAGATCGACGCGAACATCCAACGATTCGATGGGTTCGACCTCCGAGCGACCTTCTACGTTCCCATCAAGGCGAGTGGATAGATGCGCCGTCTCGCCGGCGTCATCGCGCTCGGCCTCACCCTCCTTTTCGTCGCGTCGACCGCGAGCGCGCACGCGCCGGGAAGCCCGCCGATCAGCGCGAGCGGCTCCTTCGTGCTCGGGAAAGCGACGGGCAACAACGCCTCGTTCCACGCCTACATCTCGACGCTCGGGATCCCTCCGGGTCCCGGAGACACGCTCCGATTCTCCTGGTCCGCGAATAGTGGGATCGGCCCGGCGATCTCCTTCAATATCCACTCACACCTCGCGAACAGCACGAACACGTCCCTGACTTACGGCACCACATACTACCAGGCGGTTGCGGATCGCATCGACGATTCGTGGGTCGTGACCGGCTCCGGACCGTACATGGTCTTCTGGGACAATCCGAACACCGTCACCGAGAATGTGTCGTACTCCTTCGTCCTTCTGCCGCCATCTCCGGACCTCACGGTGTTCATCGTGTTCCCCGTCATCTTGGCCGTAGTGGTCCTGCTGCTTTGGGTGGCTCGTCGTAGGCCCCGAAGTCCTCCGTCATGAACGAGACGGGCGGAGCCGAGTCTCTGAATGAGAAGTTGGATTCGAGTGGAGAGCGCTTCAGAGCGCGTCCTCGTCCTCAGGAGGAAGTTCTTCCGGCGCGAGCTCCTCCGGTTCCGGCTCGGCCTTCTCCGGTTCGGGTTCCGCCGCCGGTTCCTCTTCGACCACCTCGGGCGTTGCCGGAGTCTCCGTGACCGCGGGAGCGGCCGCGAGCTCCTCGGTCGGAGGCGCGATCTCGCCCATCGCCCAGACCTCGGACTTGCGCACTTCGACGCGCGAGACCGGATGAATCGGCTTGCATGCCAGCGCGATCGTCTTCGCCAGATCGCCGCTGATGATCCCTTTCACGAACTCGCCGATCGATTGTGTCGAGGCGACGGTGACGACGGTCTTCGTCATGATCGTCCGGATCACGCGCTGCTTCGCGGTCTGGATCCGCCGGTCCGTGATCGCCATCGGCTTCACGCGGACGTTCCATCCGTCCTTTGTGACGACGTCAATCGTGAGGTCGGTCCGCGTCCGTTTCCGGCGCGTGAGCCTCCGGATGTAATCCGACGTCATGTCGTGCCCGACGAACTGTGTGAGCGCGTCCTGGCCCTGCACGTGGTCGACGCGGAAGGCGAGCTTGATGTGCATCTTGCTGAAGTCCCCAGTCAGGTCCTGCACCGTGACCTCCGTCACGCGCCCGACGAGCTTGCCCGGATCGTCCGTGGGCGTCTCACCGAGGGCCTGCTTGTTGAACATCTCGGGTGCGAGGAGGTTGTACCACACCTTCGCCTTCCACTTGTCCTTGATCTTCCGAGCGGCGGCGCGGGACTTCTTCTCGGCCATGCGGGCGCGTCGTAGGAGGGTGGGATACTTAAGGGTTCCTCGCGACGCCCGTTAGGAGTCGAGTCAGAGCCGGCCTGTGGCCCTCGTCATGGGCGCCGAACCGGTTTGTCGACGTAACATCGGGCCGGATCGCCCCATACGTACACGCGCTGTGCACGATGCGCTCCCGATCCGCTAATGACGAACACGCGACCTACCTTTCGACCGACCACAGCGAGCTTCTCCGCCGCCACACAGTCGCCAACACTTCCGAGCTCAACCAACGACCTTCCCCTCCTTCCCGAGGGCTCCGACGATACGGAACGCGAGATCCAACTCCATCCCGAGCGCCTCTGCGATATCTGTCACATAGGTGGCGGGCCGGCCCTTGAGGAAATGAAGGAGCGCGGCGCGTGCCTTCGCCTCGGTCCACTCCTTGACAACAACGACACGGGCCTCGCGGAGCTCGTCCACGTATGTCTCCACGGCCCGCTCGACGAACTCCGTCCGTGAACGCATCCGCGTGCGTCGTACAAGGTCATCGATCTCTTCAAGAAGCGCGCGCGGTAGCCGCAGGGATATCGTGGGCTTATGGTTCACCGATGAATGCATGCATTGCACGCATTGCGATTCTGCTATTTGAAAGCGAGTATTACCTGTATGATACGGGCTTCTGAACCACAGCGGTCTCCCTCATCCTTCCCAGAGAAAACCGAAATCAATCCCCACGCTCGTCACCCTGTCCCATATCTTTAGGTATCTGCTCCATATGTTGACAATATCGCGATGCGGCCCGTCATTAAAGAAATCGACAAACGAGGCCGCCTTGTCATTCCGGCCGAGTGGAGGAAGAAGTACTTGCGAGGAACGAAGGTCATCCTCAGGAACCGTGGGGAGGTCTTGGAAATCCTCCCTCGGGAGAAGGTTGACCTCACCGCATTCTTCGATCGAGCTGAGGTCGACACCAAGGCGAATCTTTCCGTTTGGCATTCGGTTCGGCGCGAATTGCGAAGGAAGTAAACTTGCCCGTTCGTTACATCGATGCGAGCGTCTTCGTCCATGCCTTTCTCAAGCCGCGATGAGGGCTGGAGCCGCGGGAGCAGAGCATCAAGAAGCGGGCCCGGGCCATCGTGGCCCGAATTTACCTCGGCGAATCTGGGTCCGGGCTAAGTCCCAGCGCGTGCGACGAGCAGCCTGCTCCGGGGGGCCATGGAAACGACCAAGGCCGGGATCACGAGAGCTGCGAGTGTCCGGAGCACCGGGTCATCTCTCGTTGATCGTCTCGGGCGTGATGGGCGTCAAGTCCTCGAGTCGTGAGGGCTTCCTCGGGCGCAACTTCCGGAAGAGGAGCACCCCCACCGCAACGAGGCCAATGATCCCACCGATGGTCGGAGCCCCATGGTACGGACCGCTGAGGCTGAAGACGTTCGTATCGGTTCGGAACCGCACGGACTTCTGGGCCGAGTTTCCGGCCGCATCGATCGCCGAGACAGTCACGGCATGCTCGCCGTCGACGAGGAGGAACACGTGCTCCTTCGCCATGCCGACGGAATCGGACGGGCCTCCATCCAAGCTCACCTCGAACCCCGTGACGCCCGACAGCGCATCCGTCGCGTTCCACGCAATCGTGACACGCGAGTCCGAAACGAAGTCGGACGTCGGATTGATCACGATGGCCGGACCGGTGCGATCCACCGGAATCGTGATGGACTTGACCGCTTCTTCGTTTCCAGCGGCATCGACGGATCGGTAGTCGATCACGTGAACCCCATCGGAGAGGGAAAGCGGGTTCACGTAATTGGACACGGAACCCCCGTCAAGGCGGTACTGGATCACACCGACCCCGCTCGCGGAGTCTGTCGCCCCGAGGGCCACGCTCACGTCCGACGTGAACCATCCTCCGCTCCCCTTAATCCCCGCGAGGTCGGGAGTGGTGGTGGGAGGTGTCACGTCGATGGGGAGTTCGAGGATCACGATGGGTCCTACGTTGCCCGCCATATCCGTCGAACGGAATTCAAGGTGGTGAACCCCGTCACCCTGAACGGAAAATGGAGACGCCGCCGGCTGCCACGGTCCTCCATCAATCCGATACGAGATAGAAGATAGCCCGCTCGTCGAATCGCTGGCCGACAACGTCACCGGGACGGAGGAAATGTACCAACCGGCAAGGCCTCGCATGCCGCTCCACTGTGCGGTCACTTGAGGTGGCGCCGAATCGATGGAAATCGACCACGTTCGGACGGACTCGACGTTCCCGACAAGATCGACGGAATACGCCTCAAGGATGTGCACCCCGTCGGTCGACACGGTGAACGGACCTGCATAGGTCTGCCAAGACCCGCCGTCGAGACGGTAGGAGGTCGATGCGACGCCGCTCGCGTCGTCCGTCGTTGCCAGAGAAACGGTGACGGCTGAGACGAACCAGCCGTTCGTGCCGGAGGTCCCCGCCAGGGAGGCCGTGGTGACAGGTGCCAGGTCGTCCACGGTCACCGCGCGACCCATCACGCCGGTGAGGCCCGTCGGCGTCCGGACCTGGAGGACGAGCGTGAAGGTTCCAGGAGACCCGTAGGCATGCTCCGCCGTCTGGTTCACCGACCACGGTGTGTCCCAGGTCCCGTCGCCCTCCCAGTCCCAGCGATACTCCAGAGAGGGATCCGATGCATTGCCGCTGTCCGAGGCGGACGCGTCCACGACGAAAAGGGTCGTCAGGTTCCCCCGACTCGGTGTCACGGTGAAAGACGCGCTCGGAAGGGAGGGCCGTGGGACGAAAGCCGGTAGAATTTCCATCGTCCCCCTCATGACCGTTGGGTAGAATCCGCATTCGTACGTGAAGTTCCCAGCCGTCGTCGGCGTGAATTCGAACCACTCGGCTCCGTATGTGAAGTTGGGAGAGAGGGGCTCGCCCGCATCCGGAATTTGGTTCCCGTTGTAGTCGAGGAACCAGTTGTACAGATTTCCGTTCACGCCGTAGAGGGTCAGGTTCACCGGCACATCCAGATAGGCCAGGAGAATCGGGCCGGGACTCGTCACGTTCGTCGGCGTGTGACCCCAGCCGGCGAGGGCGCTTCCGTACAACGTATGAAACATGATCGGCACGGGGCGGTAGGGGGACATCAACGGGAACCGGTCGGAGAAGTTTCCGGGGAGGCTCGGGTCGAAGGTCCAGATCGTCATGGGGGTGTCTCCGATTCCGTCTCCGCCGGTGCACACGTTCTGGGCTGGCCCGGTGCACAGGTCCATGCCGGGATACGAAGACCAGAAGTTCCCTCCGCTCGGGTAGCCATCGTCCCACGTGTTGTAGCCGGCGGGCCAAGTGCAGCCCGTCCCGTGCTCATCGTAGTTTACGTCATCGATCGGGTAGCTGTTCAGAAGGGTGTTGTGAAAAATGTGGATGCGACGGGCGGAGGACATCCAGATGTCCGATCGGTTCACATTGAGGTTGTCCTCAACGATTCCGTCGTCCGTGCAACGAAAGTACACCCTCGCATGGTTGAACCGATTCCCGGTGACGGTCACATTGTGAGCGTTCCAAGCATAGACACCTTGGGACCATCCCGAGTTCGGATCTTGAGACCGCACGTCGTTGTTCCGGATCGTCACGTTCGTCCCGCCGCCCGTGAAAAAGCCGGTGCTGTTCGAGACCACGGCGTTCCCCTGGATGACAAGGTCCTGTGCGCTGTACTGGTTTACGGCCTCTCCGTTGCCCAGGAAGGTGGAGTTCTCGATGACCCCGTTTGGTGAGGAGGTGAGTACCCCCTTCGCGAAACCATTCGTGGAGTGAATCTGGACGTTCCGGACCACCCAGAAAGCGGTCGTTCCTTGGATCTGAATGCCCACGAATGTGGTGGATGAGTCGATGTCCCAACCTGAGATCACGAAGGGATCCGTCGACGTGCCGCTTCCGCCCGTGACCCCATTCGTCACGTTGAAGCCTGAGTCGTTCGCGATCACGATCGGGGCATGCGAAATGTAGTTGACGGAACGTTGCGAAACGAGTCGAGGGTTGATCGGCGCGGAAGCATCTCCGAGCTTCGACGCGCTGGCGGGGGATGCTGAAAGCAGGACGAGTGCGAGAAGGACTCCCGCAACCGCGAGCGCTTTCATTCGCTAAGCACCCTCTTCCCGAATAATTGACTCACCCTCCCATGAAGCTTCGCCAAACGACGCTTCCGAGACGAGACACTCATGGAAGAATCTGGACGATAAGAATACGATCACCCACAGGGCCTGCCGTCCACACGACGCGGTTCGAGGAGAGGAATGCCGCCACGATTCCCTGCGTAAGGACGATATTGGGAGCGGGGTGGACTTGCGCCCCGACGGTCGACCATCGCTCCAAGACGACCGCGTAGTCCGCACCCACGAGGCTTTCGTTGTCCCGCAATTTCCGCGGGAGGTCGGCGTTGGCCGGATACCCGAACCACATCCTCCCGACGTCGGCGAGGCGCTGATCCGTCGTCACATTCCGCGCGCCGAGCGAACCGAGCACGGCCAGAGCGTGGAACTCCTCCGAGGTCGTGACGTTCTGGACGCCGAAGACCGCGGGCGTGTTCCAGGCCATCGGCGTGCTCGCCAACAGGGCGACGAGGAACCCCGCCACGAGCCCGGCCCGAGCGGGACGCGACGGCCCGATCGCCCTCCAAGCCGCGACGAATGCGACGGCGATCAGGACGGCCAAGGCGTAATCAAGGAAATCGAACGCCCGGTACACGAGCAAGAGTCCTCCGGGATCCAAGCCGCGGAAGAATCCGAACAAGATGAGCGCGACGGGGGCGACGAACATGGCAACGACGAGGTCGCTCGTCCGATTCACGGTGCGCCGCACGAGCTGGAAGCCCGCCACGGCGAACGCGGACAAGAGGACGATCGAAGGCACGACCAGGAAGAAGGCTGACTCCGTACGTCCGGCTCCGACGAACAGATTCGTCGACGCGTTCCCCGCCAAGAGGACGAATCCGACGAGTGGCGGAAGGATGACCTTCGTCGCTGGAGAAACGAGGCGGCGACCCATCCGACGCGGAACGGGTCGGACCATCGGAGCCATGAGAGCGGTCAGGAGGACGACCACCGCGAGGAACAGGACCAATGCCTCCGGGGCGAGAATGTCCGAGAGGAACGGCAGGTCCACGGAGACGTAATAGGCCCAAGCGCCGAGGGCCAGTGCGGGGCCCGTCACGACATCGAGTGCGAAGGCCCGCCAGGAGAACCGCCCTCGCATGAGAGCGCGGCGCTGCGTGAGGACGACGAGGGCCGCGACCATGCCGAGGGTCAGGAATGTCGTGAGGGAATGGAGGAACGGGAGGAACAGCAGAAGGAGGACCGCGAGCGCGCGCTTCCTCGGATCCTGGCGCTCATGGAATAGCAGGACCGCTATGGGGAACACGAGGAGGCCGATCGACTCCTTCGCGGCGGCGCTCGTCAGGAGGAGGAAGCTGCCGAAGAGCGCGACGAAAAGACCGGCGACGAATCCACCGAGCCGCCGAGCGGTCGCTCTCGCCCCGAGAAGGTACGCGGGCAGGACCGTGAAGCACGTGATCATGGGCAGGAGCAGCTGGACATGGAGGAATGGCGAGATCCCTCCGACTTGAGCTGCGGCTGCCCACAGGAGCGAGAACCCAGGCAGTTTCTGATTGTAACTATTCACGTCGGCGGGATCGATCCGCCAGACCCCGTGAGCCGCCATGTCGGTCGAAATCCGAGCCAACGCGAACCCGTCGATGCTGAACGGGAGGGGACTGAACGTCAACGGCACGAGGCGCGCGGCGAGGGCGATGCACACCAGGGCGGCCACGACCGCCCCATCCGTCCTCAGCCTCGCAAGATCGCCTCCAGGGATCGCGGCGGCTCGACCGCGATAGTCTCTCGAATCGACTCCGTGGGCCGGAGTCGCAATGTACCGCGGAGCAGGACGAACGCAGAGCCCATCGAAATCGCCACGATGACCAGAAGGATGAGCACGAACGTGACGACGTCCAAGGAGATCGGCACTTGGTGCCCGAACACGACGAGGTTCACGTCGGGCTGGAGGAACCTACCCGCAAAGAATCCGAGGATGCCTCCGGTGAAACCCGCGAGAAGCGAGAACGGCATCGTCTCGAGGAGGAGCCGGCGTCGCATCCACGCATTGCTGGCGCCGACCGCGCGGAGGATGCCGACCGTAGAAATGCGATCGGCAAAGGACCTCGCCTGGACCGCGTGGACGCCGAAGGCGACGAGGATCCCGAGGAGTACCGCGATGCCGTACGCGACCACACGGACCGACGTGGTCGCCTCTCCGACGGCCGTCGCGAGGTAGTCTCGCGGTGCGCCACCCAATCCGGTCCGCAGGATCGCATTCGCCAGCCGCTCGTCGCTCGGAGGATCGCTGTGGATGTCCATGCGGACGAGGCCCGGGCCGCTCACGTGCACGCTCGCCTGGAATCCGTCGAGGAAGCGCACGAGGGCCGCGGGATCGGAGGTCCGAACGCGGATCGAGTGATAGTTCAGCGGGCCGATCCCGGTGAGGAACCGACCCATGCCGAAGTCGACGAGGAGCTCGTCATTCGCCGCCGAATCGGTCCGGAACGTCCCCGTAATCCGGAGGAACGCGAGGCGAGGCGCATATGCGCCCGCGACCGTCACGGTATCACCCGCAGCGAGTCCGAACCGGAGGGCGAGATTCTCCCCCGCCAAGGCGAACTCACTCCCCCCCATCGAACCGGTCAGCGGCACCGCGTTTTCTAACCGCAGGAAGGCGTCCGGATCCACGGCGCGCACGACCACGGGCTCCCCCGCGAGCGTGGTCAGACCGAGGATCTCCGGGCTCGTGGTGTTCGCCCACCCGCTCGCGGTAATGTTGCGCGCCATGCTCACGTTGATCGACAGAGGCCCCGTCCCCTGCGTGATCGCGTACGCATCCCCGGCCACGATCCGGGCCGGCTCGCTCGGCAGGGCCCCGAGGACCGGCCAGGTCGCCCCGAGGAGGAAGGCGCACAGGACGAGTCCCGCGAACGCCCGGGGACGGATCAGGATCGGATCGCCCCCTTCGATCGGACGAGGACCGCGGCCCTTCGAGACGGCACGAGGCCCGCAAAGACCGCCGCGACGAGAGCCACGCTCAGGGTGAGTTCGATCGCCTCGAGTGGCGGCGCGAGGATTACGAGATTGGGGAAGCCGAAGAGCGGCGCGAAGGAGACGACGGCGTGGGCCACCACGATTCCCAACGCGGTGCCCAGGATGGCACCGACCAGGGAGATCAGGACGGCCTGGGCCTCGTAGACAGCGGCGACCCTTCCCGGAGTGGCTCCCAGACTCCGCAAGGTCGCGATCTCCCGCGCCCGCGCGTGGACCTCGAGCGACATCGCCGCGTACACGAGGAGGGCGATCACGAGGCCGATGACGAGGGCGAGGAGGCGCAGCGTCCCCTGAATCTGGGCCACACCGCCGCGGACGAAACCGACCGCGCCGACGGCATCGATCCGCGTCAACGCGAACCGCGAAACCGTCGATGCATCGAGGGAGGCATTCGTGAGAATCGCCTGCACGGATCCGCCATGCACCAGGTCCATCCCGACGAGGAGATCCGCCCGCACGTAAGCCCACGTGTCCGGGAACAACGGAGAACGCGTCGGCGGCGGGGGCACGATCGGCAGATTCGTGAGGCGGATGCCGAAGAGGCTCAGGTTGCCGGAATTCTCGACGGGGCGTTCGCTCATCTCGAGGATGCGCTCGCGAAGGCCCGCGTCGAGGGACAGGTCGCGCGCACCGACCGGAAACGAGTTCGTGGCGTTCCCCGTTCGATAATTCACCACGGCGACAACGATGATCGGGAGCGATTCGTTGTTGATCTCCAAGTCCCCCGGGTGCGCGCGCAGCGCGAGGAAATCGCCCGGGATCTCGGAGAGCAGGCCCGGATCGATCTCGCTCGCGAGAAGTTCCCGGCCGCGGATGTAGATCGAAGGACCGGACCCGATTCGATCGGCCACGGAGCCGATCCCGTTCGCGAATCCGTCCGCGAGGCTCAACGTGCCGACGAGGACCATGCACGCGAATGCGATGGCCCAGGCGGTCGTCCGCGTGCGTCGCGTGAAGCGCGTCGCCAGGCGCAGGACCGGTCGCGGCATGCCCGGTGCGGAACGGCGAGGGCCGAATAAACATTCGGCGGAGGGAGTCCGCTGGTTAGGAATTGGTCAGACTCTGGTCACTTTCCCCAAGACCCCCCGGCCCGTTCGAGCGGCCGGTGAAACACGTGCTCGGGACGGAATCGGGTATCGGGCTGGCCGAAGCGGACGACTGGGACGTCTTCATCGCGCTCATCGAACGATTCGGTCGGGACGCGGAGGCCGCAGCCACGCGGTTCGATTTCGGAATCGCGCCGAGTGCAATCCGGTGTCGAATGGACACGCTCGTCAGCGACGCCCGGAGGATCCAGCGAGCGACATGGGACGCGTTGCCCGGTGGACGAGCCCTGAAAGAATGCCTTGAGGCCTTGCGGAAGATCGCCCCGAGCACGCATCGAAAGTCGATCGCCCGGATCGGCGGCGTTTTCGCGATCCACGCCTACTTCCGCCCGAGGATGACCGAGGAGGCCATCGGACGTGCGATCGCCGCGAGTTCCTTCTACGAGATGGCCGGGGACGTGATGGATGACATCCTCGATGGCGGAGGCTGGACGTTCACCGAGGCGACTCGATTCTACGACCGGTGCCTCCGCCCCCTCACCGACCCTTCCGTTTCGATCGACGAACTCGAGGGCGACCTCGCGGACTGGATGGGACCCGGACAAGAAGGCCTTGAGCACATCTTGGCGACCGCGATCCGAGAGCTCCGTCAGCTCCTCGCTTCCAGCGACGCACGGATCCATCGGCTCATCGGCGAAGGACACGAGGCCCTCGCTCGAGGGCAAGCCGCCACGGTCTACCTCCGGCGCGAGGCGTTCAATCTTCCGGCGGTCCGGGAGATCGCCGCGGGGCTCCTCGCTTCGGACGCGTCCCTGTCCTGGCTCGATCGCCTCGCGATCTGCGTCTCGTGGACGAAGCACATCCCTCTCTTCGATGCCGGCCTCACGTCGACCCCGATCCAGGACGCGGAGTTGACCGCGAACGCGCACGCCTGGCGCGCCATCGATCAAGCCGTCACGCTGCTCGAACACTTCGCGGGCACGGAGAAGGACCTCCGCGAGGGCGTGACCAATGTGGCATGCCTCCAGGCGAATCTGTCGGCCCGCCTTCTGGAACCCATTCCCTTCTCGGGATACGCGCCGGACGAGCGTCAGGCGGTCTTCGACAAGGCGACCGAATGCCTCGTGCGAGCGGTGCGCGAAGGAGTCGAAGGCGGCGGACCGCGCGAGGAGTATCTGTTCCTCGCGTTGATGACCCCGATCATCATCTTTGCATTCTCGCGCACGCCCGCCGAGCAAGCGGACGCGTTCCTCGAGACGCTATCTCCTGCACTCCGGGCCATGGCGGAACAGGCGACTCTTGTCCAGGAGGTCGGCATCCCCGCGTGAGCGGGACTACCAGGTGACGTGGTACTCGCAACACGGGTCCCCGGCCCGCACGCAGCGGACCTTCCGAACCTGGCCCTCGATGCCGCGCCAATGGAGAATTCCTTCGTAGACGCCGTGGAACATGGCGCACATCGCCGGCGTCGGCATCCAGTCGAAGTGTCGCAGGTCCGCGTGCCGCGGGCCCGTCTCGACTTCGAGACGACCGAAGTTCCACTCCTTCGCATAGACGACCGGCGCTCGCTCGGACAAGGCGCGCAAGGACATGTGGCGGGCGAGCTCGCCTCGGATCGTCGGGAACGAAGGGGCGGTGGTGGCGAACACCGCGCGAATGAAGGCGTAGCTCCCGTCTCCGAACCGTGCCTCCACCAGCTCAAGCAATTCCGCGCACGCGTCGACCGAGATCCAGGAGTCCTCCGTGAGCTCCCGCAGGTCGATCGTCCACGATCGGATCGCGCCCTCGAGCGGCGCCGCGCCCTTGGATTCTCGGAGGGCCGCGAGGATCCGCAGAACGCTGGACCCTCGGATCTTCGGGACGAACCCGACGTAGGGGGTGCCGCGAGCGGCGGCGGGAACGAACCGGCGGTTGGAGCGGTCGAAGTAGGAGAGCAAGGAGGCACCGGCCTCCGTGACGCCGTAGATCCGACCGCGGGCCTTCGCCTCTGGGTTCAAGCATTCGACGAGGCCCCGGCCTCCCATCTCCCGGAGCGCGCGGCTCACGTGGGTGATGCGCAGGGTCGTCTCGCGGGAGACGTCCTTCGGGAACTTCGGCTTGCGGGACAGGGCGTTCAGGACCCGCTCCCGGTAGCCGCTTGCCGCGACGAAACTGAAGTCGGACCAGACGCGGCCCGCGGGGTCCATCAAGGGGCGTCGCAACGGCCCCCGCCGATTTGAACGTGTCGCGGAAGGGTCATGACGGAGACGCGCATCGGGACTTCGTGTTCCTCCTCGGCCACCTCGGGATCGGCCTCGGGCTCGCTTGGCTCCTCGCTTGGAAGGCGCCTGCTTTGTTCGATTACCGACTCGTCCTCTTCGGATCGATCCTGCCGGACCTGATCGACAAACCGCTCGGATACGTCCTCGGCCTCGAGACACGGATCTGGGCCCACACCTTCGTCTTCTTGTTCGCGATCCTCGCCCTGAGCTTCGTACCGCGGTTATGGAGCCTCCGGTTCGTCGGATTCGGGGTCGCCACGCATTTCTTGTTGGATCGGCTGTGGGAGACCCCGCGGATCGTGCTGTACCCATCCTACGGATGGGCGTTCAGCCCCGCCGCGTTTGACACGGGGCGATGGTTCGACGCCCTGTTCCACGATCCGTACGTCCAGGCGGGCGAGATTGTGGGCGCCGTCATCCTCATCGTCTTCGTGTGGCGAAAAGGCCTCTTGTCGTGGAGGGCACTTCGAGAGTTCGCGCGCCACGGGATCCTACCGCGGGTCGCGCCGAATCAACACTGAACAAGGTTGCCTCAATGCCGGTCGGAGCTCACGCTAAGGAATCTCGACTCGGCCCGGACCGTACAGGGTGTCACGGATTCTGTTCCGGAGGTGGCAAGAGGCCAAGCTGGGCCATCAGGGCCGCCTGATCGAAGTACAGGTTGATCTCCGCGAACTTGCCGCCCTCGAGCTTCGAAATCATCGCGACTGAGAGTTGAACGGGCTTGTTCGTCGCGGGAATCGTCTGGCCCCCCGGCATCTCCAACGGTCCCGTGTGCGTTCCTCGCATGTGGCCCAGTTGGGTTACCCAATCCCCGGCGCCGAATTGCGTTTCCGTCGCGAGCCGAATGTCGGGAAAGGCCTTGAGAAACGGCTCGAGAGACGCACGGATCGCCTTCGGCCCCTTAATCCCCTGGGGATTTTGTGGGTCCCGCTGAAGGACCGAATTCAGATGGAGGCTCTCGAACGTGTCCAAGTCGCGGTCATTCAGGGCCTTCGTCGCCTTTTCGATCACTCTGAGATTTTCTTCTACGCTCATTGATTCACCTCCTCCTTCCGCTAAGGCCTTGGGTATTCTAAACGCGCCCCTCCTCGGCTCCCATCCCGGTTCCGCATCCATGTTCCTCCGTATAACCGTTGCATCGGTCCGTCGCGAGGCGATGCCTACATTGGACGCAAGGAGGAACGGATGTGAATACCATGGCCCACTGGGACTCCACTGCCGGAGCCTGAAGAACCGTCAGGGCTTACGGTGGCAATGGCCATCCGAGCGAAGAGTAATCAGTCCGACTATCGGATCAAGTATGTGTCTGAAATCCAATGGATTACTGACCGCCCTCATTGCCGCGAACCCTCTGATCGTGATCGACGGGTACGACTCGAGCAGCTTGTTGGCGCAACCGAGTAGGGTTGAGCCCGTCGTCACGACAT
>Ga0209239_1001621_pt1 | contig 13416 bp, 11 predicted proteins | sample GraSoi013_2_20cm_FD_185824 | JGI IMG/M metagenome (GOLD analysis project Ga0209239, IMG submission 185824) | Grasslands soil microbial communities from the Angelo Coastal Reserve, California, USA - Sample 10_02_2013_2_20cm (SPAdes) (version 2) | ecosystem: Environmental > Terrestrial > Soil >...
GGGGGCGCGCAAATGAGCGAAGGCCGGGAAGCGATCGCCGCTGGGTTTGACGGCTTTCCGGCGGGCGCCGTGCTGGAATGGTGGCCAGTAGCGGCGGAGATTGCGCGGTCAGGAGATCTCGGCTGCACGGTGGGAGAGGCGCGCATCGCCAGCCTCAAGCACTACAGCAAGTACTTGACGATCTGGAAGCGGCAACGCGATGGAAGTTGGAAGTTCGTCGCCGATGGCGGGAACGTCCGGCCAGCACCTGCCGCGCCAGCTAGCGGTACCCCGCCGCCTGAAGACTGAACAGCTCCGCGTAGAGGCCGCCGCGCGCGAGCAGCTCCTCATGCGTGCCATCGTCGACGAGCTCGCCTCCCTTCAACACCAGAATGCGGTCAGCCATCCGCACCGTGGAAAAGCGGTGGGAGATCAGCACCGCCATCCGACCCTTCGTCAGCTCGGCAAAGCGCAGGAAGACCTCATACTCGGCGCGCGCATCGAGCGCGGCGGTCGGCTCGTCGAGAATCAGCACCTGGGCGTCGCGCATGTACGCGCGCGCCAGCGCGACCTTCTGCCACTCGCCGCCCGATAGCTCCACTCCATTGTCGAACCGCCGGCCCAACATCTGGTCGAAGCCTTGCGGCACGCGCTGCGCGACCGAATCCGCGAGACTGCGGCGCGCGGCCTCGCGGATCCGCGCGTCGTCGTCCAATGCCTCGACCTGGCTCACACCGATGTTTTCCCGGAGGATGAAGTCGTAGCGGACGAAATCCTGGAAGATGATTCCGATATTCTTGCGAAGACTGTCGAGGTCATAGTCGCGCAGGTCGACACCGTCGAGCAGAATCCGGCCCTCGTCAGGATCGTAGAGGCGCGCGAGCAGCTTCACGAGCGTCGTCTTCCCCGCCCCATTCTCTCCGACCAATGCGATGCGTTCGTGCGGCTCGAACGTGAACGAAAGATGGCGCACCGCCCACCGTTGCGAGCCAGGATAGCGGAACCCGACGTTCTCGAATTGGAATCCTGACCGGATGGGACGCGGTACCGCTCGGGCGCCCGGCTGCGATACGACCGTCGGACGCACGTCGAAGAACGTGAACAGATCGCTCAGATAGAGGCTCTGCTCGTAGATCTGCGACAGCGCCAGCAGCACGCGCTGAATCAAGTCACGGCTCTGACGGAAGGAGCCCGCGAGGAACGTCAGCGTGCCGATCGAGAAGACGCCGAGCACCGTGCGATAGATGATCACGACGTAGGCGCCGTAGTAGCCCAGCGTTCCGAGTGTCACGAGCAACGTCGAGACGATGTTGCGGCGCACGGCAAGCTTCTTGTTCTCTTGATAGAACTTGTCCGACAGATCCGCGTAACGACCCACCAGGAACTTCGAGAGGCCGAAGAGCTTCACTTCCTTCGCGGACTCATCAGACGCGCCCATGTAGCGCAGGTAGTCGAGCAAGCGTCGTTCTGGCGTCCATGAGAACAGCAGCGAATAACCCAACGATGCGAAGTGTGCTTCGCCGAGAAATGCCGGCAGCACGGCGATCGTGAGGAGGAGCAACAACCAGGGCAGCTGAACCAGCAGCACGCTGGCTAACGAAGCTAGAGTGATGAGGTCTTGCGCCGTCCCGAGCAGCAGCGTGAACAGGCCAATACGGCCGGTCGTCTGGCGGCGCGCGCGCTCCAGGTGGTCGTAGATCTCCGCGTCCTCGAACTGCGCCAGGTCGAGCGTCGCGGCGTGCTCCATCAACCGGACGCTGAGGCGGTTCGCGAAGAGGTCGCCGAGCAGACTCTCGAGCAAGGACGAAAGTCGTGCCAGTCCCTCGCCCACGACGGCGATGCCCAGCTCCAGCCCAACCAGCGTCGCGAGATGCCACCAGTCGGGCGTGCGTCCGGCGTGCGCAGCCGCCATGCCCGCAATGACGCCATCGATGATGAGCTTCCCGATCCACAGGACCGCCACGGGGATGAACGACCGGATTACACGCAGCGCGAGAATCGCCGCCGTGTAGCCCCGATGCGTCTGGAAAACCAGGCGGATGAGCGGGGGAACGTGCTTCAGGGCGGCTAGCCGTTCGCTCCAGGTCGGCGGCGGTCCCTCATCGGGCTTCAATCCGCGACGAGCGCGGGAACGGGACGGGCGGGTGGATCGAGCCATATTCATTAACTTCGCATTGAGACAACCGTCAGTATAGGCGGATGCGAATTCCTCTTTCGATCGCCACCACGTTGACTCTGGCGACGTCGCTCGCCGCGCAGTCGCCGCCTCCTGCCCCACCGGCTGCGGCGATGACGGCGCACGACTCCGCTTTGCATGCCTTGAATCGTCTGGCCTACGGGCCGCGCCCCGGCGAGGTGGATAGCGTGGCGCGCTACGGCGTCATGCGCTGGATCGAACGGCAACTCGATCCTGATCGCATCGATGACAAGCCGCTCGAACAGCGCGAGCACGCGTTCAAGATCCTCGACTATGACCGTGGGGACCTCGCGCAGCGCTTCCGTGACGCGCAACGCGAGCGCCAGCGCATGCAGCGGGAGCTTGCACAGACGGGTGACTCCATGCGCCCTGACAAAATCGAGGGCCCAATGCGAGAGTTCCGCGAGCTGGGTGGCGAGCTGCAGCAACTCGCCATCGTGCGAGCCACGTTGTCCGAGCGGCAGCTGCGAGAGGTGATGGTCGACTTCTGGACGAACCATTTCAATGTCTTTGTCGGCAAAGGCGCCGATCGGTTCCTGTTGCCCTCCTACATCGAGCAAACAATCCGGCCGCGCGCCCTCGGCCGCTTTGAGGACCTGCTCATCGCGACGGCGGAAAGCCCGGCGATGCTGTTCTATCTCGACAATGCGCAGAGTGTGGCGCCCGGTTCCGCGCCTCCTCGCCCCTTCCGCCCGTTCGCCCCGTTCTTCGGACGGCGGCGGTTTGGGATGAACGAAATGCCGGAAGATAGGCGGCGCCACCAGCCGACAGGCATCAACGAGAATTACGCGCGTGAGCTGCTCGAGCTGCACACCCTTGGCGTCGATGGCGGGTACACGCAACCGGACGTCATTGAAGTCGCCCGCATTTTCACGGGTTGGAGCATCGAGCCCCCGGAGCGCGGCGCGGGATTCGTGTTCCGCGACTGGGCTCACGATCATGGCACCAAGCACGTCTTCGGCCTCACCTTCCATGACGACGGAAAGGACGAGGGCGTGCGGCTCCTCAAGTTCCTCGCAATGCAGCACGCCACGATGCATCACGTGAGCGCGAAGTTGTGCGCCCGCTTCGTCGCGGACGAGCCACCCGATGGCTGCATCGACGCCGCGGTCGCGGCCTGGCAGAAAACGCGCGGCGATATCCGCGCCGTCTTACGCGCGATCTTCACATCGCCCGATTTCTGGTCTGCGCAGGTGGTCCGTTCCAAAGTGAAGACGCCGTTTGAGTTCGTCGTGAGCGCGGTCCGAGCAGTCTCGGCGGACCCCGATACCACTCCCAGGCTCGCCCAGGTCGTCGCCCGGCTCGGCGAGCCGCTGTATCAGCAGCCCGCACCGACCGGCTACGCTGAGACGGAGGCCCATTGGGTGAACAGCGGCGCGCTGCTGGCGCGCATGAACGCCGCCGTCGCCCTGGCGGGGGGGCGGTTACCCGGCATCGATGCGAATCTCGATGGGGTCATCCCCGCCACCACTGATCATTCACAGCTCATCGACATGGTCGATGAGCGTATCCTTGGCGGTACGATGTCCGTTCATACGAGAAGCGTCATCCTCGAGCAGCTCGCGGATGTTGCCGATCCCCTGCAAGCTCGCGCGCTCGCGGTTGGCTTAGCGATCGGCGGGCCGGACTTTCAGAAGCAATGACGGTAAGGGACGGTAAGGGACGGTAAGGGACGGTAAGGGGAACACTTATGACGATATCGCGACGTGTGTTTGTTAAGAGCTCTGGTCTGGCTTTGGTCAGTCTCGGGTTGGAGCCTTTATTCCTCGGGCGAGCTGTCTTTGGCTCTTACCGTCCCTTACCGTCCCTTACCGGCTCTGACCGTCCGGTTTTAGTCTGCCTCTTTCAGCGCGGCGCGGTCGATGGTCTGAACATGATCGTTCCGCACGGTGACCCGCTGTACTACGAGGAGCGGCCGCGCATCGCCGTGCCGCAAGAGACGGTCGTCGATCTCGATGGGCACTTCGGCCTGCATCCGAGTCTCGCGCCCCTGAAAGAGCTGTGGGACAACAAGAGCCTCGCCGCGATTCATGCGGTCGGCTCGCCCGATTCGACGCGCAGCCACTTCGACGCGCAAGACTACATGGAGACGGGAACGCCCGGCGTGAAGTCCACGGGGGATGGCTGGGTCAATCGTTATTGCAGCCACGATCGCGAGCACGCCCCCCCCGGTACGCCGTTCCGCGCGGTGGCTTTCGGGCCGCAGCTGCCGCGCATTCTGGCGGGCAGCGCGCCCTCGTTGGCGATCGACGATCTCCAAGCCTTCGGGTTGCGTGTTCCGCAAGAGGGCGCGCGCGACAAGCTCACACGCGCGTTTGAAGAGCTGTATGAAGGCGAAGGAACCGGCCTGCTCGCGTCCTCCTCCCGCGAAGGTTTCGACGCGATCCAGATGCTGAAACGGGCCGACCCCAGCCAATACCGGCCGGCGGCAGGTGTCGACTACCCGCAAGGCCGCCTGGGGCGCACGCTGCTCCAAATCGCGCAGCTCATCAAATCGGATGTCGGACTCGAGATCGCGTTCGCGGATTGTTCGGGCTGGGACACGCATGTGAATCAAGGATCAAACGAAGGTCAGCTCGCTGCACGGCTGCGCGAGCTGGGACTCGCGCTCTCAGCGTTCAGCCGCGACCTCGGCGACCGGATGAGCCGCGTCGTGGTCCTCACCATGTCGGAGTTCGGGCGGACGATTCGGGAGAACGGCAATAGCGGCACCGATCACGGCCACGCGACGGCGATGCTCGTGATGGGAGGACCGGTGAACGGCGGCCGCGTGCTGGGGCGCTGGCCCGGACTAAGCGTCGAGCAGCGGTTCGAGGGGCGCGACGTCGCCGTCACGACCGATTTCCGCGACCTGTTCGGCGAGGTGCTCGCCCGCCACCTGGGCGCCGGAGATCTCTCACCCATCTTCCCGGGATTCGCTCCGGACCCACAGCGGTTTCTCGGAGCAATCAAGTCCCTGTAGCCAGGTCCAGCCGGATCACGCCGTCGCCCGCGCCGTCCCGGATCGTCAGCCAGTCGGTGCGGACGCGATCCCATTCCTGAATCACGAGGCCGTGATCTTCGAACAGCGCGCGGATCTGGCTGGGTCCGAATCCGGCGATCTCTTCGAGCACGGGCACCAGCACGCTCAAAGCATCGTCGCTGATCACCGTGCGCTTTGCGATGTGCGCGACTTCCCGCGCCTCCGATGCGGCGATCGTGAAGCCGTCGCCGCGATTCACGTGCAGCATGACGGGGATGTCCGATTGCCCGTCTCCCACGTACACGACTTGATCCCGCGGCACGACATGGCGGCAGCGACTTTGCCGTAGCCGGCGGCAACACGCACCAGTGAGTCGATTTGGCCCCCTTCCGCTTCCGGCTTGAAGCGAAACCGCGTGCCGACCACGTGATCGGCGGGCACGATCCCGTCTAACGCCGAGAGCACCACCTCTTCGGGCGCGGCGGAGATGACGTAGAAATCAAACCGGTGACCGTCGATCCCCTGCGCCAGCATCCGGGTGAGCAACCGCACGTTGCGCTTCAGGCGCACGCGCCGGCCGACCTCCAGCAAGTCCGCTCGCGTGACGCGCCGGTACTCGGGGTCGTTCGCGAGTAGATAGGCCAGCTCGGCGCCTTGCTGGACCAGATTGAGCGCCGACAATCCGGCGACCTTTTCGCGAAAGCTCGTGATGCCGAGCATCTCGCTCAGGACGATCCCCGAGTCGTTGAAGCTCAACGTCTGATCGAAGTCACTTGCCAGGATGTAATGCTTCTTCATTCCAGCTCCCTTCGGTTGAAATCCTCCACACGAAAAAGGCCCGCTCCAAGGTGGGCGGGCCGATCCGTGCGTTGCGACAGCATGCATCGCGTCAGATAGCGCCCGCCCCCGGGAAAAGGTTCCCGTTGTGGGTCATATTCGACTTGCAGGCGCAGCAGAGCATGGGCGAATGGTAAGTAGTGACACGGGCGCGCGTCAACCGCGCGCCTGTCACACTATGGTCGCGATTCTGTTGCAGTTATGGGCAACTCGAGGCGTTCCGCCTTTCTGACAGCCGCGACAGTCGTCGCAGCGCCGATCCGTTCCCCAGTGAGCAACCGATGCAAGTCGTCGATTCCATGCACGGGCTTGCCGTCGAACGCGACAATGATGTCTCCCGCTTGCAGGCCTGCTTTGTCGGCGGGGCTGCCGCTCTCGATGGTGGTGATCAACACGCCACTCGGTTGGATGAGTCGATGTGCCCGCGCGGCGAGTCGGGGCAGCGACACATTCTGTCCGCCCACGCCGATGCGCGCGCGACGCACGTGCCCGTACGCGATCAGCTGGCCGACGACGAGCTTCACCGTGTTGACGGCGACCGCAAAGCAGATGCCCTGCGCGGGCAAGATGACCGCGGTGTTGACGCCGACGACGTTGCCGCGTGAGTCGAGCAACGGGCCGCCCGAATTCCCCGGATTTAAAGCCGCGTCCGTTTGAATGACGTTGTCGATCAAACGACCCGATACCGAACGGAACGAGCGACCGAGCGCGCTGACGACGCCGGCGGTCACCGTGCTCTGGAAGCCGAGCGGATTCCCAATCGCGATGACGACCTGACCGACGCGGAGCGCCGCCGAGTCGCCCAGTGGTGCGGCGATCAGCGACGAGGCGTCGACGCGCAGAATCGCGAGATCGGTCTCGGGATCGTCGCCGACCAGCTCCGCACGCAGCCGGCGCCCATCGGCGAATGCCACCTCGGTCTTGGTTGCGCCGTGGGCCACATGGCTGTTCGTGAGAATGAAGCCGTCCGGTGTGAACGCGAATCCCGATCCGTGTCCCTGTGCTTCGCGACGCGAACCGCCGCTACGGCGCCGGTGCTGGACTTCCACGCTCACCACCGCAGGCGCTGCGCGCTCCACCACGCCGCTTACGGCGCGTGAGTACGCATCGAGCAGCTCGGTATCGTCGGGATGTTTCGGTGTGACGGGGATTTTCGTTGGGTCGCTGGCGCTTGCCCGCAGTGACCCGCCATCGGCAAGACTCAGTAGTGTGCTCATGCCCTGAAAAACGCTGCTCGGTTCCCGATCCGATATATTCGTGCCCGCATGCGCGAAGCCTTGCAGGCGTTGCTGCGTCAGGCGACCGACGCGAAGCGGTCCGTTCAGTTCTGGCATGCCGCCGCGTCCATCCTGAGCGACTGGGCCGGCGGCGCCCGCCTCACGATCCGCTATCAAGGCATCAACGAAAGCGGTTCCGTGACCGCGGGCGCGGACGATCGGTCGGGACGCAGCCTGACCGCGGAATGGCGCGATCCCGAAGGCCGCCACGTCCACGCGGCGATGGCCGGCGCGCCGCCCGCGCTGCCGGCGTCCGAGCTGGAAGCCGCAATCGAGTTTGCTTCGCGCCTCGCCGTCATGGTCGGCCGCCGTGCCGCGCTGGAGCGAGAGCGACGCCTCGGCACCTTCGTCGTGGAGCTCGCGCGCTGGCTGCTGGCCGCCCCCGAGACGCAATTGTTGCTGCGCTACACGCTGCAAAGTCTCATGGAGCTCGTCGAGGCGCAGGGCGCTTTTGTCGCGTTGAAGCAGCCGGACGGTCAGAATCTCCGCATCTCGCCGGCACTCGGTGAGGCAGCACCCGTCGACGGACTCGTGCTCGGGCTCGACGCCAGCGCCACGGGACGCGTGGTGCGCACCGGTGAGCCGATCATGACGGCGGATCTGCGATCCGAATCGGACGCGAGCCCGATCGCGCGTGCGTTGGCTGAGGGAGTGCGCGCCGCATTGATCGCGCCGCTGCGGATCTCTCAGGGAACGGTGGGCGCGGTTGGCCTGCTGCGCTATCAGGCCGCCGGCGCGCCGCCGACGCCGCCCTTCAGCTTGCACGACCTTCATTATGTATCCGCCGTCGCCGCCCATATCGCCGGCGGCATCGAGCTATCGGAAGCCGTCGCTGCGACTCGTGCCGCCGCCGATCGCGCCCACGCGATGGTCGACGCCAGCCCGCTCCCGATGGCGCTCGTCGATACCGCCGGCACAGTCCGGCAGGTCAACGAAGCGGCGATCCGCGTCTTTGGCATCACGGACAAAGAGGCGGCGATCGGGAAGCACCTCGAGAAGCTCGGATTGTCCCCGAGTGGTATTACGGTCCGGCTCATCCTCGCGGGCCGGCAACAAGGGCAACCGTGGCACGGCCGCGTGCTGGTCACGCAGGAATTATCCGGAGGCGGCGACCGGCGCATTTGCGATTGCACGGTCACTGACCTGCGCGGGCTCGGATCGCAGGATCTGCTCGTGGCGCTGTACGACCGCACCGACGAGCTGCGGGCACAGCGCGAGCTGATCGCGCGCGAGAAACTCGCCACCGTCGGCGAAATCGCGAGCGGCGTAGCGCACGAAGTGAACAACCCGCTGGCCGCGATCCGGATGGAGGCGGAGCTCTTGGGCCGGTCGACTCAGGACACCGAGGCGAGCGCCGCCGCGGCCACGATCGTGCGCGAAGTGGATCGCGCGGCCCGCATTGTCCGCAGCCTGCTGCGTCTCGCGCGACGGGCTGATAGCACACCGGTGCGCGTCCAGCTGAATGAATTAGTGCGTGATGTCGCGGAGATTCGTCAGCGCGTGCTGCGCGCCGACAACATCGAAGTGCGCGCGCGCATGGATCAGGGTGCGGAGTCGGTGCTTGGCCTCGGTCAGGAGCTCCAGCAGGTCGTCATCAACCTGGTCACGAATGCCGAGCACGCGGTGCGCGGCCGGCCGAATGCCGTCATCGAGCTCGCCACTGAGGGACGGGAGGGATGGGTGCGGCTCACGGTCGAGGACTCAGGACCCGGCGTCCCGCCGGACGTACGGAGTCGCATCTTCGATCCGTTTTTCACGACGAAGAGTCCCGATGAAGGATCGGGGCTCGGTCTATCGATCTGCCAGCGAGTGGTCGCCGAAGTGGGCGGACGAATTTGGCTCGAGGATTCGGAAACGCTGGGCGGCGCGAAGTTCGTCGTGGAGCTCCCCGCCGCGCCGGTGCAGGACACGGTAGTCGGCTAAGAAGACATGGGCTAAGAGGCTAAGAGGCTAAGCTTCCAAGATCCGACGGCGATAGAGTGCGAGTGTGGCCAACCCATAGGCGCCGATGGCGAGCAGCAGTGCTCCGAGGGCCCAATGCGGTCCGAGCTGCCAGATCCCGGCGGCCACGTACCCGATGCTCGCGACAAGCCCCATCGCCAATACTTCCTTGCGGGCCATCAGAATCCCGAAGACGTAACCCCAACTGAATCCCGCGAGCCCCAGGAAAATCAGCGCGTTGGGAAAGATCTTGGTCGGGTCGATGAGGTTGAGGCCGCCGGCAAACGCGCAGAACAAACCGATTACCGTGTACGTTGCGAGGTGGAGCGCTAGCGGTAGGGGCAGTGTGCCCATCTTGTTGAAGGTCATGATCACACAGGTTGTGAGATTCTAAGAAAATACCCCCGGAGCTGCCTCCGCGCACCTGTCATCGAGGCGGCCGTGTAGTCAGGCCGGTTTCCCTTCGCTGCCAAATCGCGCTAACGTTGAGCGGCGCCGCCGACCCTATGAGTATCACCATCGCCTCCATCGGTCTCGCGACGGCTCAGGGATCCGCCGCCGAAATCTTGTCGGGCAGGCCGCCCGCGCCTCCCCGGGATATGCCGTGGCCCCTCCACCCGAGAACGCGGTGTCGAGTGTGTCATCCGGCGCGCGTCGTCCCGAACAACATCGAGGGCCCCGCTCGATGGCGGGCGCTGGCACGGGCCGCGCTGGATGAATGCCAGCGATCTCCGCGGCCCGGCACACCGCTTGTGGTGGCCTCGTGCAACGGAGGCGCCGACTCGACCGACACCGCGAGCTGGGTCAATGCCTTTGATGCTCGCTCGCTCCTCGCGGGCACGCCGTGGGCCGAGCAACCCGTGCCGATTGTCAGTGGCTCGTGTGCGTCGGGGTTGCACGCCTTGTTTCTCGCCGCTCGGCTGCTGACCGGAGACGTCCGCGAGGTGATCGTCCTCGCCGTCGACATTCTCTCGCCTTCCAACCACGACAACTTCGAGGCGCTCAAGGTATTGGCCACGCATCCCGGGACGCCGTGGCAGGCGACTAGCCAGGGGTTCATCCCGGGGGAAGCCGCAGTCGCGCTGCGCGTCACGCGAAACGGAGAGGCCGAGCGTGGAGTTCAGGCGGAAATCCCCGTGCTGAGGCAGGATCTCGATGGCCAAGATGGGCTGCGCGATGTCGTGAGCGCGTTCCGGTCCCGAGCGCATTCCGTTCTGGTGGGACAAGGCACTGGTCCCTGGGCGGTAGACGCGGTCGAGCTGTCCGCGCTCGATTCTCTCTCCGATCATGCCACGCCGATCACGACGCCAACTCTTCATTTCGGTCACACCCTGGGAGCATCCGGCTTGCTGTCGCTGAGTCTCGCGGCGCTCGCTCAACAGCTCGGCGAGCTGCCGCCTGCGCTCAGGATGCCACGAGGAGCGGCCGGCACCGGCCGCCCGCTTGCGGATCGCATGCCGTCGGGGGACGAGGGAGGCATGCTGGTGATTTGCCGCGCCTTGAGCGGTGCCTGCGCTGCGACCGAAGTCGCCAGCGCGCGAGAGCCGTTGACGCCCTGGCGACAGACCCGTTATCACCTGCCGGCGGCGCCGGAGCCCGCGTTCCACAGCGTGTTGCGCAGAATCACGGCGGATGCATCGGGACTGCGGCCGGCCGCGGCCCCCGACGTGCTTCTCGTCCGACTCGAAGCGCCGCTCGTCCCAGCCCCCTCCGGCATGATCGGTGACCGACTTCTGCCGCACGCCGTCCTCGAGATCACGCCGGCATCGATTCCCCGCCTAATCGCACGGCTGTGGGGTTATCGTGGGCCGGCGTTGTGCCTCGTGGGCGACGGGGGCACCGAGTCGTCCGCCGACGCGATCGTCGCGGCGTGTCGGACGGCCGGTGAAACCGTGGCCGAAATCAGAGTCCGCGGCACCGGTTACGAACGCTCGTTGGACTGGCATGTCTCACCCAGCTGAGTCGGGCCTGCTGACCGGCCAGCGGGTGCTCGTCACCGGTGGCTCGAGCGGGATCGGCCAGGCGATCTGCGCGGTCGCCGCTCGCGAGGGAGCGCGCGTTGCGTTCACCTGGAGCACCAACGCCGCAGGTGCGGCGACCACGGAGGGAATGGTGCGCGAGCACGGCTCCGCTTGTCTTTCGCTCCGGGGCGATTTGCGCGACCGTGCCGCCGCGGACCAGATGGTCGGGGCCGTGGAGCGCGAGTGGGGAGCGGTCGATGCACTGGTCAACAACGCCGCCGTGAGTGAAGCCGTGCCGTTCGTCCTCCTAGGCGACGACGACATCGCGGACGTGATGGAGCTCAACGTGCTGGCCGCGTTCCGCACCTGCCGCGCTGTGCTAAAAGGAATGGTCCGGCAGAAATACGGCCGGATCGTCAACATCAGCTCGATCGCCGGATCGCGCTCGGTCCCCGGACCCGTACACTACGCCGCGAGCAAAGGAGCCATCGAAGGACTGACTCGTAGTCTGGCCCACGAAGTCGGCCCCTACGGGATTCTCGTCACGGCCGTCGCCGCGGGCATCTTCGACGGCGGCATGCGATCGACGATTCCCGAGCATCATCAACGCCGCTACACCGATGCCTCGGCGCTCTCCCGTATCGGCAATCCGCTCGAATGCGGTGAGCTCGTCGCGTGGCTGATCTCGAAGCGTAATACCTACATGACCGGCAGCGTCATCTTCCTGGATGGTGGGACCCTCGGGTAGGACCGTCAGTGCATCAACACGACCGCGCCGTAGCGATCGCGGCTCGCCACCAGCTGATGACCACGACGAATATCGGTGAACGCGACCTCGTGGCCGACCTGGATCTCGAGGTCGCCTCGACCGAACCATTCCAAGAGAAGCCCGACGGACGCCCGGGCGGCGGCCGCGTCGCGGAGCAGCGCGTTGAGATGAAACCCGAGGACGCCCTGAGAGCGAAACACCAGCCCGATGCCGTCGATCGGTGGCACCGCACCGCTGACAGCACCGAGCACGACCAGCCTTCCGAGCGGGGCGAGCAGTGCCAAGCTGCGGCGAAACACGTCGCCGCCGAGGGATTCCAACACGATGTCCGGACCCCGCCCGCTCGTGAGATCGCGCGTCGTTGCTTCGAAGTCCTCGTAACCGACTGCACGTGTCGCTCCCAGCGCCCGGATCTTGATGCGCTTCTCTTCAGTAGAGGCGGTCGCCACGACGCAGAGCCCGAGGATGCGAGCGATCTGCACGGCAGCCGTGCCGACGCCACCCCCGGCGGCGTGAATGAGCACGGTCTCGCCGGCTCGCGCGTGCGCGACCGTTGCGAGCGCGTGATAGGCCGTTAGGTAGTGTACTGGGAACGCCGCCCCCTGGGCGAACGACATCTCGTCCGGAAGCGGAATGCAGGCGGCGGGTTGCACGACGACGCGCTCGGCGTGCAGGCCTCCGGCGGCCAACACCGCCACCCGCGTGCCGACCGGAATGAGTTGTTGGCCACCGTCGTTCCCTTCGACGATCCCCGCGGCTTCCATCCCGGGAACGAATGGGGGGACGGGGCCGCCGAGGTAAAGGCCTTGCCGCTGCAAAACGTCGGCGTAGTTGAGACCCCAGGCCTTCACACGAACGAGCACGGAGTCCTTGGCGGGAGTTGGGATCGGCATGTCGACGACGGCGATCCGATCCACGTCCCCGAAGCCCACGACCTGCGCTGCCTTCATCTAGATGGATACCGTTGGGCGGGCGATCGAACGCGCCAACTCGGCGACAAGCATGTCCGTCAGCGACTCGGCTTCGTCTCGTGACAATGCGGTTTCCCGATGGCTGATGAACAACTGCAATCGGTCCGGCCACGCGACTGCCGTGAGAGTCGCGCCCATGTGGAGACAAACAGGGGTGTAAGCGAGTTGGTGCTGCAGTGCCAACGCACCACGCGAGCGCTCGGCCACCTGCTCGAACACGTCGTCGCGTTGCGACAGCCACGTGAAGTGACTCGTGGCGAGGCCCGTGGTCGCGGTATTGATCGCCCAGCGACGGAACAGCCCCCAAGGGAGATGGCGCGCGGGCGCAGTGAGTAGCGGCATGCTCAGATGCGCGCCGTCACGGACAGCGGAGCGGAGCTGACGCCAGAGGGCGTGGGCGACGACTTCGAGCGATTGTGAGGCATCGCCCACCAAGACGAGCGGTGAGAGGAAATTGCCGACGGCGCACCCCCGCGCCCCTCCGCGGCGCAGGCTCACAGGAACCTCCAGTGACACATGCGG
>Ga0209239_1001626_pt1 | contig 13395 bp, 15 predicted proteins | sample GraSoi013_2_20cm_FD_185824 | JGI IMG/M metagenome (GOLD analysis project Ga0209239, IMG submission 185824) | Grasslands soil microbial communities from the Angelo Coastal Reserve, California, USA - Sample 10_02_2013_2_20cm (SPAdes) (version 2) | ecosystem: Environmental > Terrestrial > Soil >...
CGCTCGCGAGTGTGACACCATTAGAACCTAATCGCGCTCGCATTCGATTGCAGGAGCCACAGCGAGCGGTGACGCCAGGACAAGCAGCGGTGTTTTACGATGGTGATGTCGTTCTTGGCGGTGGCTGGATCTGCCGGAGCGAGCGCAGTGAAGAGAAAAGGTGGAACGCGTTGTCCTCAACGCGTTGAAACCGCGGCCTTGCCGCCTGATATTTGCGACTTTGGCGATGACATCGTCTTCGGAGAAGTCGATCCACCCGGCGCTGATGAATAAAACACAAGCTATAAGGCCGAAATCATCTAGCGGATGACTGAAAAAATTCTGCTCGCGCTCAGCACGTTCCCCGATGCCGAAACGGCTCGGCGGATTTCGAATGAACTGGTCGCGCAGAAGTTCGTCGCTTGCGCAAATATTCTGCCCAGTGTCGAATCGATTTACACTTGGAAAGGCAAGATTGAGAAAGCTGATGAGACGCTTGTTTTCTTCAAATTAAGCGAAGATCGACAAACGGCGTTTCAGGAGAAGTTGCGGTCGCTCCATCCGTACGACGTGCCGGAAATAATCTTTGTTCCGATCTCCAGCGGCTTGCCTGATTATTTGCGTTGGGTTGCCGACAATTGCGGCTAACCGCCCCGACGCTTTGTCCCCAAGAGAAAGATCGCGACGCCAATCGCGTTCGCGATCGCGGTTACAGCGATGATTTTCACCGCAAAACTCAACGGGCTTGGAACGTCGATAATCGGATAGACCGTGAAAAAAATCGCCGATAATGAGACGGCGGCGCCGCAGATCGCCGCGATGCGCAACCAGATCGGAGCGCCTGAACGGATCGCCCCCGCGCCAAAGATTGGTATCGCGAACATCGTGAAGTACACGATGCCGTAGAAAACGTTCGCCGCGTTGTCGACAAGTTGGAACGCTTCCTGAATTCCAGTGCCGATCTGGCTCGCGATCGCGATGAGAAGTGTCGTTGCGCCGACGAAGATGATCGAATTGACCGGGGTTTTGTATCGTGGCTGCAGACGCGAGAACCACCTTGGCAACAATCGGTCCCATCCCGCGACCATGGGTAACCGCGAGCTGCCTGTTACATGAACGCTGGTCGAAGAAATCGAGCGCGCCGTCATCAATAAGATTCCGACGGAAGCGATCGCGCCGGCGATTGGAAACGACTGCAAGCCGAGTCGCAATGTTTGCGGCACCGGACCGATGAGATCGATCGGACGGTTGCCGACAAACGCGAGCACCGAACTGGTACCGAGAATAAAGGCTAACGCGATCACGGGCGAAGCGATCAGGACGGAGCGGCCGATGTCACGCGCGGGCGCCCGCGTTTCGCCCGCAAGAATCGCGACGTACTCAAATCCGCTGAGCGCGCCGACGGCGAGTTTGCTGAAAATGTTGAAGCAATAGAAGATCGACATCGTCGGCAAGGCGAGCTGAAGCGGGTGATAAGTTTTTAGTTCACCACGCGCGAGGCCGACAAGCGGCAGGAAAATCAGCGCCGCATAAACAATGAGCATTGCAAATGCGCCTACGTTGTGAAGCCATTTGCCCAAGGATAGACCGCGGACGCACGTCCATCCAAGGCCGCCGACCAATGCGGCGCTGATCAGCGACACACACCATTTACTATTCGGCATCCATGCAGCGCCCGGACCGATGGCGTAGGATAGGTTCGTAGTCGTAAACATTCCGCCCAACGCGATGACCGTGATCGACAGCAGCCAGAGATTCCAAGCGACGATAAATCCGGTGAACTCGTTGAAGCCGAGCTTTGCCCATTGATAAATTCCTCCTTCGAGCGGCATCCGCCCGTTCAAATAGATCACGACCGCAGCCTGCGGAATGTAAAAAAGCAAAATCGCGAGCAGCCAAAAGAAGAGATGCGACTGTCCAAGTTTCGCGGCGGCCCCGACCCAGCTTGAGCCGACCACGAAAAGGATTTGCGTCAGGACCAGATCGCGCAGGCCCAGCGGCTTTTTCAGCGCGCCGCTGTGTTCCTGGACGTCGCGTTCTGCGCGATCGAGTGAGGTGTGCATTGTCTTGACGGGTTTAACCGCTGTAGAAGCGTTTGCGTCAAAGGCCTGGGCGCTTGGCACAAGCGCCCCTACAACCTCTAGATCGCATCCGCTCGTCTAATGTTCGGGCTCGTGCTCTGGTCTTTTCGGCGCCGGTTCATTTCGGAATTCACGATGCCGGATTTTGCCACCTGCGTAAGCGATGTATCCGCCAACTACCAAGTTCGCTACACCGAGCAATAGTACAGCGATAACCAGCGGCGCAGACGATTTCGGCCATTTGATCGGCGCTGCGATTGCAACGGCGCTCAAGATTGCGAGCGCATAGAAAATCCAGATGAGATTCTCGGCACGATCCTTATGCTCATCGAGCCAGGCTCTTCCATCTTCATCTGCCATGGAAAGAACACGATCATATCCTTGCTGGCCAAATTCATAGACCGGCCATGCGGACAAGGAGCTGATAAGTACGAGGGCTAAGGTGGCGATCTGAGCGCGACGACTTCTTAAAAAAAAAGCGATGAGCAATCCAATCCAGGCGATGATCAAGGCATAAACCGGCAACGGATTAAGCAACACATGAACGTATTCGGGCTGCCGCAAACCACGAAGCAGACTGTCGATCACAACTTGCCTTCCCAATGAGTTCCGGCGACTTGAGCGGATTGTCTTGCCTCTTCCGGCAAATATTTCTTCCAGTCAGCAATCGTGAAATGCCACCATTCGGTACGCATTCCCCAGAACCCCGCTTTGTGCATCGCGTACTGCAGCATATGCACATGTGCACTGACTTCGGGCGACGGTCCTACGTAGCGCCACATTGCCGCGGGGGTAAAATCATCAAAGTCCGTTGGCATGCGCACGGGACGATTCCATGCATCCACCAGCGTGGCATCGATGGCGACGCCCCAACTATGCAACGAGCCAACACCGATTTCAGGATTGGCAACATAATCACTGTTGTGTAATGCCTGCCAAAGCTTCGCCTGGACTGCCACCGGCCGGTACGCATCCCAGATTTTCAGGCCGTATTGGTATCGGCGCAGAAAGCCCTGAGCCACCGCCAAAGCTGAGGCCACTTCCGGACGAGCGAGCGCGCGTGTTCCAGACGGATAAAGCGGCTGGCCAACGAGGTTATTTCGGGCCGCGTAACGCAACTCAACGATGATCGTGGGATCTACGGATTGGATATCAACAAAACGTTCGCCGGCACTTGCACTCATTGGCACCAACACCGCTGCTAACCCAGCGACTAACGAAATACACAGACCAAAACGTCGCGTTTTCATTGTTTGGTGTAATAGGCAGCCACTGGTTCGGGAGTGTCCGTTTTTGCGAGGCGTTCGAACAGGAGACGAGCACTAGCTTCCGGCATCGAGAAGCGCAACTCCAAGTTTGAGTTGCCGTGGATTTGGACCTCCGGCGGCTGTAAGTAAAGCAATAGTTGAGAGTCCGGGAAATTCAGCCATTGCTGCGGCTTGTCGCGCAAATTTCGGGCGAGATCGGCGGCATTTTTGGAGGGATTCACTTTTATGAGCACTCTGGCTTTTACAGGATTTTGCAGGTTCACTGCAAGACCCAGCAATTGTGAAGCGTCGAGCAGTTCCCGGCGGAAGATAGGGTGGAAGACGCGTGAGAGATCGGGTGGATCACGGGAGATAAGCCGCAGCGCGCTGTCACGATCGAGAGCCTGAAAACGATCGAATAACTGACCTGTTATTTTGAGGTCCGGTTTCATCCCGAGACGCACCAGCACTAGTTCATCAACTTCCTCAGGTGCTCCGACGGCGAGCGTCGCGGGTCCCACTCTGGCGATGGCAAAATCCGGCGGTCGTTCCCAAACTGGCAAGCCGCTTTTGGAACGCTTTTGGAAAGTTTTGTCATTCCCGATCGTACTAATGACATTGGGAATCGCACGACGGGCTTGAACCAGATTAAACTCTCGAGGTTCTCCCGCTTCGTTCGTCGTGAGCGCACGGGTGACCCGTACTGCGTCACGAGGCAGATTCAATCCTGGAACGGACGCCGCGGCCCCGACTAATGCGGGCCAGAGCTTTGGATCCTCGCCGCGCCAGCGTTTCGCGAGGTTCGCACGTTCAAACTGTTCCGCATTAATCGAGAGGATGATGTCGGTTTCCTGCGGCAGCCACTCGCGTCCTCGAGGAGATTGGAAAACAACGAGCAAAATTAGGGCGAGCAGAACGAGTACCGAGAAGACACTGAAGTAAAACTTCCTCAACTCCTGCTTGTCGATCTGACTTGAGAGCAAGGCCAGCTCGGCTTTGTGCTTCAAATGCGAATCCACCGCTTCGCGGCGGCGGTGCGCCTCCGCCAGCAGGTGTGGCGCGTTGGGCGGAGCAACGCCCTTTTCAGCGAGATGCCGGCCAATGCTTAGATAAGCGGGATTCTTTCGCTCTTCGACTATCTGGTGCCGTGTCCGCGCCTCGCGCGCCGCTTCCTGTTGCGCGCGAATGTTGTCATTTAACTTTCGATCACGCGCTTCAAATTCGCTCCGGGTTCGCGCCATGTTTTTTTCTACCGCGGAAAGTTCCGCCTCGGCCGTATTCAGCTTCTCCTTTGCCAGGCGCACTGCCTCCGCGCTGCCCAGGCGGGCGCGCACAAATTCTGCTCGCTCGTCGGGAAGACGCGCGCGCCGCGCGGTGATGTCAGCGGATCGCGCTTCCAAATCTGCAGGCGCCGGATCGAGCGCATGCAGATCGGATATTTGTTTCAAGAGATCGCGATCTGCTGCTTCGCTCTCCTGAATGCGCCGTTCGACGCCTGTAAGCTCGCGCTCGCACACATCCAGATTATTTTTCGCCTGAGCGCGCTGCTGAAGCAGCGGCTTCTTCTCTGCTTCGAGCTTTGCAATTGCCTCAGCCTGCTCGCGCGCATTCTGTTGCCGTTCATGTTCGATCGTTTTTATTCCTTCTTCGATTCGCGCGATTCGAAGTGCGACTTCTTTTTGCTCCTGCTCCAGCTTTTTAAGAGCAACTATCTCGTTGCGAAGCTCGGGGAAATTCGCTGCTTGCGCAATGCCTTCGCGTCCGAGGTTGATTTCACTCTTTTGGAGAAGACGCCTCTCGTGACGAAGCGCCATGCGAGTCCGCTGGCGCCTGACTTTCAAGGCGATTTCTCGAAAGCCTGTGCGGATGAAGCTCACAGATCAAGGCTATACGAATGCATGGTTGGCAAAAGAAATTTCCACCGCGTCACTGGTGCGGAGCGCGATTTGAGGATGCTAAGCTTCTTCCGATTCCGACAATTTTGCCAACACGCTGAAATCCTCCAGCGTGGTGGTGTCGCCAGTGACCTTTGCGCCGCTCGCGATTTCTTTGAGAAGTCGTCGCATGATTTTGCCGCTGCGCGTTTTCGGAAGCCCTTCGGCGAAGCGCACTTCATCTGGTTTTGCAATTGCGCCAATGTGCGTGCCGACGTGATCGCGTAATTCTTCCTTCAGTGTGCGACTGACATCGACTCCTGTCTTCACCGTGACAAACGCCACAACTCCCTGGCCCTTTAGTTCATCGGGCCTGCCGACTACCGCCGCCTCCGCGACTCGTGGGTGACTGACCAGCGCGCTTTCTATTTCTGATGTGCCGAGTCTGTGGCCAGCGATGTTCAGAACGTCATCGATCCGGCCAACGATCCAGAAATAGCCGTCTTCGTCGCGGCGGGCGCCGTCGCCGGTCAGATAATTGCCCTTGAACTCACTCCAGTATTGCTGTCGATAGCGCGTCTTGTCTCCGTAGATCGTGCGCAACATCGCGGGCCAGGGGCGGCGAATGATCAGTTTCCCACCGACATTCGGGCCGACCTCGCGCCCCTTCTCATCGACAACGGCCGGATCGACGCCAAAGAACGGGAGCGTTGCGCTGCCCGGCTTTGTTGGAATGGCACCCGGCAGAGGCGTAATCAGAATCGAACCTGTTTCAGTTTGCCACCACGTATCGACAATCGGACAACGACTGCCGCCGATGTTCTTATGATACCACATCCAAGCCTCTGGATTAATCGGTTCGCCTACCGTGCCGAGCAGGCGAAGCGATGAGAGATCATGTTTCGCGACCCATTGGTCGCCCCAGCGAATAAACGCGCGGATCGCCGTCGGAGCCGTGTAGAGAATGTTGACTCGATATTCTTCGATGATTTTCCAAAACCGATCGGGCTCGGGCCAGTTCGGCGCGCCTTCGTACATAACAACGGTGGCGCCGGCGGCGAGCGGGCCATAGACGATGTAACTATGCCCGGTTACCCAGCCCACATCAGCCGTGCACCAGAAGATATCGTCGTCGCGAATGTCGAAGACGTACTTGGTAGTCGAATAAACGTTCACGAGATAACCACCGGTGGTGTGCAAAATTCCTTTTGGTTTTCCGGTGGATCCGCTTGTGTAAAGAAGGTAAAGCGGATGCTCGCTATCGAGTGGCGCAGGCGGGCAGTTGGCATTGACGTACTCCAGTTCTCGGTGCCACCAAACGTCACGGCCTTCCTCCATGTGGATGTCGTTTCCGGCGCGGCGAAAAACGATCACCCGCCTGACTGATGTGCCATCACGGAGTGCGTCATCGACATTTTTCTTCAACGGCACAATACCGCCGCGACGATATGCGCCGTCGGCGGTGACGACCGCGATCGCGCCGCTGTCGGTGATTCGATCACGAATGCTATCGGAGCTAAATCCGCCGAATACAACCGAATGGACGGCGCCAATCCGCGCGCAGGCCAGCATGGCAATCGCGGCCTCGGGAATATTCGGCAGATAAATGATGACCCGATCGCCTTTTTTGATGTCGTTTCGCTTCAAGACATTCGCGAAGCGGCAAACTTCGCGATGCAGTTGCTGGTAGGTGAGGGTGCGTTTGTCGCCCGGTTCGCCTTCCCACATGATTGCCGCCTTGTTGCGGCGCGCCCCGGTCAGATGTCGATCCAGACAATTTTCCGAGATGTTGAGTTTGCCGCCGACGAACCACTTCGCAAAAGGCACTTTCCATTCCAGAACCTTTTTCCATTTGGCGCGCCAGACGAGCTCGCTCGCTTCTCGAGCCCAGAATTTTGCCGGCTGCCGGATCGACTCCCGATACATTCGCCGATATTGATCGAGACTTTTGATTCGCGCCCTTTTCGCGAAGTCTCTCGATGGTTTGAAAACGCGTTTCTCGATTAAATGCGATTCGATGTTGTCGTGCATGAGCAGTCCCTAATATGCCGAAGAATTTTTCAGGGCAAGCGCAGCCTCGCGGCGCCTGTGGTTAAAAAGTTAAAAAAGTTACAAACGTTACGAGGCTCACAGCGGACATCCCTTTGTAACTGTGTAACTCTTTTAACTGTTGTAGCGTTGCGAATGCTTGAGCCGCCAAACGACGAGTACTTCATGCGCGAAGCTTTGCGACAGGCACAAAAGGCATACGCAGCCGATGAAGTCCCGGTGGGCGCGGTTGTTGTCCGTGCAGGCAAAATCATCGCGCGCTCTCATAATCAGGTGGAACTGCACAAGGATGCCACCGCGCATGCAGAGATGCTGGCGTTGACGCAGGCTGAGGCAGCTGTGGGCGATTGGCGGTTGATTGACTGTGATCTTTACGTGACCAAGGAGCCATGCACGATGTGCGCAGGCGCGCTCGTGCTCACACGAATCCGACGCGTGATTTTCGGTTGCACAGATCCCGTCGCCGGTAGTGCCGGGAGCGTGATCAACCTTCTGCAGATGCCTGACTTCAATCACCGGTGCGATATTGCATCCGGCGTCTTACAAGACGAGTGTGCAACAATTTTGCAGGATTTCTTTCGTAGGCGCCGCGACGAATAAGATGACGGCTTCGTAGCCATCGACGGGACTTTCCGGCAGCATTTCCGTACCGCAAGAAAAAGCTGGCTCAGATTATTTCCAAGCCAGCTGACTGATTCTTACAAGCGGCAACGTTGGACAGTTCGCAGGTTTATGGGACGAAACGTCACGAACAATAACTCTCTTGCTTGCCCCCGTATCCCTTGTACCATCACCAGTGGCGCCCCTCCGCTAACACGGCAGCGGGTTTATAAAGGCTTTCTTTTCAGCACGCCGCGTAAACCAGCACCTGGTCAAGATGTGGTTTGGACGCTCGCCGGGTTCGTTCAATTCACAGATCTTGGTAACGCCGAATTTATGGGTGGGAATGCAAGGCGCGCCGTATTCGGCTGGTTCGCCCAGATAGCTGAAGTTGCATGATCGTCAGGCGCCTCTGCGTTCCCCAATTCAAGTTCAAGAAACGCCTTTGGTGAGTCTTTAGAGTCGTTTCGTGAATCACAACACACGCAGGGCAACCGGCTGACCCGAAACAGTCCTAATGAAACGGTCGCTCCGCGCAATCGTAGTCTGGTTATCGATCGCCATGCTGATCAGTTCGGCTGATGTGGCGACCGCAGGGCCCTTCCGAGATTTCTTTAGAGCGTTACGTAGCGCAATCGCGCACCCGCATGAGACGCCGCGACCGCACCGGAGCAGTCGGAGCGCTCATAAGCATAATGAGACTCCACCGAGCGATGCTTCGAATACTAAAACTTCGGCCAGCCCAGTCCCTGCGCCTCCAGGTCGACCTGATGTGCGCGTGGCAAAGGCAGCCTCAGGCACCAATCAGCAAGAAACTGATCTGCTCTATGGAACTCCCGTCCCCGGAAAACCAGGCTTAGTTACAAGTCCGTTCGCGCCAGATAGCGGTTACGTCGACGTCACCGGTTTTCCGCCCAGAACCAAAGTAGAAGATCCTTACACAGGCAAAATTTTCCTTACGCCCTAGGGTCGGCAGTTCGTTTGCCGCTTGTGATTGAGATTCCGGTCGAAACATTCAAACGATGACTAGAAAATCTCAGTTGCTTGCAGCGCCACTAATGTTGTTCGTCGCTCTGGCGGCCTTCTCTCAAACTCCTGCTCGCATTGCGACGGCTGAAAGAACGTGGGCTAGTTTCTGGCGTCAATTCACATTGGCCATCAATAAAAAGGATCATGCTCCGTTGCTCCGAATGATGCCGTCCGATTTCTTCGACGGTGGAGGTGGCTTGACCCCCAAGGGATGGCTCAAATTCATTGATGAAAACGAACCGAATGGATCTTGGCGAGACTCGCGAAAATCCATGGCTGGCGGAGCCAATATCAATCGGACTTGGAGCGCCATAGGCGTGCCCACAAAGGTGACGCGCGACCATGCCTATTACTTTGAATTCCGCAAGGACGGAAAATGGTATTTCGCCGGTGTTGTCGGCGATTAGTTCATCACTGGTTGCCGACGCGGCGAAGCGGGGCTGGGAAGACGTTCCATAACACTCAACCTGCTGTAGCGTCATTGCAATACCGAACTAGGCGAAGAAATCCTCGTGACGTTTACGAAGATTCGTCCAATCATAGTTAGGCACGCACGCGCGCATGAAATCCCCGCTCCTTGCATCCAGCGTTATTCTAGCAGTCTGCGCAACAGTGTATGGCCAGCAGCAAGACCAAAGCGTCGAGAAGCGGCTCAGCGATCTCGAGAAGCGCGTAACGGCACTTGAGAAGGCTTCGCCGCTCTCATCGCCCCTGAACGCCGCGTCACCAACGCCAGCTTTAGCGACCAAATCGCCCCTTGAACTTGTGGCGTGGGACGCTCGTCTCGTTCGCGGAGAAGACTCCTATGACAAGTACGAAATTTCTCTCACACTAAAGAACAACTCAGACAAAGACATTAAGTTTATCGACGCCACAGTCCAGTTCGCAGACTTACTCGGCTCGCACATCTACGACATTACGTTCAATCCAGATCATCTTATCCCGGCTGGACAGAGCATCACGGACACTGGCCAGTATCCAATCAACCAGTTAATGCCAGAGCAGGCCCGTCTCGCGCAGATGAAGAAAGAAGACGTCAAAGTTACGTTGGTTGTATCGAAGCTTGTATTCACGGACAACAGTATTGGTCAGTATGCACCATGAGACCTAACCAATCGCTCCAGCCGACCGCTGTACACGTTTAGGAAGTCAGGCCGCGCAAAGACCATCGCGGCGCTGATCTGATCTCCGATGTGCTACCATTCGGTCGCCTCTGGTACGGCGAGCACGATGCGGTCAGCAACGCAATCCGTTACGCGAAGTTCTACTGCCGTTCACATGATGCTGTGATTCGCGTTTCCTATGAGGCGGGCAACGTGATCGAGATGCACGAGCACGTGGGCGATTTCAAACAGCCGTGAAGGCCAGTCTCACCGCGTTCGCCGCGCGCGCAGGTCACAGTTCATAGTCATCCCATTGGCGGGATTTTCTCCGCGAGTCGCCAATTCGAGTTCCAGAAACGCCGTCAACTTTTCATCGGCGTGCGCGACGAAACGCTTTCCGTTGTCGTGGTGTGACACCTGGGGAAAAATGGAAGCTGCCTCGCTAGGATGCGAACCTAGACAGAGATGTTTTACCTATGAGAATTTGCGGATGATAGCACTTTGCCTACGCGCAACTGATACATGCCCCTGGGCCCCGCTTCAGGATCGCGCCAGAATCGTTTTTGATTGCCGGATGGTAAATGATCCCGCACCATGACATTCGACGATTTCTGCATGCGTTCACGAAGTGCCACTCCGCACAGAAATCAAACGCGCCGTCGATCCGGTGAATCTATGTTTCCCACAAAGGAAAGTTTAGCTCAGTCTAAAATCCTCCATAAGCTTGCCGCAGAGCTTCGCGGGAAGTTTCTCAACAAAAGCGCGTGGATCGAGACGCTGCTTGGCGATATTCTAGCGAGCTACTTTTGCAGCGATGTGAATCGCCGGGTCTTATTTTCCGAAGTGGCGAACGACATGCGGTCGTCAACGAAGGCCGCATTACTAGAAAAGATTCTACAGCACAGTTTCCCGCAACTCCGCGAAGCTCATCCGAGACTGAAGAAGCGTCTAGACTCATTGCGCACATTTCGAAACCGCTTGGCGCACTCACACATCGACACGTCGGAAGACGCGCTCGCCGCCAAAAAATTCGATGAAGTCACTTTCGTCTTCTACGAAGATGGGGAGATGAAACGTCAGTGCGTCACGAGGGCAGACGCTAAGCGTCGCGCGACTGAGGCGAATCAACTTCAAAATGATCTACTCGACATCCAACGCGCTGTCAGGGGCAGCCAACGTGCTGGCCGTTGCGATGACTAGCTCGCAACACGTTTACGAAGTCCGCCCGCGTAAAGATCATCGCGGATTCGATCTAATCAGCGAACGCCTGCCGTTTGGTCGGCTGTGGTACACCAAACCGGATGACGCTGTCGAATACGCAACATTTTTCAGTCGATCACATCACGCCGTGATCCACGTTTATGATGACGCGGGCAACGTGATCGCGACACATGAACACAAGGGCGATTTCAAAGAATGGTAAAAAATCTCTCGCCGCTTTTCTTGTTTTACTTGCAGATCGAAAACTCACAATGGCGCTAATCAAATGCTCCGAATGCGGAAAAGACGTCTCAGACAAGGCGACCGCCTGCCCTAACTGCGGCGCTCCGGCTAGTAGTGGGCGCGCACGCCAGCGTCGCGACAACACTCCCGTCCGTGTAGTACGAGCGGGCTGGCGATGGGAAGTCATCGGTGCACTTTTTGTAATCGGTGGACTGATTGCAGCCATCGCAGGAGCAAGTTCCGGGTGGCTTGTGCTGATTGTCGGCCCGCCATTGAAGCAACACCGATTCGGTACTGCCTCAACGCTTTTTAAGAGGTCCTAGATTGCTCGCAGAATCCCGAGCCGCTTTCTTTTGACCCGCCCGCTGACAAAATGCGCGCGTTGTGACGTGTAGCGATTGCCATTCCGGGCCCCGTAGCCCATTCGCGTCGTCGGCTCACACAGTTAGCGAGAGATGTATTTTCGCTTCGACGCATGGCAAAAAGTGGTCAAGGAACATCGCTGTGCGGGGTTTCAGCCACCCCGGCCTAGTGGCATCCAAATATGCGAAAATGCGAGTTGCGTCCTCCAGGGACAGTTTCGGAAGTCCCGATGCGCGTGCGCCGAGATCCGCTCGAAACGCATTGTATTGGGCAAAGCATTCTTTTTTTCGCGTAGCAATTTCGTCGGCGTAGATATCGGGAAAGAGAATTAACTTATCATCATTCCAATCTCTGAATTTATCTGCGCCGTCGCTGTCACCGCCGACGACCGCATCTATACGATCCGCGGCCTCCTTCTTCGAAATGTTTTCAGAAACAGGTCGTCCAAGATAGCTTAGTAGCGCCAGTTGTTTCGCGGTTGCGGGCGCATTGCTTCCCGCCGAGAACAAAGCTGTTACTTGCGCCTTTGTTGTGAGTTCGTCGAAAGGCAGACCTGCCGCTTTAAGGGCATCCTTTTGGGCTGTCGTCGCCAATGCATGCTGAGAAATTTCCAATGCTGACAGATGTTTCCACTCCGACATTCCCTCGCACCAATAATAATCATTCATCAGTAAGGAGCCGTCGCGGAGCCCGCTCAGGATATCTTGTTCCTCCTCGAATTTACCAATCTCGTGCCCGCAGCGCGCTACATGAATGATCGGGATAAGAGCGTGGACGGGCTTCCATTCACACAGGTCTTTGCGCCAAGCCCAATCATCGCGCGAAACGGTTCCGGAATGGACCGCCTCGCGTAATTCTCTTTTCGTGAAAGGCCCGATTACTTCGCCGCTCTTGGAAACGTAAATCGCGTATTTCAAATGTTGTACCCTAGCAGGAACAACGGCAGTCGTAGGGCCAGGTGGCTTCCTCTGGCAAGTCCAAAAAGTTGCTCGACCCGGTCACGGTACTACACGCGTCGATAAAGCCTTGCCGCTATCCTGAGTCGTTTGGCGCATCAAAACGCGTCCTGCGACGTTAGGTAAATTGCTATTTGACTCGGATCGCCGATTCCAGTTTCATAACCGCAGTCACCCGGAGAGTTCGGAGCTAGACTTCAATACATCGCCTAGCTGCGGTGCCGCACTTACGGTTTTGTAGTACGCGCGGATACGAAACTTCCAGTGCCAATCACCACAATATCACGCGGCCCGCCCGGCAACCCGACACTTTTCATCCGCACGCACAACGAAACGCTTTCCATCGCCGCGATGCGCGTCAGCAATCCAGATCGTTCGCCCGGTCGCGTCCAGCGTTGAAACGTAACCCAAGCTCCAACCAGCTTTCTTCAGATTGCCTGCGACGATTTCTGCCTCGCTAGGATTCGAACCGAGACAAAGAGTTTTTACCTAGCTAAACCCGACGAGTGAGACCATGATACGATAGCTGCAGTGAGACCACCACTCAACCCGCAGCGCCGAGCGCCGGGCCCGAACACCGAAAGGCCCTGAAGTGCAATCGCTTGCAATTTTTGGCCGAGGTTTTGGCCGAAGGTGTAAAAGTCTCGCGACACACACGGCACGGAAAAGCG
>Ga0209239_1001628_pt1 | contig 13390 bp, 10 predicted proteins | sample GraSoi013_2_20cm_FD_185824 | JGI IMG/M metagenome (GOLD analysis project Ga0209239, IMG submission 185824) | Grasslands soil microbial communities from the Angelo Coastal Reserve, California, USA - Sample 10_02_2013_2_20cm (SPAdes) (version 2) | ecosystem: Environmental > Terrestrial > Soil >...
CTCCTTTCTACGAGTAGGACTCGACATGTCGGGTACGCGCCAATTTCTCAAAGAGCGAACGCTCTTCACTGGAGAGGTGCGTTGGGAGACGTACCTGGACACGAGCATAGAGATTGCCGCTGCCATCACCGCGCAGACGTGGCATGCCCTTTCCGGCCAGGCGGAACAGGCGACGGTTCTGCGTCTCCGGCGGAATGGTGAGCGCGAGTTTCCGTCCATCTGGCGTAGGCACGGGAACCTCACCACCCAGCATCATGGTGACCAGGTCTACATCCACGTCGGCATAGAGATCATCACCCCTGCGCTCAAACATAGGGTCGGGTTTGACGCTGATGATCAGGTAGAGATCGCCGCGCGGCCCTCCACCGATGCCTGGCTGTCCTTCGCCAGCAACGCGAATCCTGGAGCCGTTGTCCACGCCAGCATTTATCTTGACCTGGATGCGTTTATTGCGGGGTATCATACCCTGGCCACCACAGTTCGTACATGGCCTATTACCAATTTCGCCCGTTCCTTTGCAGATCGGGCAGACCTCAGTTGTCTGAATATTGAAGGTGCGCATACCTCCAGAAAACGCTTCCTGGAGCGTCACCTCGACGGGTTGTTCGATGTTATCGCCTGTACGGCGGCGCAGGTCTTCTCGTGGGCCTCGCGTGCCCATTCCAGGCGCTGCAGCGCCAGAACGACCGAAAAGAGCCTCGAAGAAGTCGGAGAAACCAGCGCCCCCGGCATCAAAATCGAAGGGGGTCGATGAGGTGCGACCGCCATAGGTATAGGTGCGCCTGCCGGCACCAGAGGGGGGACCAAACTGTTCCTGCCAATTCGGGCCGAGCGTGTCATATTTTCTCCGTTTGTCAGGATCAGAGAGGACCTCGTAGGCTTCGTTAATTTCCTTGAACCTGAGTTCAGCCTTTTTGTCACCGGGGTTGACATCGGGGTGATATTTGCGCGCCAGCTTACGAAAGGCCTTTTTGATTTCGTCCGCATTGGCTCCCCGCGAGACATTGAGTATTTTGTAATAATCTTTGTATTCCATAGCCTGGCCCAGCCCTTTGTTTTTATATGCCATCAAGGCATTCGAACACTGCTACAATTCTTCTTGTTTGTTGCCCATGCTGACTTTGACGCGGGCCGGACGGAGCGTCTCATCACCGAGTGTGTAACCTTTGAGCACTTCCTCGACAATGGTTCCCTCGGGTTTGTCGCTATCCTCGATAGCCTCTATCGCTTCATGGACGTAGGGATTGAAGGGTTCACCAACGGTAGGTACGGTCGACAATCCTTCACTGCGCATTACTTCGTTCATTTGCCATTGGAACATACGCAGTGCCTGCTGCAGATCTTGACGGCTCAACGTGTCCTGGTAGACCAACGCTCGATCGACGTTGTCCATGACCCCTAGCAATTTATGGAGAAGTTGCTTCTTCTGCTGTTGCACACGGTCGACCAGCACACGTTCCTGGCGTTTGCGGTAGTTATCCATTTCGGCGCGCTCGCGCACATATTTATGCCAATTATCGCTTGCTTCCTGGCGTGCCTGCGCAAGCTGTGACTCTAGCTCGGCGATGCGAGCTGCTTCTGGCGAGCTGACCTGTTCCGCTTGTTCTGTCTGTTCTGTCTGTTCTGTCTGTGGTATTTCCCGGGCATCTTCCATTATCGTTAATAGCTCCTTATCGACGTTTTTGTAATGTATATCAGAGTGCTGACCGGGCATGATATTTACTATGTTGCCCTTCAACACGTCTTGAAGGTCGCGTTCTATAACAGGATTTATTGCTTTTACATTATAGATTTTGAGTCGGTATCTGTCAAGTTTTTGGAAGGAAGCTAGACATTTGGAGAGATGGCTTCCCGTGAGAGGACTTGAGAGGGTCCGGCCTGTCACCCTGAGCGCGAGCTTTGGATCTGGCGAGACGGCCGCAGAGATCCAAAGCTCGCGCTCAGGATGACAGGCCTGATCTCCAAATGTCTGAAGGATGGGAGGATGGACCCCATGCGACACATTTTTGGATAAATCTCTCCGAAATTGCGACACAATTTTTTGGGAACGGGTGAGTTCCCGGCTGATCCTGGCTGGAAGCTCAGGCGGACTTTTACAAGGTGTGCATTGGTGCCATGTTACACGGTAATATTCTTTACATTGCATGTAAAAAGGGCATTGTTCTTCTTTGAGAAGTCATGAACATGGAACCTGAATAGCTACTAATGGTTCAAGTGAACTATCAGCGCGATAAAATAAATATGGCTGAAGAAAGGAAGGAAATTATGCGTAAGAGTCGCCATATTTATAGCTGCATCGTCTTACTTATCCTATTTCTGTTAGCAGTGATCCTCCTAGCTGTACATTTCTGGCCTACCAGCAAGCGGAGTGAGTTCACGAATGCATGTGCTGCCACAGCGGAGCCGCAGAGAACAGGAGCGACCACCACAACTGCGCAGGCATCCCCGCCGCTCTATCTCGGCCTTGACGCCTATCGCCACCTGGATAAACTTTCGTACCTGGAAGTGGGAGACCGGGTTGAGGGTGCATCTACGGCTGATCCTGGTGGTAGCAATGCCGATAATACGCACGTGGTGCGTGTCTTGCCAGATGGTGAGCATGTTCTCTTCGATCAGTCGGGGCCGGGCATCATGACATTCATGCGCATGCAGGAGAACTATGGCGGACCCTGGAATCTCTCGTTGGATGGACATTTCAGCACGACCGTGAACACGAGTGATCTTGGACAAACGCAGCCGGTCAATGATCTGGCAAGCACCTTCCCCTACCCGCTTTCCCTGAATCCGCAGCAGAGCCAGGGGAGCAGCATCGTGGCAACATCCATTCCGTTTCAGCAGAGCATGCAGTGGACATCGCAGCATGCCAACGGCAACTTCTACGCGCTCTATCGGAAACTACCCTATGGGAGCACGCTTCACACCTGGAACGGACAGGAGCCGGTGAACGACGTTGTTAGGCTTCTGCGCTGCGCCGGGAGTGATATTGCGCCTCAATCGATCTCTCAACGGCAGGGCAACCTTACACTTGCAGCTCATAGGGAAACACCTGTGGTGACGCTCAATGGTCCCGCTCAGATTCGCGCGTTGGAGTTTCAGGTATCTCCACAGGAAATGGTGGGTTTTGGCAACGCGCGCCTGTTGATCTATTGGGATGGTGAAACGCATCCAAGCGTCAATGCGCCCATCAAATTCCTGGCGGGAGACGGCGCGGGCATCTATTTTCCGGGGAATCGCCAGTTGGTGCAAGGTTGGATTGCTGGCATGAGTCAGGATCAAACAGGAGCGATGGACGTTCATCTCTACTGGCCGATGCCCTTTTCCTCGCGCGCTCGCATCGCTATTCTGACCGATTCTCCCCTCAAGGGTATTCGTTGGAGTGTGCGCTACGAGCCCTTCCCTGATCCGCCGCAGTGGTGGGGAACGTTTCACGCCACCTACACCGGGGTAATCCAACCGCGACCTGGACAGGATATGACCTTTCTGGATGTAAAGGGAAGTGGCAAGCTGGTTGGCACGGTGATCAACTTTTCCGCCCCGGATAGCACTCTGGAAGGTGATCCACATATCTACCTGGATGAGAGCAAGACACCTCAGATCGCGGTCACAGGGACCGAAGAGTGGGGCCTGGGCGGGAACTACTGGAATGGCGGACACCAGGTTTCACTTCCTCTAGGCGGGTTGCCGAGCAGTATCGACAATCCACCCGGCACGAATATCGACGGAGCCGCGCTCTACCGCTTCCTGGTCGCGGACAGTATTCCGTTTAATCGTCATCTTCTTGTACGCTGGGAGCACGGCGGTCTAGATGAAAGCACACATCCCTATCGCGCCACCACTTTGTGGTATGGTAAGCTAGCGCAAACCGCCTTGCTCAGTGATGACACGTTGCCGGCAGCGCCTGCCAGTCGCCTTGCACATCACTACGCAGCAACCGGCGAGCGAATCTACCAACTCACTGCCGCATATGAATACCTTGTGCATAATCCACTGATTACTGCGGCAGGGACCACATTGACCGGGACAGCCAGCTTTACGATGCAGCTTGACCGGCACAACGTAGGCGCATTCTTGCGTCGCACCTTCGACGATTGTGTTACCGATCAGCGCGCGAATATCTATCTCGATGGCAACTTCGCGGGTACGTGGTACGATGCTGGCGCATCAAATGGGGTAGGCGTTGATGGGCACCGGCGCTGCTGGCGCGATGAAGATTTTCCTCTCCCCGCTTCTTTGACCGCCGGAAAATCGTCGGTAAACGTGCGCGTCGTGTTCTTGCCGACAACTGATCCGCGGAATAGTGATTGGACGGCTTTTCGCTATTCGTTGTATAGTTTTGTCATGCCTCCGTCCCCCTCTGCTTGACCCCTTAGGGACTCTAGAATAAGAATGAACTTGCAAGGTTAGACTTATAAGCTTATACTTAGTAAATGAAAGGAGAAACATGTGGAGACACTACCGCTTGAAGTGACACGTGCCGCTGGTGAATTGCGCGCACTGGTCGGTCGTCTCTCTCGCCGCCTGCGGCAGACCAGCGTTGTTGGCGAAATGACACTCTCCCAGGCATCGGTGCTGAGCTTACTCGAACGGGAAGGCCCAGCAACCCCAGGTATCCTGGCCACCAGGGAGCATATTAGCCCACAGTCTATGGGGGCTATCCTCATCTCGTTGGAGGCGCTTGGGCTGGTCTCACGCATGCCGGACCCAACCGATGGGCGATCTCTCGTTATCTCACTCACCGAGGCAGGACTCCAGGCAGTTCAGGGCGCACGACGACACCGGGAAGAGCGACTCGCTCGTGCCCTTGCCGATAACTTCACTGCCGAAGAGCAACAGGTGCTTATCGCAGCACTTCCGCTCCTGGAACGCCTGGCGCGGTTGCTCTAAGGCGAGCTGCCATATCTGGACATGTTGGTAAGAGAGACGCCATTTCATGCATGCCGCGCCTGGGGGCAGTCTTCGCCGCTAGATGGGACGAACATGACAGGAACACTCACACAGGAACAAGTACAACGCACACATGATCGCCGCCGACGGCCAGTCGGGCCTCATTACAAATGGGTGGCATTGACCAACACCACGATGGGATCGTTAATGGCAACCATTGACGCCAGCATTGTGCTCATCGCGTTTCCCGCTATCTTCAAAGGGATTGGGATTAACCCACTGGCCCCGGGCGAAGCCAGCTATTTCCTCTGGCTTCTGCTTGGTTATATGGTCGTGACCGCCACGCTGCTGGTGACCTTTGGCCGCATCTCCGACATGTTCGGTCGGGTGCGCTTGTATAACCTTGGTTTTCTCATCTTCGCCGTTGGCAGTACTCTGCTTTTCCTGACACCAAGCACAGGAAATACGGGGGCCCTTGAGCTCATCATCTTCCGCCTTATTCAAGGCATCGGCTCAGGGTTTCTCCTCTCCAATAGCGCGGCGATTCTGACCGATGCCTTTCCAGTGGACCAGCGGGGGCGCGCACTCGGCATTAATCAGATTGCAGGGATAGCCGGGTCTTTCATTGGCTTGATTGTCGGCGGCATCCTGGCTGCCATTAACTGGCGTCTCGTCTTCCTCGTCAGCGTGCCGGTTGGGATTGCCGGAACCATTTGGGCATACGCGATGTTGCGCGAAACAGCGACTATCCGTGAACATCAAAAGATTGACTGGCTGGGAAACGCGACCTTCGCGCTTGGCCTCACCATCTTCCTGTTGGGGATTACCTACGGTATTGAGCCATACGGGGGGTCGCCAATGGGCTGGGGCAACCCCCTGGTCATCGGAGCAATTCTTCTGGGCATCGTGCTTCTGGCATCCTTCATCTGGATCGAACTGCACGTGGACGACCCTATGTTCCGGCTCGATCTCTTCAAAATTCGCATGTTCGCTGCTGGGAATATCGCTGGCTTTCTCTCCGCTCTGGGACGTGGCGGCCTGCAATTTATGCTGATTATCTGGTTACAAGGCATCTGGCTGCCATTGCACGGCTATAGCTTTGAAGAGACCCCCTTGTGGGCAGGCATTTTTATGACCCCCCTGCTGATCGGCTTCATTTTGATGGGTCCTATCAGCGGTTACCTCTCGGACCGCTTCGGAGCCCGTCTTTTCTCGACGACTGGCATGCTGATCCAAATGCTCGGCTTCCTCGGGCTGACCTTGCTGCCAGCCAACTTCAACTATCCGCTCTTTGCCGTGCTGCTCTTCATGCTGGGCTGTGGTTCAGGCTTGTTCGCCTCGCCCAACACGAGTTCGATCATGAGTAGTGTTCCACCAGAGACCCGCGGGGTCTCCTCCGGCATGCGCGGCACCTTTCAAAATAGTGCCACCCTGGTCAGCATCGGCTTATTCTTCAGCATCGTCACCGTGGGATTGGCGTCAGCACTTCCTTCGACCCTCGCAACTGGGCTGATCACGAATGGCGTTCCCGACAAGGCGGCTATAGCCATCGCGCATCTGCCCCCAACGGCTGCGCTCTTTGGTGCGTTTCTGGGGTATAACCCGATTGGAGAGCTCATACCGCCACCGGTGCTGCAAGCCATCTCGCCCGCACATCGGGCGATACTGCTCGGCAAGACGTTTTTCCCGAACTTGATCTCTACACCATTCATGGATAGCTTGCACGCGGTTTTCTATATCTCCGCGGCACTGTGCCTCATGGGGGCGGCAGCATCGTTACTGCGAGGTAAGCGTGTTGTCTACGGGCAAGAGAAACACTGAGCGAACAAAAGCTGCCTCTTGCTCATCTGTTGAAAGCGTATTGGATTATTGCGCCAAAAGCAAGAGGCTGAGCTTGCCGGAACTACCGGTGTACATAACCAGGCAGCTCTTTAGACGGAGTGGCTGACTGCAAGGGGGCACCGGACGATTCACGAATGATCAATTGGGGCTGAAGGCGAACCACCTGTGGGGCAGCGTCACGCTTCTCCAAGCGTTCAAACAAGAGTTGAGCGGCTTTCTGTCCGATCTCGTAGGTTGGCTGGCTCACAGTGGTCAGTCGCGGATACATGACTGCTGCCCACTCGAAATCATCAAAGCCCACGAGTGCAATGTCCTCCGGGCAGCGCAGTCCCACCTGATTGATGGCTTGTAGAGCGCTTATGATCATCAGGCCGCTCGTCACGAAGAGCGCCGTGGGCCGGGCAGCTTCCCGGGCCAGCAGTTGAAGAGCAGCGCGCTCTCCTCCATCGATACGCGAATTGCCTTCGACGATCAGTGCTGGATCGAGAGGAATGCCGTGGGCTGCGAGCGCTCGCTGATAGCCGATTAGCCGCTCTTCTGTGGTGGTAATCCCGGGGAGACCAGTCACGATGCCAATGCGTTCGTGCCCAAGCGTGATCAGATGCTCGACCGCGTGGCGAGCGCCCGCCACGTTGTCGATCAGGACGGCATCGATGCACGCGTCGTCCGGGAGACGGTCGATGCCCACCAGGGGCAAGCGGTGGGCTGGCCAGGAGTGTAAATATTCGTGATTGCCCAGCGTGAAGGCCACGATCAGCCCATCGGCACGTTTGCTTTCCAGCAGGTGCATATAGCCCATCTCCTTTTTCAGGTCTTCGTCCGAATTGCCCAGGATCAAGGAGTAGCCGCGGGCATTGGCAACATTCTCCACGCCGCGCACGACACTGGTAAAAAAGGGATTGGTGATATCGGAGACGATAAGGCCAATGGTTTGACTGGTTTGCTTCTTTAAGCTTTGTGCCAGGCTATTGCGCTCATAGCCAAGAGCAGTGATACTTTCCTGCACCCGTTGTGCCAAGTTTGGACTCACATACTTATTGCGGTTGATGACAGCGGACACAGTGGCCACCGACACACCAGCGTGGGCGGCTACATCTTTGATCGTCGCCGGGCGGCCAAACGACGCTTCCACATCTTTCATTTGCTTTGCTTCCTCCATGGAGCAACGGATCTTGTCCGTATGACGCCTCCTCTTCAGATGCACTCACAAGACGTCCTTGCAGCGTGGTCGTGTTGAGCGTTGAAGACGAGGGAGTACCGCCATTGGTACTCATTAGCGAGCATAGTGAACGCTATAATGCGTTTTCACAAAATAACCCGGATACCGGAACATCCACGGAAGGCCGATAAATCGGCGGTGTGCGCGATCAATCGGCACCTACTAGTGGCTGGATTCATTCGTTAATGTGCAAAATCGGCCCATACGGGTATCCGGATTATTTTGTGAAAAGTCATAATAACGTTTCGCTAATCGTTTCGCTCCTTAAAGGATATCATAGATACCGTGCCCTTGTCAAGTTATTTCACAAAATTTTTCAGCCTCATTAAGGCTTGACAGAGCGAGATGAATATGTTAAGGTAATCTGCGAAACGATTAGCTAATCGTTTCGCAGAAATCATGAAGAATCAATCTCTTCGGAGACCATTATCGCTGATAAACGAACCAGTTATGGAGGAAATCATGCCAAACGTCACTCAAGCACAACTTGACCTGACGCCAGACGTTAATCAAGCGCAACTTGACCTGATGCATAAGTATTGGAACGCCACCAACTACCTGACGGCAGGTCAAATCTACTTACAGGACAACCCTCTACTGAAAGAGCCTTTACGTCCTGAACATATCAAACCCCGATTACTCGGGCACTGGGGCACATCACCTGGTCTCAGCTTCATCTATGTCCACTTAAATCGACTCATCCGGGATAAGGATGCCAATATGATCTACCTGGCAGGGCCAGGGCATGGTGGACCGGCGATCGTCGCGAATGTGTACCTGGAAGGGACCTACACGGAGATCTATCCGGAGATCACACAGGACAGCGATGGGATACGCCGTCTGTTTCGCCAGTTCTCGACCCCCGGAGGTATCCCCAGCCACGTCAGTGTGCCCACGCCAGGCTCCATTCACGAAGGAGGCGAACTGGGCTACGTCCTGGCACACGCCTTTGGCGCAGCTTTCGACAATCCAGATCTGATCGTTGCGGCTGTGGTTGGGGATGGGGAAGCAGAGACTGGGCCGCTCGAAGGCTCCTGGAAGGGCATTGATTTTTTGAACCCGGTGCGTGATGGGGCCGTGCTGCCCATTTTGCATCTGAATGGGTACAAGATTGCAGGTCCCACCGTGCTGGGGCGTGAAGAGGATTACCGGATTCACCAACTGCTCTCGGGCCATGGCTACGATGTTCACTTCGTGACAGGCGATGATCCGATGCAGATGCACGAAGCCTTCGCCAGGACGTTAGATAGCTGCTATGCGAAAATACGCATGTATCAAGAAGATGCTCGCCAGCATGGAATTACCAAGCGACCAGAGTGGCCGGTCATTGTCCTGCGGACACCCAAAGGATGGACCGGACCCAAAGAGGTCGATGGTCGCATCGTCGAGGGGACCTCTCTCGCGCACCAGGTCCCGGTGGCCGATGTGAAGGCCAATGCAGCTCATCTGGACGTGCTTGAGGAGTGGATGCATAGTTATCACCCAGAAGAAGTGTTCGACGAGCAGGGTCGGTTGATCCCGGAGCTCGCCGCACTGGCACCCACAGGTGATCGTCGCATGGGAGCAAATCCACATGTCAATGGCGGCAAGGTGCTGGTCGACCTGGATCTGCCTCCCATTACTGACTATGCGCTTGACGTGACCAAGCCAGCAACGGAGCGCCATGAGTCGACGCGCCAGCTCGGCAAGCTGCTGCGAGACACGTTTACGAGAAACGCCGAGCAGCAGAACTTCCGCTTCTTCTGTCCTGACGAGACCAATTCCAATCGTCTCGGAGATGTCTTTACAGTGGAGAATCGCACTTCGATGGGGCCGATCATCTCGATTGACGATCATGTTTCTCACGATGGGCGGGTGATGGAAGTACTGAGCGAACATCTCTGTGAGGGCTGGTTAGAGGGCTACCTGCTCACGGGACGGCATGGCTTGTTTGCGACCTACGAAGCCTTTGCGATGATCTCGGCTTCGATGACGGTCCAACACGCCAAGTGGTTACAAGAGGCGATCAAATTGCCCTGGCGCGATCAGATTGCCTCGCTCAACATTCTGTTGACTTCGACGTGCTGGCGCAACGACCATAACGGGTTTAGCCATCAAGGACCTGGACTGATCGATACTGTGCTATCGAAGAAAGGCACGGTCGCACGCATCTACTTACCACCGGATGCGAATAGTCTGCTCGCGGTCGCCGAACGTTGCTTGCAGAGTCGCAATTTTGTGAACCTGATCGTCATCGATAAGCAGCCCCAACTGCAATGGCTCAACATGCAGGAAGCAGTTGATCACTCTACGCGCGGCTTATCCACCTGGAACTGGGCGAGCAATGACGAGAAAATGGAGCCAGACGTTGTGCTGGCCTGTGCAGGTGACATCGCGACACAGGAAACGGTGGCTGCAGCCTGGTGGCTGCGCCACCATATGCCAGAGCTGAAGGTGCGCGTGGTCAATGTCATGGACCTCATGACGCTCTACCCAGCAGAGATCCACCCGCATGGAGTGGATGAAGCCACCTTCATTGAAAACTTCACGGAAGATAAACCTGTCGTGTTTGCCTTCCACGGCTATCCGAGGGCGATTCACCAGCTCATGCATGGACGGCCGAATGCACACCGGTTCCACGTGCGTGGTTTTAATGAAGAGGGGACGACCACCACACCATTCGACATGGTCGTGCTCAATGAAATGAGCCGCTATCACCTCTGTATTGAGGCGATGCGACAGGCGACACGCGTGCGAGGTCTGACACCGCCATTTATCGCTGAGTGCCAGGACCTGCTCGTGAAACACAAAACGTATATCCGGGAGAATCTCGAAGACATGCCAGAAGTACGCGACTGGGTGTGGACGGACTAGGAGAGACAGGGGGCGAAGAGCTATGATCAAAGAACAGGTCGAGATCTTCAGTCCCCATCTTGCTCGGCTACGTGCGCGTGCATTTACACAGGCAAAGCGCATTGTGCTGACAGATGGGACTGATGGGAGGGTGCTGGCTGCAACTCGTACGCTTGTGCAGGAATCGGCTATCCGGCCTATTCTGGTTGGGCGGGCGGCATCCATCCTACCGCACCTGGAACACATGGGGGTAAGCGGGGAGGTGGACGTCTACGACCCAGGCGAGGACCCGCGCCAACATGATTTAGTACACCTTTTGCGCTCTCGACTGGAGAAGCGCGGCAAAGCCATTCCCGAACAGTCCACGTTGGAGGCGATGGCAAGCGAACCAATATATAGTGGTATGCTGCTGGTACAGGCGGGTCTTGCTGATGGCCTGGTGGGCGGAGCGACCAGCCCGACCGCGACGGTGCTTCGTGCGGGCATGCAGGTCGTGGGTATTGATCCACGAAACCCCGTGGTTTCCGGTTCCTTCGCTCTGCTGCTGGCCGAACGGCTTCCTGCTGGTCAGGATGCCATCGTTCTGGGTGACGTGGCGGTAGTTCCCAATCCGAGCGCCGAACAGCTGGCTTCAATCGCCATCAATACCGCCCAGGTGGCACAGGCAGTGCTTGGAGAAGAACCGATCGTCGCATTCCTTTCGTTCTCCACTTATGGCAGTGCGAAAGATGCGTCAGTGGCAAAGGTACGCGAGGCGCTCTGGCTCGTGCGCCAGCGGGCGCCGGCATTGTGTGTAGAGGGTGAGTTACAGGCCGATGCCGCGCTGATCCCTGAGGTTTCATTGCACAAAGCGCCTGGGAATACGGTTCAAGGACGGGCAAACGTGCTCATTTTTCCGAATCTTGATGCCGGGAATATCGCTTACAAAATGGTGGAGCGGATAGGGCGAGCTACGGCCCTGGGAGTCATCCTCTCCGGACTGGCCAAACCGATCAATGATCTCTCACGTGGTTGTAGTGCGAGCGATATCGTGAATATGGTAGCAGTGACGGCGCTGCAAGCTGCACAGAAATAGACCCGCAAAGACGCTCTGCTTCCTCAAGGCAGGATACTGGCGGTTAGCCCTTGCACCAGTTCCTCAGCAAATTGCTGTTCTGTTTTGTTGAAAGGATCAGAGCCAAGGAATTGCCGGTTGAACACCCACTGAAAACAGGGGCCCAGCAGCAGGATCGCAATGTTCAAAGCGGGAACCTGCTGCTGGATGCGCCCCAGTTGCTGCTCTTCCTCGATATAGGCCGCGACCAGTTCAAAGACGTTTTGTGGCCCCACATGCAGCGGCCGGATCGTTGCGCGGAACTGGGCCAGCAATTCCGTGTCAGCCAGGAAGGAGGCAGCCATCGGGACAATCTGTTCATAGTAGTGAATGGTCGCCCGCGCGATGGCTGCGAGGTTCCCGCTCAGTGATCCTGTGCCTGGCTGGTGCGTCTGAAACGTTTCGTGGAAGGCAGGCAGGTGTGTGGCCATCAACGCGAAGAAGATCTCCTCTTTATGGTCGAAATGCCTGTAGAGCGCGCCTTCGGAGAGGCCAGTCTCGCGCGCGATCTCCTTGGTGGTCACGCGTCCCAGTCCCTTTATGAGGATCAGCTTTTCAGCGGCATCCAGGATCTTCTGTCGTGTTTCTCCCGCCATGTTTTTCTCTTTCTGTGTGTGAGTACTTACACACGAGTATAATTGGAGAAGAGAGTCTTGTCAAGAGGAAGGTGGGGGCGGTTCGCCACCAGCATCAACCTCGCTGGTGAAAAAAGTGATAGACTAGAGAAGTGCTACTTTTCTCTCCTCGACATTTTCTACATGTGAAAGTGCCAATATGATGATTCGTTCTGATCGTTCCGACGTCGTTCTTGAACAGGTACAGATTGCCAGTGAAATCACCATCACCCTCCGTGCCACGTCTCCAACGGCCTCTTGTCCCAGTTACGGGACCCTCTCCAAGCGGGTGCAAAGCCCGTCAAAGGAAAGTCCATAGGAGGTGAGGTATGGAAACATTGTGGTCGCGACGACCCGTCATTTACGAGATCAATACCTGGGTATGGCTCAATGCATTGAGCCACCATTACAAACAGGCCATCACACCAGGCACTGTTCCGGTGGAACAGTGGGATGCGCTTGCCTCGCTCAGTGTGGACGCCGTATGGCTGATGGGTGTCTGGGAGCGAAGCCCAGAGGGAATTCGTATTGCGAACGAAAACGTAAGCCTGCAAGCCGATTTCCTCCGCGTACTACCAGACTATACCCTTGCGGATAATGTCGGCTCGGCTTACAGCGTGCATAGGTACATTGTGGATGCACACCTCGGCGGACCAGAGGGGCTCGCCAAGGCGCGGCACATGCTCACGCAGCGAGGACTGCGCTTGATCCTGGATTTTGTACCCAATCATGTGGCACCGGATCACCCCTGGGCCTTCGAGCATCCCGAATACTTTGTGCAAGGGACACAGGTGGATTTGCCTGCGTGGGGATTTCACTTCCTGCGCTTCCAATCCGACCGGAGCGGCGAGTGAAGGGGTTTCCATAGTAATTGGAACGGGTCGCTTATATGTAGTCATATTCCAG